>Ga0256839_1002995_pt1 | contig 17984 bp, 8 predicted proteins | sample 354166metaG_FD_185968 | JGI IMG/M metagenome (GOLD analysis project Ga0256839, IMG submission 185968) | Hydrothermal vent microbial communities from Mid Atlantic Ridge, Atlantic Ocean - 354-166 | ecosystem: Environmental > Aquatic > Marine > Hydrothermal vents | place: Atlantic Ocean: Mid... | reverse complement strand
CGTGCTGGTATTGATGAAAGGGAGCTCCGTGGACGGTATGGACAACGGGAATCCCCTGGCGATGAGCGGCCAGGCGTCCGAGGAAACCACCCTTCGCGCTGTGCGTATGCACGATGTCGGGACGAATGTCCCGCAACACGTTCCGGATCTGAAAGTAGGCTCGCGTATCACGCAGCGGATGGATGGGCCGACGGAGCGAGTTCAGCAGTACCACGGGAACTTCGAAGTCGGCGTGCTGCTTCAGCAAGTCCCCTTCCGGCCCGAGTGCCGGACCGGTGACCAGCACCACCTCGTCTCCATGCTCCCGTCGCAAGTCGCGGCAGCACAGCAGCGTGTTCTCCTGAGCGCCGCCGACGATCATTCGGGTGATGATGTGAACGATTCGCATGGAAACGGACGGGCTCCCCGACTCTCCTCTGTCTCTTCACCCCCTCACCCCTCGCCCTTCACACTTCACACTTCACACTTCACACTTCATCCTCGCTTGGCGAAAAGCCGTCGCGATGCCCTGCGCGTCGAGTCCCAACTCGGACAACAACTCGGCTCGGCTTCCATGCTCGACGAACCGGTCGGGAATGCCCAGCCGGCGCACGATCGCGTGGGTCTTTCCCGATGCTTCGAGCAATTCCAAGACGGCGCTGCCGAATCCGCCGATCAGGCAACCTTCTTCGACGGTGATCAACACACCGCACCGGTCGGCCAGTTCGAGAATCAGCTCGCGGTCGAGCGGCTTGGCGAACCGCATATTGGCTACGCCCACATCGTACCCATCCTCTCGCAACTGCTCGGCGGCCCCCACACACTCCTCGAGCAGCGCGCCATAGCACAGCAACACGCCGTCGCGGCCTGGGCCGAGCAGATGAGCCTTGCCCAGCTCGATCGGCGGCAGCTCACCACCACTTTCCCAGGCAGTCGTTTTCGGATAGCGAATGGCGGTGGGGCCGCTTCGCGTCAGGGCGAAATCGAGCATCTGCGGCAATTCCCGCCCTTCGCCCGGCGCCATCAACACCAGATGAGGAAAGACCCGCAAGTAGGTGATGTCGAATACGCCGTGATGCGTGGGACCATCCGGTCCGGTCAAACCGGCGCGATCCATCATCATGGTGACCGGCAGGTCTTGCAGGGCGACCTCTTGAAAAATCTGGTCATAGCTGCGTTGCAGAAAAGTGCTATAGATGTCGACGATCGGTTTCATGCCAGCCTTGGCTTGCCCGGCGGCGAAGGCGACCGTGTGCGACTCGCAGATGCCCGTATCGAAAAACCGCTCGGGGAAGGCCTCACGAATGGGCTCCAGCTTGTTGCCCTGACACATGGCGGCGGTCAGCACGGTCACTCGCGGATCCCGCTCCATGGCCGCGCGAATGGCGTCTCGTGCCCAGACCGTGTAGACCCGAGGTCGGTCGGCCGACGGCGGCTCCGTCTTCTTCGACTCGAGTTGCTTCAATGTGGGAGGCGTATGAAAGAAAACAGGGTCTTCGGCGGCCGGCTGAAAGCCGTGCCCCTTTTCCGTCACCACGTGCAACAGCACCGGTTGCTGCGCATCCTTGACCATCTTGAGATACTTGCGCAGCAGTCCGATGTCGTGGCCGTCGACCGGCCCGATGTAGCGAAATCCCAGTTCTTCAAACAGCATGCCGCCATGCAAGCCCGCTTTGACGGCTTCCTTCATCTGAGCCAAGAAACGCTCGACCGGATCGCCGAACATGGGCACATGGTTGAGGACTTTCAAGACTTCGTTCTTCAGTCCGGCATACAGAGGATTGGAACGCAGACGATCGAGATAGCCGGCCACGCTACCGACTCGAGGACAGATCGACATCTTGTTGTCGTTCAGGATCATCAGCAGCCGCTTCTTGCGGCCGGCGTTGTTCATCGCTTCGAAGACCATCCCCGATGGAAAGGCTCCGTCGCCGATCACGGCCACCGCGTGCCGATCGCTTTCGCCCTGCAGGTCATCGCCGCTGCGCAAGCCGAGCACCGTGGAGATGCTGGCTCCGGCATGCCCCGTCATGAACAAGTCGTATTCGCTCTCGTGCGGGTTGGGATAACCCATCAACCCGCCCTTGGTGCGGATCGTCTCGAACTGCGCATATCTGCCGGTCACCAGCTTGTGCGGATAAATCTGGTGGCCGGTGTCCCATATCAGACGGTCGCGGCGAAAGTCGAATACGCTATGCAACGCCAGGCACAATTCCACTACACCGAGGTTCGACGCGAAATGGGCGGTGCGAATGGTGAGCAAACCGCAGAGTGCCTCGCGGATCTCGTCCGCCAGCGACTCCAATTCGCGGACGGTCATCTGATGAAGTTCCAGGGGAGACTGCAGTTCGGCCAGGCGTTGGATCATAGCGGATGAAGGGCGAAGGGCGAAGTTTTTGTGGTATTTACTCAAACCGAAAAGGAATTGACCACGAAGAGCACGAAGGATAAGGTCTTTTGAAGTCGAACACGGGCCAGGTTTCGAAGTGACATCACGACAGCGACCGTCTCCTCTAGATGTTCTTCCTTTGTTTCCTTCGTGATCTTCGTGTCCTTTGTGGTTTCTTCAGTGCATTAAGCGACTTATATTATCAGTTTGTGGTGTTTCATTGGTCTTATCGGTGCTTTTTCCTCTTCGTTCCATCTTCCTTGGCAAAAAGGATTCCGTACTCGGCGAACGAATATAACAACGAATATAACATCGACAAACGGGGGCGGATCGTTGTTCAATGATTCCGCTGGACGACGAATCGGGCAAGCCGCCGGAGCAGCTCGGCACGATCGCCCAAGGGTTCCACGACACGACACGCTTCCTCGACCAGAACGGCCGCCCGCCTGCGGCTTCCTTCGATGCCGAGCAAACGGGGATATGTGAGTTTTCCGTGAGCCGCATCCTTATGGGGTTCCTTTCCCAACTCGGCACGAGTGCCGCAGCAATCGAGTAGATCATCGGTGATCTGGAAGGCCAATCCCAGGGACGTTCCATAATGATCCAGAGCCGCCAGTTCGTCCAATCCGGCTCCCGCCACGCGACCTCCCAGACGCAAGGAAACTCGGAGCAACGCTCCCGTCTTCCGACGATGGATGTGCTCGAGATCCTCCAAGGACCGAGCCTGTCCCTCGGCCAGAAGATCGTCCATCTGCCCACCTACCAGCGATCGGCACCCGGCGGCTCGAGCCAAATCGAGGCAACAGGCGGCGGCCATCTCGGGAGGAGTCAACTCGGAGGCCAGCAGTTCGAATGCCAACGGAATCAGAGCATCTCCGGCCAAGATGGCGGTCGCTTCGTCGAACTCGATGTGGCAGGTCGGACGCCCGCGTCTCAAGGCATCGTCGTCCATCGCCGGCAGGTCGTCATGGATCAGCGAGTAGGCGTGGATCATCTCGACGGCACACGCCGCCGGCATGGCTCGGCGCCACTCACCCCCGCAAGCTTCAGTCGCCAGCAGCACAAGCAGGGGCCGCAAACGCTTCCCCGGCGCCAGCAGGGAGTACCGGATGGCCGCTCGCAGTCGTTCGGGAACTTCGCTGCCATTCCCCCGAATGAAGGACGATGTGTACCGATCCAGGGCCTCATCCACAGCCCGGCGGTAGGGAGCCGTTGTACGACGAAAGTCTTCGGCTAGGTCTGTCATGAGAAGGTGCAAGTCGGACCAGTGGCAGTCGTTCGCAGTGGTGTCGCCAGGGTGTCAATCTCGCCGGCCGCCCTAACGATCATTCTAGGTCGCCCTGCCGCCAGCGCCTACGCGTCTTCGGGAGCGTCCTCGAAACGAGGAGCCACACCGAACAGCGGCGCCAGTTCCAGTAGCAGCCTCTGGGCCGGCGAAAGCTCGGCCCGGGTCCGCAGTACCCTCTTGGCTCTCGCCGGGTAGTCCGTGATCAGGGAATCCACGCCGCGACCGGCCATTCGGGAAAGCGAGATGGGGTCGTTGACTGTCCACACATAGACTTCCTTGCCCTGGGAATGGATCCGATCAATCAGGGGGGGATCGGCCAGGTCCGCACTTACGGCGTAGAAGTCGGCAGGAAGCCGCGTCAGGTCTCCCACTACCACGGCGGTCAGCAGTCCCACTTTCCATTGAGGCTTCAGTTGCTTGAGCTTGCGAACGGCATCGGCTTTGAGCGACATGAAGACCAGCGGCATTCCCTCGCCGTACTCCTGCACCACCTCCACGACTCGTTGCTCAAGTCCCTCGCTCCGCCCGTAGAATTTGAGCTCGATATTGACCCCCACCTTGCCTCGGCAGACTTCCAGCGCTTCGGCCAAGGTGGGGATCCGCTCCCCTCGGTACGACTCCCCTGCCCGCCGACCGATGTCCACCTGCCGGAGTTGCGCGAGTGTCGCCTTTTCAATCACCAGATCGACACCGCTTACTTTCTTCAAATCGCGGTCATGGAATACGACCACCTGGTTGTCGGCGGTGAGCTGGACATCGAGTTCCACCCAGTCGGCCCGTTGTTCGATGGCCAAGCGAAACGCGGCCAGCGTGTTCTCGGGGGCCTCCGCCGACGCCCCCCGGTGGGCGGTGACCGTGGCGCGGTCAGGGATGGCGATCCGAGTCGCAATCCAGCCACCGGCCAGGATCGCCAAGGCGGCTACTCCCCCCACCGCGACCATCGCCCAGGGAATTCGCTCCAGGACGGCTTCGAGTTGCCTTCCCGCCAACTGCTGCCATCGCTTCGATGTTCGATCGGCCGGGGTGCCTCGTTCCACGATCGCCGCGCTTTCGCTGAGGCGATACCACAAGGCCGCATGCCAGGCTGCCGCGAGCAGTGTCAGGAGCAGATGAGCGATCCCCCACAGCATAGCCAACATCCCGACCGACAGCACGGCCTGGCCGAGCGTTACGTCGGGGCGATCCAGCAGAACGTGGCCTGCCAGAGCGATCGCGGCCGTCAGGACGGCTCCCGCCACACTGGAAGCCGTCAGCCATCCCACCAGTACCGTCAGCCATTGCCGCCGCCGGCCCCGCATCAACCGAGCACTTTCCGAAAGAGCTTGTCCGGGCGCCGTGTGCCCGAACATCACCAGCGGGAACGCCAGGTACCACGCCAGCAGCCGCGGAACGATCAACACCAGCCAACCCAGCACGGCCAGCGCCCCGATCGCTAGGGCAGCCCACCATTGCCACGGCTGCACGCTCAAGTAGTAGTTGATGTCGTATCGTGTCAGCAGCGCGAGATAGGCCAGAGCGATGAAGCCCAGCGAGGGGAGGGACCACAGCAGTGCCCGACCCACCACGCGAGCCGCCACCAGGAACACGGCCTTGGTGTTCAGCAGCGTCGCCAGCAAGGCCGAAGCCAGCGGACGAGGTTCACCGGGAGCCGCCAGCAGATTGAGCAGCGTGGCTTGGTGCATCACCGTCGTCGTCAGCAACGCCGCGCCGACCAGCAGCAATGCCAGCCAGCCCCATGGCGACAGCAGAAACATGAGAATGTCGGTATCCGCCAGCACCTCGCGCCCGGAAAAGTGGACCAGCAGTTTGAGCATGCCGGTGGTGAGCGGCGCCAGGACGCCCGCCGCCACCAGATCAAACAGCAACACTCCTCCCAGCAGCCCGGTCCAGTGCCGCTTCACGTCGCCGAGACTGTTGTGCAGCAGCTTCCCCACCGGCAGTTCGGGCCGATCGTTCATGGTTCCTGCCAGATCCATTCCATGATCTCGGGCAGAATCGCCATGCCATGCCGCTTGGAGTGCATTCCCTTGCCTGCCACGAACCGGTACGGGTAGCCGGCGTAGGCCAGAGCGGCCGCCATCCGTTGGTTGTTGAGGAACCAATTCCCCAATTGGTTGTCCAGATCGTTGACACCGTCTTGCAGGAAGACCCTCAACTGCTTGCGGGGTTCGGTCTTGCGAATCAGAGCGGGATAGTCGTGGGCCGTTTTCCACGGACCGAAATCATCGCCCTGCATCGTGTGGCTTTTGCCATAGCGAGGATAATCGTCGAGCCCACGAAAATCGCAGAAACTCCCGACGAAGCTGATCACGCGGCGAAACAAGTCGTTGCGATGCCAGGCAGCGGTGAATGCGCAGCTTCCACCCGAGGACGCCCCCATGATACAGTGATCCCACGGATCCTCGGAAAACGGATATTTCTCCCGGACCAGTGGCAGGATCTCCTCTGACAAGAATGTGGCATATCGCGGCGTGCAGGTGTCGTATTCGTTGCTGCGGTTCGACCGAGGTTTTCCGCCGCCGGCTCGAGGATACTCGCCCGGCGAAAGGAACACCACGATGGTGACCGGCACCTTTCCTTTGTGGATCAGGTTGTCCATCACCGTGCAGACATTTCCTTCGCCGCGGATGTAACCTTGGCCGTCTTGCACGACCAGCAGCTTCACGTTCTCGGCATTCTTGCGGTCATATTGAGCCGGAACATAGATCCACCAACGCCGCTGGGCGCCGGGAAAATACTTGCGACTCGTGTGCCGCCCCATGTCGATCAGCTTCCCCTTCGGCACACCTGGTTGTTCGAGGCTGTCCGGCGTCCAGGTGTAGCTTTCGAAACCGAACCGGCCGTTCCGACCGCCACCGAGCCGTTTGCCATCGACGTCATAGCGGTAGTGAACCGAGGTGAAATTGCCGAACCTGGCCGAGGCGACCCACAGATCGCCATCGGCCAATCGCCGCATCGGCCATCGTCTCCCCTTTTCCGCCACCACCGTGACCTTGGACTGTTTGGGGGCTTTCAGAGCCCACACCACGATACCGCCGCCGTCCGCCAGTCGCTTCAGCAGGTGCCGGTGTGTGCCCAGGCTGAGGTTCTCCTTGCGGTAGCGCTGCATCAGATAATCGCGCACCGCTGCCATTTCTTCGGCGGTGAGTGTGTCCTTTTGCAAGATGCGATGGACGTCTTCCACCGAACGGATGGGCGGGGCGGCCGGCATGATCGCCGGACATGCCAGCACCAGCAGCAAGGCCGGAACGATCCGATCACGGCAGTCTTTCATGAGTCGGCTCCTTTTGGTTGCTGTAACGAAGCCCACCGCCCCGCTTCCCGGCTTCGGGCATGTTGCCTGCGGTACGGAAATTCGGGACAGCCTCTCAGTCTTCCAGCTTGGTTCGCACCCAATTCGCGGCTTCTTCCAACGCAGCGGGTATCTGCTGGGGGAGTTTGCCGCCCGCTTGAGCCAGATCGGGTTTGCCGCCCCCACCCCCCTGCACTTTCACGGCCGCCGCTTTGACCCATTGCGGCGCCGGCAGTCGGTCGATCAGGTCGCGACTGACGCCGCCTACCAGCAGGGCCTTACCCCCCTGCCCTGTTGCCAGCATCACGGCCACGGGCGAAGCCGCTTTGCGCACCTGATCGATCAGTTGTCTCATCAAGGCCGGATTGCCGGCGGGAAGCTGTTTGGTGATCACTTTCACACCTGCCACATTCACGGCCTCTTCCAGCAATCCCTCGGCCGTTACGGCACCCCCCGCCCGAAGCTGCGCCGCCTCGTCCCGCAACCTGGCAATCTCGTGCCGCAGCGACTCGACCCGCGCCACCACATCGTCGGCGGACACATTCAATTCGCGAGCCACTGCCTGGACGAGCATGCGAACTTCGGCATCCGAAAGCGGCTCGGAGACATGCTCCGCTTCCGAACCAACCGAAGCCGGTTCGGGGACGGCTCCGCCGCCGGAAAGATGCTTTTTCAAGTCCCGGAGTTCTCGCAGCGACGCCCGCACCGCGAGCGGAACCCGGCGCGGATCGGTGCCCAGTTTCTGCGCGAGCGCCTCGAGTGTCGACCGGAGCGCCGCGGCGTGTTGCCGGGCCTTTTCCCCGGTCAAGGCGACAATCCGCCGAGTGCCCGCCGAGATCCCCTCTTCGCTGAGAATCTCGAAGGCCTGGACCTCGCCGGTTCGTTCCAAATGCGTGCCGCCGCAAAGCTCGCGGCTGAAATCCCCCATCGTCACCATTCGCACCGGATCGGGATATTTTTCGCCGAACAGCATCATGGCCCCGGCAGCTCGAGCTTCGGCCAGCGGCACGATCTGAGCCGTCACGGGAACATCGGCTTCGATCCGCTCGCGGACATCGCGCTCGATCGCTTCCAGCTCCTCGTCCGAAACGGGCTGCAGGTGAGTGAAGTCGAATCGCAGCCAGTCGTCATCGACCTTGGAACCCTGTTGCTGCGCATGGTGCCCCAGGTGTTTTTGCAGAGCGTAGTGCAGCAAATGGGTGGCCGAGTGAGCGCGGCGGATCCCGGCGCGTCGAGCCTGGTTGACGCGAGCCGTCACCTCCAGACCCGTCTCCAGTTTTCCTTCTCGCAAATGGCCGATATGGAGCACCAGTCCGCCGTCGCGTTGAGTGTCGAGTACGTCGAACCGCAGGCCCGGCGCTTCCAGCACGCCCTGGTCGCCCACCTGCCCGCCCGACTCGCCGTAAAACGGGGTGCGGTCGAGCACGACCATGATAGGTTGATCGTGCCCATGCTCGGTCAGCTCGTCGCACAGGCGGTCTTGCGCAATGATTCCCTTGATGTGCGCGGTTGCCTCGGTGGTCTCGTAGCCGAGGAACCGGGTTTCGTGGAGCACTTTCTTGAGTGCCTCCACTGGGCCGGTTTTGAATAGCTCGAACTGCCCCTTCCCCGACTCCTCGCCGTGTTCCCGCATCGCCTGTTGGAAGCCGTCGGCGTCGAACGTGTAATTCCGCTCGGCCGCCATCGACTCGACCAGCTCCGGCGGCAGCCCATAGGTCATATACAGCTCGGCCGCCACGCGACCGTCGACCACCGTCGCCCCCTTCCGCTCCATCTCCTCGAACAGGCGCTCCAGGCGATTCAAGCCGCCGTCGATGGTGCCGAAGAAACCCTGCTCCTCTTGCCGGATCACCTGGGAAACCCGGTCTTCGGTCTCTCGGAGTTCCGGGTAGGGCTGCGCCATCATCTGCGCGACGACGGGAACGAGCTGAAAGAGGAACGGTTCACGGCGCCCCAGCCGGTGCCCGTCCAGCACGGCTCGCCGCAGGAGACGCCGAACGACATACTTTTCGCGCTGGGCGCCCGGATAGACGTTTTCGTGGATCGCAAAGGTGCAAGCCCGCACGTGGTCGGCAATCCGCCGCAATCGCCGACCGGTCTCGCTGTCGGGTTCGTATTCGACGCCGAGGACTTCGGCCGCCGCCAGCACGATCGGCTTGAGGATGTCGATGTGGAAGTTGGTCTCGACGCCCTGGAGCACCGCAGCCGTTCGCTCCAGCCCCATCCCCGTATCGATGTTCTTGCTGGGGAGCGGCCGCAAGTTGTCCGGCGGTGGGCCGACCCGATTGAATTGCGTGAACACCAGGTTCCAGATCTCGACCGACTCGCCCGAGTCGGTGTGGTAGAAGATCTCGCTGCACGGTCCACAGACGCCGTCGGGGCCCTGGCTGGGAGCGTTGGCCGGCCAGAAATTCTCGTCTTCCCCCAACCGCTCGATCCGATCCTCGGGGAGTCCGATCTCGTCATGCCAGATGTTGTAGGCTTCGTCGTCATCGACGTATACCGAAACCGAGAGCCGTTCGGGATCGAGCCCCAACCACTCCCGGGACGTGCAGAACTCCCAGGCCCACTCGATCGCCTCGCGCTTGAAGTAGTCCCCGAAGCTGAAATTCCCCAACATCTCGAAGAATGTGTGGTGATAGGCGGTTCGACCCACGTTCTCGATGTCTCCGGTCCGCAGGCACTTCTGGCAAGTGGTCGCTCGAGTAAACTCCAGCTTGACCTTGCCCAGGAAATGGTCCTTGAACTGGTTCATTCCGGCCGGAGTGAACAGCACGGAAGGATCCCAGGTGGGAACCAGCACGTCGCTGGGGCACCGCTTGTGCCCCTTGGACTCGAAAAAACGAAGGTATTTTTCTCGCAGTTCGTCGGTTTTCATGGCAACTCGGTGGTCGTTGGCGGGAAACGAGTTCGACCGGAATCGGCAACCGCGGTCCCCCCAGAGATTAGTGGCCGAGCCCGCGGGCTGTAAACCGGTTGCCCATGCGGATCCGGTCCGATCCACCGGTCCACGTGTACCATGTCCACTTGGGCTCTAAGCTGTCGGACGTCGGGTGCCGCAAGGAACTTTTTCCGGCCATGTCGCGTCGTAGTACCAGGTCGACCCACCGCCGATCACCGGCGCCGACCGTGTGGCAATATCGCCGGAGTCGGATTTTCCATATCCAATTCGGAGTCAGCATCATGTCGAGACGTCAAGGGTGGTCGCTACTGCTGGGATTGTGTGCTGTCGGGCTGCTGGGACTGGCTTTGCAAAACGCTCCCAACAACGGCCGGGCCAAGCCGAAAGGCTGGGAAAAGGTGCAGCAGGCCCAGCAAAAAGGGCTCCCCAAGACGGCCGTTCGGGAGCTCGAGCCAATCCTGCAGACGCTGCTCGAGCAGAAGAACTACCCGTGGGCCGTCCGAGCCATTTGCCTGAAGATCCAACTCGAGACGAAGATCCAGGGCAGTAAACCCTACGAAGCCATTATTCGGTTGGAAGAGGAACTCGGGAAGGCTCCGGAGCCGATGAAGCCCGTGCTCCGCGCCATCCTGGCCGATTGGTACTGGCAGTTCTACCACCAGAACCGCTGGCGGTTTCTCAATCGCACCCAAGCGGGCGGCGGCGACGAGGGAACCGATATTCTGGCCTGGAGTCTCCCTCGCATCCTGCGCGAGATCGACCGCCAGTTCACGTTGGCTCTGAAGGCCGAACCGCAACTGCGCAAGATTCCCTTGAGCGATTACACCGCCATCATCCAACCAGGTTCGGCCCCCTCGTCCTACCGCCCTACCCTGTTCGATTTTCTGGCTTACAACGCCCTGGACTTCTACGCGCTCAGCGAGCAGGCGGTCCATATCTCATCGGACATGTTCACCGTCGACGCGGCGAGCCCGATTTTCGACGACGCCGATCGATTTCTGGCGTGGGAACTGCCCGAACCCGATGGCTATGACCCCTATCTGAAGGCTCTGCACCTCTACCAGCGCATCCTGCGGATTCACACGCAGGATGACGACCGCTCGGCGTGGATCGACGCCGACTTGAGTCGCCTGATGTTCGGCCGCAAGGTGGCGGTCGGAGCCGACCGCGAAAGTCGTTACGTCTCGGCGCTCAAACACTTCGTCGAGGTTTACGGCGATCACGCCATCACGGCTCGCGCTTTCCACCTGCGGGCTCAGGTCTTGTACGCTCGAGGCGATTGGGTGGCCGCTCGCAAGATCGCGCTGCAAGGCGTACAGCGAGCTCCCGACAGCGTGGGAGCCCAGAACTGCCGAGCTCTGATCGACAGGATCGAAGCCAAGCAACTGACCGTGGCCGTCGAGCGAGTGTGGAATCAGCCGTGGCCGATCATCGAAGTGCAATACCGAAACATCACCCGTTTGCACTTTCGCATCGTCCGCATCGACATCGACGCGTGGCTCGCGTCGACACGTCATCAGCCTGAACAGATTCCTGGCGGCGGCCGGCACCGTCTCCTCAAACTCAAACCGGTCAAGCAGTGGTCGGTCACGTTGCCGAAGACAGAGGATTACCGCCCACGCAACCATACCGTCCAACCGCCGCGCAAACTGAAACGAGGCGCCTACTATCTGATCGCCAGCTCCGATGCCGATTTCGGCGTGCAGGACAACATCGTCGTGTTTCGGCACTTCTGGGTCAGCAATCTGGCGGTCGTGGTCCGCTCGTCACCGACCATGGGAGTGTTCGACGGCATTGTCACCGACGCTCGCAGCGGAAAGCCGCTGGCCGAAGCCACCGTGAAATACTGGGGCTATCGCAACCGTCGCCGTACCCTGATGGGACGGACCGCAACCGACGAACAGGGGCGGTTCGAAATCGGTGTCACCGGTGTCCCGCTCATTCTCGACGTCCATTACGGCAACGACCGCGTGGCCAGCGGCCAGTACGACCAGGTCGCGAGCTATCGCCAGCCGAACCAGATTCGCGAATCGACGTTTTTCTTTATGGACCGAGCCATCTATCGGCCGGGGCAGACGGTGCAGTACAAGGGGCTGGCAGTCCGCATCGATCCGCAGAACAACCGCTACCACGTCCTTGCCGGACGGACGGTGGTGGTGGCCTTCCGCGATGTCAACGGGAAAGAAATCGCCAGGCAGAGGCATCGCACCAGCGAGTTCGGCAGTTTTCACGGCAGCTTTACCGCTCCCAGTGGAAAACTGCTGGGAGCCATGCACCTGACGGTCATCGACGGTCCCCGCGGCAGTCAGTCGTTTCGTGTGGAGGAATATAAGCGGCCGAAGTTCCGTGCTGAGTTGGACGATCCCGCTGCGACTCCCAAGCTGGGCCGGCCGGTGACGATCACGGGAAGGGCCGCCGCCTATACCGGTGCACCGATCGATGGTGCCACGGTGCGCTGGCGCGTCGTCCGCCGCCCCCAGATTCCCTATTGGTGGATGTGGCGGCGGGGTGGGTTCAGCTTTACTCCGCAAGTTACCGAAATCGCCACCGGACAAACCAAGACCGACGGCCAAGGTCGCTTCGAGCTGACGTTCCCGGCTACGCCCGATCCTGAGATCGATTCGGACACTCCCGCGCGATTCTACTTCCAAGTCACGGCAGACGTGATCGATGCCACCGGGGAAACCCGCTCGGCCAACCGCACCGTGGTGATCGGCCGGCAGATGTGGTGGGCCGACCTGACAGCCGACCCGTGGCAGGAGACCGGGAAATCGGTCAAGTGGCGCATTCATGTCACGTCCCTATCGGGAAAAGGAGTCGAAACCGAAGGGACGCTGAAGGTCTATCGTCTGCGGCAGCCCCGGCGCGTCATCCGCAAGCCGGCACGCGCGCTGTTCGGACCGGTGCCTCGCGGGATCAAGAAAGGTGGGCCAGCCGAGCCGACATCCGACCCGCGAACGTGGCCGCTGGGCGAGGAAGTGTTCAGTCGCGCGGTGGAAACCGATGCGGGCGGCGTTGCCGAGGTGGAGACATCGCTGAAGGCAGGTGTCTATCGAGCCGTCTTCGAAACACGCGATCCCTCCGGCCAAGACGTAAAGGCTCTGAGCAACACTCACGTGCTGGACCTGCAAGCGAACCGACTCGAAGTGAAGATTCCCCACCTGTGCCGATTCGAGAAGACGTCGGTCCAGCCGGGTGAGACGCTGCGCTTGGTTTGGGGGACCGGCTATGCGGAAGGCCGAGCCCTGGTGGAGATCGTCCACCGCGATCGGATCGTTCGGCGGTTCTGGACCGATTCGGGAAAGACGCAGCAAATCATTGAAGTTCCCGTCGACGAAGCGATGCGAGGCGGCTTCACGGTCTGCGTGACGATGGTGGGCGAAAACCGGCTCTACGAGACGAACTCCTATATCTCGGTTCCCTGGACCAGCAAGCAACTCGTGCTGAAGTGGGAGCACTTCGTTTCCAAGTTGAAGCCGGGCCAGCACGAAACCTGGACGTTGGTGGTTTCCGGGCCCGACACCGCGCAGGATCGCGCGGCCCGATTGAAAGCGGCCGCGGAAGTCGTGGCGACGCTGTATGACGCGTCGCTTGACGCCTTCTACCAGCTCCACTGGTCCAGCCTTCAAGACCTGTTTTATCGGGACCGATACTGGCGGCAAACCCGATTCTTCAACACGACGCGTCAACTCACGATTCTCCAAGGTCGCTGGAAACGGCCGCGCCGGGGCGCTGTTTTGACGTACCCTGTGTTCCATCCCGATGTGATACTCCCCCAGCCTCGGGCGCGAGCGTTCGACAATCGCATGTCGGGCGGTGGCGGAGCGCCGGGAGCTGCCGCAGCCATGATGCTCAAGGGCCACGGCCGAACCATGCTGGACGAGGCGGCGGAATCCCCGGCCGCTGCCGAGCAGCGGAAGGCCAGGCGAGGCGGCCCGACCAGGTCCGGAACGGAAGCGGCCTCGCCGCAAGTCGATCTCGATGCCGTGTCGCTGCGAAGGAACCTGCAGGAAACCGCCTTCTTCTTCCCGCAGCTCCGCACCGACGACCAAGGCAGGGTGCGGATCGAATTCACGATGCCCGAAGCACTCACCGAGTGGCGGTTCTTGGCACTGGCTCACGACCGGCAGCTTCGCTCGGGAAGTCTGATCGACAAAGCGGTGACCCGCAAGGCGCTGATGGTTCAGCCCAATCCGCCTCGCTTTCTCCGCGAGAACGACACGCTGGAGTTTACCGCAAAAATCGTCAATCAGTCGGCGACTCGCCAGCAGGGCCGGGTGCGTTTGCGCTTGACGGATGCTCGCACCGACCACGATCTCACCGGTCGCCTGGGAGTGGGCGAGGCCACGCAGTCGTTCGACATTCCGGCCGGCCGTTCGGCGACCGTGTCGTGGCGACTCCACGTCCCCGATGGAACGCCCTTCCTGGTTTATCGAGTCGTTGCGGCGACTGAGCGGCTTTCCGACGGTGAAGAGAACTACCTGCCGGTGCTGCCGCGGCGGGTCTTGGTTACCGAGAGTCTGCCGCTGCCGATTCGGGGACCGGGCCAGCGGACGTGGGATTGGAAGCGGCTCACCGAGAGCGGCCGGTCCGACTCGATCCGCCACCAGTCGCTCACGCTGCAAGCCGTCTCCCAGCCGGCCTGGTATGCCGTGCTGGCTCTCCCCTACCTGATGGAGTTTCCTCACGAATGCAGCGAACAGGTTTTCAACCGCATCTACGCCAACCTGCTGGCGAGGAAGATCATCACCGGCGATCCGAAGATGCGGCGCGTGATCGCAGCCTGGAAGAATACCCCGGCCGAACTCAGTCCGCTCCAGAAGAACCAGGATCTCAAAGCGGTGATGCTCGAGGAAACCCCGTGGGTGCGTCAGGCCGAATCGGAGACCCAGGCCCGCAAGAACCTGGCGATCTTGTTCGACGAGAATCGGATTCGCAATGAAGTAGAGCGAGCGCTGCAGCGGCTGCGAGACACCCAACATCCGGACGGCGGCTGGCCATGGTTCCCCGGCGGCGGCGGGAACGACTACATCACGCTCTATATCGTGACCGGTTTCGCGCGTCTGGAGCTCTTGGGCGTCGATGTCGACATGTCGCTGACTCGCAAAGCCATTTCCCGAATCGACTACTGGCTCCAGCGGCAATACGATCAGATCGTCACGCAGGGTCGGCTCGATGCCAACAACCTCACGCCGATGGTCGCGTTCTACCTCTACGGCCGCTCCTTCTACTTGGAGAGCCGGCCCGTACCCGATCGGCACCAAAAGGCGTTTCGGTATTTCGTCGGTCAGGCCGAACAATACTGGCTGCGAGTGCCGCGCCAGTCGCAGGGCCACCTGGCGCTGGCCCTGCACCGCCTGGGAAAAGCGGCGTCCGCGAAGGCCATCATGAAATCGATCCGCGAGCACGCCGTGGTCGATGAAGAGCTCGGAATGTTCTGGCGCGATACCGAGCGGTCGTGGTGGTGGTACCGGGCTCCCGTCGAGACGCAAGCGTTGATGATCGAGGCTTTCGACGAAGTGATGAACGACGCCGAGGCGGTCGACCATTGCCAGGTGTGGCTGATCAAACAGAAGCAGACCCAGGACTGGAAGACGACTAAGGCGACGGCCGATGCCTGTTTCGCCTTGCTCCGCCGCGGTGCCAGTCGACTGGCGTCCGACGTGCTGCTGGAAGTCTCCTTGGGTGGGTCGAAGATCGAGCCGGAAAACGTGGAGGCGGGGACCGGCTTCTACGAAAAACGGTTCGTTGGTCCGGAGATCCGACCGCGGATGGGCAAGATCAAGCTGGTCAAGCGCAACCCGGGCGTCGCTTGGGCCAGCTTGCACTGGCAGTACTTCGAGGACATGAGCAAGGTGAAAGCCTACGAAGGAACGCCGCTGACCCTGAGAAAGAGACTGTTCATCAAACGGTATGGCAAGGACGGTCCCAAGCTCGAGCCGATCGACGCGGGGATTCGCGTCGGCGACGTGCTGGTGGTTCGGTTGGAACTTCGCGTGGATCGCGCAATGGAATATGTCCACCTCAAGGATCAACGCTCCAGCGGTAGCGAGCCGGTAGATGTCCTTTCAGGATACCGATACCAGGACGGACTCGCGTACTACCAGATGACGCGCGACACGGCCAGCCATTTCTTCATCGACTATCTTCCGAAGGGAACGTACGTGTTCGAGTACGAGAGTCGGATTCAGCACCGCGGCAAGTACCAAAGCGGTATGGCCCAGATTCAGTGCATGTATGCCCCCGAATTCAATAGCCACTCCCAGAGTTTCACACTGGAAGTCACAGGAGAAGAGAAGTAGCGAGGAGCCATCACACGCCTACTCCGCCGGTGTGCAGCCGCCCAGGTGAGCCAGTTCCGGGGCCTCGGCGGCGACCGCCTCAGTCGGCCAAGCCACCGTGTCGATCGAACTGACGAAGTGGACGCGAGGCACATCGACCAGCGGTCCGAGTCCCAGCACGTCCGCGACCGTATTATCCTCCAGTTCCACTTCAGCCGGCTGCAACGGCCAAGGCACGTGGTCGATCTCGGACCGAACCAACTGGCCGCGGCCGTCGCAACAATAGAGGCAGTAGCGGGCCGTGAGGAAGTAGTCGAGTGTTCCCGGATGCGCGACATAGACCGGTCCGGTGGGACGGTAGCGAGCTCGAAACTTCGCCTCCCCGCGAGGGTGAACCCACCAGTGCGCCGACGAACTGAAAACCGGAGCGTCGGATGGCGAGCGGGAGCGCGAGCCACGACGCACCATGCGATACGTGATGCTTTCCTGGTCGGCATGGCACTGCATATCGGCGTAGTAATAGGGCAAGCCGAACCATGCGCGAGCTGCCCACACGGCAAGACGACTCATGGCATCGAGCGAAAAAAACCACACGCCCGGCTTGCCATCCACCGTGACGTACGTGCGCACGTTCAGCTCGGGAAACGTCGAGCAGCCGGGCAATCGCGGCAGCGGGCGATGCCGGACGTTTTCCATCAGGAATGGGACGACACCGAGCCACGCGGTTCCATCGAAGGTGTCGATTTCCAACTGCGGCGGGATGAGGGGCCGCAAGCGGGCTTCGTCGATTCTCCAATGGAGAAACGCCAGGTGCGACCACGTCATGGAAACGGACCACGGACGCTGGGGCGGTTCCCATGTGCGATCGGTGCCGGCACGGCCGTTCATGGCTTAAGACGCAGGCAACAAGGGGGAGTTCATGGCAGGGGGGACGCCGGGCTGCACAGACGGACCGGGCGCGACCGGGGGCAGCCGCGGTTGATCGGCTGGGAGCGGCAAGATCGACGGTGGTGTGACGTCGGGGGCATGGAGACGAGCCTGAAGTTCGGCCAGGATCTGCTGCTCGAGCGACAGGTCTCGCCCGAGCGGGATCCAACCGAGCGTCTGCGGGCCATCGTTCTTCCGTTTTCCTTCCCGCACCACGCTGCCGTCGTGCCGGAAGACGACGTCTCCACCCGGCGATAGTTCCGGGCGCTCCACGTCCTCCAACTCCTTCATCACCACAACTTCGATTTGATACCCGCCCGTCACCGGCCAGATTCGAGCCACGGCTCGCCGACGGATCGACTGCAGTGTCGCATGGCGCCGTTCGAAACCGGGCGTCGAGTCCCGCCGCCACGGTTCCAGGATCGTGGCTCCGGTGATGGCGCGAGTCTCGATCCGACCCTCGGTGAGCACGTTGCCGGTCTGACGAATCCGCTCTTCACGGGCAATCGGAAAATAGTCGTCGATCTCATCCACCAACTGATTCCAGACGAACTCGCGATCCGGGTGGGTGACGGTCAGCGGATTGTCGATCCAGATCGTGGCTTGCGGCTCGAGAGGTTGCCAGAGTGAGCAACCCGTCAGCGCCACTGAGCCTGCAAGCAGCAGAGCTGCAGGGACGAAAACGCGGAGGCAGGATTGGAATGGAAACATGATCGGGCTTGTCCGTGGGGCGCTGCGCACATCGGGGGCCGTGAACCAAGTGTCCGATAATCGGCCGAGAGTTTCAAGGGAAGAAGTTGGAGGTGTGAAGGGTGAGGTGTGAAGGGTGAGGTGTGAAGGGTGAGGTGTGAAGGGTGAAGCGTGAAGGGTGAGGGATGAGGGGTGAGGGGTGAAGGGGGAAGGGGAATGGCACCTCACCCCTCGAA
>Ga0256839_1002994_pt1 | contig 17991 bp, 13 predicted proteins | sample 354166metaG_FD_185968 | JGI IMG/M metagenome (GOLD analysis project Ga0256839, IMG submission 185968) | Hydrothermal vent microbial communities from Mid Atlantic Ridge, Atlantic Ocean - 354-166 | ecosystem: Environmental > Aquatic > Marine > Hydrothermal vents | place: Atlantic Ocean: Mid... | reverse complement strand
GGCACGAGCAAGAGGGCCGGGACCGCCAACGCGGAGGCGATCCAGAAGTACGCGACCGGACCGACGGCGTCGTACAGGGTGCCGCTCTCCCCGCCCACGAGCATCTGAGCGGTGGAATAGACGGCGGTGGCGAACGCGAAGTGGGCCGCCTTGTGGTCCGGGTGGCAGCGCCGCATGATGAACACCATCTGCGCCGCCGTCGCGAGCCCGCCGCAAAACTGCTCGACGATCACGACGAGGGTGATGATCGCCAGCCGGCCGACGGCGTGCGCGAGGTCGAGGTCGGCGAGGCTCGCCACCGTCTGCGGATCGGCCACGGCGAGCCGCCCTGCGAACTCGGCCATCAGGGCGTACAGCGGCTGGGTCAGGGCCATGGCGAGCGTGACGGGCCAAAGGGCCCGGCGAAGCCCCACACGGGCGATCCACGCCCCCCCGACGACCGCCCCCGCGATGGCCGCCAGGATGCTCGGCACGTTGATCATGCCGCGCACGTCCGTGGGCACCCCCAGGCTGCGGGCCAGCAGCACCTTGGACATGCTGAACAGGACGGCGTCCGACATCTTGTAGGTCACGAGGAAGGCGATCACCGCGACGACCCTCCGCTGCCGCAGGAAGGTGCGGTAGGCCTCGCGCACGTGCCGTGCCTTGCCGCCTCGGCCGCCGCCGCCGGGCCGCGACCGAGGCAGGAACAGGGCATGGGCCAGACCGAGCGCCACGAGGACCGCCGCGGCGAGCCCGAAGGCCGAACGCCAACCCACGTGTCCCCCGATGAACACGATGCCACCCGAACCGGCCAGCATGGCCAACCGAAACGCGGCGACGCGCAGGCCCGAGTACCGCGCCTGCTCGCGGGCGTCGAGCATCTCCATGTAGTAGCCGTCGCACGCGATGTCGTGGGTGGCGGAGAAGAACGACAGCACGGCCAGGAGCACCCACACGACCGCCACCGCGCCCTCGTCCAGGTCCGACCGCGCCGCCACGAGGCCGATCGCCCCGACGACGGCCCCCATGAGCACCTGCAGGGCGACCATCCACCCGCGCAGCGTGCCCACGAGATCGACGATGGGGCTTACGAGCACCTTGAAGGATGTGCCCGCGTGCAGGTACGAGGTGCGGCCCACGGCCGTGGCCGAAAGCCCCACCCCGGTAAAGAACTCGCCGGCGACCTGATGCAGCAGGGACCAGGGAAAACCCTCCGCGAAGTAGGTGGTCGCGGTGGCGAGGGCCTTGGACCGGCCGGGGCTCGCGGCGGCGGCGGGCACCGTCCCACCATGGACCGGGCCACCGGAACGGCCAAGGAACCGTCGAAACGGGGCCGCCGGGCCGGCACGGCCGACGTGCGCGCCTCAAGACCCGGACCCCGCGCGTCGATGGGGGCGCCATGGGCCTCGAACTCGGCACCACCGCGTTGCAGATGCTCGCCGATGCCCTGCGCGACGGCATCGTGCTGTTCGACGGCGACGAGCGGGCCTGCTTCGTCAACGAGGCGGCCTGCCACATGCTCGACGCCGACCCGACGGCCCTGCACGGCGCGAGCCTGGACGCGCTGGCCGCCCGCATCGTGGCGGCCGAGGACGTCTACGCCCGCCTGCGCGCCGGCGAGACGATCCGCTGCGACAACGCCCCCGGCCTGCGCGTGCCGGCGCGGGCCTCGTGGGTGCGTCTTGCCGCCGAGGCACCGGGGGCGCCGCCTCCGTCGGCCCTCGTGCTGCACGACGTGAGCCTCGGCGTCGCCCTGCGCCGCGTCGAGGACGTGCTCCTGGCGAGCGTCGCCTCCGACGAACCCGCCGCGAACGGCCCGGCCCCCACGCGCCGCGGGGTACTCGACGAGGCGACGATCGCCCGCTACACCGCCCGGGAGGTGCGGCGCAGCCGGCGAACCGGCGACCCGCTGAGCGTCGCCCTGGTCTCCGTGCCCCGAGCCGCCTCGGCGGAGCACGCCGGCCGCTGCCTCGCCCGGGCGCTGCGCGGGGCGGACCGCGTCGGCCGACTGCACCCCCACGACCACGACCAGGACGCCCCGCCCGAGGCGGTGACCGCCGTCGCCTTCGACCTGCCGCTCGATCCCGCCTACCACTGGTTCTTCGTGGTGTTCCCCGACACCCCCAGCGCCGGGGCCCACGCCGCCGTGATGCGCCTGCGCTCGGTCCTTTCGGGCGAGGCGGCGGTCCCGGGCGTGACCTTCGGGACGGCGACCCTCGACGTCGCAGGCCCTGCCGCGGCCGCCAACGACTGCGCCCGGGCGCTGGTCACCCGTGCCCTCACCGCCTGGTCCGAGGCCCGCGCCACCCCCCGGCGGCGCGAGCACGCCGGCCCCTGACCGCGTACACGCGCAGGCCGTGAACCGCCACGGGCCCACGGCAGCGGCCGCGCAACCGGCGTCCCTCGGCGCCCGGGCGGCGGGCGGCGGGACCGGCGTAAGGTGGCCACCGCCGCCCCGTAGGGACGGGAGGTGATCCTCCTGCCCACCTCGCCACCGCCGCCGTGCGCGCAGGGGTCCGCCCCCTTCGCGGTCGGGCCGGGGTGGGGTACCGTGTGCACGCCGTCGTGATCCTTCCCCTCGCCTCCGTGCTGCTCGTCGCCTCGTTGGCCAGCCCCGCGGCCGGCTCCGAGGCCGAGGCACCGCCTCGCACGAACCGCTACCTGGAGGCCCCACCCAGCTCTGCGCCGGCAGGCGAGGACTTCGGTCCTTTCTTCACCGGGCCCCCCGCCTCCGAGACATCCTTCGTGAAGGCGCCGCGGCGGGGCTCGGGGCTCGCGCCGCGCCTTTCGGTCCGCGACGGTCTGTTCTGCTTCGTCGAGGACGCCCACTGCGTCGCCTCGCTGCTGGCCTCCACCGACGTCGGGATCGGCATGGCGATCATCGGCGAAAACGGGCCAGACCTCCCCTACGCCCAGCTCACCTTCCGCGGCGGGTTCTCCCTGCGCCCGGTCACGCTCTATCGCAAGCGCTACCATCCCTGGGCCCTGGGGCTTACCGCCAGCTATTCCGTGGGCACCGGGGGGATCCGGCTGCAGGCCGAAGACGTCGTCGAGACGGCCCGGACCCAGGCCACGCGGATCGCCCTGGTCAACCAGCTCTGGCTGTGGCACCGCCCGCACGCCTTCCACCTCGACGCCTCCATCGGGGCGGTCCGCAGCGGCGTCCTGGGCCGGGACGAGCGCATCCACGACCTGTGGGGGACGCACGTGGAGCTGGCGCTGGGCTTTGGTGGCTGGGCTTCCCTCGTCGTATCCGGGGACTTCCTCGACGAGGACACGCGCATCGTGTTCGGCTTTCGCACCCACGCCCTCGCGGGCGTCCCGGTCGCCGGCCTGACGGCCCTCGGTTTGTGGGCGGGAGGTGTCCTGTGATCGGCTCCTGGATGACCCTCCCGCTCGTGCTGGTCGCCGCGCCACCGCCCCCGCTCGATCCGGACCCGCGGGCCTCGCCCCCGGCCGCGGCGGTGGAGGCCGACCCAAAGGCCGAGGTGCCGCCCCTGCCCCTGCGGGACGCCCGCAGGGCCGAGCAGGCACCGCCGCCGGACGTCATGCGAGCGGCCGACAACCCCCGCGTGCCCAAGGCGAAGCCGGGCCCGCCCTTCTACGATGCGGCGGACGAGGCCGTCTTCCGCGCCCGCTTCGACCTGACGAAGGATCCCGCCCCGCCGCCGCGGACCGTTCGGATGCGTTGCCTGGTCGCCGATCCGCTGTGCGGGATCACGGTGGAGGTCCAGGCGCTATCGGCCTACGCCCTGCGCGCCCAGCAGGGCTCCGTCGCCACCGCCAATGCCCGCACGTGGCACTCGGCACGGGCCCAGTACGACGTGTGGGTCCAGTTCCCCGCGGTCGTTCGCACCATCGGACGGACGCGCTTCAACGTGCTGTCGATGGGGCCCAAGGGCGGGATCGTCGCCAGCGACGGCGGCGATCTGTGGGCGAACGTGGGCCTGGCCATGCGCGCGTTCTTCGGAAAGGGCGCCTTCGCGCCCCACCTCGAGGTCACCGGCGCGCTCGCCTTTCGCATTGGCGGTTTCACTGAAGGCGGAGCGGGCTTCTTCGGGGCGGGCCGCACGGATCTCGGCCCGGTCCGATCTCCCGTCGGATTCGCCATGGACATCGGCGTGGGCCTGGGCGGCTTCGGCTCCCTCGTGATCGGCGGCCAGTACGACAGCCCGCTCGCGCGCGAGGAGGTCCCGGAGTCCCTGCGCACCCCCGCCGCCGGCATGTTCTACGTCGGGTTCCGCGGCAACATCCTCTGGGGCGCCCCGGCCGCCGCGGCGGTGACGACCCACGTGCTCGCAGGCCGTCTCGTCGTCCCCGAGCGCTGAACGAACCGGCGACGGATCGCGCGCCGAGGTCACGCGGCGGCCAGCGCGTCCGCGAGCGTCACGAGCGCTTCGCCGGCGCCCGTCCGCAGCACGCCGCCCGGGGTCCTGCGCGCGAAATCTCCGAACGGATTGTCTTCGGGATTCACGTCCCAAATGGGAATGTTTCGCACGGCGGACAGGGCCCCCATCTGCATGGGAAGGTTCGTCGCGCCGCTCGTCCCCACCACCAGCAGCACGTCGGCCCCGGCGGCCGCCGAAAGCGCCGAGTCGGCCCGGTAGCGCGCCTCGTCGTAGCACTCGTCGAACCACAGCACGTGCGGCCGTCCGGGGGCGCCGCAGGCCGGGCAGCGCAGCGCGTCGAGGTCTTCGTCCGTGACCTCGGCGTCCTTGGGCCAGTCGTCGAAGCGGTCGGGGATCGAGTAGGTCGCCGCCGAGCAGTCACGGCTGCACCGCGCGCGGAAGATGTTGCCGTGGATCTCGTAGATCCGCGCCGGGTCGATCCCCGTCCGCGGGTGCAACCCGTCCACGTTTTGCGTGACCAGGTGGAAGCGATCCCCGAGCGCCGCCGCCATGCGCGCGACGGCCTCGTGCCCGCGGCCGGGCGCCGCCGCCGAGCACACGCCGCGGCGGTACAGGTACCAGCTCCACACGGTGGCCGGCTCGGACTCGAACGCCGCCCGGGTGGCAAGCTCCATGGGCTGGTAGACCTTCGACCCGCGCGTCCAGTACCCCTCCTCGCCGCGAAACGTCGGGATCCCCACCTCCGCCGAGATCCCGGCGCCGGTCAACACGACGAGCACCCCGCCGTCCCGAAGCGCCTCGAAGCATCGTTGCGCACGCACCATGTCGTCCATATTCGTCTCCTAAGAGTGCCGACGGGCACGACGCACCGAGCCCAGCACCCAGACCACCCACACCGCCGAAAGCCAGGACGCACCGCCCCCGGCTGCGGACGCGCACGCGCAGCCACCGCTCGATCGGGGCCCGTAGTTCCCGGGCAGGGCGGCGCCGCCCCCACCGGCCGTGCCGCCGCTCCCCTCCGTCCCGAACGTCGTGCCGCCGGTCGTCCCCGACGACCCGTCGCCTGCGCCCGTCGAAGATCCCCCACCTCCCGTCGCCGTACCCGCGCCGGTCGTCGTGGTCCCACTCCCCGTCGTCGTGGTCCCGGCTCCGGTCGTCGTGCCGCCGCCCCCCGTCGTCGTGCCACCACCGCCGCCGGTGGTCGTTCCCCCGCCCATCACGCACGGCCCCTGGACCTGCACGATCTCGATGTCGTCCCCGTAGTAGAAGCGGAGGATCTGCACGTAATCGTAACCGTTCGAGGCTTCGAGACAGCGCGATCCCCACTGGGACAGGCACCCACGGTTTTGCCCGTAGCCGGCGTCCCCCGGGTCGAACACCCACCCGAGCGTCGTCTGCTCCACGTTCGTCCCCGTCTTGCCCTCGTTGTAGGTTACGAACTTCTCCGTGGAGGCGTTGGCGTCGTTCCCCACGCACGCCGGACCGGCCGTCTGCGGGTCGCCGGCCACGTAGAACCCGTACGTCAGGTTGCCGTTGTAGCGAAGGTACAGGCCGGAAGTCTCCTCCACCGCCTGGTAGTGCTTCGCGCCGGGCGTCGCGCCGCAGGTGTAGACCTGGCAACCCGTCCCGTCGCAGATCGAGCCGCCCGTCTCCATGGCGTAGTAGGCCACCGACCGCGCCGCGATGGCCTGGGCCTTGAGCGCCTCGAGGTCCGCCCCCCCGTTTTCGCAGGTGATGACGTGGGGCAGGTAGTCCGTCTCGGTCTCCACCGCCCCGACGCCGTCCACCATGATCGTGCAGTAGGCCTCGGGCGGGGGCGGCACCGGGACCGCCTCGGGTCCCTGCCGGATCGGCAGGTTGTGCGGACCGTCGGGCAACGGGGCGGCCCCGGCCTCGATCGACACACCCCAGGCGGCCACAATGGCGACGCAAACGACGTTTGCGGGCACGAGACGACCGGACATGGTCACGAGGGTACAAAAAAACCGGCAGGCTATCTGCGCATTCCACGCGTTCTCATCGGTCTGTTCCACGTCATCGTGCGATTCGATGGGCATGGGGCGGCCATCCATGCGAACATAAATACGCCTTCCCGAACCCACTCATAGCTACCATGTCCCCCATCTTACGACACTCCGAGCCCCGGCGTCGCCTTGCGAGCCCCACAAAACCCCGTATGGTTCGGCCTCCCGGAGGAGTGGCCGAGCGGTCGAAGGCGGCGGACTTGAAATCCGTTGAGCCCCCCGTGGGCTCCGTGGGTTCGAATCCCACCTCCTCCGCCCCTCGATCCCGCGCCTATCGCGCAGGTTGGATCCTGGCCGGGTGCCTTGGCGCCGCGTGCGCAGGTCCGGGGGACGGTGCGCCGGTGGACCGCGAGGTCCTGCGCGCGCGGATCTTCGAGGCCGGCGTCCCGGCCAACCCCCTCGCGGGCCGCCCCGTCGCCTCCATCGAGGACCCGGTAGCACAGCTCGGACGCGACCTGTTCTTCACGAAGGCCCTCGGCGGCGACTACGACGCGGCGTGCGCCACCTGCCACCATCCCGCGCTGGGTGGGGGCGACGCGCTGTCCCTGCCCATCGGGGTGCACGCGCTGCACCCGGACGTGCTCGGCCCCGGGCGGCTGCATCGGATGGGCTGGCCGGGCTACGACGGCGGCCCCACGGTGCCGCGCAACGCCCCCACCACCTTCAACCTGGTCCTGCTCGACGCCGTCCTGTTCCACGACGGGCGGATCGAGAGCCTCGTGCCCCACGCCGGCGCCCATGGCGCGGGACCGGAGGGGATCCGCACCCCCGACGTGCCCTTCGGAACGGCGGATCCGGCGGCAGGCAACACCCTCGCCTCGGCCCAGGCGCGCTTCCCCGTCACATCCGCCGAGGAGATGCGCGGCTTCGACTTCGAAGCGGGGCAGGGGACGGACGTGGTGCGCGAGCACCTGGCATGTCGGCTGGGAGACTACGGTGTGGGCGCCAACGAACTGCCCGCGCCCCGGTGGGAGAGCCGGTTTCGGCAGGTCTTCGACCGCCTGACCGAGCCGGTCGAGGAGGTCGTCACCTTCGACTTCGTCGCCGAGGCCATCGCCCGCTACGAGCTGTCCCAGGTGTTCCTCGACAGTCCCTTCCAGCGCTTCGTCGAGGGGGACGACGACGCCCTGTCCGACGCCGCGCTGCGCGGGGCGGAGTTGTTCTTCACCCCGCGCTCGGCGGGCGGGGCAGGCTGCGCCGACTGCCACAACGGCCCTGCGCTGACGGACGAGCGCTTCCATGTGCTGGCGGTGCCGCAGATCGGCCGCGGCAAGGGCGACGGCCTCGACGGCCGGCACGACTTCGGGCGCGCCCGCGTCACGAACCTGGGCGCCGACCAGTTCGCCTTCCGCACGCCGTCGCTTCTCAACGTGGCGGTCACGGGTCCGTACGGACACGACGGCGCCTACGAGAACCTCGAGGCCATGGTCCGCCACCACCTCGACCCCGCCGCGGCCGTCGCCGCCTACGGTGAGCACCTGCCGTCCCAGCCGGGGATCCAGACCGACGGATGGGAAGAACGCACGCAGATGATCCTCGAACGCGTGTCCCTGCCGCCGCTCGATCTCGACGACGACGAGGTCGCCGACCTCCTGGCCTTCCTGGAAGCGCTCACGGATCCATGCGTGGAGGACCGCGCCTGCCTCGCCCCGTGGATCCCCGATCCCGACGCGCCCGACCCGGACGGCTTCCGCCTCGACGCCATCGATCCCGAGGGCAACCCGCTCTAGGCGCCGACATGCTACGCCGCTGCCCGTCCTCCCGCCGGGGGCGGGGCCGGAGGTCGTATGCGGCCGCCCCTCCTACGCGTCGGCATCGCACCGCCGACCGTAGGCGCGCTCGAACGCCCGCTGGACCCGCTCGTCGAGGAACGCGAAGATCAGGCGCTCGATGGCGGGTGTCTTCGCGAGTTGCTCGATGGCCGCGTCGAGCGTGACCTCGGCCGCCGCGTCGGCCGGGTAGCCGTAGACACCGCAGCTGATCGCCGGCATGGCCACGGTGCGGGCGCCCACCTCGGCGGCGCGCGCAAGGGCCCGTTGCACCGCCGAGGCCAGCAAGCGCGGCTCGCCGTGGCGGCCGTCGCGGTAGATCGGACCGACGGCGTGGATGACGTAACGAGCCGGCAAATCGTATCCCGCGGTGACCTTCGCGTCGCCCGGTTCACACCCGCCGAGGGTGCGGCACTCGGCGAGCAGGTCCGGCCCGGCCACACGGTGGATCGCCCCGTCCACACCGCCGCCCCCCAGGAGCGACGGATTCGCCGCGTTGACCACGACGTCCACGGACAACGTGGTGATGTCCGCGTGCCGAAGCTCGATCCGACGACAGGGCTCTCGAAGATCCGTGGACATCCGGACACTCCTGGCCGGCACCGGCCGGCCGACGACGGCGCGAGGATACCCCTCTACGGGCGCCGGTCGCAATCGGCCGGATCGTCCGGCCCCTCGGACACACCGCCGCCCGGCTCATCCGCCCGAGGCCGCCTCGTCCTCTTTCTGGGGGACGAGGTGGAACACCAGGTTGAAAGACGTGATCGTGTCGAGCTTCTTGACGTCGGGCAGCGGCTGGTTCTCGTAGCGCAGGGTGAACGTGGTCGCGAGCGAGAACCAGCGGGTAACCGTCACCGCGAGGGCCGAGTTCCAGTTGACGCGAAACCGCCGACCCACCTGCACACTCTGCAGGTACTCGAGGCCGGTGTCGAAGGTGACAAAATCGCTGAGCCGGTTGCTGTAACCGCCGAACAACCGCACCGCGTGGTTGAGCAACTCCTTGTCGATCTTTTGGGGGTTGCCCATGTCGTCGAGGACCGGGTTGCCCTCGTCGTCCCGCACGATGATCGCGTCCTCCGTGCGAAGGTCGTACTGGAAGTCGTAGCCCGCCTCGAACCAAAGCCGGTGCTTCGGGTTCGTAAGTGCGTGGGCGGCAATCCCCGGGTCCACGTTCAGGCGCAGGTCGAGGCCCTGGAAGGTGTCGTGACGCGCCGTCAGCATCGTAAACAGCGACACGTTCTCGTGAACGAACCCGTCGTACCGCACCATGCCCTGCACGTTGTTGACCGTGGTCTTCCAGGCGTCCTCGCCGTCGGCGACGCTGCGCCCGTAGTTGACCGCGGTGACGCTCGCCACCTGGTGGGCCTTGCGCCGCAGGCGGAAGTTCAGCGCCCCCGTGACGGCGAACGACCGCGCGTTGCCCGTGCTGAACAGGCCGCCGGTCTGCAGGTCGAGCTCCGTGGCGTCGTTGGCCGCCGCGTCCTCCGGCTTGGCCGGCCCCTCGGCGAAGGAGCCGGACGGAAGCTCCGTCTTTCCTTCGCTCGCGGGCTGGGCCGCGATGGTCCCCTTCGGGAGCGAAGACGGGGGATCTTCGGCGCGGGCTTCCGTCGGCGTGGCCGAAATCCCGGCTGCAAGCATGATGAACAGGGTTCGGATGACGCTGGACACCCGTGTGTCTTGCCCGACAACGCCCACGAAGCCAAGCGCATGGCCCACGCCGGGCCGCCGCTCGCACGGCCGATCAGGTCCCCGCACGCGGGGACAGGACCACGGGAACGCCGTACTTCGGCCGCAGGGTGACGAGGGCCTCGGGTTCGATCCGCGCCCTCTCGGCGAGCGCCACGTCGAAGCGCTGCAAGACCCGAGCTACGACCAGAACCGCCTCCATCATCGCGAACGCACGCCCGATGCACAGCCGCTGCCCACCCCCGAAGGGGAAGTAGGCGAACCGGGGCCGGGCCTTCTCGCGTTCGGGCAGGAACCGGTCCGGATCGAACCGCGCCGGCTCCTCCCAAAGATGCGGCAGGCGGTGTGTGATCCAGGGCACGAGCGCGATGATGGCGCCCGGCCGCAGGCGCGCCCCGCCCACGACGTCCTCCTGGTGGAGGCTGCGCTCCAGGAACCAGGCCGGGGGATAAAGGCGCATCGACTCCTTGACGATCCGCTCGACGAGGCCGAGCTCGCGCACGTCGGCCGCCGTGGGGGCCCGGCCCCCGAGGAGGCGGTCCACCTCCGCCTGGGCCGCGCGCTGGTGCTCGGGGTGCTGGGTGAGCAGGTAGAACGTCCAGGCCAGGGCGTTGGCCGTCGTCTCGTGGCCCGCCAGGAAGATCGTCACCACCTCGTCCCGAAGCTGGGCGTCCGTCATGGACTCGCCCGTCTCCTCGTCCCGCGCGGCAAGCAGCATGGACAACAGATCGTGGCCGTCAACGCCGTCACGCCGCCGGGCCTGGATCATCTCGGCCACCATGCGGTCGAGCGTCCGCCCGGCCCACCGCGCCCGGCGGTTGCGCCGGGTCGGGATCCAAAGCGGCACACGGATCGGCGTCATGAGGATGTAGTCCACGTAGCGATTGAGCACGTCCACGCACCGCCCCACCGTGTCCACGTCCGCGTCCGGATCGGCCCCGAGGAGGGTCGTGCCCGCCACCCGTTGCGTCATGACCGTCATGTGCCGGGCGATGTCCACGGGCTGCCCGCCCGCGTGCGCCTCGGCGGCCATGCGATCGATCTCCGCGTCGGCGAGCTCGACCATCGTGCGCGCGAAGCCCTCGATGCGCTTGTGGTGGAACGCCGGCTGGGCGATCCGACGCTGCCGTCGCCAAAAGGATCCCTCGCTCGTGAGCAGCCCGTTGCCCAGGAACAGCCGCAGGGCGTCGAACCCCAGGGTGTCCTTGCCGTAGTTCCTGGCGTTGCGGACGAGCACGTGCTCGATGGCCTCGGGCTCTCGCAGCAGGTAGAGGGTCACGGGCCCGAACTGGAGCTCCACCACGGGCCCCCGCGCGGCCGCCCGCTCCAGATAACCGAGCTTGTCGGCGTGGAACGCCGCGGGTTCGAGAAAGCGCAGCGGCTTCGTTCGGTACCGAACCGGCCGGGCCGGCGGGTCGGAGGGAGCGACGGCGGTCGTGGACGCGATCGACATGGCGGCCTCTTCGTGCGAGAGCGGGGTCGTACTAAATATGAGCGTTTGCTCGGTTTTTTTCTACTCGCGTTCCGAAACGGCGCGTTTTCCCTCGTTTTCCACCGAAAACGTCGGAATCAACGCCTGACGACCCCGGGCCGGTTCACGTTTTTCCGGGGCCGGCCCGGAAGCAGTCGGCGGCCCCGGGGGCCCCGGGCGCGCGCTGCCGACTACATGCGCACGTACTCGAAGTCGAGCGGGCGGCCGCCGATCCCCTGCTTGGGCGGCGCGATCCAGTGGGCCACCTTCCCCGGTTCGTACACGGGCGTCATGATCGACTGCAGGTAGGCGTTGTCCTCGGGGGACAGCAGCCACGCGTCGCGGTGCGCCTCGAAGGTCTCGGGGGCAATGAGGTTGCCCTCCGGGTCGAAGGTGTGCCCGGCGTAGATCCCCTGGTGCCGGTGGAACCGGCGCGACGGCAGTTTGAAGCGGTACGACAGCCCCTCGCGCTCCAGGATCTTGTTCCAGCGCCGCACGGCCCGCTCGCAGTCGGCCACGTAGTCGTCGCGCAGCACCTCGTTCATGGCGTTTCGCAGTGGGACCTCCCGCTCGACCAGCTTGCCGCCCTCGGGCACCCACATGCGATAGACGCCATCGAGGGCCAGGTGGTCCTCGTAGCGATCGGCTTCCCGGTACCGGCCCTTGAGGCCCGCCGCGAAGTACTGTGCGGCGTTCGACGAGATCTCGCCGCCGAACAGGTCCAGGCAGTACGAAAACCAGTAGTTGATCGCCCGCTGGATCGTGTCGAGGTCGATCCCCCCCTGGCCCCGGGCGTCGCCGTTCGGGTCGAGCTTCGTAAGCTCCGCCGACCGCTGCACGATGCGCGCGATGCCGGTCTCGCCCGTGAACAGGTGGAACGCCTCCTCGGTCAGCATGAACGAGCAGCTGCGCGCCAGCGGGTCGAAGGCGCTCTCCTTGAGCGCCGCGAGCTGGAACTTGCCGTCCCGGTCCGTGAACATCGTAAACGCGAAGAACGACAGCCAGTGATCGCACGGCTGGTTGAACGCGCCCAGGATCCGCGGCTTGTCGGCGTCGCCGGAGCGGCGTTCGAGCAGGGCCTCGGCCTCGTCGCGGCCGTCCCGGCCGAAGTACTTGTGCAGCAGGTACACCATGGCCCACAGGTGCCGCCCCTCCTCCACGTTGACCTGAAACAGGTTGCGCATGTCGTACAGGCTCGGCGCCATGTGCCCGAGCAGGCGCTGCTGTTCCACACTGGCGGGCTCGGTGTCGGCCTGCGTCACGATGATCCGACGCAGCAAGTTGCGCAGCTCGCCGGGCACCTGCTCCCAGGCCGGCTTGCCCGTCTCGTCGCCCACGTGGATGAGGGCTTGTTCCTGCCGCGGCGTGAGGAAGATGCCCCAGCGATAGTCGGGCATCTTGACGTAGTCCCAGTTGGCCCAGCCGTGGTCGTCCACGGACACGGCCGTCCGCAGCCACACGTCCTTCGTCTCGAAGTCGGTCGGGCCCATCTCGTGCCACCACTCGAGGTACTTCGGCTGCCAGTGCTCGAGCGCGCGGCGAAGCTTGGGGTCGTCGGAGAGCCCCACGTTGTTGGGGATCTTGGTGTCGAGTTCTACGGATGCGAGCGCCATACCCCGACCATGACCCAGCGCAGGCCGGCCCGGGCGTGCAACGGTTGCCGGTTCGTGCGCGGGCACACGGCGCAAACGCACACGGCGCGGGCGCCCGTGGTGCGGGCCGCTGCCCACCCGAACCATCGGGTACGCTCCCCTGAAGGACCCATGGCCCGCACGCGACGTGACGAGACCAGGAGCGCCCCCAAAGCCCTGCGCAAGGTGCCCAAGCAGGCCCGCGCGAAGGTCACGGTCGCGGCGATCCTCGACGCGGCCGAGCAGCTCCTCGCCGAGCACGGCTTCGAAGGCACCACGACGAACGCCGTGGCCGAACGCGCGGGTGTCAGCGTCGGCTCGCTGTACCAGTACTTCCCGAACAAGGACGCCATCGTCGTGGCGATCGCCGACCGCTTCGCGGATGGGGTGCTCGCCATGCTCGACCAGCACATCGCCGCGGCGGCCGACCGGCCCCTCGTCGAGGCCTGCCACGGCTTCGTCCGCGCTCTGGTGGCGATCCACGCCGAGCGGCCCCGCCTCCACATGGCCCTGGCGGCCGCCCTCCCGCGCATCGCGGGGATCGATCCGCTCGCCCGCTACCAGGCACGCGTCGTCATCCGCCTGCGCGCATACCTACACGAACGCCGGGCCGAACTACGGGTGGCCGACCTCGACACGACCGTGTTCATCCTCGTGCACGCGGTGCAGGCGGCCACCCACGCCGCCGTCCTGTACGCGCCCGAGACCCTGCCCGACGGCCGCCTGGCCGCCGCCCTCGACGACCTCGTCGTACGGGCCCTCGGCCTTTGCGAGCCCGGCGATCGATAGGCCCGTCGCTCGCCTATACTCGGAACCCGTGCCCCCGCAGCCCACCTCGCGCGCGGCCTACCGGGTGCTGCTGACGCTGGCGGCGCTGACGGTCGTCGTGGCCGGCCTGCGCGCCTCCGCCGACGTCCTCCTGCCCCTGTTGCTCGCCGTCTTCCTGGCGATCCTCGCGGCCCCGCCCACCCTGTGGCTCGAACGCAGGCGCCTGCCCGCCCCGCTGGCGGTCGCGATCGTCATCCTCGGGGTCGTGGTGGGCCTTGCCGGGTTCCTGGCGCTGCTCGTGCAGTCGCTCGCGGCCTTCCGGGAGGCGGCCCCGGCCTACCAGGCCCGCCTGCAGGCGCAGCTGGCCGACCTCGAAGCACTCCTTTCCGGTTGGGGGATCGAGATCTCCGTGGAGGAGATGCTCGGGGTCGTCGAACCCGGGTCGATCCTCGGCCTCGTAAGCTCGATGCTCGGTGGGCTCGTGGCGGCGGCGGTGAACACGTCCCTGGTGGTCCTCCTGCTCGTGTTCATCCTGCTCGAAGCCGCCGGCTTCCCCCGCAAGCTGCGGGCCGCGCTCGACGATCCCGAGGCCGATCTGTCGCGCTACGCCGCCGCGATGACCGACATCCAGCGGTACCTGGGGATCAAGACCGTCGTGTCCCTCGCCACGGGGCTGGCCATCTTCCTGTGGACCCTCGCCCTCGGCCTCGACGTCCCGGTCCTGTGGGGGCTGACGGCGTTTTTGTTCAACTACATCCCCAACGTCGGCTCGATCCTGGCCGCCGTGCCCGCGCTGCTCGTGGCCCTCGTGCAGCTCGGCCCCGGCTCCATGCTCGCCACCGGCGCCGGGTACCTGGTCGTCAACACGGTGTTCGGCAACATCGTCGAGCCGCAGCTCATGGGCCGATCGCTGGGGCTTTCACCGCTCGTGGTGTTCTTGTCGTTGGTCCTGTGGGGGTGGATCTGGGGGCCGGTGGGGATGTTGCTTTCGGTGCCGCTTACGATGGTGGTCAAGATCGCGCTCGAACGCAGCGCGGACCTGCGCTGGATCGCCGTCCTGCTCGGCCCGGCGCCGGGACCCGACGGCGACGCTTCGACCTCCATGATCGCGCGGATCGTCCACGCCGCCCGGCGCACCGATCACCGCCCCCGATAGTCGGAGCTTGGCTCCGTACGCCGGCCCGACGGCGCTTTACAAGCGTCTGCGCCAGGCGCAAGATCGCCCTCCGCGGAGGTTTCATGACCCAACGACCAGGCAACAGCTTCGGCACCCTCGACACCCTCAAGGTCGGCGATGCAACCTACGAGATCCACCGGATCGAGGCCCTCGTGCGCGGGGGCTACCCCGACGTGGCCACGCTCCCGTACTGCCACAAGGTCCTGCTCGAAAACCTCCTGCGCCACGAGGGATCCGGGCACGTGGACCGCGACGACATCGAGGCCCTGGCCCGCTGGAACCCGGCGGCCGAGCCGAAGCAGGAGATCGCCTACCACCCGGCGCGTGTGCTGCTGCAGGACTTTACGGGCGTGCCGGCGGTGGTGGACCTGGCCGCCATGCGCGACGCCATGGCCGAGATGGGCGGCGACCCCGAGAAGATAAACCCCCTGCAGCCGGCCGACCTCGTGATCGATCATTCGGTCCAGATCGACTACTTCGGCAGCGAGCGCGCGGCCAAGCTCAACGTGATGGTCGAATACCAGCGCAACCGGGAGCGCTACACCTTCCTCAAGTGGGGGCAGTCGAGCTTTCGCAACTTCCGCGTGGTGCCGCCGGGCATGGGGATCTGCCACCAGGTGAACCTCGAGTTCCTGGGCCGGGCCGTCTTCGCCCAGCGCACCGAGGGCGGCGCGCGGGCGTTCCCCGACACGCTCGTCGGCACGGACTCCCACACCACGATGATCAACGGCCTGGGCGTGCTCGGCTGGGGCGTCGGCGGGATCGAGGCCGAGGCCGCCATGCTCGGCCAGCCGATCTCCATGCTCGTGCCGCAGGTGGTGGGGATGCGGCTTTCGGGCACCCTGCCGCCGGGGGCCACCGCCACGGACCTGGTGCTGACCGTCACCGAGCGGCTGCGCGCCCACGGGGTCGTGGGCAAGTTCGTGGAGTTCTTCGGGCCCGGCGTGGCGGCCCTCTCCCTGCCCGACCGGGCGACGCTCGCCAACATGGCGCCGGAGTACGGGGCCACCTGCGGCATCTTCCCCATCGACGAGGAGACCCTGGCCTACCTGCGGTTTACGAACCGCCCGGCCGACCAGGTGGCGCTGGTCGAGGCCTACGCCAAGGCGCAGGGCATGTTCCGCACGGACGACGCCCCCGAGCCGCGCTTTTCGTCCGTGGTGGAGCTCGACCTCGGGTCCGTCGAGCCCAGCATCGCGGGCCCGAAGCGCCCGCAGGACCGGATCCCCGTACGCCAGGCGCGCAAGGCGTGGGTGGAGCTGCGCAACGAGACCCGCCCGGGGGCCGAGCACGCGCAGGTGACGGTGGAGCTCGAACCGGGCGTCGAAGTCAAGCTCGGCCACGGCATCGTCGCCATCGCGGCGATCACCTCCTGCACGAACACGTCGAACCCGGGCGTGCTCGTGGCCGCCGGGTTGCTGGCGCGCAACGCCGTGCGCCTGGGCCTTCGCACGCGCCCGTGGGTCAAGACGAGCCTCGCCCCGGGCTCGAAGGTGGTCACCGAGTACCTGGAAAAGGCCGGCCTGCTCGACGCCCTGGAGGCGTTGGGCTTCCACGTGGTGGGCTACGGCTGCACCACCTGCATCGGCAACTCGGGCCCGCTGCCCGCGAAGGTGGCCGACGCGATCCGCGAGGGCGATCTCGTGGCCTGCTCGGTGCTTTCGGGCAACCGCAACTTCGAGGGGCGGATCCACGCGCTCGTACGCGCCAACTACCTGGCCTCGCCGCCGCTGGTGGTCGCCTACGCCCTGGCGGGGCGCATGGACCTCGACCTCGACACGGAGCCGCTCGGACACGATCCCTCGGGCAACCCCGTCTACCTCAAGGACCTGTGGCCGTCGCCCGAGGAGGTGCGCGAGGCGATCCGGGCGAGCATCTCCCCGGCGATGTACGCCGAGACCTACGCCCGCGTCTTCGAGGGCGATGCGAACTGGCGCGAGCTGTCCGCCCCGCAGGGTCGGCGCTACGAGTGGGCCTCCGACTCCACCTACGTACGCCGGCCGCCGTTCTTCGAGGGCATGGACCGCACCCCGCCGCCGCTTGCGGACATCGAGGGGGCGCGCTGCCTGGTCAAGCTCGGGGACTCGGTGACCACGGACCACATCTCCCCGGCGGGCACGATCCCACCGGAGAGCCCGGCGGGCCGGTACCTGCTCGAACACGGCGTCAAGGTCGAGGCCTTCAACTCCTACGGCTCCCGCCGCGGCAACCACGAGGTCATGATCCGCGGGACGTTCGGCAACATCCGCCTGCGCAACCAGCTCGCCCCCGGCACCGAGGGCGGCTGGACGCGGCACTTCCCCAGCGGCGAACAGATGTGGATCTACGACGCCGCCGAGCGCTACGCCGAACAGAAGGTCCCGCTCGTCGTCCTGGCCGGCCGGGAGTACGGCACGGGCAGCTCGCGGGACTGGGCCGCCAAGGGCACGGCCCTGCTCGGCGTCAATGCCGTCCTGGCCAAGAGCTACGAGCGGATCCACCGCAGCAACCTCATCGGGATGGGGGTCCTGCCCCTCGAGTTCCTGCCCGGCGAGGGTCCGGACGAGCTGGGCCTGTCCGGCGAGGAGACCTTCACGATCACCGGCATCGCGGGGGCCCTCGCCCCCCGGGCGAAGCTCCCGGTGCGCGCCGAGGCGGCCGACGGCACGGTCCGGTCCTTCGAGGTCCTCTGCCGCATCGACACCCCCGGGGAGCTCGAGTACTACCGCCACGGCGGGATCTTGCAGTACGTCCTGCGTCGCCTGCTCGACGAAGGCTAGACGACCTGCGGGGCCCGGCGCGCCAGGCGGCGACCGGACCCGGACCGCCCGGCGCGGCCCCGGGGACCTCGGCGCCGCCGGAACGACGGCACCGGCCCTCTTTCGGGTCCCCGCCGCCCACGCGGGGACGCCGACCGAACGCCGTTCGCCTCCGGATCCAGGCCCGTTTGCCATCCACGCCCGTTCACGTACCCTAACGAAATGGCCTGGATACGAGTCCATTCGACCCTTCCCTCCCACCGAAGCCGAAACGCCACGATCGGGGCGGCGCTCGTCGGCGTCGTCCTGGCCGGCTGCGGACCGGGCGGCGGCGGGCCCGGCGACGCGACCGCTGCCACCGACGGGGCGGGTCCGACCACGGCGACCACGACGAAC
>Ga0256839_1002993_pt1 | contig 17998 bp, 15 predicted proteins | sample 354166metaG_FD_185968 | JGI IMG/M metagenome (GOLD analysis project Ga0256839, IMG submission 185968) | Hydrothermal vent microbial communities from Mid Atlantic Ridge, Atlantic Ocean - 354-166 | ecosystem: Environmental > Aquatic > Marine > Hydrothermal vents | place: Atlantic Ocean: Mid... | reverse complement strand
CTCGATCTGGTCCTTGGTAAAGACGTTGCCTTCCAGCAGGAAGTCCATGTCTTTTTCCAGTTCTTCCAGAGCCTCGCGCAGGGATGCGCAGACGGTGGGGATGCCTGCCAGTTCTTCGGGCGGCAGGTCGTAAAGGTCCTTGTCCGAGGCCTCGCCCGGGTCGATCTTGTTCTTGATGCCGTCCAGACCGGCCATCAGCAGTGCGGAGAATGCCAGATAGGGGTTGGCAGCCGGATCGGGGAAGCGGGCCTCGACACGTTTTGCCTTCGGGCTTTCGGCCCACGGGATGCGGACGCAGCCCGAACGGTTACGGGCGGAATAGGCACGCAGAACCGGTGCCTCGAAGCCCGGGATCAGGCGTTTGTAGCTGTTGGTGGACGGGTTGGTGAAGGCGTTCAGCGCTTTGGCGTGTTTCAGGATGCCGCCGATGAAATACAGGGCTTCCTGCGACAGGTCGGCGTATTTGTCACCGGCGAACAGCGGTTTGCCGTCCTTCCAGATCGACATGTTGACGTGCATGCCAGTGCCGTTGTCGCCCGCGATCGGTTTCGGCATGAAGGTCGCCGATTTGCCGTAGGCATGTGCCACGTTGTGGATGACGTATTTGTATTTCTGCAGATCGTCGGCCTGTTTGACCAGCGTGCCGAACACCAGACCAAGCTCGTGCTGGCAGGAGGCCACCTCGTGGTGGTGCTTGTCGACATTCATCCCGAGGCGTTTCATGGTGCTGAGCATCTCGGAGCGGATGTCCTGCGCCGCGTCGGTCGGGTTGACGGGGAAGTAGCCGCCCTTGACGCCCGGACGGTGGCCCATGTTGCCCATTTCATATTCGGTGTCGGTGTTCCACGAGCCGTCCGCAGCATCAACTTCGTAGGATACCTTGTTCATAGAGTTGGAAAAACGCACATCATCGAACAGGAAGAACTCGGCTTCCGGCCCGAAATAGGCGGTGTCGCCGATACCGGATGCTTTCAGATAGGCCTCGGCCTTTTCAGCGGTCGAACGCGGATCGCGGGAGTAGGGTTCGCCGGTGTCCGGCTCGACAATCGAGCAGTGCAGGCACAGGGTTTTTTCCGCGTAGAACGGATCGATATAGGCCGAAGTGCAGTCCGGCATCAGTTTCATGTCGGATTCATCGATGGATTTCCAGCCGGCGATGGAGGAACCGTCGAACATGAAGCCTTCTTCGAGGAAGTCGGCATCGACCTCGTCCTTGATGATGGTCACATGCTGCAGCTTGCCGCGCGGGTCGGTGAAACGGATATCGACATACTCGATGTCGTTATCCTTGATCATGTCGAGAACAGTCTGGATGTCGCTCATGGTCTTTTCCTTATGGTTTAGAGGGCGTCTTCGCCGTCTTCTTCGGTTCTGATGCGGATGGCGCGTTCAACGGTGGAAACGAAGATTTTTCCGTCTCCGATTTTTCCGGTTTTGGCGGCGCCGATGATAGCCTCGATGGCGCTGTCGACCTGATCGTCGGCCAGAACCACCTCGATTTTGACTTTCGGCAGGAAGTCCACGACGTATTCCGCGCCGCGGTAAAGTTCGGTGTGCCCTTTCTGGCGACCGAAGCCTTTGGCCTCGATCACGCTCAGGCCCTGCACGCCGACGTCCTGAAGGGCCTCTTTGACCTCGTCCAGCTTGAACGGTTTGATGATGGCTTCGATTTTCTTCATGTCGATGCTCCTGTAGATTTCCGTAACAGAAAACACCTGTGCAGAAGCGTTGCAATTCGTTAGGTTTTGGCAAGGCGCGGAAGGCAGATGTTTCTGCTGGATGTGCTTAAAAATTAGGCAAGGTGGCGGTTTTTTGCGCAGGGTGAGAATGGCATGACGGAGATCCTGACCTCGGAGCAGATGCGCGCGCTGGAACGTGCCGCGATTGACAGCGGCTCGGTCAGCGGGCGGGAACTGATGGAGCGCGCGGGGCTGGGAGTTGTCGAGGCGATTCTGGCGGAATGGCCCGAACTGGCGGAAGGGGGGCGCAGCGCCGAAATCCTGTGTGGTCCGGGCAACAACGGCGGCGACGGATTCGTGGTGGCGCGATTGCTGAAACAACGCGGATGGCAGGTGCGCGTCGCCTTTTACGGTGACGCCGAGCGCCTGCCGCCGGATGCGCGCCACAACTATGACCTATGGAGCGAACTCGGCGATGTGGTGCCGGCCTGCCGCGAGGGCTGGACCGACGACCTCAGGCCCGTGGACCTGATCGTGGACGCGGTTTTCGGGATCGGCCTGTCGCGCCCAGTCGATGACCCCTGCTTGTGGGAATGGTTCTGGCTGGTCGACGATGCGCTGGATACTGCGCCGCTCGACAGGAACAGCGGCCGCTGGACCCGTTCCGTTGCAATCGACATCCCCTCCGGTCTGGACGCGGACACCGGCGAGGTGATTGGCGGCGAGCCGGAGCACGGCTTGCGCGCGCCGCGGGTGATGTTGACCGTGACCTTTCATGCGTCAAAACGCGGGCATATCATGGGCGAGGGGCCGGATCTTTGCAGCAAGCTGGTGGTAAAGGGGATCGGGCTATGACCGTGGAAGAAATGCAGAAAACGCTGGGAAAAACCGGTCGGGCACATAAATACGGCTACGGGCACGCGCTGGTTTTATCGGGGCCTGCGGGGCGCACGGGAGCGGCACGTTTAGCAGCGCGCGGGGCCTTGCGGATCGGCGCCGGGCTGGTCACCATCGGTTGCCCGCAAGAGGCCGTGGCGGAAAACGCCGCGCGCATGGATGCGGTGATGTTGCGCCCGATTGCCGATGCCTTTGTGCTGCAGGCCACCTTGCGCGATGCGCGGATCAATGCGCTGTGCCTCGGGCCGGCGCTGGGGCTGGACGAGCGGGCCGAGGGGCTGGTGGAAACGGCGCTGGCTTCGGGGCGGGGGCTGGTTCTGGATGCGGATGCCCTGTGGGAGCGGCTGATCGGCCGCCTGCATGACAGAGTTGTTCTGACGCCGCACGCGGGGGAGTTCAAGCGGATGTTTCCCGATATTGCGGCGCGGCTTGACGCCGGTGCAGGCTATTCCAAAGCGCAGGCCACGGCCGGGGCCGCGAAGCGGGCGGGTTGCACGGTTTTGTTCAAAGGGGCCAACACGGTGATTGCGGCGCCCGACGGAACGGTTGTCGCGGATATCAACGAGGGTCGTTCCGCCCCCTGGCTGGCTACTGCCGGTTCCGGCGATGTTCTGGCAGGCTTCATCGTCGGATTGCTGGCACGCGGGCACGATCCGCTGGCTGCCGCCACACAGGGTGCCTGGCTGCATGTAGAATGCGCGCGCAAATTCGGCCCCGGCCTGATTGCGGAGGATCTGCCCGAGCAGCTCCCCGCCGTGTTTCGGGATTTGGGGCTGTAGACGGTCATTTTTCCCTCGCCAGCCGCAAAATCCTCTGCTAGAGAGGCGCCGGAATTGTGCCGATGCCGCAGGGCACCGGTGTTTGCGGATGTGGTGGAATTGGTAGACACGCCAGATTTAGGTTCTGGTGCCGCGAGGCGTGGGGGTTCAAGTCCCTCCATCCGTACCAGCCCTTCGGGGCGCGAAATTTGAAACGAGGAAATGACATGCAGGTCACCGAAACCCAGAACGAAGGCCTCAAGCGCGCGTATGACATGATCATCACCGCCGAGGAACTGGACGCCAAAGTAAACGAAAAACTGGAAGCGGCCCGCGCCGATTTCCAGATGAAGGGTTTCCGCAAGGGTCGCGCGCCCCTGGCCCTGATGAAAAAGATGTTCGGCCAGTCCGTTCTGGGCGAGGCGATGCAGGAAAGCATCGACACCGCCTTGCAGGAGCATTTCGAGAAAACCGGCGACCGCCCGACCATGCAGCCCGAGGTCAAGATGACCAACGACGAATGGAAAGAAGGCGACGATGTGGCTGTTTCCGTGTCCTACGAATGTCTGCCCGATATTCCGGAGCCGGATTTCTCCAAGCTGAAACTGGAGCGTCTGGTTACGGTCGTTGACGACGAGGCCGTAAACGAGGCGCTGGAAAATCTGGCAGCGCAGTCGCAGAATTTCGAGAAGCGCCGCAAGGGTTCCAAGGCCAAAGAGGGCGATCAGGTTGTGATCGACTTCCTCGGCAAGGTTGACGGCGAGGCCTTCGAGGGCGGTGCCGGCGACGATTATCCGCTGGTACTCGGCTCCAACAGCTTCATACCCGGTTTCGAGGATCAACTGGTCGGCGCCAAGGAAGGCGACAAGCTTGACGTCAATGTGACCTTCCCGGCCGAATACGGCGCGGAACATCTTGCCGGCAAGGATGCCGTGTTCGAATGCACCGTCAAGGAAGTGCGCGAGCCGAAACCGGCCGAGGTCAATGACGAACTGGCCACCAAATACGGTGCGGAAAACCTCGATGGTCTGAAAGAGCAGATCCGCGAGAGCCTCGCCGGTGAATACAAGGGCGCGGCCCGCATGGTTCTGAAGCGCAAGCTGATGGACGAACTGGACGATCTGGTGAAATTCGACCTGCCGTCCTCGCTGGTCGAAGCCGAGGCGCAGTCGATCGCGCATCAGCTTTATCATGACGAGCATCCCGAAGATACCGGCCATGACCACGGCGACATCGAAGTGACCGACGAGCATCGCAAGCTTGCCGAGCGCCGCGTGCGCCTTGGTTTGCTGCTGGCCGAGATCGGCAACAGGAACAACGTCGAGGTGACCGAACAGGAAATCCAGCAGGCCATGTTCCAGCAGGCCAGCCAGTATCCGGGTCAGGAGCGCGAGTTCTTCGAGTTCATCCAGAAAAACGAGCAGGCCCAGCAGCAGCTGCGCGCGCCGATTTTCGAGGACAAGGTTGTGGACTACATCGTGGAGCTGGCCGATGTCAGCGACAAGGAAGTGTCCAAGGAAGAACTGGAAGAGGCCATCAAGGCACTCGACAAGGAATAAATCCGCAGACAGGTGGATTATGGGGGCGCGCCTGCGGGGTGCGCCCTTTTTGCTGGCGGGGGACATTAATGCAAACAGCCCTTGCAGACCCTTGAGCGCACATTTAAACCTTTGCGTAAGAGTTGTCCGATATTCCGCGGGCTCCTGAAAAGAGGCGAAGACATGAACGATCCGATTGACACCTATATGAACACGCTTGTCCCGATGGTGGTCGAGCAGACAGCACGCGGCGAACGCTCCTACGATATTTTCTCGCGCCTGCTGAAAGAACGGATCATTTTCCTGTCCGGTCCGGTGCATGACGGCATGTCGACGCTGATTGTGGCGCAGCTTCTGTTTCTCGAGGCGGAAAACCCGAAAAAAGAAATTTCGATGTATATCAACTCGCCCGGCGGCGTGGTATCGGCCGGTCTGTCGATCTATGACACCATGCAGTATATCCGCCCGCCGGTTTCCACGCTGGTTGTCGGGCAGGCGGCCTCCATGGGGTCGTTGCTGCTGGCTGCGGGTGAAAAGGACATGCGCTTCAGCCTGCCGAATTCCCGCGTGATGGTGCATCAGCCCTCCGGCGGGTTCCAGGGGCAGGCCTCGGACATCGCGCTGCACGCCAAGGAAATTCTGGAACTGCGGGATCGTCTGAACAGGATTTACGTCAAACATTGCGGGCAGGAGCTGGAAACGGTGGAAAAGGCGCTGGATCGCGACAATTTCATGACCGCCGAAGAGGCCCGCGACTGGGGTCTGGTGGACAAAATAGTCGATCGTCACGCGGTTGACGGCGAAGACGCGGAATAGGGCAGGGCAGTTCCGGCTTGAATTGGCGGGAAAGGTCATGTCCTATGGATGCAAAGACACAAAACGACTCGGCACGGTGCCACGGGTCAGGAGACATTGATGAGCAAATCCGACGGTAAAGACTCCAAGAACACGCTGTACTGCTCGTTCTGCGGCAAGAGCCAGCACGAGGTGCGCAAGCTGATTGCGGGCCCGACGGTGTTCATCTGCGATGAATGTGTCGAGCTGTGCATGGACATCATCCGCGAGGAAACCAAGACCAACCTGGTCAAGGCTGCCGACGGGGTGCCGACACCCAAGGACATCTGCAAGGTTCTGGACGACTATGTCATCGGGCAGGCCGTGGCCAAGAAGGTTCTGTCCGTGGCGGTGCACAACCACTACAAACGTCTGGAACATGCGAGCGACAATCCCGAGGTGGAGCTGGCGAAATCCAACATCATGTTGGTCGGCCCGACCGGTTGCGGCAAGACCCTGCTGGCGCAGACGCTGGCGCGGATTCTCGATGTGCCCTTTACCATGGCCGATGCCACAACCCTGACCGAGGCCGGTTATGTGGGCGAGGATGTGGAAAATATCATCCTGAAACTGCTGCAATCCGCCGAATACAACGTGGAGCGCGCACAGCGCGGCATCGTCTATATCGACGAGATCGACAAGATTTCACGCAAGTCGGACAACCCCTCCATCACGCGCGACGTCTCGGGCGAGGGCGTGCAGCAGGCTTTGCTGAAAATCATGGAAGGCACGGTTGCCTCGGTCCCGCCGCAGGGCGGGCGCAAGCATCCGCAGCAGGAGTTTCTGCAGGTCGATACCTCCAACATCCTGTTCATCTGCGGCGGCGCTTTTGCGGGCCTCGACAAGATTATCGCGCAGCGGTTCAAGGGCACTTCGATGGGCTTTGGCGCAGACGTGAAGGACAACGACGAACGCGGCGTGGGTGACCTGTTCCAGGAACTGGAGCCGGAGGATTTGCTGAAATTCGGCCTGATCCCGGAATTTGTAGGACGCCTGCCGGTGATTGCGACGCTGACCGACCTGGACGCCGACGCTCTGGTCACGATCCTGACCGAGCCGAAAAACGCGCTGGTCAAACAGTACCAGCGCCTGTTCCAGATGGAAGACGTGCAACTGACCTTTACCGACGACGCCTTGCAGGCGATTGCCGAACGGGCGATTGCCCGCAAAACCGGCGCGCGCGGCTTGCGCTCCATTCTCGAGGAAATCCTGCTTGACTGCATGTTCGAACTGCCGGGCATGGAAGGGGTCGAGGAAGTTGTCGTCAACGCCGATGCTGTCAGCAAGGGCGGAGAGCCGCTGATTATTTACGCAGATCACAAGGAAGAGTCGGCCTCGGCCTCCTGACGCTCTGGACCTTTCAGGGGTAAACAGGGCATAACCGCGATATCGAAACTGGTGGAGTCGGATATGAAATTCCTTTTGCAGATACTGACATGGTGGAACAACCAGTCAATCGGCACGCAGTTGTTCACATGGCGCAACGGTGTTCTGGTTGGCGAGGACGATCAGGGTAACAAATTCTATACCGACAAGGCCGGCAAAAAACGCTGGGTAATTTTCAACGGCGAGATCGAGGCCTCGCGGATCGAGCCGGACTGGCATGGCTGGTTGCACCACACTTATGACAACACGCCGGTAAACGATCCGCTCAAGCACAAGCCCTGGGAAAAGCCGCATCGTCCGAACCTGACCGGCACCGACGAGGCCTATCACCCGCCGGGCAGCATGTATGCCCGCAAGCCGGTGGTGATGCAGGATTACGAATCCTGGCAACCGGAAGGCTGAGTCCGCCCGATGGCCAGCAATGCAGCAGAAACCCTAATCGGTGCCGCGGTTCTGGCCGTGGCGGCTGGATTTCTGTATTATGCGTCGCAAAGCGCCGGGTTTTCGACCGGTAGCGGGCAATATCCGCTGACCGCGAAGTTCCGCAGTGTCGAGGGGCTGAACGTCGGCAGCGATGTCCGTCTGGCTGGGGTCAAGATCGGGACGCTGACGGATATTTCGCTAGATCCCGAAACCTATCAGGCGGTCGCGCGGATTTCCGTCGATTCCGAGATCAAAATTCCCGACGATGCCGACATCAGGGTGGCTTCGGACGGTCTGCTTGGCGGCGCGTTTCTGGAAATCACGGCGGGTGGATCGCCCTTCTATCTGGAGCCAGGGGACGAGATTTTGCTGACGCAGGGATCGGTGAACCTGATTACCCTGCTGATGAAATTCGTAGGGAACAGCAATGAGTAGGGTCGGTATTCTTACCGGTCTGTTTCTGCTGCTCGCCGGACCGCTTGCGGGCCAGTCGATTGTCGAGGAGTTGCTGCCCGACACTCCGGGCGAGACATTGCAGGACAATCCCTATTCCGTTCCTGTGCCTTACGAGGTGATCGAGACCCGCCCGCCGCTGTCCGATGTGGCTACCGGTGCCAATCTGCGCGGGCTGGACCGGATCAATGGCACGGTGGCCGACCTGTCGCTACAGGTCGGGGAAACCGTGCAATACGAGCGGCTGGAGATCACCTTGCTGGCCTGCCGCTACCCGCAGGGTGATATTACCGAGGATGCCTTTGCCGAGTTGCGCATCCGCGACATCCGCGAGGACGAACCGCGTTTTGTCGGATGGATGTTCGCCTCCAGCCCCGCGCTTTCGGCACTGGATCACCCGCGCTATGACGTCTGGGTGCTGAGCTGCAGCAACTCCTGAACACCGGCATCGGGCGGGAGCGCCCAGAAGTCCGCCTCGCTGTCCAGCGCGCGTTCCAGCCGTTCGCGGTATTCTTTCTGCGGAATTTCGATGCCGCCCATTCGCACAAGGTGGTCGGTCAGGAATTGCGTGTCCAGCAGGGAAAAGCCGCCGGCGTTCAGTCGCGCCACCAGTGCCACCAGCGCCAGTTTGGAGCCGTCGGTTTTGCTGGAAAACATGCTCTCGCCAAAAAACGCGCCGGCGATGCAGACTCCGTATAACCCGCCGACCAGCCCTTCGGTGCTCCAGACCTCGATGGAATGGGCATACCCCATGCGGTTGAGCTTGCCGTATAGCGTTCGGATCTCGTCATTGATCCAGGTGGTTTTGCGTTTGGCGCACAGGTCGACGACACGGTCGAAGCAGACATTGGCGGTAAACCGGTAGCGACCGGATTTCAGGCGTTTGCGCAGGCTGCGCGAGATGTGGAACCCGTCCAGCGGGATAATGCCGCGCATCTGCGGGTCGACCCAGAACAGTTCGGGGTCGTCGGCGCTTTCGGCCATGGGAAACATGCCCGAGCAATAGGCATGCAGCAACAGCTCGGGCGTTATTTGGGGATCGTCGGTCACGGGCTAGCGATAGGTCTCCAGCCACTTTTCCAGCCAGTGGATATCGTAGTCGCCGCTCAGGATATCCGGCTCTTCAAGCAGTGCACGATGCAGGGGCGTGGTGGTGTCGATCCCGTCGACGACCAGTTCATCCAGCGAACGGTTCAGCCGCGCAAGGGCGGCAGAGCGGTCGGGGGCATGCACGATCAGCTTGGCGATCAGGCTGTCGTAATAGGGCGGGATGGAATATCCGTCATAGATATGGCTGTCCATACGCACACCCAGACCGCCCGGGGCGTGAAACTGCGTGATCTTGCCCGGCGAGGGGCGGAATTCCGGCAGTTTCTCGGCGTTGATACGCACCTCGATCGCATGACCGTCCGGCACCAGATCGTCCTGTTCGAAGGACATCGGCAGGCCGGCGGCAACGCGGATCTGTTCGCGCACCAGATCGACGCCGTAAACGGCTTCGGTAACAGGGTGTTCCACCTGCAGGCGGGTGTTCATCTCTATAAAGAAGAACTCGCCGTTCTCGTACAGGAATTCGATGGTGCCGGCACCGGCGTAATTGATATTCGCAACCGCGTCGGCACAGACCTTGCCGATACGGGCACGAGTTTCCGCATCGACGACCGGCGAGGGACTTTCCTCGAACACTTTCTGATGACGGCGCTGCAGCGAGCAGTCCCGTTCGCCCAGATGGACCGCCTTGCCCTTGCCATCGCCAAACACCTGTATTTCGATGTGACGGGGCAGGGTGAGGTATTTCTCGATGTAGACCTCGTCATTGCCGAAGGCCGCCTTGGATTCGGAGCGCGCGGTGCTGAAAGCCTCTTCCAGGTCGTCGGCCGTGCGCGCCAGTTTCATGCCGCGTCCGCCGCCACCGGCCGTGGCCTTGACGATGACCGGGTATCCCATCTCGTCGGCAATCCTGCGGGCATCCTTCAGGGTCGGCACGCCGCCGTCGGAGCCGGGCACGCAGGGCACACCGAGTTTCTTCATGGTGTCCTTGGCGGTGATCTTGTCGCCCATCATGTTGATGTGGTCCGCGGTGGGTCCGATAAAGGTCAGCCCGTGATCCTGCACGATCTGCACGAAATTGGCGTTCTCGGACAGAAAGCCGTAACCGGGATGGATGGCCTCGGCGCCCGTGATCTCGCAGGCCGAGATGATATTGGGAATGGACAGATAGCTCTGGGTGCCGGAGGGCGGGCCGATGCAGATGCTCTCGTCCGCCATGCGCACATGCATGGCATCCGCGTCGGCGGTGGAATGGACCGCGACCGAGCCGATTCCCATTTCCTTGCAGGCGCGGATGACCCGCAGGGCAATCTCGCCGCGGTTGGCAATCAGGATTTTGTTGAACATACGTCCTGTTCTCCGGGTTATTCTACAACGACGAGCGGATCGCCGAATTCGACGGCCGTGCCGTCATCGACCAGTATGCGCGTGACCTTGCCGGAGGCCGGAGCGGGGATCTGGTTCATGGTTTTCATGGCTTCGATAATCAGCAATGTCTGCCCTTCCGAGACGCTGTCTCCGACCTTGATAAACGGTGCGGCACCCGGTTCCGGTGCCAGATAGGCGGTGCCGACCATGGGTGACGTTACCGCACCGGCCAACTGTGTCGGGTCTTCGCTGGGCGCAGGGGCAGCAGGCGCGGCGGCAGGGGCCGCAACAGCGGCAACCGGTGCGGGCGCCGCCACGGTGGCGGGGGCAGGGGCCGCTTGCAACTGGCGTGCTACGCGAACGTTCAGGACATCGTCCTTGCCGAATTCGCGCATCACCTCGATTTCGCTCAATTCGTTTGCGCGCAGAAGCTCGGCCAGCGCCGTGATGAATTCTACATCGGAGTTCTGTTTCTTGTCGCCCATGTCACCCTCGGTATTTAGGTCCGGCTTTGCCGGTTCTGTGGTTCGGTTGTTTTCATATGTGGTCGGGCACGCGCCGGAAACAGGGCGTGCCCGAAAAATAGTCTACTGTTGCAGATGCTGGCGCGCGCGGTCGACAAACTCCTGCATGGTAGCCTGCGGTGCATAACCCCGCAGCATTTCCGGCCCGATGATAAATGTCGGGGTGCCGGTGATCTGCATGGTCTGTGCCAGTGCGCGGTTCGAGGCGATGATCTGGTTGACCAGGTCGTCGTCCATGTGGTCGTCCATTTTCTGCACATCCACCCCGACATCTGCTGCGATCCTGTCGAGCGATTCGCGGTTGATCGGCCCGTTATAGGTCATCAGCGCATCGTGGAATTTTTCATACAGCTCCGGCCCCTGATTGACCAGAACGGAAATCGCGGCCTGCGAGGCGAGCGTGGAATCCGGCCCGAGGATGGGGAACTCCTTCAGCACGAAGCGCACATCGTCGTTTTCCTCAAGCAGGGCCATGACTTCGGTGTAGGCACGTTTGCAATAGGGGCAGCGGTAATCGGAAAACTCGACGATGGTGATTGCCCCGTCTGGATTGCCGCCAACGAAGGAAAACCCGTCGTTGACCAGCGCGTCGTAATTCTGCTGCACCAGATCGAGGTCGGTGACCGCAGCCTGCTGCGCCTGGCGTTCTTCCAGCACCTGAATGGCCTCGAGGATGACCTCGGGATTGTCGAGCAGATAGGCCCGGACTTCGGCGCGGAAGGCCGCGCGCTCGGTGTCTGTCATATCCTCGATACCGGCGGCAGAGGCGAAGGTTGCGAACATCAGTGCCAGACCGGCAATAAACAGGGTGATCAGGTTTTTCATCGTATATCCACTTTCGGCTGCGTTTGATAAAGGGTTATAGCAGAACAGGGGAGAATCCAAGGATTCCCCGCAAGTTATTGCGCGACAATCTCTGAATTCGCGCAGCAGAAACGAAGGAAAGCCCATGCGAGTATCAAAGCGCAGCGATGTCGATCCCTTTATCGTCATGGACGTGATGGAGGCCGCCCGCCGCGAGGAGGAATCCGGACGTCATATCATCCATATGGAGGTCGGGCAGCCGGGCACGGGGGCACCGCAAGGGGCTGTCGCGGCGCTGAACGCGGCCATGGAAAAGGGACCGCTCGGCTATACGGTGGCGCTGGGTCTGCCGGAACTGCGCGCCCGTATCGCGCGTTTGTATCGCGACTGGTATGGTGTTGAAGTCTCGCCGGAGCGGGTAGTGGTTACGGCCGGCTCCTCGGCTGCGTTCCAGCTCGCCTTTATCAGCCTGTTCGACGCGGGGGAGCGCGTGGCCATCGGCGATCCGGGCTATCCGAGTTATCGCAATATCCTCAAGGCGCTGGATATGGACGTGGTGTCGATTGCGACGCAGGCGGCAGACCGGTTTCAGCCGACTATTGGCGCATTGGAGGCCGCGGGCGACCTTTCAGGGTTGCTGGTGGCCAGTCCGGCCAATCCGACGGGGACCATGCTCGAAAAGGCGGAAATGGCGGCGCTGGTCGAATATTGTCAGGCGCGCGATATCGCGTTCATTTCCGACGAGATCTACCACGGCATCGAATACGGCAAGAAAGCCGTAACGGCGCTGGAAATCAGCGATGATGTCTATGTCATCAATTCCTTTTCCAAGTATTTCTCGATGACCGGCTGGCGGATCGGCTGGATGATCGTGCCGCAGGACCATGTGCGGCGGCTGGAACGGCTTATGCAGAACCTGTTCATCTGCGCGCCACATGCCTCGCAGATCGCGGCACTGGCGGCGCTGGATTGCGAGGAGGAGTTGCAGGGAAATCTGGCTGTTTATGCCAAAAATCGCGAGATTTTGTTGCAGGAGCTACCGAAGGCCGGCTTTACCCGCATCGCGCCGCCGGACGGAGCGTTCTACATTTACGCCGATGTTTCCGAGCTGACCGACGACAGCGTGGCGTTGGCGCGACGGTTGTTGCTGGAGGCTGGCGTTTCTGTAACGCCCGGCCTCGATTTCGATCCGGCGCGCGGCAACCGCAGCCTGCGGTTTTCCTATGCCCGTGCCACCGAAGATATCGTCGAGGGGGTCGCGCGTCTGAAACGCTGGATGGCGGATAACAAAAAGGCCCCGTAGAGGGGCCTTTCCGTTTCTATCCGAGCGACCACCAGCCGCGCTTCTTCGGCTTGGGCGGTTCTGCGGGCGCATCGGCGACCGATTCCGGTTCCGGTGCGGGGGCCGGTTCGGGGGTGTGCGCCACCGGTTGAGGTTCCGGCTCGGATGTTACCTCGGGTTCCGGAGCCGTTTCCGCTTCTACGGGCTCTCCGGCCGGTTTTTCTTCGATCGGCGCTTCGGCTTCCACCTTCTTCTTGCGCGGTGCGCGTTTGCGCTTCGGTTTCGGGGCTTCTTCCGTCTTGGCTTCGGGCACCTCTACCGGCGCGGTGTCAGCCTCGCCGCTCTCGATCACCTCGCCTAGCGGGTTTTCTGCCGGTTCGTCGGATTTACGGCGGCGGCTGCGTGAACGGCTGCGTTTCGGCTTGCTTTCCTCGCCGACGCCTTCGGCAGGCTGTTCTGCCTCCGCTGCTTCCGGTGCGGTTTCTGTCGAACCTTCTTCAGTTGCGTTTTCGGTTGCGGTCTGCTCGCTGTTGCCGCCACGTCCCTTGCCACCACGGCGGCGACGGCGGCGACGTTTCTTCGGAGCCTCCTCTGCGGTAGCTTCGGCTTCCGGCGTGTCTGCCGCAGCTTCCTCGGCTTCGTCAACCGGCTCGTATTCCACCGAAATGGAGTCCAGAACCTCGGCTTCCGGCACAATGCGGGTCGCGACCTTCAGGCGCTCGATCTTGTATTCCGGCGAGATCAGATGCGGGTCGATCTCGATGCGGACCGACAGGCCGAAACGGCTTTCGATCATCGCCACATGCTCGCGTTTCTGGTTGAGCATATAGTTTCCGACCTCTATCGGCACGCTGACCAGCACCTCCTTGCAACGCTTGCGCACACCTTCCTCTTCCAGCTCGCGCAGGATGGACAGGGCCATGGAATCGTTGGAGCGGGTCAGGCCGGTGCCGTGACAATGCGGGCAGGGCTGTGTCGAAGCCTCCAGCATGCCCGGACGCAGACGCTGGCGTGACATTTCCAGCAGGCCGAAGCTGGAAATCCGGCCGACCTGAATACGGGCGCGGTCGGTTTTCAGCTTGTCCTTGAGGCGTTTTTCCACCGCCAGATTGTTGCGGCGGTCCTCCATGTCGATAAAGTCGATGACGATCAGACCGGCCAGGTCGCGCAGTTTCACCTGGCGCGCCACTTCCTCGGCTGCCTCCAGATTGGTCTTGCGCGCGGTTTCCTCGATCGAGTTTTCCTTGGTTGCCCGACCGGAGTTCACGTCGATGGCCACCAGTGCCTCGGTAATGCCGATGACGATATAGCCGCCGGATTTGAGCTGCACCGTCGGGTTGAACATGCCGGAGAGGTAGCTCTCGACCTGAAAGCGCGAGAACAGCGGCAGGGACTCGGTATAGCGTTTCACGTTCTTGGCATGGGACGGCATGAGCATTTTCATGTAGTCCTTGGCCTCGCGATAGCCGCGCTCTCCGTCAATGATAATCTCGTCGATCTCTTTGTTGTAGAGGTCGCGGATCGAGCGTTTGATCAGGCTACCTTCCTCGTAGATATGGGTCGGCGCGATGGATTTCAGGGTCAGTTCGCGGATCTGCTCCCACTGGCGCAGCAGGTATTCGTAGTCGCGTTTGATCTCGGACTTCGTGCGGTTGGCACCGGCGGTGCGCACGATTAGCCCCGCGCCCTGCGGCACGTTGATGGAATTGGCGATTTCCTTGAGTTTCTTGCGGTCCGCGAGATTGGTGATCTTGCGGCTGATCCCGCCACCGCGCGCGGTGTTGGGCATCAGGACGCAGTAGCGACCGGCCAGCGACAGGTATGTGGTCAGCGCCGCACCCTTGTTGCCGCGTTCCTCTTTCACCACCTGCACCAGAAGGATCTGGCGCACCTTGATGACCTCCTGAATCTTGTAGCGGCGCGGACGGGGCTTGCGCGGGGCAATTTCCTCTTTCACGTCGACAGCGGCGATTTCCTCGACCTCGGGTTCAATGACCTCGCCGATGATTTCGGCGTCTTCGACGATCCCCTCGTCGGCGTCGCGGTTTTCCGGCACATCGACCAGGTCGGGCTGATCTTCCTCGCCGGGCGCGGCGTCTTCGGAAACAACGGCATCGGTTTCGGCCGGTGCGCCGTCGGTTGCGGCCTCGGCCGGCTTCCTGCGACGGCGGCGCGAGCGGGATTTCGGCTTCTCGGCTTTTTCCTCTTCCTCGCGCAGACGGGCGGCTTCGGCAGCCTCCTCTTCCAGAATGGCCTGACGGTCCGCGGCGGGTATCTGGTAATAGTCCGGGTGGATCTCGTTGAAGGCAAGGAAACCGTGCCGGTTGCCGCCATAATCGACAAAAGCGGCCTGCAACGAGGGTTCGACCCGCGTGACCTTGGCTAGATAGATGTTTCCTGCAAGCTGGCGCTTGTTGAGCGATTCGAAGTCGAATTCATCGACCTTGTTTCCATCGACCACAACGACGCGGGTCTCTTCCGCGTGGGTGGCATCGATAAGCATTTTCTTTGGCATATTGACTTTCTACGACGTCCGGGCGGCGCCCCGATTTGCAAAAGGGGCGGTCCGTTCGTGATGTGTGTTTGGGAGGAAATGCGCGGGACAGCGGAAAAAACAGAGGCGGTGCCCCTGTTTCCTGTCCTGTCTGTTCCGGCGCGTTTCATCGCGGTTATATCCTCGGCGCATGCGCGCCAGATTGTTGAAGCTGCGCCGAATTTCCGTCGGGCAGGATTAGCGGGTGGCGTAAACGCCGGTCACGTGCTGCGGGCTGGATGCCTTGACTTGCGCGCCGTGACAAAACTCTCTGGCCGGCCATCAAACTACAGGAATGGCCCGGTCGACCCACATTAGCCACTTCGTGCAAAGGAATACAACCGAAAACAGACTTTCGCGGGGTAACAAGTTTTTGCGGCAGAAGGGCGCCGAAGCGATAAGAGGGTTTTGACGCCTCTGCGTTGCTCGACTATACCTGCGAAATCCACAGGAGGTCGAATCGTTGCTCAGAATAATACTCCAGTTTTTCGGGTTCCTGTTCACATGGATAACCCTCGGTCTGTTCATGGCTTTTCTGGGCCTTGCGGCACTGTTCTGGATATACAGTCATGACCTGCCGAATTACGAACAACTGGCGAATTACGAGCCGCCGACCCTGTCGCGCATCTATTCCGGCCGCGGGCTGGTGATGGACGAATTCGCGCGCGAGCGGCGGATTTACACACCGATCGACGAAATTCCGGATGTGGTCAAAAACGCTTTCATCAGCGCCGAGGACAAGAATTTCTATCATCATGCGGGTTATGATCCACTCGGAATTGTCAAGGCGCTGGTCGATGCGGCGCGGGGCGGGCGCCTGCGCGGGGCCTCGACGATCACCCAGCAGGTAATGAAGAACTTCCTGCTCGATGGCAGCCGCAAGATCGAACGCAAGGTCAAGGAGATCATCCTTGCCGCGCGCATCGAGAACACGCTGAGCAAGGAGGAAATCCTCAGCCTCTATCTGAACGAGATCTTTCTTGGCCAGAACTCCTATGGCGTGACGGCTGCGGCGCAGACCTATTTCGGCAAAACGCTGGAAGAGCTGTCGATTGCGGAGGCCGCCTATCTGGCCGTGCATCCGAAAGACCCGAACGACTACCAGCCGGTGCGCAACCACGACCGTGCGGTGGAGCGGCGCAATTTTATCCTCAAGGAAATGGCCGAAAACGGCTATATCACGCAGGAAGAGGCCGCGACCGCCAAGGCCGAGCCGCTGTTGACCGTGCAGGGGGGCGAGTTGCCCTCGGCACGATCCAAATTGCCGCCGCGCAGCTATTTCACCGACGAAATCCGTCGCCAGCTGTCGAATACGCTTGGCGCCGATGCGCTGTTCGAGGGCGGACTGGCCATTCGCGCGACCATGGACCCCGAACTGCAGCGTGTTGCAGCCAAGGCCCTGCAAAAACGGCTGGTGGAGTATGACCGGAACCTCGAAGTCTATTACGGTCCGCTTACACGGGTCGAGGGGGTGGCGGATATGTCCGAGGCCGAGTGGCGCAAGGCGATTTTCGATCTGACACTGCCGCGCGATATCGAGGGCTGGCGCATCGCCGTGGTGCTGGAAGTGAACGACAAATCCGTCCGCGTCGGTATCGAGGATATTCCCGAGCCCGAAGGCGGCAACATCATCACCGTGAAAACCACGCAATGGGCGCGTAAGCTGACCGAGGACAACAAGCCGGGCAAGACGCCGAAAACCGCCGCCGATATCTGGGAGGCCGGAGATGTCATTCTGGTTTCCGCCAAAGAGAAAGACGGCGCGTTCGACCATTGGGAGATGGAGCAGATTCCGGCGATCAACGGGGCGTTCATGGCCATGGATACCGTCACCGGACGTGTGTTGGCCATGCAGGGCGGTTTTTCCTACCAGTCCAGCGTGTTCAACCGGGCAACGCAGGCCTATCGCCAGCCGGGTTCGGCCTTCAAGCCGTTTGTCTATGCCTCGGCCCTCGATAACGGTTATTCGCCGGCCACCATCGTTGTAGATGCCCCGATCGAGGTGGAAACCGCCGAGGGTATCTGGCGCCCGCGCAACTCGTCGCGCAAGTTCTATGGTCCGGCGCCGATGCGCACCGGTATCGTCTATTCGCGCAACCTGATGACCGTGCGCATCGCCCAGAGCGTCGGGATGGATGTGGTCAGTGCCTATGCCGAACGTTTCGGCGTTTACGATGACATGCCGCAACTGCTGTCCTATGCGCTCGGCGCGGGGGAAACCACGTTGTATCGCATGGTCGCGGCCTACGGGCGTTTCGCCAACGGTGGTAAGCAGATCGAGCCGACGCTGGTAGACCGTGTGCAGGACCGCTATGGCAACACCATTTTCCGCCACGACAAACGCATTTGCGAAGGCTGCCAGGCACCGGATCTCGAAACCGAGCGGGAGCCGTGGGTCAAGGACAACTCCACCCGTATCATGGATCCGGTGACGGCCTATCAGCTGACCTCCATGATGCAGGACGTGGT
>Ga0256839_1002992_pt1 | contig 17999 bp, 15 predicted proteins | sample 354166metaG_FD_185968 | JGI IMG/M metagenome (GOLD analysis project Ga0256839, IMG submission 185968) | Hydrothermal vent microbial communities from Mid Atlantic Ridge, Atlantic Ocean - 354-166 | ecosystem: Environmental > Aquatic > Marine > Hydrothermal vents | place: Atlantic Ocean: Mid... | reverse complement strand
GAATGCCCCGTGTGTGGGTCTGGTGGGTGGGGAACGGTAGTCATGGTGAGGCGTCGAGTCAAAGTCTGGTACCGCTTGAGACGGCGGCGACTGCGACGCTTCATCTATCACAGCGTGCTGCACGCCGATGACCCACCTCATCGACTGGCCTTGGGAATGGCGGTCGGCGTTTTTGTGGCCATTACTCCGACGGTCGGCATTCAGATGATCTTGGCTGCGGCCATCAGCTGGGTGTTGCGAGCCAACAAGCTGGTCAGCATGGCAGTCGTGTGGCTCTCCAATCCGGCCACCATCTTGCCGATGTATTGGTATTGTTACCGGTTGGGCTGCGCCGTGTTGGCTCAGGATCCCATCGGGCGCGAGTGGTGGTCGGCGCTGGCTCATCCGCCGAGCGGCTGGTGGCCCGCCGTTGTTTTCTACTGGACCCGGTTCTTGCATATTGCCGGGCCGCTTTGGCTGGGGTGCATCGTGGTCGGGTTGGTTTGTGCCTATCCCGTCTATTTCGTGGTCGACCGGCTGATTCGCTGGTACCGGCTGCGCCGTTGGGGAAGTCTGGTTCGACCGGTCGATCTGCGCATTTCGGAGCCGGATCCGGTCGCCAAGCACGGTGACGGCTATGTAGTCACGGGCGAGCGGTCGGCGTGAGAACGTTGGCTTTTGCGGACGCCGATCGGCAATGGCGTCGGTGCCCTAGAGGATGCTGCCGCGCAGCGCTTTGTCAGCAGTGGGTGGTCTGTCCACTCAACTTATTGGCATGCCGAAAAGTGGCCTTTGCATGACGGCCGGTGGGGAATACCATGTCGCACCGGATCGTGACCTGAGCGGTCTCGTTGGCTCGTTGACTATCTGCGAATGTCTGCCAAGGACGGCTGATCATGCAAGCGTTTCGTGAAGGGGCTGATTCGCCGGATTCGCATCCCGACCCGAATCGTTGGTTTTTCCAGGCCTTAGAGGGGCAGTTGGGAGTTGCCGACTTGGAGTCGACATTGTCCCGGCTCTCTCAGGCTTCCTGTGCGGTCGCCCTTTCTTCGACCACCGCCGCATTGCACGCCGCGCTTTGTGCAGCGGGCGTGGAGGCGGGTGATGAGGTGATCGTTCCCACCATGGCGTTTGTGGGGACGGCCAACGCGGTGGTTCATCAGGGGGCGGTACCGGTGTTCTGCGATGTCGACCCCGGTACGCTGCTGATGGATCCGATTCGGCTGCGAGAGTTGATTTCTTGTCGGTCTCGAGCGGTCATTGCGGTGGACTACGCCGGTCAGCCCTGTGACTACGAAGGGCTGCGTCACATATGTTCCGCCAAACGTGTGCCGCTGATCGGCCAGACGTGGCAGCCTTTCGGTTCGCAAGGCAGTCGCAGCACGGTTGCGAATTTGGTCGATCTGGCAGTTGTCGGGTTCGATGACGATGGGGCGTCTCTGCCCGGTCAGTGGGGCGGCGCCGTGATCACCGCTCGCCAAGAGTGGGCGGACCGGGTTCGCCGGTTTCGCTGGCACGGTCTCGACGACCACGCCGATGCTCATCGGCGCGGCTGTGACTGGGCGAGCGAAATGGTGGAGTTGGGTTACGATTACGGGCTGTCCGACTTGCAGTCTGCCGGAGCCCTCTACCGTCTCGAGCAGTTCGAGTGCCGCCTGGAGCGCCGCCGAACCTTAGTTCAGGAGTACCTGGACGGTCTCCGGGCACTCCCCATGTTCCGGCCGCTGGAGATTCGCGACGACATGTTGCACGCTCATGGCCTGTTCGTCGTGGAAGTCGAGGGAACGGGGCGGCTCTGTCGGCGATACGTGCTGGACCAGTTGCGGCGGCACGACGTGCCGGCCGAAATCCACTACCGCCCCATGCACCTGCATCCCTATTACCGTCGCCGATTCGGCACGACCGCCGGCCAATGCCCGATCGCCGAGCGAGCGTACGGACGGATCCTGTCTCTGCCGCTGTCCGCGTCGATGACGGTCGAGGACGTGCGGCACGTCGTAGCGGTTTTGCAGCGAATCGTGCAAGAGGCGCTCGGCAGCGCCGCGTAGGCGGGCCGCGTAGAGGTGTCGGTAGAGCCGGCGTTGCGGAACCGTGTCGCGAGACTCGGCTCAGAATAGCCGGGGGATCTTGCGGCGCAGCCACCGGCTGCAGCGATGGGCGGTGTTGGGAACCGCCCGGCTGCCCACATACGGCTCCGGCGCGATCCCTCTGGGCGACTCGACCTGAAACTCCCAATCGAAATGCTCTCGCCAGCGATCCGGCTGTCGAGACGCCACGGTGAAGATATACACGGAGCTCCGGGCGTGATCGTTGAACGACTGGTAGACCACCTCCAGTTCGTTCTTTTCAAAGAGTCGCTTGATGGCCAGCGGCGAAAACCGCCAGTAGTCGCCGTACGACGAATGGTACTGCTGCAAGAAGGGAAGTACGAGGATGACGGCGTCTCGAGTCATTTGGCAGAGGTTTCCAAAGGCCGTGAAGGCATCGAACACGTGCTCCAAGGTTGTGTGATTGAAGACCACGTCGAACCTGCGGCACAAGTTGTCGGGTAGAGGCTGTTCCAGATCGAGATAGATCTCGTTTTCGAAACCCTGCATGCCCTTCACGTCCGCTGCGTAGTTGGTCAACCAATAGGAGCGGGCGTTGACAAAGTAATCGCGGTATCGGCGACCTTCCTTGTCGATATCCTTCCACGCGCTGACATTGACAACGTCGCCATGGCACAAGTGGGCAACGCGCATCAACTCCCGATTCGACCAGATCCGCGGGAGACGATGAACTCGGTCGACGAATAGCTTCATGGTAATGGAATAGGTTGCCTGGGGATTGGAAACGCGGAGGCGCCGAGAGCGCAGAGGCATTGTGAACCCGGTTTCTCTGCGTCCTCCGCGCCTCCACGTTTCCGTCGCTTCATTGCCTTCTGCCCCTTTTTAGGGAAAAACACCGCCGGCTGGCAAGGTCGATTTGACCTTTTGCGCCGAAGAAGGCTGCACGACAGCGTTTGTTGGTGGGCCGGGGGCCGAAGTCGCGCGAATCGACCACCCTCATGAAACAGCCACCCGGAGGCTGTAGGGGTGGCAGTGAGAACCGAAAGCCGGTGCAACATGCGCACACAGCGCGCAGATGTTACGAAGGAAGACTCTAAGAGCCTGTAGCAAAACCCGCCGCGCCGCTTTCCGGCCTCGGGCGTGTTGCTTGCAGCATGGAGTTTTGTGACAGCCTCTAACTACCCTCGGCACCGAATCCTCCGCGAGACCGGAGTTGCTCCTGGAGTTCGACCACCATCGCACGAAGTTCTTCCAGAGATCGGCTTTCCAGGTCCGCCTTGTTCTCCACCGGTTCGCCGAGCAGCTGACAGAGCAATTCAATCTTGCCCACAAGCTCGCCTTCCCTACGTCCTTCTTCCCGTCCTTCCTGGCGACCTTCTTCCCGCCCTTCCTCGCGTGCCTGCTTGCGAGCTCCTTCGATCGCCCACAGGTAGTCTCGTTGAGCCTTTTCACGCTGGTCGTACATTTGTCGGTCCTCGGTCTTCTCGCGAATCGTTTCGGCGGTGGAAATCGCCTCCTGGAACTCGTTCCCGGGCAACAGTTCCCGTAGCCGATCGGCCTCGTAGCGATCGGCATACAACAGGAAAAAAGCCCACTTTTCAACGGGCGAAGCTCGCACGATCGACGCCTCATCCAGATTATACTTCGTCAGCTCCACCGTATGTACCTCGAACGCGTCGGCCAACACACGATCGCGCTCCGTGTCGGCCAGCCGGAACCGGTGATGAGCCGCCGACGTGTCGGAAAACAGCACCTCGCAAAGCAGGCATATCGTATAGGCCGGTTGCAAACTCTCGTAGTCCTCCCCCCGCTGCAACTGGGACGTATAGAGCGAGCAGGCGTAGTAGGCCAGGCGCCGTTTCAGACCGGCGACTACGGTGAGCTGCATCTCGACGTTCATCCACCGGCCCGCCGCATCGCGAGCCCGAATGTCCAGAACGACCTCCTTGTCGTCGGCGAATTCCCGGTAGTTGAACGGGTTGAGAACTCGAACTTCGATGATCGGCTCCGTCAGCTCCAAAACGGCGTTGAGCAGCCCAACCAAAGCCCGCGTCTTGGTCTCCATGCCAAAGATCTTCTTGAAAGCGAAGTCGACCATCGGCTTGATTCCCAGCGGCATGGCGACAACCTCCTTGATCCGGCGGCTCCATCTGGCAGTTCCTTTTCCGGTTGTACATATATTGTATGGGTGTATACGTTCATGCGTCCAGTATTGCGGCCGGCCTGTCGAGGCAGTGCTGCGGCGAGGTGACGTGGAGCGAAGACGCGGCACGAGCATTTCGGAGTCGAGTGGGCAGGCTGGGGGGATAGCCTTTCGTACCCAGACGGAGAAACTGCTCTTGGTGCGCAGGCGCTCCCTCCGGTAATCTTGCAGCAACGGGCTGGCGGCGCGAAAAGCGAGGAGTTTCTCAGTGCCTGTAACGAAACCCGCCGTGCCGCTCTCCTGCCACGTACATGTTTCTTGCGGCATGGAGTTTTGTGACAGCCTCTTAGCGTATCAGTGACGGCGGGCGACATCACGCATGTGCGGTATCTTGGCAACCATCGGAGTCGTGCCTTCGCCCGAGCGGCGCGCGGTGGCCGTCGACGCGCTGCGCCACCGCGGGCCCGATGCGGAAGGTCAATGGAGCAGTGACCGGGACGCTGTCTGGCTGGGGCACCGTCGTTTGGCGATTGTGGATCTCAGCGAGGCTGGGACACAACCGCTTTTCAGCGAAGACCGAAACGTGGTACTGGTCTGCAACGGCGAGGTGTACAACTACGGGCGACTCCGTCGTCGGCTGGAAGATCTGGGACACCGTTTCGCATCCGACTCCGACAGCGAGGTGATTATTCACGCCTACGAGCAGTGGGGGGAAGACTGTCTGAGCCAACTGGAGGGGATGTTCGCATTTGTGTTGTGGGATGCCGCCCGGCAGCGTCTCTTTGCTGCTCGCGATCGCGTCGGCATCAAGCCGCTTTACTACTGCCGTGGCGCGGATGGTTCGGTATTGCTGGCGTCCGAAGCGGACGCTTTGTTGAAAGTGCTCGGTCGCCGGCCGGCACCTGAGGGGACCGCGCTGGCGTACGTAATGACTCTGGGTTATGTTCCCACTCCATGGTCGATTTGGAAAGGCATTCGTAAGCTGCGGCCGGGGCATTTCCTGGTCGGGACATCCGGGGCGGACATCGTGGAGCGGTTGTATTGGGAGCCTCCTCGAGAGATCGGCGCGCCGGTCGAGAACGAGTCGGAAGAGTGGGAAGCGCTTTTTCACGGTGTCCTTCGGGACCATTTGCTGGCCGACGTTCCCATTGGGTTGTTCCTGTCTGGGGGACTCGATTCCTCCTCCGTACTGTTGGGTTTGCGGAGACTTGGGGTAGCGGTCCCTTCGTTGACAGTTGCCTTTCCGTCCGGCGCGCACCACAGTGAGGGACCGATCGCCTCGAATCTGGCTCGGCATCTCGAAGTACCCAATGAGCAGGTCGCTCTGAGTTTGCCGGACGTGCAGAATCTGCTTTGTCGAGCCATGCATCATTGCGACGAGCCGGCCGGCTACAGCGCCTGGTTGTCGATGTATCTGCTGTGCGAAGTTGCGGCGACCCGCCATCGCGTCGTGTTGGCCGGGGACGGGGGTGACGAGGTGTTCGGGGGTTATCGATGGTATCGGGCCGGCAGGCAATCCGGCTCGGCCATGGCGGTATGGCTTCGCCGGTTGACGGGAGAAGCCCGGGCTCGATGGCTGCCCGGCCTTGGTGTGCGCTATGCCATGTCCCAGTTTCGCCGCTGTTCGGTGTTGCACCAGCATGCCTGGCACGTCTATCCGCGGTTCTTGCCGGAGGAAGCAGAGTTCCTGCTGCGGCCGTTGGAAACACCGTTCGATGATCAGATCATGCTGGCGCCGTTGCGCGAGCACTATGTGCCGGGCATGCCACCTCAGCGAGCCCTCCAGCGCATCGACTTGATGACATTCTGCAGTGACGTCGTTTTGGCGAAGGTCGACCGAGCTAGTATGGCGTTCGGGCTTGAGACTCGTGTTCCGTTGCTCGACCACCGAGTCGTCGAGTGGGGGCTGCGAAGACCGGTCGCACCGAGGGAGGCCGAGGTGGGGAAACAGGTCCTGCGGCGTTATCTGCACGGCCGAGTTCCCACAGCGGTGCTGCAGCATCCGAAGCAAGGGTTCAGTTTGCCCATTCTGGATGGATTCGATTGGGAGCGAGCCGTCGACGAAATCGATCAGGGGCCATGGGTGCGTGGAGGTTACTGGAACCGCAATTGGAAAAAACTGTTGTCGCCGCGTGTCCCCTACCGGCAGAGCCGCATCTGGAACCTGTTGGCATTGACGAAATGGGCCGAGTACCGGATAGGCACACAGCCGGAAGATCGGCCATGGACGAGCGGAGATGAGAAGACGGCGACTGTTGCAACGGAAGTGGTCGAGAGAGGCCAACGAGTGGCCTGAATCGATGAATTCGAAACACCAGACGCGAAAGCGCCGACACGGAGGAGACCGGTGAGAATTGCTGTGGTGGCCCCGCTCGCTGCGGGTTCCTCTTTTGCTCATGCAATCAACTCTGTCAAGATGGCAGAAGGGTTTGCTCGGCTGGGGCATGACGTGGAAATCGTCTGCCGTACGTCCGAGACAGGGAGTGTGGCGCCCGAGTTGCTGCGCGACCAATACGGGTTGCGTTCCGCCGTTGGATGGCTGCAGTTGCCGTACGATGTGGGAGACCAGCGGGCATTCACTTTTCGCGCGGTGGCGCGCGTGCTGCGGACCGCCGCTGATTTCGTTTATGCTCGGCACTATCGAGCCCCCTTATGGACTTCTCGTTTTCGTGTCCCCACGGTCGTCGAAACGCACGCACATCCCGACAACCGAGCGAGAGCCTATTTGCGGATGATGCGCGGCACTCGGCACCGGTCGTTCCGCGCCGTCGTGACGATCTCGCGGGTGCTGGCCGACCACTATGTCGGTTTGGGCGTTCCACCGGAGAAGCTACTGGTGCTGCCGGATGCCGTGGATGTGGAGTTGTTTCGGCGGCCCAGCGTGTTGCCTCCATCACCGCTTCGTGGAGAGGGGCCGCATGTCGTGTACGCCGGTCACTTGTACGATTACAAAGGCATTCCCACGGTGCTCGAGGCGGCTCGGAAAATGCCGCAGGTGCGGTTTCATTTCGTGGGCGGTTGGCCGGACGACGTGGCGCGCCAGCAATCGCGGGCGGCCGCATTGGGGCTGGAAAACGTCGAGTTCTACGGGCTGGTTTCCCATGGCGAGGTTCCACCGTTCTTGTGGCACGCCGACTTGCTGCTGCTGCCTCCCTCCCAGCATCACCCCAGCGCTCGCTGGACCAGTCCGTTGAAGCTGGGCGAGTACCTGGCGTCGGAAACTCCGGTTCTTGTGACCGACATTCCCGCGCTCCGGGCCTGGGTGACCGACGAACACGTCTGGTGGGTTCCTCCCGACGATGCGCAGCGGTTGGCCGAGCGAATCACGGAGGTGCTCGGGGAGAAAGAAGCAAAACGCCGGCGAGTGCAGGCGGCTCGGGAACTAGCCGAGCGGTTCTCCTACCGTGAACGGGCTCGTCGGGTCCTGCAGGCGGCGATGCCGAGCCGGTCCGACACGGGCGCGTCTTATGCGATGCCGTCCCGGTCAGGGAAGGCAGCATGAAGTTGGTGGTGCGGCACAGGGCTGCGGCGTTTGGGAGCAAGGGCATGACGGGACAGCACGATAGCGAGCGGCAGGTGGGGTCCTCCCCTAAGAGGCTGTCGCAAAACTCCATTCTGCAAGCAACACGCCCGACGCCGGAAAGTGGCGCGGCGGGTTTTGTTACAGGCTCTCAAATCCATCTGGCACTTTTTTTTACGCGTACCATCTCGCTGGTCACGTGGGACCGGCAGGGCATCCTGGAACGGGAAATCGCACTCTACACCAGGTTGGCCCAGCGAGGCGTGCATACCCATTTCATCACCTATGGCGACCGGCGCGACCTGGCATTCGAGCATCGGCTGCCGGGAATCTCGGTGCATTGCAATCGGTGGGGGCTTCCTCGGCGCTGGTATCGACGGCATCTGGTGCGTCTCCACCGGCGTGTGCTCAGCCGTTGCCATCTGTACAAGACGAATCAGATCGACGGAGGCTTGGCGGCGGTCGAAGCGGCTCGTCGCTGGCGGCGCCCGTTGATTGCGCGGTGTGGATATCTTTGGTCCGATTTCGCCGCTGAGCAGTACGGCGGTGACTCGCCGGAGGCGCGCGAAGCGGACCGCGTCGAGCGGGAAGTGTTTGCGGCCGCCGATCGGTGTGTGGTGACGACGGCAGCGATGGCGGACCGGATCGCGGAGCGGATTCCCTCTGTTGCGAAGTCGATCCAAGTGATTCCGAACTACGTCGATACCGCTCTGTTTCGCCCTTTGGAGAACAGGACCGAGGAGGTGGACCTGCTGTTCATCGGCCGCTGGTCGCCCCAGAAAAACATTCCGGCGTTGATCGAGGCCGTTCGCGCCTTGCCGGTTCGCCTCCGTCTGATCGGCGGCCGGCCGCCGTCGAGCCGAACCGGGGAGACCGATTTCCCGTCGCGCGTGGAGGTGCTGGAGCCTCAGCCGCATCACTGCCTCCCCGAGCTCATCCACAGCGCGAAGGTATTCGTATTGCCATCGCTGTACGAAGGGCATCCGAAAGTCTTGATTGAGGCGATGGCGTGCGGTCGGCCGGTGATCGCTGCCGATGTGCCCGGCATTCGACAAGTCGTTCGGCACGAGCACAACGGCCTGCTGTGCGGAACGGAGGCGGGATCGATTCGAGCCGCCATTGTTCGCTTGTTGGGAGACGAACGGCTGCGTCGGCGATTGGCGGAGAATGCGCGCCGCGACGCCGTGGCGCTGTACGGCTTGGACCATGTGGTGAATCGCGAACTCGCACTTATCGAGGAGTTGACGAAACATGGGCGGAATCTACACGTCGCTTAGAAAAGGGGCCACGGCGGTGATGGTATTGCCGTGCCATTTGTTGCCGACCGACTGGCTGCAGTTGTTCCTGGCTCGCGCTGCCAAGAAACGTGCGGCACGATTGTCTTCGGATCAGGCGCTTCGTTTTCTGTTCGGCATCGACCAGCGTCTCTATGCCGAGATGGGCAAGCATGCAGTGCGATATGGCCGAGGCGTCCACACCAAGCATCGTCACATGAACTACCACCGGTTCTTCTCGCAGCGGATCGACTCGGACGAGCGAGTTCTCGACATCGGCTGCGGCATCGGCGCCGTGGCTCACCACGTGGCCACCACGTGCAACGCGAAAGTGGTGGGGATCGATTACAGCGAACGGAATCTCGAGCAGGCTCGGCGCCAGTTCTCGCATCCCAACGTGGAGTACTGCCTTGGAGATGTCACTCAAGGCTTGCCTCCCGGCCCGTATGATGTGGTGATTCTCTCCAACGTGCTGGAGCATCTCGCGGGGCGTCCGGAGTTCTTGCGTCGTGTGGTCGACGCGACGTCAGCGCGGCGGATGTTGATTCGAGTCCCGTTGTTCGAGCGGGATTGGCGAGTGCCCTTGAAGAAGGAACTGGGAGTCGATTGGCGACTCGACGATGATCATGAAACGGAGTACACCTTGGAGAGTTTCCACGAGGAAATGCGGGAAGCCGGATTGCTCGTCCGGCACATCGAAGTCCGCTGGGGAGAAATCTGGTCCGAACTGAAGTGTCCGTCCCATGACGCCTCGCATTAGCGTATTGATGCCCGTGGCCAACGGCATGCCGTACCTGACCGAGGCCGTGGAGAGCATTTTGAAGCAGGATGAGCCGGATTTCGAGTTCATCATCGTCGACGACGGATCGAACGACGACACTCCCCGAATCCTGCAGGAGTTTTGCCGGCGCGACTCGCGGATTCGTGTGTTGACATTGCCGCGAAGCGGAATCACCCGAGCACTCAACGTGGGAATGGCTGTGGTACGGGCTCCGTTGGTGGCGCGAATGGACGCCGACGATATTGCTCATCCGTCTCGTTTTCGGCTGCAGGCGGAGTACTTGCGGCGTCATTCGGAAGCGGTGGCGGTCGGCAGTTGGACGCTGCGGATCGACCCGGACTCCGATCCGATCACTGTCGGACGATGGCCCCGCACCCACGCGGAGATCGACGCTTCTCTGCTTGAAGGTCACGGCGGTCTGGCTCATCCCACCGCCATGATGCGAACCGACGTTCTGCGGAAGTTGGGTGGATATCGGGAGGAGTTCCGTTGGGCGCAAGACAAGGACTTGTGGCTCCGGCTGGCAGAACAAGGTCGTCTGGCCAATCTGCCTCAACCCCTGCTTTGCTACCGGGAGCATTTTCGCAGCACGAGTTGGCAGCGCGCCGAGCAACAGCGGGACGCCGTCGAGCGGGCTCTTGCCGACGCTCGTCGGCGTCGCGGCCTACCCGCAAAGAAACGTAGCGCCGGTTCCACCGCAATTCCCGCATCGGCGACGCACGAGATCCGATTCGGATGGGTTCGCCAGGCGTGGCGCCGAGGCAACTATGCGACGGCCCGTAAGCATCTCGAATGGCTGGTACGCAACGGACCCACCAGCGTTCGCATCTGGTGGAGAGTCGTGTGGGGCCGGCTGTTGTTCGGTTTTCGCGGCAACGTCGACCATGTTCCCAGGTGCACGGGGTAAGGCCGGCGCGATTGCCGCGTCGATCATGACTCGTCCGGTCCCAGCGGCGTCAGTTTTATGTTGCGAAAGTGGATGGGAGCCCCCTCGGATTGTAGGCAGATGGCGCCTCGCGTGACGCTGGAGTCGGTACATTCGTTGACCAAGTCACCGTTGACCCACACTCGCACCTGGTCACCCTTGGCTTCGATGACCATCTTGTTCCATTGGCCGACCGGCTTTTCCGAACCGTCGGTCAGGTTGAGATGGCGGCGTCCCTTCTGGCGCCTTTTCTGATCTTTGACATGGATCGTTGTGCCGATGACCCAGAAGTCGCCGGCATCTCCCTTGCCCAACTGGACTTCCAAAGACTTGGGCCAAATGCCCAGTGTTCGAGGTTTGCCGGCGTGGATCAGCACGCCACTGTTGCCGCCTTTGGTTCCTGCCGGCCACCGCCACTCCAATTCGAGTCGGTAATTGCTGTACTGTTTTTGGGTCCGCAGATAGCCGACGGGGCGCCCGCGGCAGACGAGGACTCCGTCGTCGACATGCCACACGTCTTCCATCTTGGCCTTCGGGTCCCGCAGATCGAATGTCCACCCCTCGAGGTTTTTACCGTTGAAGAGTTGGATCGTCTTGGGGTGGTCGGCTTGCGCCGGCGTGAGGCCGATTGCCAGCAGGCCGGTGGCGAGCAGACTGCCGGCGATCGTGTGCGCTGATGTCGTCTTGCGTGGTTTTCCAGACATGATCCAGTCTCCGGTTGCGGCGGTTGTACGGTTGTGATGATCGCCCTCAGCCTATTCGCTGAGACCGTCGTCGTCAAACCGGCGGGCGACCGCATCGGTCGTGAGCCGGGGTGCATGCACCTCTTTGACTAGCGCCCGAAAGATGGTCTTGCTCTGAGGGCGGGAAATTGATAGAACGCCGCTCGGAATCCACGACACCGACGCTCAGGCAGCCGGTTCCGCGGTCCGAGGCGTCCTTCTAGTTTTTCGAACTCGCGATGGCACCTGTTCTACCTTGCGTTCCAAATGCTCCAGATGTTGCCGTGATTGTGCCGACCTTCGAGCGTCCGGCACATCTGCGGCGCACGCTGGCATCGATCGATGCTCAAGTGGGAAACCAGGCCATTGAAGTGGTGGTCACCGACGATGGGTCGACCGGTGAAACGAGCGAAGTAGTTCGGGAATATGCGAAGAGTTGCCCGTTTCCGGTTTCGTTCGTCACGCACCAGCACGCCGGTTTTCAGCTCGCCAGGTGTCGCAACGAGGGCGTGGCGGCGAGTCGAGCCGAGTACTTGATCTTCATTGATGGAGATTGTGTCATTCCGCCCGACTTCGTGCGTGAGCACCTGCGGCGACGGCGAAGGGGCATCGTCCTCAGCAGCGATGTCGCTCGCCTCCCTAAAGACGCTTCCGAACGACTCACACTCGATCGGATTGCCGCTGGCGATATCCGGAAACTGATTCCCATCCGTGAACGGTTGCGACTGAGGTGGTCCCGTACCAAAGCCAGGTTTTACGAACTGACGCGGCACCCCCGGAAGCCCCGTCTGTTCGGCGGAGCCAACAGCCTATGGCGAGCCGATTACTTGGCGGTTAATGGCTACGACGAGAACTTCACCGGTTGGGGAGCCGAAGACGACGACTTGAGAGACCGGCTGAAACGATGTGGCATTCGAATCCGATCGACGCCACCGCACGTGGCGCCTTTGCACTTATGGCACCCTCCCCACGCCACCAATCCGGCAAGTTGGCGAGATGGCAACAACGTGCAGTATCTCCTCCGGCCGGGCAAGTTGCGCCGCTGTGTGCGCGGGTTTCGAAAACTGGAGCGATCCGAAGTGCTGGTGCGAGTTCTGCGCGTGGAGATCGGCGCCGATGAACTGGCGGTCCTGCCCACGTCGTACCGCTACGTGCCCCTGAACGGTTCGGGCCATGCCGACGTGGAAATCGCCTTATTCCCCGGGACGAGCCGGTTCACCAATCACGCCGATTGCCGAGTGCTGTTGATTCTGGGGCCGTCGGTCAGCGCGGCTGAACCGTTGGAGACGCAGGCCGACTATGTCGTCCGGCCACCAGCGAATGAGACACCCGGTACTCGAGTCTGGAGTCCTCGAAGCGAGCTGGAGAAGATCCTTGATCATGTTTGCGGGTTCCGTCTGCAGCATGACCGGGCCGGCGGAACGGCCGAGGCGGCTTGATTCAGGGCAGTGGGAGTGGAATTCGCATCCCGTCGCGGGCCACGTTAGAAGGACAGCAGCAGCTGCCAGATGAATGCGTTGCCCAGGCTGTCGATTTGTTCCCACGTCCTGCGGCACAGTTCTTCGTCACCGGGAATCGGTCCGACGCGAGCCTTTTCCTTGCGCCACGGTTCACACTCGCCCGGCTGCAGTTTCTCGGCCGGGACAGGTGGGAGAAACTTGCCGGGGATTGCGTCGATGGAAGTCGGCACTGGACCGCCGGCCACCAGCGGCGTCGCGTGGCCTCTCGAGTAAACACCGTATTCCAGCGTCGCCTCGGTCATGGCGCGAACGTTTTCCACTTTGGCGTCGTTTTGCACGATGGCGCTGGCATCCATGATGTAGCCGCCATCTTGCGCCACCGCCTCGATCACCTCTTTGCAGCGGCTGCGCACTTCGTCGGGAGTTCCCAGGGACAACAGGGTGTTGGGGATTCCGCCGCTGAGACAAAACTTGTCCCCCAGCACGTCACGGGTCCTGTGGATGTCGCCCTGGTCAAGGTGGTAGATCATGCTGCGGTCGGGCAGTTCCGCGAACGACTCCAGGTGATAGTCCCAGCTCCCTTCGGCATAGAACAACGTCTGCAGGCCGTCCGCCCAGAGTTCCTGGATGATCGGCTTGAGGGTCGCCCAGTAGACGTTCTGGAAGACATCCGGCGAAACGAACGGCACACCGCCCCGGTGCATCCACAGACCGACCGGAACATTTCGGTCGGGGTCCCCGGTGGTTTTGGCGACGTGAGTCAAATGAGGTGCCAACGCCTCGCAGGCCGCTAACACCTTCTTGGGGCGTTGGAACAGATCATCTACTAATCCCAGGTAACCTCGCATCTTGTCGGCGATGATGTCGAGCGGAGCCTTGAGGATTCCGGAGATGGCAGAGACCGTGCCCGACTCGCGGCGAAGACGCTCGATCTGCGGCCCGAACGCGCAAAAGTACTGGCTCATGGCCATCGACGTTTTCACCAGGGCCAAGTTGTGTTCCAGCGTGCAGGGGGATCCCAGTGGAACGAGTCGACGGGCCACACGGGGAAGCCAGGTGTTATAGAGAAACGCCGTCGGATCGTCGATCAACTCGTCATATTCGTCCGGCTGCATGAAAGCGTCGTCCTCCGGAGGTTCCCGGTATTGGAAACCCGTTTCGGGAGGAATGTCGATGCCGGGAATGGCGTAGTATCGCAGTCCGAGCGACTGAGCCAGCCCCGTCCACACATAGACCATGTTGGGAACGACGGCATCCCAGTCGAAGTCGGCGGCACAGCGACATGCGGCGGCGAACGCCTTTTCGTAGTCGTGAGCCAGCTCCTGGCACGTATAGCCGGCATAGACGCCCGTGAACTCGGCCACGAACGGTCGAATGGGGACTCGGTCGGGCATCTCGTTTCGCATCGCGGTCGTATAACGGGCCAATCGCCGCGCGTATCGCGTCTCCGGATCGCCGGCCGTGAAAGACGGATCGATAGCCATGGCAGTTTCGCTCGTAGCACGCGGTCCAAAAGCCCATCCCTTGCTGTTTACTTTAGCGGACCGATGGCCGGTCTGCAATTGTCCGACGTCGAACCATCTTTCGCACCGTGTCGTCGTTGTCTATACTATCGAATCACAGCCTTTGTTGTATAGTATTGTTTTCACCGGAAGATCACCGTGCCGAATGTGAGGACTCGAGTACTGCCGGTCCCGTTGGTTGGGAGGAAGGACGGGGAGGATCGACCGAAGCGGCCACCCGGTTCCGCCCGATTGGGCTCCCAGCCCGACAAGGAGTATTGCGATGAAGCGACGTGACTTTTTCAAACAGTCGGTGGTTGCCGTGGCGGCGGCGTGGGGAGTGCCCACCTTCATTCCTTCGACGGTGCTGGGGCGGGGCAAGAAGGCGAGCGCGAACGAGATCGTGAATGTGGGGATCATCGGCTTGGGCGGTCGCGCACGAGACATTGCCAAGACCTGTGCCCAGGTGAAGCAGTTGCAAGTTCGCGCCATCTGCGATTGCTTCAAGCCTCGTTGTGGTGATTTCATCCAACGGGTCGGTAGCGGGCAGAAGTGGAACGTGTACGAGGACTTTCGCGAGATGATCGACCGCGAGCGACTCGATGGCGTGATGATCGAGACGACCACTCATGCGCGAGCCTGGGTTACCGTGCTGGCCATGCAGGCGGGGATGGACACTTATATCGAAAAGCCGATGTGTCTGACGATCCGGGAAGGCCGGGAAATGGTGCAGGCGGCGCGGAAATACGACCGAGTGACTCAGGTGGGCACGCAGCAAAGGTCGATGCCGATCAACAACTGGGCCAGCGACCTGGTCAAGAGTGGTGCCATCGGCAAGGTTCACACCGTGCTGGCTCCCAATTTTGTCGGCCCCGACAGATGGACGGACTTGCCGGGACAACCATTGCCCGCTGGAGGCAGCGATGGGTGGTGGGATGTGTGGACGAATCAGGCTCCGCTGCGACCTTACCACCGTCAATTGCACTATGGATGGGCTCGCTGGGCCGCCTATGACGGCGGGGGACGCTGTTATGGAGTCACCGGCTGGGGAGCTCATTCCTACGATCAGATCCAGCGGGCCTTGGGTACCGACGAGACCGGTCCCGTCGAAGTGTGGCTGACCGAACCGGTGCGGACGATGAAGACCGGCAAGTACGATCAACCGAAGGGGCCACCCGATACGGGAATCGACTACCGCCGCCTTGCGCGGCCGGTGATTGGGCCTCGAGCCAAGGTGCGGATGCGGTATGCCAATGGGACCGTGCTGCGACTGGAACTCGACGGCGATTGGGGGCCCGGATTGGGAGCCATCTTTATCGGCGATCGCGGGAAGATCGAGATCAACCGGAACAAGATCGCCAGCAATCCGAAAGATCTGGTTCGGCGGCCGGACAATCCCGGACCCAATCGGAAGATGGAGACGCAGTACCATATCGAGAACTGGGCTGATTGCATCAAGACGCGCCGGCGTTGCACGGCCGACATCGAGTACGGACACCGTTCGACAACGTTGTGTTATCTGGTCAACATCGTCCGAGCCGTCGGGCAGGTCGGCCGCAAGTTGCGTTGGGATCCCGTTGCCGAGCGCTTCACCAATTGCGAGGAAGCCAACGCCATGTTGGCTCGCCAGCGCCGCAAGGGATATGAGCTTCCTCGGCTGACCTGACGCGGGCTGCGCCCGCGAGACCGGAGGCGGTGGGGGTGGTGTGACAACCGAAAGACAGTGCAGGATGCGTGCAGGGCGCGCCGATGTTACGCACTGAGAGTCGAACCAAGGCGATCAGCGGCGCATCGCGCAATGGTACAACTCACAGCGGTCGCACGGCGAGCCGCTGGAGAGCACCTCTTCGGCCGGTCCCAGCCCGATCAGTCCGGAAATCGACTTGAGCGGTTGCATCAGACATGAGTCGGTCAGCGTGACGCCCGTGTCGACATTCTCAAACAGGGAAAACAGCGTCCGCTGCTCGGTCAATTTCATTCCGCAATATCCGGGGCTGTACGGGAGAGTGGGCGCGTAGCCGACCGAGTCGCAGACCTGGCGGAGTTCGTGAATGACCGCGGCTTCCGCTGCCTCGGCGCGTTCAGCGCCGACGGCATTGACGACCATGGCCGGTAGATCCTCGCCTCGCTGGATCAAGTCGCTGGCCAGCATGGGAATGCGGGGACCCGCTGTGGCCACAAAGACTGCCACGTATTCGGCAGCCCCCAGAAACTCACCGATGGCGCCGTGAAACACGACCTTACCGTTACAAGTTTGCAGCGTCAGATCTTGTTTCGATTTGTCGGCCACCGAAAAAACGGCGTAGGTTGCTCGAGGCTGGGCAAGCAATGCCGATTGCGCAATCCATTTCTCGGTTTCCCTCATCACCGGGCCGGCAGGTCGCTTGTCGGCGGGATACCCCAAATACCGAAACACCTCGTCCACGTCGACCACCGGAGAAATATCGGTGATTGTCTTGGCGGGTAGTGCGGTCAGGCGATCAAGTCTAGGGACGAGCGCCATCCGACGACCTGAAGCTGGAAGGCCGCAACAAGCTGCCGGCCACGAGCGACAAGCCCCAGGCCGACCGGCGAGGCAGGCGCCTGGCTGTTGAGACCTTCTTGAGGGGAACCAATTGTCAATCAGCACTGTTTACTTTAAGCTGGAAGCATCTGCTTGGCAAGCCGCCGATGCGTCCGATTGACTTGGGGGAGACTGCCATGTCCACATCCGACCGCGATTGGAGTGACTTGTATGAGGCGATCCTGACCGGCGACGCCGACACATCGGTGCGTCTGGTAGAAAAAGCGTTGGAAGCCGACGTGGATCCTCAGATACTGGTGCAGCAGTACATGATTCCGGCCACGGACGAGGTGGGGAGGCGGTTCGAAAACGCAGAGTATTTCGTCCCCGAGCTGCTGATCGCCGGGCGGGCGATGAAGGGGGCTCTGGAATTGCTCCGGCCGCGCTTGGCCGAGCGAGGTGTCGAGCCGACCGGCCGCGTCGTGATCGGGACCGTGCTGGGAGATGTGCACGACATTGGCAAGGGACTGGTGGCGTCGATGCTCGAGGGGGGCGGATTCGAAGTCATCGACCTGGGAGTGGATGTGCCGGCTGAAAAGTTTGTCGAACAGGCCAAGGCGTCGGGCGCCGATCTGGTCGCGCTGTCGGCTCTGCTGACTACGACCATGCTGGAAATGCAGAGTGTCATCACGGCGTTGGAAGAGGCGGGATTGCGAGATCGCTGCAAAGTGATGGTGGGGGGAGCTCCCGTTACCGAACAATTCGCCAAGAAGATCGGTGCCGACGGCTATAGCCGCGACGCCGCCGCCGCAGTGGCGCTGGCTCGCCAGTTGGCGGCCGCGTGAGAAAGCGGAGATCTCGCCCCCCGACTGATCGTAACCGGACACGGAGTTCCTTGCGCGTCCGCCCCCGGCGTCGTGACCATCTGTCTTACCGTTCGACTCGTGGCTCATCGAGCCACGAGCTACGGTTTCGCGCCACGAGCCATTTTGCCGAACTTGCCGCGGCAGCTTCCAATCGATTTCCCATTTTCCATTTTTTCGCGGTAGGGACCGCCGTTTCCGGCGGCCCCCCGCACAGATCCGTACACGAAGAATTACCTCATGCGGCTCCTGCATTGCGTCGGGCGTCGAAACGCGTAC
>Ga0256839_1002991_pt1 | contig 18005 bp, 18 predicted proteins | sample 354166metaG_FD_185968 | JGI IMG/M metagenome (GOLD analysis project Ga0256839, IMG submission 185968) | Hydrothermal vent microbial communities from Mid Atlantic Ridge, Atlantic Ocean - 354-166 | ecosystem: Environmental > Aquatic > Marine > Hydrothermal vents | place: Atlantic Ocean: Mid... | reverse complement strand
ATTGACGTCTATAAAAAACTGCCCCGCACCAACTGCGGAAAATGCCCGGCCGGCACCTGCATGGCCTTTGCGGTGCAATTCCTCCGGGGAGCCGTCTCCTTGTCCGATTGCCCGGCGCTTGATGGAAAGTCGGCGGGAAATATCCTGTCAATGCTTCCGGATACAGGCGACTGGAAAGAAAGGAGACTTGAGGAGTTATTCCGGGATGTCTCCGCAATGGACTTTTCCGGTATCGCCCGATGTTCAGGCGCGGAATACAACGGCGGTTTTCTGAAAATAAGATATATGGGCCGGGAGATTGCACTGGACCGTTCGGGTTTCAAGGAAGAAATGGATGTATTGGACAAGCTCCTTGTCCTGATGTATCTGAAAAACCGCGGCGCCGGCTCGCCGTGCGGCAAATGGGTTGCATTCAGGGATCTGAAGGACGGGCTGATCAGGGCGGAAAGCTTTCACGGCGCATGTGAAGTCCCCCTTGCAAAGATGTTCGAGCACGATACGGAACGCTTCCTGGACAGGTTGAGCGCGATGGGTGCTGAAAGGGCCGGGGGATTTTCAGCGGATTGCAGCCTTGTTATATACCCCCTGCCCCGGATACCGTTTCTCGTGCTTCTGTGGCACGGAGACGAGGAGTTCGGGCCGGAATGCAAGCTGCTCACGGACCCGGCGGCTGTGGATTTTCTTGATATCGAGGCCCTGCTCTACCTCGGCATGGCACTCGTACGGGCGGTGAGGTAATGGCGCGCCCAGGAGGAGTCGAACCCCCAACCTACGGATTCGTAGTCCGGCGCTCTGTCCAGTTGAGCTATGGGCGCATATAAGGTTACAACACGGACCGTTACAGGAGCTTCTTCTTGGCCCTGTTGTATTCATCGAATGTGATCAGTTTCTTTTCATACATCTGAGCCAGTTCCGCAAGGGCTTTGACATTGTCGGGCTTCTGTCCGGCCAGTTGGCGGGGCTGGCCGGGGGGAAGCCTTTTTATTCTTTGACTGACCGGTGAATCGGTGATCCTGAAGCTCGCCACCCCGCCTAAAAAGCTTACTTCGACGGTCTTCCCCTTCAGGGAATCCCCTGTGATGTCTTTAAGCGCCTTCATGTCCGACTTCAGGTGTCTGTAGAACCAGTAGCCGCCTGTGAAAAGGCCCAGAATGCCGAGTATCATCCATACCATATGATTGATTATTCCGTAGAAAAAAAGCACGAGCACCCCTATGCCCCCGATCAGAAGCACATGTGTGACCAGGATCAGGAACACGGTCAGGATGTTGCTGTAAATTGTATTCTCAGATAGTTTCATGCCCGTTTTTTTCCGTTCTCGACTCCTTGGTTATCCTTAAGGTTGCATCAGAACATTGCCGTTTCATGCAACATTAACCTTACGGTGGCATAACATCCAGCCGGCGGTGCAGAGGAGTCTGCCGGGAAAGCTTTATCCGCGATACCTTCAGGAAATATTCCGCACGGCATATCAACGTCTTTTTTGATTTCACTTTCCGTTATTTCCTGCAACAATAACATATTCCGATATCCAATCGCTTGAGGCTCTTGCAAAAGTCCTCTGTCCGTCACCTCGAACGGAGAGAGGTCTTATAACTCATCGATACCAAAAGATTTCTCCCTTCGGTCGAAATGACATATGTAAGCATTTTCACACTTTTGCAAAAGGCTCGCTTTATAAAGGTTTTCCGGCAGACTCCTCTGCGCATTTATGCAATATTAAGGTTAAGGTTGTTTTTTTATTGCCTCTACGAATGTTAATGCATAGCGTTCATGCTGAAAAGAGTGTATGGTTGGGAAATTTATATAAAGCCATCCCCATTTCCTCCCCGGCCTGGGAAATATCTTTTTGTCTTTCTCATATATGGCCACCCCGATGGCCGGGTTTTTCGGGTCATTGGAAGCGGACGTGATTATCTGCCCGCTCATCTTGAAATCGGGAAGAAAAGGACCTGTCTTGATTGTCAGGTCCGAGCCGGGAATCCTGAACTCATCCCCGATGGCCACGGTGAACTCCCGCGAGCTGTTTTCTTTCTTGTCTTCAACGCTGAATTTCACGCCGGTCCACCGGTCTTTCACTTCCGGAGGCACGACCACCTGCATTTCCGTCTTTTTATCCATGTTCCCATGACCCGGCATTGAAGCCGGAGCCTTCATCCCATACGCCGGTGACTCCGTTTTCTGAGGAGCGGCAGGCTCCTCTTTTTCCCTGCATGCCCCGAATGAGAACAGAACAACAGTGATGAAGATTGCTGAAAGGGCCTTTTTCATTAAATTTTCCTCCCGGTGATAAAGTGTTTGTTATTATTATTTCCGCACTGCCCTGCCCGTCTTAGGGGTCACGCTGCGGGCAACGCTGCCGTTTCAGTGGCGGAGAGGCAGGGATTTGAACCCTGGGTGGGGTTTGACCCCCACAACCGCTTAGCAGGCGGCTGCCTTAAACCGCTCGGCCACCTCTCCGGAACATAGTGACTTGAAAGAAATATATCGGATGGTTAAGCGTTTCCACCTGATACCGCGCACTTTCGGCCACCTATGAATATTACCCAAATACGGTTTGATTTGTAAAGTGAGTCGGAAGGATTATACCGGATTTCCGTGAAGTTTATACTGCTGTCCGGGACAGGCTCTTTTAAATAATGTTACATTTATAATTCCTTGTCTGAAAAATGAAAATATGAGATTATATTCCGTCTCCGCGAGCAACAGAACTTTCTACGTTGCCCGTTTTCCGGGATTGCTGACAAGTTTCCTTATGGTCTTTTTCAGTTCGCTGAGATCGGATGATTTCACTATGTACGCCTCGGATGCCCAGACGGCAAAGTCATCCCTGTAGTCATAGGCCGTGGACATTATAATGGGAATATCAGGGCGTTGCTCCTTCATCTTTCTCAGGAGGCTTATTCCGTCGATGTCCGGCATGAGTATGTCCAGGGTGACAATATCCGGATTCTCCTTTTCAAACTTCTCCAGGGCGTCTTTGCCTGTGCTGGCAATCACCACATCATATCCTTCCTCCTCCAGTTCTTCCTTGTAAAGCCGCTGTATATTCAGATCATCATCGACAATAAGAAGCTTCATGTTTTCCCTCCTCTTTTTAAACGTTACTAAACTATCCCTGCAGTTGCACTCAACCATCACCGGCGGGCAGGAGAGCCCTGCCGTCTTTATACAACATCATCTACGTTTGCCTGTTGTTATTCTCCAGCGGCAGGTAGATTCTGAAGGCCGTGCCGCTGCCCCACACGCTCTCAACCTTGATTTTGCCGTTGTGCTCCTGGATGATCTTATGGGTAACGGCCAGGCCGAGACCCGTACCCTCGGGTCTTGTTGTGAAAAAGGGGTTGAAGATACTCTTGAGGTCTTCCTCTTTAATGCCGCAACCGATGTCCAGGACTTCGATAACCGCCTCGTTCTCCTCCTGTCTCGTTCTCACGGTGATTGTCCCCTGATATGTCGCCTGGTTGGCGTTCGCGATGATATTCAACACGGCTTCCTTTATCCTGTCAGGGTCTATGAGGCTCATGACAGGGGTCTCGGACAGCTCCTTTTTGAGTATGTTCTGTTTCTGGTTTATTTCGGGTGTAATGAAATCGGTTATGTTGTTTATGACTTCATTAATGTCCACTCTGGTTTTCATGATCCTTGAGCTTTTTACAAAACCCAGGATCTCCTTCAGGATGTTTTCGAGCCTTGAAACTTCATTGACGATTATCTTTGCATATTCCCTGTTGTCGTCGGTGAGCTTTTTCTCGAGCCTACGCGCAAACCCTCCTATGGAGATGAGGGGGTTTCTTATCTCGTGGGCAACCCTTGCAGCCAGTTCCCCGAGGGCGGCCATTCGTTCGGAATGGGCGACTCTTTCCCTCAGTGTGCGAAGTTCCGTTATGTCCCGCGAGATATGAACTGTTCCGACAAAGTTTCCCGCTGAATCGAAAATGGGCGAGTTCGAGACAACAAATGTCCCGTCAAGATTCGGATCGTCAAGCTCTCCCACAAAGGGCTTCCGGGAGTTTATCGACCGGCAGTGGGGGCATTTCTCCCAGGGCTTGTCCTTGCCGTGGAATACGCCGTAACACTTCTTGCCGATGATCTCTTCTTCGGGCTTGCCCAGTTTCCTGACCACGGCCTGGTTTATGCGCATTATGGTGCAGTCCTTTTCGGTAAAGTAGACCATGTCCGAGATCGATTCGAAAATGTTTTTAAGTTCCGACTGCGCGAGGGCGACACTTTCGAAGAGTCTTGCATTCTCTATGGCCGATGCAATATGGCTTGAAAAGCCCATGAGGAACTGCAGGTCTTCGTCCTTAATGGGCCTGCCGGTGAAAATATTGTCGACCCAGATCAGGCCGATCACCTTGTCTCTCGACATAAGGGGCACGACCCCGAAGGCCTCGGCCCCCAGCATCTGGATGAGGTAAGGGCTTACTATTGGTTCAGTCCGGGCATTCTGAATGTTGAAGGGTTTCTTCATCCTGATGCACCGGCAGAGTATGCAGTCCCCGTCGAGGTTGACGCTCAAACGCTGGCTTAACTTGTCAAGGTGGGAGTCCAGATGAAAGGGGCTGTTTTCTATTTCTTCAATAATGTCTCCCAGGCTCTTGCCCTCCATGTCAAGCCATATATTGTTTGCCTCCTCGGGGCTTGCAGGGCCCACCCCCATGGTTCCCTTGAGCATGTTCTGCGATTCGTCAACGAGAAAGAGTATCGCCCTGTTGAACCCCAGCCCGTCACCCATTGTAACCACGGTAAGCACCATCTTCAGGAGTTTGTCCAGCTCAAGCGTGCTCCTCACAACGGAGTTTATGAAAAACAGCCTTGACAGTTCCTGATTTTTTCGTATCAGCTCCTTTTCGACCAGCTTTTTCTCCGATATATCCCTGGATATGCCGCTTATCCCCGTGACGTTTCCCGATGAGTCCAGTATGGGCGACAGCGTAAGGCTGATTTCGATCAGCCTGCCGTTCTTTGTCTGCCTTATTGTCTCGATATTTCTCAACGTCTCTTTTTTCTGCAGCCTCTTTATGAAACTTTTCTCTTCCTCTATCAGGAATTGCGGGACCATGGGCAGGAATTTGCCTATAACCTCTTCTTCCGTGAAACCGTAGATGTTTTCGGCGCCCTTGTTCCAGGAGGTGATAATGCCGTTGGTGTCCGATGTGATAATCGCGTCTGCAGAGTCGTCGATAAGGCTTTTGAGGTAGTCTTTTGTCTGTGTGACCTCCCGTTCCTTGTCGAGCTCCGCCTTGTAAAGCCTTGCGTTCTCAATCGCGATGGAGGAGACGGATGCAAAGGTGATCAGGGAATTGAGGTCCTCCCGTGAAAACGCCACCACCCCCCATTCGTCCTTCTTGTCATAAAGGGCAAGCGTGCCGATAACCTGCTCGCCGATTGAAAGAGGGACGCATATCACGGATGTTGAATCAATTCCCGGAACGCGGAGGCTCTCCGGCATTCTGGATGTGTCGTCTATAAGCAGCGGCTCACCGGTTAATGCGACGTTTCCCGATATGCCCTCGCCGAGGCGGAGGGGCATTTCATGCAGGATCCTGTCGGGCAGTCCGTAAGACGCCTTTATCTGAAGCGTTTCCCCTTCAAGCAGTCTCAGGGTGCACCCCCTTGCATTGAATGCCTTTGATACTTCCCTGCATATATACGGGAGGAGCTCGTCGATATTTAAAATGGATGTTATGGCCTTGCCTATCTCGTGTATGACCTTCAGCTCGTCAAGCTGCGCCTTGACGCTCCTGTAAAGCTCCGCATTGCGTATGGCGGCGCTGATGTTGTGGGAGATTATCGTCAGGAGAGTGATTTCCTCCGGGGTATAAACATATTTCTCCGCGGTCTGGACGATCAGAATTCCTATGGGCGTGCCGTCCCTCACGACCGGAACCGCAAGCAGCGAGCACAGATTGTCCGTCTGGGGGTTGAGAATCTCCCTGATCCCGGGCTCCCTGCGCAGGTCATCTATCATCACCGGCTTCAGGTCACTGAACATCTTGTATATAATCTCCTCTTCATCCCGGATGCAGAATACATTGACCGACTCCCTGGCGGCGCCCTTTACAGCCTGTATACAGACGACCTTGCTTTCCGGCTTGAGCAGGCAGATATAGCACACGTCCTTGTCAAGCGTATCCGCTATTACGAGCGAAATGGTATCGAGTATCTCCCTGAGCTCAAGTGTCGAGCTTGCTATCTGCGTAACCTTTGTCAGGATGTCGGACGTTGTCAAAAGATCATACCGATCTTTGTTGCCGGTTGTTTCAGCCATAAGGTTGATTTAAATTTCCGCCTCCCTCATAAACCTTGCGGCTTCCTCGGGAGGCGTCGGATTGATGTAAAATCCCGACCCCCACTCAAAACCCGCAATCTTTGTGAGTTTCGGTATTATTTCTATATGCCAGTGGTAATACTCGTTGTTTTCGTCCTTAAACGGCGAGGTATGAATCATCATATTGTACGGGGGAAGGTTCAGCACCTTGTCTATCTGCTTTAATGTCCGCTGCAGTATCCCGGCCAGAAGGCCGAAATTTCCGTCCGGCAAAAAGCTGGATGCATGTTTTTTAGGCAGTATAGTGGTTTCAAACGGCGACCGCGGCGCGAACGGGGCAAGCACGATAAAATCGTCATTCTCGGAAATGACCCTTGTCCCGGCCGCGCTCTCCTGGCGTATTATATCACAGAAAAGGCATCTCTCCTTGTAACCGTAATACTCCCGCGCATGTTCTATCTCCTCGCTTACCAGGTGCGGGACGATGGGGAGCGCTATAAGCTGGGAGTGCGTATGCTCCAGCGACGAACCGGCGTCATAGCCTTCGTTCTTGAAAACCAGGACATACCTGAAACGGTCATCCTTTTTGAGATCGGTTATCCTGTAGTGAAACGCCCAGAGGACATCCTCCACGGACTTCAGCGGCATTGTCGAAAGCGTGAGATCGTGGTCGGGGCATTCCACTATCACTTCATGGGCGCCCACGCCGTTCATCTTGTCGAACATGCCCTCTCCCTGCCTGTTCAACTGGCCCTCGATGCTGAGAGCCGGGAATTTGTTGGATACAACCCTGAGGGTCCAGCCCGGAGTATTCGGTTTGCTTTTATCAGGTCTGAAGGCCAGGATCTCGGGAGGAGTGGTATATTCGTTACCTTCACAGAACGCGCAGAACCCTCCTTTCCTGGCGGGAATCCGCATCCCGAAATCCGAGGGACGCTTGCCCCTTTCAACCGAAATAATAACCCATCTGCTGGAGATGGGGTCCTTCCTCAGTTCCGGCATTCAAACCTCCAAAGAGAACGGTTATTCTCTATCGAATAACCGGCAGATTGTAATGGTTGACTTTTTGTTCATATTATATCATTAATTAAGCTATAATTTGCCATGAAACCGTCTTTCCATGCAAGACACCTCAACAGTCCCTTTGAAGATCCCGCGGTTTATGTGAGGCTGCTCAGGGAAGGACGGGCACTGATGTTTGACCTCGGCTGGACATCGGCCCTTTCCGTGAGGGACATACTCAAGACAACGGACATTTTTGTATCGCACACGCATGTTGATCATTTCATCGGGTTTGACAATATCCTGAGGGTCTCTCTTAAAAGGGAAACCCCGTTGAGGCTCTACGGCCCCGAGGGATTCACGGACTGCGTGGAGGGAAAGCTCAAGGGCTACACATGGAACCTCACCGGTGAGTACCCCCTTGCCATTCACGTTTCGGAGGTAAGTGAATCCTCCGTCAGGAAAACGGTTTTCAGGGCGGAGACATCTTTCAGGCGCGAGGATTCAGGCACGGCTCCCTTTGACGGCGTCCTGCTGAGTGATTCATTCTTTAATGTTTCAGCGGCTGTCCTCGACCACCGGATACCATGCCTGGCGTTCAGTCTTCAGGAGGATTACCATATCAATATCGACAAGGATAAACTGAGGAGATTAAACCTTCCCGTGGGTCCGTGGCTCCGCGAACTCAAGGCCGCAATCAGGGAAAACAGGACCGGCGCGGTGTTCACGATCGGGGGGAAGGACTATACATTCGGGGAGCTGAGGGACACGGCCGGCATAACCAGGGGACAGAAGATATCCTATGTCGTGGATGTGCTCGGCAGCCGGCAGAATACGGAGAAAATCATACGGCTCGTAAAAGGTTCGGATATCCTGTATATAGAGAGCTATTTTCTCGACAGGGACAGGGACAGGGCGCGGGAGCGCCGTCACCTGACCGCCCGGGAGGCAGGCAGGATAGCCCGTGAGGCGGGAGTCGCCAGGCTGGAGGCCATCCACTTCTCCCCGCGATACGCGGATGAGGCTGAAACCCCGGCCCGCGAGGCTGAATCGGAGTTTCAGCGGGTGCAAGGACGAGGCGTGTGAGCCCGCCCTAATAGCTCATCTCGGTTTTTTTGCTTTTGCATATCTCCTTTATTTCGTCTTTTACAAGCTTGCCGTCCTGCCAGACCCTCTCCTGCACCTTGCGGCACTTTGTCACAGGATTATAATCCACGGGATCCGCCCTGTAAACAGCGCGGCCGTCCGTTGTCCTGTACTCCACCGGCCTTCCGGTGGTCGCCGCCTCCTGTGAGGCCTTCGCCGCTATGTCGGAGATTGTGGCTCCGAATATTGCACCAAGGGTTGCGCCTATGACACCGCCGCGCCATGGGTTCTCCCTGTCAAGCAGGGCGCCTGCAACTCCTCCGACACCGGCACCGACGCCGGCGCCCCTGCCCTGGGGAACCGTACAGCTAAGCAGAAATGCGGATAATGCCGCAACAACCGCCAATGATAGTATTTTTCTCATAATATCCTCCTTTTTGTGCCTGCAGAAAGTACCTTGAGTTATCAATAAAGCTGCATGAACCTCACTATTTTATACCACGTAATGCCTGTCAATGCAAGGGCAGGGCAGGCCACGGAAACGTCAAAGTCGAAGCGCGTATGGATTAAAGCCTGGAGAGACGGCAAAGCTGTCAGTATTTCAGAGACCGGGGAGACGCAAACTCAGGTATGCCCTTGCAGCCATATCTCCGAGAGATTGATCAATGTTTATCTTTCCAGAGCAGATATATGGATTCTCTGCGGATGCACAGGACTTGTCCAACATACGGCTGCCGGCCGGCTCAGCAGGGCAAGCCGGTCGCTTCTGTTTCTTTATTTTCTTGAGCCGGTTGCCTGTTATCTTGACGCAGGCCTGCTCCGGAACCCGGACGGACAGGAAGACATGGCATATAGCGTTTACGCTTTCAGCGGGAATGGTTTACAATAAAAAAACAGCCGGGCGGATATAATCCATGAATTTCTTGCGCAGGAACATTTTATTTCCCATCCTGTTTATAACGGGGGCGGCCGTCCTTATAGTGGAAGTCACTGCAACGCGTATCCTCGCGCCGTATTTCGGAAACACAATCTATACATTCTCAAGCATTATCGGGGTCATCCTCTCCGCCCTGAGCCTCGGATACTATTCCGGCGGCTGGCTGGCCGACCGCCGTCCCTCCGGGATGTGGTTCGCCGCCATTATATTTACGGGCGGGATGAGCGTTCTGCTGCTGCGGATACTGGCCCTGACAGTGCTTCCGGCGTGGGGGTACAAGCTTTCGATAGTGAGCGGGCCGCTTATCATGTCCGTGCTTCTTTTCTTCATGCCCGCCTTCCTGCTCGGGATCCTTTCTCCATTTGCCGTGAGGCTGCAAAGCGGCCTGGCGCCCGGGGAAGGCATCGGCAGCATATCAGGCAAAGTCTTCTTCTGGTCGACCGTCGGCGGCATTTCCGGGAGCCTGATGGCCGGCTTTGTGCTGATTCCCCGGTTCGGGGTCGGCCGCATCGTGGTTGCGGTCGGCATCACGCTGGTTTTAACCGGATTGACAGGGATGCTGGCCGCCGGCCTCCGGGCAAGGACGGGCGTGGCGCTGATACTTGCTGCCGCGGCAGCAACCGGGACAGTCCGGTGGATATCGTCGGTAATGACAAAACCCGGCGTGGTCTATGAACGTGACGGCGTATATACAAAACTTACCGTCTACGACCGGGAGTTCAACGGGAGGCGGATACGCTATCTCCTGCAGGACCGCTCGGCGTCGGGGGCCATGTTCCTTGACTCCGGGGAGGCCGCCTTTGATTATATCAAATACTCCGCCCTTGCCGGGCTTTTCAGGGAGAAGGTTGAAAATGTGCTGGTAATAGGCGGCGGGACGTATCTGCTGCCGGGCCTGCTGGCGGAAAGCTTCCCCGGCGCGGATGTGGATGTCTCCGAAATCGAACCTTCCCTGTTTAATATCGGGGAGAAATTCTTCAGGGTATCAGAAAATCCCCGGATCCGTAATTACATAAAAGACGGCCGGCGGTTTCTCCGTGACAGCGGGAAAAAATACGATGTTATCTTCAGCGACGTTTATTTCGCCTTGACGATACCGCCGCATTTTGTTACAGAAGAATTCCTCGGGATGGCAAGAGACATGTTGACGGCAAACGGCGTGTTCATAGGGAATTTCATCGGTGATTTTTCACGCATCCTCCCTTCGATACTCCTGTCTGAAATAAGGACATTCCGTTCGGTGTTTCCGAACAGCTACTTTTTCGCTGTTGTATCGCCCGGCAGCGCCTACGTGCAGAACGTAATCGCACTGGGCGTCAATGGAGAAAAGATAATCGACTTTGAAAGTCCGGATATCCGGGATAATGACAACCCGGTAATCCGCGGCCTGCCGGAACATCTCATCGACCTGAGGAGGTTTGAACTCTCCGTTTATCCAATACTGACCGACGACTTTTCACCGGTGGAATACCTGGCATCCCGCTCGCTCAGATATGAATTCGTCAATGACGTGAATCCCTTCGGGCCTGATGAAATAAAGGCCGTTGCCGCACAGATGATGCGGTACAACTCTGAGGAGAGGGTGGCGCAGGGCCGCCGGAGGCTGCAGGACTTTCTGATTGCCGAGATGAAGGCGTTAAACCGGCGTGTGGACGTCAAGAAAATACGGGTCAACGGTGTGGAGTCCGTCGCGAGTGTTATAGGGCATTTCTTTCCGCATAATAAAGACGGTGCAGTCCTGATAGGCACGTATTACAACGGCAACCCCGACGGAAGCACCGCGCTTCTGGAGATCGCCAGGTATCTTGCCAATACGGAAAACCCTCCGTCCGCTGAAATCGCTATTGCCTTTTTCGGCGGCCGGGCCGGTGAAGGGCCTGAGACATTTCATCACACTCCGGCACCCATGAGGGTAATTATTGTGGGGTCGGCCTGCAGGAATGAGCTGGCTACAGGTCCGGGAGCAGACACCATGGCCGGTTTCCCGTTCCGCTCCGGCGGCTACAGCCCCGCCACGTGCAATGAGGACAACCTGGAGAAGACTTATTCGGAAATTCTGAAGTATATATACCAGCACGAAAAACCCGGTTGAAAGCCCTGCAGGGCTTTCAACCGGGTTCCTGATTTCAACGGCAATCCGTTTGTTTTCTTACGCGGTTGTTCTCTTTTTGTTAAGATAGCGCCTGATCCCCAGCGTTGCGGCTCCGGCCAGAAAAAGAATGGAGCTTACCGGTTCGGGTATGACCGGCGGAGGCGGGGGCGGCGGCCCGGTAACGGTGAAATTAGTGGTACCCTTTCCCGTGGTGTTCTGGCTTGTGGCATCGTACTGGGCGACTATGGTCCACTGACCCTCTGTCTTGACCTGATCCCACTTGACGTTTCCGAGCGAGTGCCACACACGCAGGGTACCGTCAGCTTCGGAGCTGTAAATATACCCCTGGAGCGTATTGCCGGGGTCCTTCCACCACGACTGCGTTACGATGTTTCTGTCACCCGCCCCTGACGGGAGTTCGAAATACAGCCACGGAACCTCGGTCCACGAAAAGGTGGTTTTCTCTGCGGTGCTGCCGCTTGAGCCGACCGTATATATAATCTCGATATTTATAGTATTGGTGGTGTTGCCGCCGCGCGCAAAGGCGGTTGTTGCAACCAGTCCCACAGACAACAAAAATACCATCAACCCTGTAAACAGCCTTTTGTTCATGGTTACCCCCTGCTTTTTGCTTTTTAATAAAATAATACTTCCGGGAATTGCGTGCTTCTGTAAAGTAGAATACAGCCCTGTTTCCTGCCACGGCTACATCTATAATATACCTTAAAGTGGTTGCGGGGTCAAATATAAAATACTTATAGATGCTATAAATTATTCAAATATGCTCTTTTGCGCAACTGATTCACAGTATATCCGCGGGATTAAAAATCCTCACTTGACAAACACATAAAAACATAATAATATTATTATATATGAATGATTTTATTTCACGAGTCGAAATCCTGAAGCTGATAGCGCATCCTGTAAGGATAACCATCCTGCAGGAGCTTTCAAAAGGGGTGAAGTGCGTGAGTGATTTCGAAGAATTTCTTGAGATAAGCCAGCCCAATATCTCCCAGCACCTTGGAGCGCTCAGGCGGGCGGGTATCATTGATTTTTTCATTGACGGAAGGCTCAGGTGCTACTTTCTGAAAAGCCCTTTCGTTGTTGATCTGCTGGAGATATTCAGCAAGGAGTATCCGGGGGAACTGCCGGGGCCGGAATGCTGTCCCACCACCAAGAAGGGAACATATCCCGGAGAAAGGAGAAGGTAATGGCAAAGAAGATCACACTGATCCTGAACACCTCCCCGTATAATTATGAAAACACCTATACGGCGATGAAAATCGCCGGGGCTGCGCTTGACAGGGGTCTGGACACACGCCTTGTCGCCTCAACCGACGGCGTGTACTGTTTCCTGAAGGGCCAGGCCGGCAAGGGCATGCCCAATGCCGCCGGGGGTTTCAGCTCGCTTATGGAGAGGGGGCTGAAGGTAAGCCTCTGAACCGGGTGCATAAACTTCCGCTGTAGTGCGGAGGAAAGTTATATTGAAGGTCCGGAAAGGGGCGGATGCGTGAACGGGCAGTGCAGCATGGAAAAAGACGCGGAAGAGAGTACGGGCGGAGGTTCGATGGAGAAGGGCACTTTAAAGGGGCTGTTCTCTCTTCTGAAGGAAACCGATATCCTTTTAAATCTTGGAGTCTGATCATGGATAAACTTCTGGTGATTTTGAGAAAACCGCCATACGGCATGATTAACGCAGCAGAGGCCGTAAGGCACGCAGGCGGCGCATCCGGGGGAGGGTACAGGGCCACGCTCTATTTAATGGACGGCGGCGTGTATGCTGCAAAAAAGAACCAGGATGCGGGCGACACGGGCTTTTCGTCCATCGGGGAGGACCTCGAAATGCTTTCCGATGAGATGGAGATTTACGCGGACAAGCATTCCCTCAACGAATACGATCTCAAGGAAGACGACCTTATCGGGGGGGTAAAGATCGATACGGGGGAAGTACTCAGGCAGGCGCTGAAAGACTCGCAGGCGGTAATGATATTTTAATCCGGAGGTGAATTATGTTGTTTCTTATTTCCAGCGCGCCCGATACCAGGGAATTCAAGACCGCCTACAGGCTTGCGAAAGATATGAACGCCGATATCTGCCTTCTGCAGGATGCGGTCTATGCATCAAGGAGCCTGTATGACGGCAATTTTTATGTGCTTAAGGATGATATGCAGATGAGGGGCATAAGCGAGGACGAGATATCCGGCAGGCCGGTGGATTACGGCAGGCTGGTGGATTTAATGACCGAAGCCGACAGGGTCAGGGGCGTTTTTTAACCTTGACGCGGCAGGCTCCGCTGCCCCACGGGCGGTGTTTTGGTGAACATTAAAATGCGGTCAGGAGAGAGATGGCGAGAATAGTCATTACAGGGGGTTCCTTCGGGGGACTCACGGCGGCATTCGACCTGCGGCGGCACCTTGGTAAAAAGGCCGAGATAGTATTGGTCTGCGATACGGATAAGTTTGTTTTTATCCCTTCGCTGCCGTGGGTTTCAATGGGATGGCGGAGTCCGGGCAATATCACGCTTCAGCTTGACAGGATGCTGAAGCCCAAACGGATAAAATTCCTTCACGAGGAGGCGGTGGGAGTTGATGCGGATGCATCAAAGGTCATCACAAAAAAACAGGAAATCCCTTACGATTATCTTGTAATAGCCACAGGGCCGGACCTTGTTTTCTCCGCAGTGCCGGGACTCGGGGAACATGCCGGCTGCATCTTCACGCTTGAACATGCGGTGAGGGCGAGAATCGCACTGGAGAGGTTCCTGGAGAATCCGGGGCCGGTTGTAATCGGCTCTGTGCAGGGGGTGAGCTGTTTCGGACCCATGTATGAATATGCCTGCGAGCTGGATACGGAACTGAGGAAAAGAAAGATGAGGCACAAGGTGCCCATTACATTTGTCACGTCGGAGCCGTATGTAGGTCATTTCGGGATCAGCGGGCTCAGAAACTCACGGAGGATAATGGAGGATGAATTTGCGGCCAGGGACATAAAGGTCATCGCGAATCAGGCTGTGGAAGAGTTCACCGCAGGGGAAGTCAGGCTGAAGGACGGGACAAGACTGGAGCACAGGCTTGCGGTGTTTGCACCGCCTATGGCAGGGGTCAAGGCGGTATTTCATCTCGGCAACCCGAAAGGTTTTATCCCAGTGGACGACCATTACAGGCATACCCGTTTCAGAAACATCTTCTCCGCAGGGGTTGCCGTGGCCATAGCGCCTCCTGAGCAGACCCCTGTCCCCACGGGCGTCCCGAAGACGGGGTCCATGACCGAGGAGATGGCAAAACAGGCCGCCGCCGCCATAGCCGGCGAGATAACCGGGAAGCCCGTTCCCGAAGCGGAGCCTGTGGGGGCTTTATGTATCATGGACATGGGCAATACGGCGGCGCTCATGAAGGCGCGGCCCGTGCTTCCGCCCAGACAGGAGGCGGTGCTCAGGGCCGGTGTTGTTTATAAATGGATGAAGCTCGGTTTTGAAAAGTACTACCTGTGGAAGATCAGGAGGGGTCTGACGCAGTTGCCGTAGGCCGGGAAAAATTTTTCCGGCAGAATTGCAGGTTTTCGCAACTTATAAAATATGAATGTATTACAGCAAATCAACGTGTATGACTTTTTGTTCATAAACCCGTGGCCGTGGTGGTTTGGAGGCAGCCTGATCGGCCTGTTTGTGCCGTTTTTCTATCTGACAGCCAATCTCCCGCTGGGTGTCTCGACCGGCTACGGCAACCTGTGCAGGATCGCCGTCCCCGGGACAAAACTCGAGGCACTGAATACCACGGCGTACCGGAAGATTTTCACATGGAGGGTGTTCTTCATCGCCGGGATCATCCTGGGTGCGGCGCTGGCAAGGATTCTTTCCGGAGATTACACCATTGTTACTGAAATGGGCAGGTTCGGGGCAACGGTAACACACTCGTTTTCTTTGTCTGCGGCCTGGTTTTTCAGCGGCGGTGTTCTGCTCGGATTCGGGGCGCGTACAGCGGGCGGGTGTCCGTCAGCCCATACCATCCACGGCATCCCCTGCCTGGCTCCGTCGGGTTTTGTCGCCACAGCCGGGTTTTTTGCAGGCGGGCTCTTTGCCGTAAACCTTGTTTACCGTATCCTGTTTTAAAGGGGGGGAACCATGAAAAGGCCGTATATGTTCTTATTGCCGGGCATGATTTTCGGCTTCTTGCTGTCAAGGGCCGGATTTTCCGATTATGATCTCTTTATGGACATGTTTCTCTTTACGAACCTGAAGCTCGTATGGACCATGTTCACGGCGATCGGTGTTGCAATGGTCCTGATGTCCCTCATCAGGAAGTTCAGGCCACGTTCACTGACCGGTGAGCCGGTACGGATAAAAACCAAGCCGCTGCACAGGGGCACCCTTATCGGGGGAGTTATATTCGGTGCGGGATGGGGAATGAGCGGGGCCTGCCCGGGTACTGTCCTTGCGCAGTTGGGAGAGGGAAAGATTCTGGCGCTATTCACCTTTACAGGGATAGCCTTCGGCGTATACCTGTTCGCCCTGGTCTATCCGCAATTAAAAAAATCGGGTATCCCCCCGGCATAATCCTTAATGCAGCATAAACCTTAATGTTGCACAAGCCGGCAGGGGAGTCCGCCGTAAAACCTTTATAAAGCGATGGGATATCGAAAATATGTCTTTATTGCAGGACGTAACAGAGAGTGAAATTCCCAAGGATGTCGATATGCCGTGCGGAATACTTCCTGAAGGTATCGCCGATAAAGCTTTTCCGCCGGACTCCCCTGCCCGCGGGCGGCATTTTTATGCCACTGTAAGGTTAAGGTTGCATGGGCGGGCACAGGGAGAATGACGATGAGGCGGAGGAAAAGTTTTTATTTAACATTATCAGTATTGTCGGTTTTGTTATTGTCAGCAGCGGTCTTTGCGGCTTCATCAGGGGCCCTGACACTGGCCGATGCCATAGCAAAGACACCAAAGGGTCCTGAAAGAGGCATGATCAACCCCGACGGAGCGCCGGGGTTTCTCGGCATACCCGGCGCACCTGAAGTCAACTATCTGTGGGCATTCCTGTGGGCCGTCTGGGTCGGCTGGATATTTTCGACGGTCGGCGCCTTCGGCGGCATAATGGCGGGTGTCGGGCATATAACCATCTTCGGGCTCGGAGATTATGCAAGGGGCTTTAAAAACACAAGCCCCGTCCTGAACAGGCTGATTACCGACAGCATCAGGGTCTCGAACCAGTGGCTGGTGAGTCTCAGCGCCCTCATCTCATCAATAAACTATTACAAAATGGGAAGGCTCGTGCTGCCGCTCGGAATCGCCCTTGCACTGGGCTCCGTGACCGGCAGCATACTTGTCCCTGTTCTTACCGCGGGAAAAATCAGGCTCAGCGAATATATCGGATACTTCGGTCTCTGCGTATTCGTGATCGGCGGATTCCTCTTTTACGAGACCACCCCGCGCGGACAGGCCCAGAAGAAAAATGCGCGGGCGGCTGCAAAGGCATTTGAAGAGGCCGGCGGCGGAAGGAAAAACCGCGGGGCGGCCGATATCTCCGAACACGGCGTAAAGATACTGCAGTGGAGCCTGCGGCGCGTGAGGTTCACATTTTACGGCGTGGAATTCAGCTTTGCTCCGGTTATTCCGGTCATCGGCGGGTTTTTCATAGCGGCCCTGGCCTCTTTTCTCGGCATAGGCGGAGGCTTCCTGTTCGTCCCGTTTCTTACAAGCATTGCAGGGCTGCCCATGTTCCTTGTCGCCGGGACATCCGCGCTGACGGTTCTTACCGGAATGATAATGAGCATTTTTTCTTACATGGTCATTAAGGGCGTTGTGATCCACTGGCCGTTGATCGGTGTCGAGATGTTCGGAATCTTTGCAGGCTCCATGCTCGGGCCGCGCACTTCAAGATATATTCCCGACATATGGCTCAAACGGCTTTTCGTGGTGCTTGCGCTCTATGTCGGGATCAGATACACGTCAAAGGGTTTTTTAGGCTACAGCATCGTACCGCCGTTTTAGCGGAGTCTTATTATGGATTTTCTTGCTCTTCTGTATGCACAGATGGATAAAGTCCTGATGCCTTTCTACAGGTTTCCGGAGAATCCCCTGGCCGGCTATTACCTCGGGACATTCATACTTGCCCTGGCCGGTGTAATAACCGGGGAGTATTCACTGTACCTTGCCGTGCGTTTAAACAGGAGGAGAATAGCCCGTGACAGTCATGAGACGGAACATTTTCATGCCCTGTCGATTGAGGCGCTCAGGGCAGGCGACAAGACTGCATACACGGCATGCAACAGGATTGCCGGTGAGGCATACGGCAATGCCTTTTTTTCACAGGTTGCCCTTGCCGCTTCCTACCTGTGGCCGGTATTTATCGCGCTGGGCTGGATGCAGTACCGCTTCGGTGAAGTGGAATCCGGCCTGCCCCTTTCAATACCCCTGGCAGGCGATACCGCCGCTTATGCAGTTACATTTATTCTCTGCTACATCTTTGCCCGTATATTATACGGAAAAGTCATGACGCTCCCTCAAAGAGGGAGGCTTGACGGTTATGAGCCGTCTCAAAGACGGCCGTAATTAAAACTTACCTTCTTCTCGCTCACTATCAAGTTTTTCCTGATTGGATATATACTCCTTG
>Ga0256839_1002990_pt1 | contig 18008 bp, 13 predicted proteins | sample 354166metaG_FD_185968 | JGI IMG/M metagenome (GOLD analysis project Ga0256839, IMG submission 185968) | Hydrothermal vent microbial communities from Mid Atlantic Ridge, Atlantic Ocean - 354-166 | ecosystem: Environmental > Aquatic > Marine > Hydrothermal vents | place: Atlantic Ocean: Mid... | reverse complement strand
CATCTACCTGGCCGAAGGCATTTTCGCCGAAGTGACGCTACACTATAGGCGCAAAAGCGGCTGGGAGTGCTGGCCGTGGACGTACCCGGATTACGCTCAGGCCGAATACCACGCTTTCTTCGACCGGTGCCGTCGCTGGTACAAGCAGCGATTGGAGCAACAAGGCTGATTGCGGCCACGGGGGCGACTCCCCATGCCCGAGCACGCGGGAACGGAACCTGAAGCGATGGCGAAAGAGGCTGCGGAGTTTCGCTTCGTTTGCCCGCACTGCGGGCACGAGTCCCTGGTCGGCTTGGAGCAGGCCGGGCAGGAAGGGCCCTGTGCCGGTTGTGGTCGGCCGGTGCGAATCCCCGATCCGCGAGGCCAGGGGGTGGAGGTGGTGGTGCCGGACCGGGTGCCCTGGGCCTGGAGCGTACTGGGGCTGGGAGCCGTGGTGCTGTTGGGGCTTTGCCTGATCGGGGGCTGGCTGCAATGGGGCTCCTGGCTCCAGCAGCGTTGGGCAAGGCAAGAGGCTGCCGACTGTGAAAAAAACCTGCAGCGGCTGCTGGCGGCTCTGGCCGCCTACGAGCAGGAACACGGCCGTCTCCCCCCTGCCTGGACCACCGACGAACAAGGCCGCCGCTTGCACAGCTGGCGGGTGCTGATTTTGCCTTATCTAGGTTACGATTACCTGTACGAAGAAATCCGGCTGGAAGAGCCGTGGGACAGCCCGCACAACCGGCAGTTCCACGACCGGATGCCCGCGGAGTTTTCCTGTCCCACCCGGGCTGGGGATGCCGGACAGACCAGCTACCTGGTGGTCGTAGGTCCAAGGATGGCCTTTACCGGGGCCAAGGGGCGCCGCCTGGACGAGTTGACCGATCCTGCGCAGGTGACCGTGTTGCTGGTGGAGTCGGCCAACAAGCAAGTGCCGTGGATGAAACCGGAGGAACTGGACGAACAAGAGCTGGACTTTTTCGTCAATTCCGGCACAGCCGTGGGCATCTCCAGCTACCACCCCCGGGGAGCCCACGTGGCCACACTTTCCGGCCACGTGCTGTTTTTGTCCGACCAGACCGACCCGGCCATGGTGCGGCAGATGCTCACCGTGGACGACGGCCAGCCACCGGCTCCGCCGCCGTAGAGACATGGAGGGATGAATCGGCTTGCGCTGTCTTGGGTCTTGGGTCGTGGGTCTTGGGCAAAGAGCCCCCCGCGTAAGCGGGGGGAGGGCGTGGAGGCTTGGGGGCTTGGGGAGCCAGAGCCTCGCACGTCAGTGCGGGGAGAAACAGAATCGGCTTGCGACTTGCGGCTTGCGACTTGCGCAAGGTGCTTCCGCACCGATCAAGAACAAAACGTGTTTGTGGTAAACAACGCGCCCGGTGGACCTGCGGCTCACCAGGAGGTTTGCCCTCCCAAGGAGCTCCCGCTCCGATGCCGGAGCCAGAACAAGCGTCGATTGGCACAACTGGGAGGGCGAGGCTCTCGCCGAGCCGCAGGAGTGGCAAAGAGTGCTGGTTTTGTTCAGGCGCTTCCTCACAAGTGAGCTCCTCCAGCACAAACACAAATCATTGAGAGCACGCTAAACACGTACAAAGCTCGGGGCTCACCGGAGCCACAGCTACACCACGTACCGTCCGCGGTTGAGCACGCGCCGGGGGTCGAACTGCTCCAGCACCCGCTGCATCAGCTCTGTGCCCGGGGGCCAGCCGCCCCAGCAAAGCTGGTGCGTGCGTTCCACGCCCGCGGCAGCGCCCAGCAGCCAGGCGCTGCCCTGCCCTGCCCGGGCCGCCGGCTGAAGCCGCCGCAGCACAAGCGGCGAAACATCCGCCTCGGAAAGCCCCTCCAGATGGGCCAGCACCACGCCGCTTCCCGCATGGGCCAGCACCGTAGCCTGCGCTGCGTGCTCCAAAAGCTCCCGCACAAACGGCACCACCTGGCTGGAGAGCATGGTGGCCTGCACGGTGGCCACGCCGCGCCCGGCAAGCGGAAAATCCACCAGTTGCGGCCAAAGCAGCTCTTGTCTTGCTTCGGGCAGGGTGGCCAGGCTCGCTCCCTGGGATTCCCATCCCCGGGCAAGCTCTTGGCTCATCCAGGCGACTTCTTCCTGCGTGCCTTCCAGCACCACCAGCAGCCCGGCCACCGTTTCCGGACCCGCAGCAGTTTCTTGCAGTAGCTCTTGCCAGCCGGGGCCGGCCAGCAGTTCCACGGCCACCGGCTGGGCCGGGTGCGTGTTCAGCTCCTGGAGCACCTCCTCGGCTTCGCTCCACCCGCGCAGGTGCCGCAGCAGCATGGCCCGCTCCTGCGGAGCAGGCGGCACCTTGAGCGTCACCTGGGTCACCACGCCCACGGTCCCCCAGGAGCCGACGAGCAGCTTGCAGAAGTCGTACCCGGCCACGTTTTTCACCACTCGCCCGCCGGCCTGGTACGGTCGGCCCAGGCCATCCACGGCCTCGATGCCGATCACGTAGTCGCGCAGTGTGCCGTAGCCGAAGCGGCGCGGCCCGCTGCAATTGGCCGCAATCGCCCCGCCCAGCGTGGCCACCTGGGGCCGAGGCACATCCACGGGCAGGTGCTGGCCGTGTTGGGCCAGGTGGCGGGCCAGTCGGCTGAGCGTGATGCCCGGCTGCACGGTGATGGTCATATCTTCCCAAGGGTAGTCGATCACCCGATCCATCCCGGCCGTGGAGAGCAGCAGCCCCGGCTCCCGCGGCGGCAAGCCCCAGTGCTGCTTACTCCCGCCGCCGCAGGGGTAAACCGGCATATTCTCCTGAGCCGTCTGGGCGATGGCCCGGGCCAGCTCTTCCGCACCAGCGGGCTTGCATTCCTTGGCAACAGGCAGCGGCAACTGGGTAGTGGTCATGGTCCTGGGTGTGGAAAGCAAAGGGATTGTCAGGGAAACGCCTTGCCGGGGACAGCTCCTCCCGGTGCGCTACAGCGCCGCCCGCCGGCCCGGGTGCACCTGCTCGATGGAGCAGGCCCCGGCCGTGGGCAGCATTTTGTGGGGGCTTAAGCGTCCCTCGGGGTTCAGCGCCTGGCGCATCCGGGTCATGGCCTGGATCGTCTCAGGCGAGAACATCCGCGGCATGAAGTTGATCTTTTCCACGCCGATGCCGTGCTCGCCGGTGACACTTCCGCCGCAGGCCAGGCATTCTTCCAGGATCTCTTCGCTGGCCCGAAGCACACGCCGCACCTGGTCCGGATCGCGTTCGTCGAACAGCAGAATGGGATGGATGTTTCCGTCCCCGGCGTGGAACACGTTGACGATCCGCAGGCCGTACTTGCTGCCCACCTGGTAAATGTGCCGCAGGATATGCGGGAGCTTGGAACGCGGCACCACGCCGTCCTGGGTGCAGTAGCTGGGGCTGAGCCGGCCCACGGCCCCGAAGGCCTGCTTGCGGCACTTCCACAGTTTGGCCCGCTCCTGGGCGTCGGCCGCCTGGCGGACTTCCCGGGCCCCGCAGCGACGGCAGATTTGTTCGATGCGGTCCCGCTGGGCGTCCAGCCCGGCTTCCAGCCCGTCCACTTCGATGAGCAAGATGGCCTGGGCATCCAGCGGAAAACCGAAGTGGAACGCTTCTTCCACCGCTTCGAGAATGCCCTGGTCCATCATCTCCAGGGCCGCCGGCACGATCCCCGCGGCGATGATCTGCGTGATCGTCTCCGTGGCTTGATCGACCGAATCGAAGATGCCTAGCAGTGTGCGGTAGCCCTGCGGGTCGCGCGTCAGCCGCACCCACACCTTGGTAACAATGGCCAGCGTGCCTTCGCTTCCTACGAGCGTGCCCACCAGGTCCAGCCCCGGCGAGTCGGGAGCCGGGGAGCCGAGCTGGTGTATCGAACCATCCGGTAGCACCACTTCCAGGGCCAGTACGTGATTGGTGGTCACGCCGTATTTGAGCGTGTGCGGCCCGCCGGAATTGGTGGCCACGTTGCCGCCGATGGTGCAGGCTCCCTGGCTGGAAGGGTCGGGAGCGTAGTGGAACCCGGTGCCGCGCAAAGCGTGAGTGAGCCAGATGTTGACCACCCCTGGCTCCACCACGGCGAAGCGGTTGCGCAGATCAATGTGAAGAATGTCGCGCATCCGCGTCAGCACGAGCATCACCCCGCCGCCTGCGGCCAAGGCTCCCCCGGCCAGGCTGGTGCCCGCCCCCCGGGGCAAAAACGGCACGCCGAAGCGGTTGCATAGCCGCACCACCTGGCTCACCTCCTCGGTGGTGCGGGGAAAGACGGCCACATCGGGCACGTTTTTTTCCACCACGTAGCCGTCGCACTCATAGACCACCAGCTCGGCGTGCTGGGCCAGCACGTTCTCCGGCCCGAGCAGCCCTTCCAGCTCTTCCACCAGCGGCAGCAGATCGGTTGTGGTCATGGGGCGAGTTGCCTTGTTTTCATTTGGCGGAAAGAAAGCAAAAACGCGTTTTTTCACAAGTTTCTTTGCAGCACCTCCAGGCAGCGCCGAAAACCGGGAAGAGTGCGCAGTTTCTGCGGATCAAGCCGGCCCAAAAGCTCGAAGGTCGTCTTGCCCTTGCGGTAGGGTTGCTTGCAGCCAGCGGTGGCCTGCTGCAGTTGGGTTGCGGTGGTTTGGGCGTCGGTGGCTTCGATCGCCCGGGCTGCAGGGAGTTTTTGCGGCCGAAAGCCGGAGCCGAAGAACCGCCGCATGGTTTCCGGGTCGGCGGCCAGCCAGCTTTCCACGCAGGTGACCGCCAGCAGCAGATTGTCATCGGTTGCTTCCGGGGGGACGGCCCAGCCGTCGTGCTGTTGTACGTGGGCCCAGGGCTGGTGCAGCGCCTGCACGGGCTGTTCGCTATCGACCCACAGGGCCAGATACTCGCCTGAGCCCAGGTTTTGACCGGCAAAGCGATCATACGCCTCTTTCCGGCCCCCGCAAGCCACCAACCGCGGCATGCGTTGTTGGAAGCCACAGCGTTCCAATAGTTCGCGGAATCCCCGGCGGCAGCGCACTCTCAGGTCCTTGCCCCGTCCACCCCCTTCCAGGTAAATGCGTGCCATTACCAGCGCGTACCTCCCAGTTCACCTTCGAGCCAAAGCTGTCCCAGGCGATATTGCTGCAGCCAGCGCTGCAACTGCTCGCTTTTTTCCAGGCGGTGGAAGCGGCTTTCCGACTGAGGGCGTTCCACAACGACCACATCCTCGGGCCGCTCTGTGAACGCATCGACCAGAATATCCGAGTGGGTGGTGACGATCAGTTGCATCCGCTCGGAGGCATCTACCAGCAGATCGGCCAGCTTGGGCAGTAGGTCCGGATGCAGGCCCAGCTCCGGCTCCTCGATGCACACAAGTGCTGGCGGCTGCGGGTCCAGCAAAATGGCCAGCAGGGCCAGGTAACGGAGCGTGCCGTCGGAGAGCCGTTTGGCCGAAACGGGCGGCTTGTCCTGCTCCAGCACGTAAAGCTCGACGGTGCCCCCGCGCACTTCCACGTCCACTTCCTGCAAGTCCGAGTACAAGTCGCGCAAATGTTCCAGCAGCGTCTCTCGGGTTTGTGGATCGGTCCGCAGGTAGTTGAGAAACAGACCTAGGTTGGAAAAATCTTCGGCCAGCGGGGTGCGCCGCAAGGCAGCGTCCTGGGGCTGGCGAAAGACGCTATACCGGCCGAAGGACCACTGGTTGTAAATGCGCACCTGCTGGTAGTGCGAGGCCAGATAGCCCAGCTCGGGATACTGGTCCGGGTCCCTGCGCTGGGAAAGGATGGATTCGTCCGGGGCCAGGGATTCGGGAACCAGTTGCCGCTGTTTTCCCTGGCCGACAAGCAGCACCGGGTGCCCACGCCGAAAGCGATAATAGAAGAACGGTTCGTCATGGCTTGCGGACGACTGGGCATTCTCGATCCGCTCCGCCACCAGATGAAACTGCCCGTTCTGCTCGGTGAACTCCAAGTGGTGCCGCAGGGGGAGTTTTCCTTGCGGGTAGTCGATCACCGCATCCATCGTGGCCACGGTGCCGGGTTGCTTTTTCCAGAGCCAATCGGCAACGGGGCTTGCCCCCTGGCCGGTGAACACATCACTGAACCCGGTGGCCGAGCTGCGCAACAAACGGATCGCCTCCAGCAGATTCGACTTTCCGGAGCCGTTGGGACCGATCAGCACGTTGAGCCGCCGCAGGGGCAGCGTCAAGCCCTCGGGCCCAAACGACAGCACGTTTTTCAAAGTGATCTCTTGCAGCAGCATGGGACGGCTCCCGGCTCAATACTGCAACCCGCTTTTGCGCACGTGGACCCAGGGTTTGGCCCCCGTTTGGTGCAAGCGGCCGCCGACCACCTCGGCCAGGAAGACGTGGTGGTCGGGCGAGTCCACATGGTCCAGCACGCGGCACTCCAAGTGGCCCAGGCAATCCTCCAGCACCGGCACCCCTTCCCGGGTGCGGAAGAGTTTCAGTTCTCCGAAGGCATCCTCCCCCGGCTTGAACCCCCGGCCAAAGTGCGAAAGCAGGTTCCCCTGGCCTTCGGCCACGAGGTTGAGCACCGCGGGAGCCTTTTCCAGCAGCCACTGGGCCACGTAGCGTCCCTTTTTCACGGCGATGGTCACAGTGGGGGGCTCGAACCCGGCCTGCATCACCCAGGAGGCCAGCATGCCGGTTTCCTGCCCCTGGTGGCGCACGGTGAGGATGAACAGCCCGCTGGGCACCCGACCCAACGCGGCGGCGAACTCGGGTTGGTCGGCCATTGCGGTCTCCTTGGTTGAAGTGTTTCTTTGCCTGTGCAGCTTACCACAGCCGGGACGGCCGGGGCAGTCGCCCGGGGAGGAAAAGAACCGTTTCAACGTACCTGTTTAGCCGGCTAGTATCTTGCTGATCCGGCGTTTCCGTCCGAGGCGGAAATATGCGTTTATTTTTGCCGACGGCGAGCCGCTGGCTTGGAGCCATCGGAGTCGGCGAGCCGGGAGCTTCAGCTCCCGGAGGAAAAAGAAGCAAAAGCGTTTTTGGGCTCTCCCCGGGCTGAAGCCCGGGGCTCGCCGGAGAAGCCCGGGGCTGGCCGGACAAAAATCGACACTTTTTTGCTCTGGAAACCGTCTTGTGCTTGCACGCTAAACACGTACGTTTCAACGTGCGGTTTTTAGGTGAATTACGACGGCCGGTCCATTATGCTGATGGCAGAATCCCAAGGGAATTGCCTTGCCATCTTCCCGCATCCATACACCATCCCGGAGGAACCCGCCATGTCGCGTCGCGTCTCTCGCCGCCGTTTTGTGCAAGGGTTGTGCATCACCGGGGCCGGAATGTGGATGCCCTACTGGGTGCGTCCCCGGCGGGCCACGGCCGGAGCCGGTTCGGCCAACGATCGCCCGGGGGTAGGGGTGATTGGCTTGGGCTGGCGCGGCAACGACATCGCCGCCCAGGTACGCCGCTTCGGCGACGTGGTGGCCCTGGCCGACGTGGACCGCAAGCACCTGGAAGCGGCCAACCAGAAGCACGCCCAAGGCCGCGCGGCCCTGTACGAAGACTACCGCAAGCTGCTGGAAGACAAACGGGTGGAGCTGGTGCTGGTGGGCACGCCCGACCACTGGCACACCCGCATTTGCGTGGACGCGATGCGGGCTGGCAAGGATGTTTATTGCGAAAAGCCGCTGACGCTCACTATTGAGGAGGGCCAGGTGCTCTGCCGCGTGGTGAAGGAAACCGGCCGCGTGCTCCAGGTGGGCACCCAGCAGCGAAGCGAATACGGCCTGATGTTCCAAAAGGCCGTGGCTCTGGTGCAGCAAGGGCGCATCGGCCGCGTGCGGCGGGTCACCTGCGCCATCGGGGGGGCTCCCCGCGGCGGGCCGTTCAAAAAGCAAAAACCCCCGGCCCACCTGAACTGGGAGCGCTGGTTGGGCCAGGCCCCGCTGGTGGACTACATCCCCCAACGCTGTCACATCGAGTTCCGCTGGTGGTACGAGTACTCCGGCGGGAAGATGACCGACTGGGGAGCCCATCACGTGGACATTGCCCAATGGGCCATCGGCCAGGACCACGGCGGCCCGGAGCGGATCGAAGTGATTATGGTCGAGCATCCCGTGCCGCTGAAAAAAGGCCACCCCACCCGCGACGACAGCTACAACACGGCCACGCGGTTCCACGTGCGTTGCTACTTCCCCGGCGGGGTGGAGCTGGACATCCGCGACAACGCCCCGGAGCTGGGCTTTGGCAACGGCATCCTGTTCCAGGGCGAAAAGGGCCGCTTTTTCGTCAACCGCGGGCGGCTCACGGGCAAGCCGGTCGAGGCGTTGAAGGACGATCCGCTTCCCGAGGAGGTGCTTACCAAGCTGCGCAAGGGCCGTCCGGCGATGAGCCACATGCAGAACTTCATCGAGTGCACCCGGGACCGCGGCACGCCCATCTCCGACGTGTGGACGCACCACCGCGCGCTGACTACCTGCCACCTGGCCAACATTGCCATCCGCCTGGGCCGGAACCTGCGCTGGGACGCCAAGCAGGAGCGGATTCTGGGCGACGAGGAAGCCCAGGAGTGGCTCTCCCGACCGCAGCGGAAAGGCTACGAGATCACCGGCTAGCCCTTGCTGCGGCCCGGCGAATCCAAGCGGCGGCCACCTGCTCCGGCCCGGCCCGAAACGCCGCAGCAAAGGCCCCCTGGAACGGCTCGCCCTGCTGCAGGCGGCGCACCAGCGTGGAAAAGCCGCGGTGGCCCAGCAACGCCCCAACCAGTCCCTTGTGCAGCACTTGGGCGTGTTCCAGGGCCATGTTGCCCTGGATCAGGTCCTTGGGGCTGGAGCAGGCGGCCACGGCCTCCGGCAGCCGCTCTTTCCAGGCGGTGAGGCGAGGGTCTTTCTTTGCCAGACGTTCCACGGCTGCCAGGGCGAACCCCTGGGCGAACCACCGGGGCACATCCTGGCCCGTGGATTCGGCCAGCAGCCCGGCCACCGCTTCGGTTACAAGCCCTCGCAGCTGGGCTTCGTCTTGTTCCCCAGCAGGTGGCAGCAGGCACCCGTAGGCGTCCACCACGGTCCATCGCCACAGGGTGCGTGCGGCGGGGGGCAACTGGCTGCGGAGGACCATGCGGGCAAACTCCGAAAGCTGGAACCGTCGCTGAAACACAAACAGCGTCATCCGCCCGCGGATGAGTGGCTTTTGCTTCTTCAGCTTCAGCAGCGCGGCGGCCTTGGCCAGTTGCTCTTCGGCCAGTTGGGCCACGTGTTTGAGCTGTTCCTCGGGGACGTTGCCCAGCAGCAGGAAGTTCTCGGTCTCCCAGCGGTTGTATTCCAGCCCAGGGTTGGCCAGCCGCCAGTTACGCAAGGCCAGCTCCGCCCGCTGTTTGGCCAGTTCTTCGTGCGGAGCCTCGCGGGCCTGGCGGATCTGCACCACCGTGGCCAGGAGCATGTTTTCGTTGGGTCCGTCGAAGTGAGCTCCTTGGGCGATCCAGGTTTCAAACAGCTTGATGGTCTTCTCGGGCAGCGGGTCGCGGCCTGCGGGCATCCGCTCCCCGTCGGCCGTGCCGCGCAGCTTCTGGATCAGCAGACTTTGCTGCGGCTTGCCTTGCACCAGCACCGGCCCGTTAGGCGAGCCGCGCAGCAACCCGGCAAACGTATCCAGCCGCAGCCGAGCCCGAGGCCGGCGCCCCCCGTGGCAATCGGCACACTGGCTCACCAGCACCGGGGCGATGTCGCGGCTGAACTGCACGCTTTCCCGGCCGGTGGCTTTTACAAGCCGCGGGCGAGACGGAGCGGTGCCCTGGGGGACCAAGCGCACCAGGGGCACGTCGGGCCGAGGGCCGTCGTAGCGGGCTCCCTGGTCGATCCAGCGGCGGATCGTCTCCAGTTGCTGCCGGGAGAGCCTGCGACTGTTTTGCGGCATTTCGCCTTTTTCCAGCACTTCCATCAACCGGCTGGTGCGGGCGCTGCCGGGGTTGATCACGCTGGCCCCGCCCACGCCTCGGGCCAGCGCGGCAAAGGTGGCCATGCTGAACTGCCCTCGGGAATTGTTGATGTGGCAGTTGCGGCAGCGGGAAACCAGAATGGGGGCCACGTCTTTCACAAAGCTTACTTGTCCCGCCGACGGAAGCGGCTTTGCCGGAGGCTTGGAGAAGTCCGGCAGCGGGGGCAGCTCCAGTCCTTTGCGCTGCATCACGCGGCGGACCACCCGCAACTGTGCCTGAAGACGGCGGAAGCTGCGCCGGGCCTGGCTCCCCTTGGCCCCCGCCAACTGGTGCAAGCCGGCCTGGGCACGCTCAAGCACCGCCACGGCTTCTTCCCCCTTGCCCTGCAAGGCCAGACGGCCAGCTTGCTTCAGGTCCTGCGAGACCTGCTGGGCCAGGGCCGCGGCGTCGTCCTGGGCCGAAGCCCCAAGGGGCGAAAGTACCAGAATCCCCAGCCAGACCAGCCCCGGCAGAAGACAAGCGACCCGAATGCGTTTCACTTCCTGTTCTCCTTGCGTAGGAGATTCATGCGGCCGTTGCAAACTACTTCCCCAGTATAAACGCCCGGGGAACAACAAGGTACTCAAGTGGAAAAGTGCGAAATCCGAAAAAAATCGGCTGCACCTCCCCGAACTGAAGTCCGGGGCTCGCCCAATGCAAATCACAGATGCCGATTTGTCGTTCAATCACCGGCGAGCCGCGTGCGTCAGCAGGCGGTTGCTTCGGTCGATAAGGTTTATAGCCGCAAGCCGCGGGCGTAAGCCCGCGGAGAGCCCGACAACCATGCGCCGGCTCTTGATTCACTCCAGGAGCTTACGCTCCGTACGTGTTTAGCGTGCCAGCACAAGACGGAGCGTTTCCAAGCAAAAACGAATCGATTCTTGTCCGGCGAGCCGCGTGCGTCAGCACGCGGTTGCTACCGTTTGTGGCCGGTGCTACGCTGGCCAACCGCCGGCCGGCGCCTGTGGCTCGCCGTTGCAAGAAGAAACGTTTTTTCTTGCAACGGAGCGGAAGCTCCCTGGGAGGGCGAACCTCCTGGTGAGCCGCCACTTCACCCTGTACGTTGTTTTCCCCAAACACGCTTTGTTTCTACCCGGTGCGGAAGCACCAATGGCGAGCCCCGGACTTCAGTCCGGGGAGAGCCAAGAAAAAACGCATGTCGATTTTCTCCGCCGACTGAAGCTGGCGGCTCGCCATTTGCAAGAAAAAACGCTTATTCTCTCCTAGCATGGAAACGCCAAACCACGTGATGTGCTAGCTGGCTAAACACGTACGGCTTCTCAGCCGGGGGAGAGCCCACAACCCAAGACTCCACACGCCGCCGGCCGAATCGGCCAAACCCCCGGCGGCAATTTGACTTGACTTCCGCAGGGGAAATCGCCAAGGTTATTTATAGGCAGCACCTCAGTAAAGGTGCGCGCCCGGCTAGCATGAAGATGTTGTCGAATGAAGGGGTGAATTGGGGTTTTCTGCTTCCATCGTTTCCACCAAGGAGCCCAACGATGTCCTACTCACCGCAAAACTACGATCCGCAAAATTACCAGGGTTATGGGAACCAGGGCGTGTACGCCGTCCCGCAGATGAGCGGACCGGTAGCTCACGCGGGAGTGGAGGAGCGAGCCACTTTCCTGCGATTGACCTACATGCACCTGGGCGGGGCCATCCTGGCCTTTGTGGCCCTGCTGGCTGTGTTGATTAATCTGCCCTTTACGCCCCAGTTGGTCGGAGGCATGGTCTCCGGCTACAACTGGCTGTTTGTGCTGGGAGCCTTCATGCTGGTCAGCTGGATCGCCGACCGCTGGGCCCACTCGGCCACCAGCCTGGGCATGCAATACGCCGGACTGGCCTTGTACGTGGTGGCCGAAGCGGTGATCTTTACGCCCCTGGTGTTCCTGGCCTACCTGATGGAGCAGAAGCACAACCTGGACATCATCGGCCCGGCGGCGCTGATCACGCTGTTTATCTTCGGCGGGCTGACGGCCATTGTGATGTTCACCGGGGCCAACTTCTCTTTCTTGCGCGGGATTTTGTTCCTGGCCGGGCTGGTGGCCATGGGCGTGATCCTGGCCAGTATCCTCTTTGGTTTCAGCCTGGGCGTGCTGTTCAGCGTGCTGATGATCGCCCTGGCCGGGGGGTACATTTTGTACCACACCTCGGCCGTGCTGCACGACTATCGCACCGACCAGTACGTGGCCGCCTCGCTGACGCTGTTTGCCTCGGTGGCCATCCTGTTCTGGTACGTGCTGCGGCTGGTGATGGAGCTGCAACGCGACTAACGGCGGCTCGCCTTGCCGCTTGTAAGGCAAAGCCAGCGCGGCTCCCGGGGATGGGAGCCGCGTTTTTCGTTGGACCGATGCCGCTTTGAAAGAGCGGTTCAGCGCCGCTTCTTGAAGTTATAGTTGGGATTGTTCACGTCGAAGTCGATGTCCCGAAAGCCATTGTTGAGCTTCAAGTTGGTGTAGGTGTACTCTTCCAGCAGCACCGGCTTGCCGCCGGGGGTGGTGGGCCAGGAGTAGCTTTCGTAGCGGATGGGCAGGTTCAGCTCCTCGTCCACGAACACCCGGGCGATATGAAAGCGGAAGTACTCCCGCGGCGTGGGATGCACAAACTGCATGCACACGCAGCGGCGGTTGTTCACCCGGGCGCCGCGAAACCACTGGAACTGGGCCTCGCCCCGCTGCATGTCCATCGTGCCCACCTCCAGCAACCGCCGCGTGAGATTCAAAATGCCCACTTCGGTGATCGGGTAGCGGTTGCCGTTCATGGCCAGCATGCCGGTGGGCTTGAGCGAGACCGTGCCGAAGAGGGTGTGCCGCACGCCGGTTCCGTGGGCCAGCAGGTTGCCGCCGTTTTGGCCGTCAACGTAAATCACCTCCTGGCCTTTGACATCCTTGGGAGCCAGAAAATACATATAAACGCTGAACGGGCGATGGCGCACCTTGAGGTACATGTATTGATAATCCTGCAGCTTACCGCCGATGCGTTCGCGTTTGATGAGCACACAGGAGTAGTCCTGGATCTGTTCGAGGTGCTTTAGCCCTTGCTGGGCCCACCGGACCGCCGGGGCGAAAGGATGCTCGCCCGGCTTGGGAGTCAGGTCGGGGATTTTGCTGGGCCGGTACTCCGCCCGCTCGGCCACCTTGACCGGTTGCCCAGGATCAGGGGAACCTTGAGCCCACGCACTACCCCAGCTCACCAGAGCAAGCAGCACCCAGCCCGCATGCCAAGGCATCCTTGCCATATCGATTCTCTTGTCGTTGCACGGGAAAGGGGACCCAGAGCAGCAGCCCGCTTGGGCGGAAATGCCTTGCCTCGCACCAGCAGCAACAGGCGGAAACCTGGGAACCCGGGGAAAGGATTCCAAGGAAAACGACCGCCCTCGGAGCCGGCCACTGCGAACCCTTCAGGCGGATCGCACCCTGTATCCTTTGTCGGAAGGATGGTATCGTTTTTACACGCGACACACCAAGAGCAGTTGCAGTTTGCCCCATCCCTACAATCCGCGGATGCGGCAAATACACTCCGCTCCGCCTCCCCGCAGCCAGGAAATCCACCGTGTCCCAGGCACCGCTTCAGTGGCAGGTGATCGAATCCCTGCCCTTTGCCGAAAACTGTTACATCCTCTACCGTTGCGACGGGGGAGAGTGCCTCGTGGTGGACCCGGGAACCGAGCCGGACAAAATCCTGGCTTTCCTGGACCAGCACCGCTTGCGGCCCCGGGTGGTGCTCAACACGCATGGGCACGCCGACCACATCGCCGGCAACGCCTTTTTGAAACAGCGCTGGCCGCAGGTGCCGCTTTGGATCGGCCGGGACGACGCCCCCAAGTTGACCGACCCCCAGGCTAATCTCTCGGCCCCCTTCGGCTTGCCGCTGGTCAGTCCCCCGGCGGATCGCCTGCTGGAACACGGCCAGGTGCTGGAGCTGGGAGTAGCCCAACTGGAAGTGTTTCACACCCCCGGACACAGCCGCGGGCACGTGGTGTTTTTGTGCCGCGACACCCAGCCGTGGCTGGCCCTGGTGGGAGATGTGCTGTTTGCCGGCGGCATCGGCCGGACCGATTTTCCCGACGGGGACATGGACCAGCTGCTGCGTTCGATCCGCGAGGTGCTTTTCCGCTGGCCGGAGGAGACGGTGATCCTGCCCGGCCACGGACCGGTAAGCACCATCGGCCAGGAGAAGCGGCACAATCCTTTTGTGGGCACGGGGGTCGATAGCTAAGAGAGCGGCTTGCGGCGGAGCTTCCGCACCGAAGGCGTGGGGGCTTGGGGGCTTGGGGGGCGGCGAGCCGCGGGCGTTAGCCCGCGGTTGGCGAGCCCAAGAGCCCCCCGCGTAAACGGGGGGAGACCAGCGAGCCGCCAGCGTCAGCTCCCGGTGGCGGTCGTCTCGGGGCAGGGGGCATCTTCCTGGGGCGCCGGCTTGGGCATCCACCGCCGTCCGGCCAGGCGCGGCTGGAAGTCGTCGCGTCCGGCCAGTCGGGCCATCTCTTTCAGGAATCGCAACGTGAGCAACTCCAGTACCTGCCGGTCGCCTTCCTGGCCGAAGTAGGGGCTCAGGTCGATCGGTTCCCCCACCCGCACCCGAACCCGACCCGGCATGAAAAAACTGCTGGCCACCGTGCCGGCGTAGGGAGCCCCCTGGATGAAAAGCGGCACCACGTTCACCCGCGCCCGCAGGGCGATCAGGGCCACGCCGGGTCGGCCCGGCAAAAGCAGCTCCGCGGTTTCGTTGATCCGCCCTTCGGGGAACATGCCGATCACCTGGCCCTCTTGAGCCAGGCGGATGGCCGCCTTGGTGGCCGCCGTGTCGATCCCGGCCCGGGAAACCGGGATGCAGCCCATCACCTCCCGCAAAATCCAGCCTCCCACCGGCAGCTTGAAAAACTCCCGGGCGACCATCCATCGCACTACCCGCGGCGTGGCCATCTGTACGAAGAACTGGTCGATGCTGCTGCGGTGGTTGGCAATCAGGATGGCCCCCTGGCCGGGCTGGAGCCGGGCGGGGCGGTCGATCGTGGCCCGCCACACAAAGTGCAGATAGCCTCGCCAAATGACGTAAAGCACGTATTGCATGCGCGTGTAGCCCAAGCGACGCCGATCCCAAGCCATGAAAACCACCACGCCCACTGCCAGCAAGGCCAGCACCGCGCGGGCCAGCAGCTCGGTCGCCTGGGCACTCAGCATGCAGGACTCCCCAAGAGTGAATCGGAATCGGCCCCTTCGGGCCATTTTCTTCTTTGTCGGAGGCGAAAAAGTGCCCTGAACTATAATGGCATTTTTTCCCCGGGGGAAGAACCCGGTACGCAGCACGCAGGTTTCATAGTCCGCCGGGCCGAAAGGCGGCGTGCAAAGAAGTCCTCTTAATCCAGCAACAAGCCCCGGAACGGCTGATCTTCCTGCGGGGCCGTTTCCCACTCCCGCCGCATCTGCCGCAGCCCGTAGGCGCAAAGCTCGAAGTGCTGGCTCAACCGCTCCAGCACGCGGTTTTGCTCCCCGTATTGCGGATCGTCGTAGGTGCTGGCGATCCAGTAGGAACGCTTGCCCTGGGTGCAGTAGTCCACAAAGTAGTCCAGCCGCCCGGCCGCCTGGAGCCGCTTGAGCCCCTCGGGATAAACGCCGGTCCAGAACAAGGTAAAGTCACCGATGTGGCGATAAATCTCGCGGCGGGCGTCGCCCACCCGTTGCTGGGCCTCCAGGAGCATCTGCCCCACCTGTTCCAGCCGCCGCCCGGCCAGGTCGCGGATGCGATACACGGCGTCCAGATGCACGAACCGCACCAGCATCTCGCTCAGGTAGTCCACCAGGGGCGGATCGGCCATGCCCAGCTCGGTGAAGAACGTATGCTGGGCCAACCCGCTGAAAAACCGCTTTAGTTGCCCAGGCCGAGGTGCCATGCAGCTTCCCTCCACAAGTGGACTTGCAGGCCGCCTTCCGGCAGCGGAAACCGCCCGCCCAAGGAGCCGCCAGGACCATTTCAATTCTAGATTGGCGGAAGAATCAGGGTCAATGTTGGCCCTAACCGATGGCAGCCGCAGAGGTTGGGGGATTATTCTTCCGGCCGGGCCGTGCGGAAGTGGGCCTGGATCTCCTCTGGCCGCAAGGCCCGCGAATACACGGACGCCTCGGTCATCATCCCCGCCAGCGGGGCAAAGCCGTCGCTGCGACCGCCGAAGAAGCACTCGGACTGCGGTGGCACAGTGGGCGTGATTTTGCCTTGCAGTTCCGGCTCGGAGCGGCCGTTGAGATACACCCGTACTTCCTCCCCGGAGCGAACCAGCACCACGTGGTTCCACGTCTTGGGCCGAATCACCGTGTGACCCACAAGCAGCTCCCGCTTGCGATTGCCGTTGTAGAAGATCAGCTTGCCGGCCGCTCCCGGTTCGGCCGTGCCGCCCAGACCCAGGTGATCCCCCTCAGCGGTGCCCTGGCCGTTGCGGCCCCGAGAGAACAAGTAGGCCGTCACGGGACGGGCATCTCCGGGCAGGCCGTTCCAGAACCAGAACTCCACCGAATACGTCTCGCCCAGCTTCAGCGCCCCGGTGCGCATCCGCCCTCCGGCAAACATCACGGCCCGGCTCTGAGCAGCTTCCCAGGGACGCTCTTTGCCGTCCAGATGGGCCGGCAAGTAAAACGCCACCCCCGGCTCGTAGCGGCCCGGATGATCTCCGGCCCAGTCGCGGGCCACGGTGCCCTGGATTTCGTGCATCCGCCAGTAGCTCATCGGGCGGGAGTCGAGCACCGCTTGGGCATAGGGCGTAAGCGGCACATGCAGCTTGCGTCGCCGGCGGCCGGAAACTTTCTCCAGCAGTTGCAACAGCGCCTCCACGATCTTCGGCTCGGCTTGCACTTCCAGGCCGGCGGTGCGGGCCGGCCAGGTAGTGTAGCCGCCCAGGGCGTGTTGTTCCGGCGGGGGGATGTACCCCTGGGCGCCGTTGGCCAGCTCGATGTTGAACGTGGGCTGCAAGGGGCTTTGCTGCTTGATTTTCAGCCCGGTGATCCCGTAAACCTCGTTCGGAATGCCCGTAATCCCCAGCTCCCCCACGCGCACGGCTTGCAGCACCAGCTCCACCTCCGGCTCGCGGTGCAGGTAGAGCTGTTCCCAGGCATACACTTCCGCGTGGCTTCGCGGCAGGCGGTCGCCCAGCCGGGCCACGATCTTTTTGGCCCACTGCAAGCGCTTTGCGTCCGGCACGCGCCGCCGCAGCCGGAGCGTGGTCTGGGCCATGTCCAGCGGGATCCAGTCGCGGAACCGGATTTTTTCATAAGCCTCCTTGGCCACCTGGGCCACCTCTTGCGTGTACTGTTCCAGCGTGATCCGCCGCCGCGGGCGGCTGTAATCCATCCACATGCTGTCGCCGCTGGTGCCCTGGGACATGATGCCCACGAACTGCTCGTCGGCCCCGATCAGCTTGCCCAACGCCCGGCCGAACCGGCCGCAAAAGTCGGCCGAAACCGGCGCCGCGCCGAAGTAGTGCATGGCGTAGTTGGCCAGCACCCCTAGCGGCCGCCCCTGGGGGGTGCGCAGGGCCAAGAGCGAAAGCTCCACGTCGGCCGGGCCGGCCGGGCCGATGTGCTGCGGGCTCTGGTACCCCGGGTGCATGTGGGCACGCACGTTGCGCACGCCGAACGGGTCGGAGATCATCCGATCCGGCCGAAACACCCAGCGGCGGCAGTGGTTGTGCCGGTAGTCCTTCACCACGCTCCAGCCCACTTCGGCGGCTTGCAACCGCCGGTTGGCCAGCACGATGCTGCGGGCAATTTCCCGCGGCAGCCGCCGGCTGTAGCGCGGGTCGGCCTGCGAGCCCAGGCAGGCCATCACCGAAGGGGCCGAGTGCGTATGGGTGGCCGAAACAAGCATCCGCTCCACGGGGATGCCGGTCTGCTGGCTGGCTAACCGCTTGGCCTCGTCCAACAGTGACCGGGGGATCATCAGGCTATCGACCACCACCAGCGCAAGCCGCAGGCGGCCATCGTCCAGCACCAGCGCCCGGGCCATGAGGCGGTCGTGTGCCCGATCGGCCGTGCGCTGCACGAAGTAGCCGTTGACGATCACCGGGAACTCCACCGGCGTGATGTCCACAGCCGCCGCCCCGGCCCGAAACCGCCCCCGTGGCTGCTCCTGGCCGGCCGCGTCGCTTCCAGAAAGCAGGCAACCCGCTACG
>Ga0256839_1002989_pt1 | contig 18010 bp, 13 predicted proteins | sample 354166metaG_FD_185968 | JGI IMG/M metagenome (GOLD analysis project Ga0256839, IMG submission 185968) | Hydrothermal vent microbial communities from Mid Atlantic Ridge, Atlantic Ocean - 354-166 | ecosystem: Environmental > Aquatic > Marine > Hydrothermal vents | place: Atlantic Ocean: Mid... | reverse complement strand
ATAGAGTCTGTGCGAAGGACTGCTATACTCAACAATCCCCCATATTAAAATGGATGAACCTCTTCACAAACGGCTATGAAAAAATCAGGCCGCAATGGCTCAGAACTAAAGCGAGCAATTATCTGCTAAATTATATTAATGCGGAAGATGCACAAACGGCCTACCTTAATATAGGGCCTGTTAGCAAAGCCATTAACTCTATCTGCATTTGGCATGCGTACGGCAAAGACTCAACACAATTTAAAAAGCATGTCGCACGCTGGTATGATTATTTATGGGTTGCCGAAGACGGCATGAAAATGAGCGGCTATAACGGCTCCCAGCTTTGGGATGTTGCCTTTATTACCAATGCGATGCTTGAAAGTGATTTAGGGCACTTATTTCCTGAAACACTCAATAAAAGCTATCAATTTATTGATAATATGCAAATTCTCTCAGAACATAGCACACACCAAGCTTTTTTCCGCCACCCAATGGTTGGTAGTTGGCCTTTTTCAACAGCCGAACAAGGCTGGCAGGTCTCTGATTGTACGGCAAAAGGCCTCAGTGCAAGCTTAGCAATACATAAAACCGGCCTATTCAAAACCCATATTAGTGATGCGCGTATTAAACAAGCCGTTGATATTATTCTATCTTATCAAAACAAAGATGGCGGCTGGCCAACTTATGAACTAAGCCGCGCACCCAAATGGCTCGAAGTACTAAACCCCTCCGAGATATTTGCCGATATTATGATCGACTATTCTTGGACAGAATGCAGTGCAGCTTGCGTCATCGCCCTACTTGAAATACTAGAGTGTTACCCCGATTATAAGCGCAATGAATTACAAACCGCTATTCGCCGCGGCCTCAAGTTTATTGTTAAACAACAAAAACAGGATGGCTCTTGGTATGGCGGCTGGGCAGTATGCTTTACCTATGCCACCTGGTTTGCCGTCGAAGCACTCACACAAGGCCAAGACTACATCGATGCTGAACAGCGTACCCAAAGCATCAATAAAGCCTGTGATTTTCTTATCAACAAACAAATGCCCGATGGCGGCTGGGGAGAAACTTATGAATCTTGCTCAAAAATGGTTTACACACAAGCAACATCCTCCCAGGTCATCAATACCGCCTGGGCGTTACTTGCGCTACAAGCGGCCGACTCACCTGCAAAACAAGAGATTCAACGTGGTATAGATTTACTGATCGCACGTCAATTAAACAATGGTGACTGGACACAAGAAAATATTTCCGGTGTCTTCAACTATAATTGCATGATTACTTACAGCTCATACCGAAATATTTTTCCTATTTGGGCATTAAATCGCTTTTATCAACATAAACGCTATTAATGATTTGTAATTCATACTAGAATTAAACACTTAAAGCCTATTAAGAAGATTACTTATGAATACATCACCTGAACATAATGATTTATATGACATTTGCATTGTCGGAGCCGGTATGGCGGGTGCAACGATTGCGGCATACCTTGCCTCAAAAGGTATCAATATTGCTCTTATTGATCGAGAATATACTGAAAAAAGACGTATTGTTGGTGAATTACTACAACCCGGAGCAGTTGAAGCCTTAAAAAAAATGGGCTTAGAACGATTACTTGAAGGCTTTGATGCTCAACCGGTCTACGGCTATGCTTTATTTCAAAATGAACAAAAATTCTCCATCCCTTACAATCAAAATGATGCAACCGACTACCATGGCGTTGGTTTGCATAATGGACGTTTTTTACAAAAAATTCGTGAAGATGCGCTAAGTAATGACAGCGTACATCAAATTCATGGCACGGTATCAGAGTTAATGGAAGATGCAAAAGGCGTCGTCACAGGCGTAAAATATCGCGAAAAACATACACGAAAATACAAAACGATTCATGCCAAACTGACTATTATGAGTGATGGCTTTTTCTCCAATTTTCGTAAAGATTTAAGTAATAATGTCAAATCGGTCACTTCATTTTTTATCGGCCTCGTACTAAAAAACTGTCAACTACCTTTTCCACACCACGGGCATGTCTTTTTATCTGCCCCTACGCCTTTTATTTGCTATCCGATTTCTAGTACGGAAACACGCTTACTCATTGACTACCCTGGCGATAAAGCCCCTAAAAAAGAAGACATAAAATCTCATATAGCGGATAAAGTTGCCCCGTTTTTACCCAAAGAGTTTGCAGAATGCTTTGCCAATGCCATACGTGAAGATAACTTTAAAGTCATGCCTAATCATTATATGCCTGCCAAACCTGTCTTAAGAGAAGGAGCCGTATTACTAGGAGACGCACTGAATATGCGTCACCCTTTAACCGGCGGCGGCTTAACGGCGGTATTCAATGATGTCTTGTTGCTAAGCACCCATTTACTTGCTATGCCTGATTTCAATGACCCGAAACTGATTCATGAAAAACTAGAGCTTTACTATCAAGACCGCTATCATGCCAACACCAATGTTAATATTATGGCTAATGCGCTTTACGGTGTTATGTCCAATGATTTATTAAAACAAGGTGTTTTTGAATATTTACGCCAAGGTAGCAACAAAGTAGACAACCCTAGCCCCATTACTTTATTGGCAGGTCTCAATAGAAACCCTAAAACATTAATCAAACACTTTTTTAGTGTGTCATTACTGTGTATTAAAAATTTGTCGATACATAGCAATATGAGCCTTAGCAACGTATTTCGAGTTATTAAAGACTCTTTTTGCATTATTAAGCCACTGGCCATTAATGAACTACGCCCTAGCTCATTTTATAGAAAAAATATTCAACACTAAGATAATATGCAACGCCTAAAAGATAAAATTCGTGATATTCCGGACTTTCCCAAGCCCGGAATCATCTTTAAAGATATTACGCCACTGGTCAAAGACCCCGCTAGTTTACGCTTAGCCACCTATCAACTAATTAACCCTTTCTTAGGACGCGATATTACGGCGGTTGCCGGCATGGAAGCGCGAGGTTTTATCTTTGGTTCTTTAGTCGCTTGGGAGCTTAATTTACCCTTTATTCCGCTCAGAAAACCGGGTAAATTACCCTATGATGCACAAAGCGTCACATACGACCTAGAATACGGCTCTGCCAGCTTAGAAGTGCATACAGATGCCTTGGATAAAAATGACCGCGTCTTATTAGTTGACGACCTACTCGCAACCGGCGGTACTGCCAAAGCAAGCTGTGAACTCATAGAAAAATTGGGGGCTAGCGTGGAAGCACTGGCTTTTGTTATTGAATTAGATTTTCTGCAAGGCAGAGAAAAACTTGCCAATTACGAAGTACACAGTTTACTGCATTATTAATCCCCGTTTAAGCCCATAATGCCTGAACTCCCCGAAGTTGAAACGACCTTGCGCGGCATAACACCGCACATCAAAGACCAAACCGTTAGCAAGGTCATTATACGTCAACCGAAACTACGCTGGCCTATTCCTAGTGAATTACCGCAATTAATCGAGCAGCAAACCTTGCAAAACCTGAGCCGTAGAGCAAAATATTTGCTACTGCACTTCCGCCCAGGTACTTTACTGATTCACCTCGGCATGTCAGGTAGTTTACGCATTATCACGACCGATACACCCCCTGAAAAGCACGACCATTTTGAGTTGCTTTTTAAACATCAAAGCGGCATACGTCTCACCGATCCGCGCCGCTTTGGTGCGGTATTGTGGTTAGGAAAAACACCAAATACGCACACATTACTGAACAAACTAGGCCCTGAACCATTAAGCAATGATTTTTCAGCCGACTATCTTTATCACATATCACGCAAACGCAAAGTCAGCATCAAGCAATTCCTGATGAACCAAAACATTGTCACCGGTATAGGCAATATTTATTGCACGGAAGCACTTTTTTATGCAGGCATCAATCCTACACGTGCTGCCGGCCAAATTTCTGCCAACGAATATCACCACTTAGTTATTGAAATCAAAAAGACCCTAACACTTGCCATTAACCAAGGTGGCACCAGTTTACGAGATTTTGTCGGTAGCGATGGCAAGCCTGGATATTTCAAACAGCAATTAAGTGTTTATGGCCGTAAAGGCCTCCCCTGCATATATTGCAAGAAAATCTTAACGGAAATAAAACAATCGGGGCGAACCACGCTGTATTGTGGCACTTGCCAAAACTAAGTGTCAGGTTTTACCAAGCATACACAGAACCAACAAATCACTCTTCCCTTTTTACACAACGACACACATGAAAGAAGACTTAAGCCAAGACAAAGTAAACCAAGAAACCTCTAAAATTGCATGGTCAGAACTCCAACGCTTTTTTGCGGCAGGTTTAGCCGTTTATGTTGATACAACACTTGATTTAGTGGAGGTGGCTCATGCCTTTTCCAAAGACGACAAAACACGAGTAGAAAAATGGATGCAACATAAATATGTTCACCTAGTAGCAGACCAACAGGCAGCCGACTGGATAAAAAATGACAGCACCGTCTGGGCGGTTGTCGTCAAACCTTGGATATTGGTACAAAACATTTAGCCTACAATACTCACAGGCCTTGCAAATCAACAACACTTGTACCAAACTTAAAGAATAATTTACCCAACAATCAACCCTAGGTGTTCTTATGGAAAGAAATGACGCGATGTCCTTCATCCTAAAGTTATTAAAACTCATGTTAGAAAAGGATGGCTCTGACCTCTTTATAACCGCGGGGTTTCCGCCTGCAATGAAAATAAAGGGCATTATGACTCCTGTCTCTAAGCAGCCCTTATCTGCAAATGATGCGCAGGCTCTGACTCAGTGCATTATGAATGACAAGCAACTCAAGGAGTTTGAAGAAACCAAAGAATGTAACTTTGCCATCGCCCCTGCAGGACTCTGCCGCTTTAGAGTCAATGCTTATGTACAACAAGGTATGCAAGGCTTGGTTATGCGTACTATTGCCGCCGAAATACCTAACTTTGAACAACTCGGCTTGCCCCCTATTTTAAAAGATCTGATTATGTCAAAAAATGGCCTAATCATTATGGTAGGTGGTACCGGCTCAGGTAAATCAACGTCTATGGCCGCCATGCTAGACCATCGCAATGAAAATAGCTACGGCCATATCATTACCATTGAAGACCCTATCGAATATGTACATAAACATAAAAATTGCGTCATTATGCAACGCGAAGTAGGCGTTGATACCGACGACTGGGAAATTGCCTTACATAATACCTTACGCCAAGCCCCAGATGTCATCGTTTTAGGTGAAATTCGTGATAAAGAAATTATGAATTTCGGCTTGGAGTTTGCGCAAACAGGCCATCTTGCCTTAGCGACTTTACATGCCAATAACGCCAACCAAGCCATTGACCGGATTCTTGGTTTCTTCAGCACCGAAACACAAGCTAAACTCATGCAAGATATATCCCTAAACCTACGCGCCATCATCTCTCAACGCCTCATCAAAACAGTTGATGGTGGGCGATGTGCTGCGATTGAAATTCTAATCAATACACCTCTTATTTCAGACTTAATCGCTAAAGGTGATATTGCAGGCATGAAACCCATTATGGCAAAATCGCGTGAACTCGGCATGAAAACCTTTGACCAAGCTATTTTTGAACTCTACCAAGAAGGCCGTATCAACTATGATGAAGCCCTGAGAAACGCAGACTCTGCCAATGAACTACGCCTGCAAATCAAACTAGCAGGGGGCGATACCGGGCAAGAAAACGAACTATCCTTAGCCGATGCCGATGATTAAAAAGTGCATTTATTTTTACTGCTACCTTGGCATAAAATTAAGACATAAAATACCCGTCCAAACAAACAGAATGCCAAAGCATTGCCACGCTAATAACACGCACTAGCGTTTATTTAACATCAAAAATACGACACAAAATAAATATCGATGGATCTTACCCCTTATATAAAGCTAATGATTGAAAAAAGTGCCGATAGCTTATACCTTGGCACAGACTCGGCTCCCCGCTTACGTTTATTAGACCAAGAAAAAGCCGTTGGCAATACCATCCTGACAAATGCCATGCTCCATGATATTTTATTGGAGCTAACGGATGATACCCAAAAATTACGCTTCTCCATTGAAAAAAAAGTAAGGTTTGCCAGCAACTTATTGGATAATCATAAATTTATTGTTGAAGTCAACGAAAAAAATGAACAACTCTCAATCTTAATCAGCCTAGACAAACGCCAAACATTTAACGCGCCACTCATATCTGATATTAATGTGCTAGGCTCCGCACCATTAGAAAGCCTTGACATCCTGCCCTATTTAAAAAAAATCGTTGAACTAGAAGGCTCGGATTTATTTATTACCGCAGGCTCGCCTGTTAAAACCAAAATTCATGGCACCGCCGTTGAACTAGACTCCTATCGGCTAACCCCGGAGCTAACCAAGTCTGCCGCTTATCGCATTATGGATGATGAGCAGATTAAAGAATTTGAACGGCACAAAGATTTAGATTTTGCCATTAGTTTGCCGGATGGTAGTGCGCGCTTTCGGGTCAATGCTTTCTACCAACGTCGAACGATCGGCTTAGTGCTACGCTTAATCCCTTCCGTGATTCCCACGGCAGAAGAATTAAATCTGCCACCGGTACTCTCTGAGCTAATTATGGATAAACGGGGTTTATTATTAATGGTCGGTGGCACAGGCTCAGGCAAATCAACTTCACTTGCGGCCATGATTAATCACCGCAATAAGCATGTTGCAGGCCATATTTTAACGATTGAAGACCCGGTAGAATTCTCGCACCCTAACTTAAAATCAATCGTCAACCAACGTGAAGTCGGTGTCGATACTGCCTCTTATGCTCGCGCTCTAAAAGCCAGCTTACGTGAAGCACCTGATGTTATTTTAATTGGAGAGATTCGAGACCGTGAAACCATGGAAGCGGCTTTAGAACTCGCCAATACCGGCCATTTATGCATATCCACCTTACATTCCAATAATGCCAACCAAGCCATGGAACGTATTATCAATATGTTCCCACATGTACAACATAAACAACTGTTTATGGATTTGGCCGTTAACCTAAATGCCGTAATTTCACAACGTCTAATCCCTGATGCCGAAGGCAAACGTTGTGCCGCCATTGAAGTATTAATCAATACACCTCATATTGCCAACCTAATTTTAAAAGGCGATTTAAACGAAATTAAAGAAGCCATGAAAACCAGTGGTAGCAAAAGCATGAAGACCTTTGATGATGCATTATTAGACCTCTATAAGGCCAAACGCATTACCCTTGATGAAGCATTAAGAAATGCAGACTCACGCAATGATTTGGAAGCTAAAATTAATTTTGGCTAATATCGCCTCACTGCCCCCGCTATCAAAAAGACTCATTGCTTCCATTGATACCGAAGCAATGAGTTTTACTTCCAAATACCTACAATATTCGTAAAATCATCTGTCCAAGCTTGCATATCAAAATATAACGCAGGCTTTTGCCAAGACCCTAAGCCGTTTTTATAGAGTGGGGCAAGTGTCTGTGCATTTTTGGCCAAAACAAACCAGTCGGTTGCAACCACTAAAGGTATATCCTGCTGTGGTTTAAATTCCTGAATCAAAGCAGCATAATGTAGTTGCTTGGCGTGATCAGCAAGTACCTTTTTTAAGGCCAAATGGCGGTTAGTAATATGAAAAGCTAATATTCCATTGGCTTTTATTTTACTAAAATAAAGCCTTAAAGCTTCCTGCGTTAATAAATGCGTCGGCACAGAATCAGAACTAAACGCATCAATCACCAATAAATCATATTTTGCATCGGCCTCCTTTTGCAAAGATAAACGCGCATCGCCAACAACCATTGTCGCTTTCGGCGTACACCTTTTTAAATAACTAAAGTATTGCGTATTTTGGGCGATTGCAACCATAACGGGGTCAATTTCATAAAAGGTCCAATGTTGTTGCGGCTTAGCATAACAAGCTAATGCCCCCGCCCCCAAGCCAACCACAGCAACCTGCCATTGCTTATCTGCCGCATCAAAGGCTCTAAATAGCTGCCCCATTGGCCCTGGGCGGCTATAGTAGGTCAGCGGTTCTAACTCGTGCGAGCCTAAACGCTGTGCACCATGTTTCGTCGTGCCATGAAATATCTCTTTATATTTTTCAGGCCGCCCCTGCTCATTGAGCAAAACGGCATCACGTACGGACAACACGCCAAAGAAAGTTCGCTCCTTATAGACAGTATTAGACATATAGGTACGCAAACCGACAATAAAGAAAATAATCACGCCGGTTAAGAGTGCAAGGCTAACTGCTTGGCGACGAAACGCATACGTTAAGCCCGCAAACAAGATAAGAGCAGTCCCAATATTATCCATATAGGCACCTAACTCATCGACACGAAAATAAATCAACCAACCAAAAATAAACAACAGTATAGGGAAAATGGCAGGCTTACCCCATAACTGCCAAGGTGTCTCATGACCTTCAGCATGTCCTGTAGGGCGCAACAACAGAGCAGCCACAATCATAATGGGATACTCATAAATGCCTGCAAAAACAAACGGCGCTACAAAAGTATTAAACATCCCACCTAACATCCCAGCAAAGGACATAATCAAATAAAACAAGGTCAAATAAGCAGTATGTGGGCGATGTTTTGCCAACTCGCCATGACACACCATCACCGCCAAGAAAAAACCGGTTAAATGTAAAATCAAATCTAACCAATAAGGCAAAATGGCAGGATTGATAAAAGAATAAGCAATAAAAGGCAACAGCACAATCGGCTGTAAAAAAACAGAAGCACGATGAATTGGCTTAGCCCAGCCAGAAAAAACCAAGACAAAAGACAGTAAATATAAAGTCAGTGGAATAATCCACAATAAAGGAGCAGCTGCGATATCCGTACTAATAAAATTTGTCAGCCCTAATAATAAACTGGACGGCACAAAAGCTAAGGCGGCCCAGTGCAATTTATTCAGTAAAGTAGGTGCTTCAGGTAATACCTCTTCGGCTGTCGCTGGTGTTGCCTCACTATCACTTGTTTGCCCATTGCGTAAAAATAGCCAAGCACACCCGGAAATCAATAAAATCAAGGCGACATAAGCTACACTCCATGCAGATTTTTGCATGCTTAAGCCAATATTAGGCTCAACAATAAACGGGTAACTCAATAAAGCCAATAAACTGCCAATATTACTGGCGGCATACAGATAATAAGGGTCATGGCTGGTATGATGACCCACATGCGAAAACCATTTTTGAATTAATGGCGAAGTGGTAGACAGTACAAAAAAAGGCAACCCAATCGAAATAAACAATATCCAAACCAACCACAAAGTCGGGTTGCCATCCGTTGGCGGCATCATATTGTCAGGCAAAGCAACGGGCAAAGCCATCAGACTAATAAATATAAAAGCACCATGCACTTGCACTTGACGCAACTTTGCTAAGCGAGTTGAGATAAAGTGAGCATATAAATAGCCAAAAAATAACAACATTTGATAGAACACCATGCAGGTATTCCATACAGCGGGCGAACCACCAAGTAAAGGCAATAATAATTTACCAAAAAGTGGTTGCAAAATAAACATCAGGGTCGCACTAATAAAAAGCGTTCCTGCAAACAATAAAACCAGAGAAAGACTACGCTCTGAGCGACTTGATGGATTGGACATGATAAGCAACAATATTGGACAGCGAAAGTGAACGCTATATTGTAGAGTGACTTACCTTGATTTTCAAAGTTTAGTTATACTCATAATAATTAAAGTTGAATAGGCGGTGAGGTATAAAAAGAATGTACGCCCCACCACCGTAGGACTATAATTTTACCTCTGCACCGAGACAAAGGAAGACTATTGTAAACTCCCTAAATACTCAGTAACAGCTATAATATCATCATCACTCAGCATATTGGCAATACCGCGCATGGGGCCATTTTTACGTGAACCGTCTTTAAATGCAGCTAATTGCCTTTGCAAATAAGCTGGGTGTTGTCCCGCCAGCTTAGGTGTCACTCCCATACCTTTAGCACCACTGCCATGACAACCAAAACATAAAGTCACTTTAGACTGCCCCTTTTTAGCTAAAGCACTCTCCCCACCTGCACTTTTACTGGGCAAAGAGGCTAAAAAGGCTGCAATATTATTAATCTCTTCATTTGATAAGCCACCAGCCATATTTTGCATCATACCATTGGTACGAGTTCCCTCACGAAAAGCACGCAATTGATTAGCCAGATAAGCAGGTTTTTGCCCCGCTAAACTGGGAACATTAGGATTTTGACTATTGCCCCCGGCACCATGACAATTAAAGCACATCGCTGCGCGTTGCTTACCGGCTTCAATATCAGGTGCGGCCATCACGACACTGCCCCACACCAAACCCAATAAAATACCACTTGATACTTTTGTCACTAAATTCATAAGTTCTCCCCCGTAGAAACCTGCTGAACATCTTACGCCGTCACTATAAATTGAGCAACTATCGATAATGAAAATAGTCAAGCCCTGCCCTCTAAAGAACACAGAATAACAGGCTACTCGCCCTACTCTCTAAACCGTTGGGCAATAACCTCATTTTCTTTAGGTTTGTTTACGCACCCATAAAGCAAATGAGGTCATTGCCCAACCTCGTGCCGTAATTTCCATATTCAAACAAACAGCTAAAAACCAACCGGCATTACTCGGCCACTCCTGCCAAGCACAGAGGCCTAATATAATAGAAAGCAAACCGCCTAAACCGGTAGAAAAAGTATTCGGCAAACGCATTGCATAGGTTAATGTCACTCTGATAATGCCACGCACCATAAGGAATGCACCGATTAGGATACTAAGACGATCTGGGTATCCTGATACGCTAACAATAATAAAAATACCAACAACACTATCTAATACACCCACTTGTAGGTTTTGCAAAATATCACGCTGTGTTTTAGCCAATAACGCATCAAGACAGCCTAACAAACCTAATGCAAGTAATACAACACCACTAATAGGCAACCAAGAAAACCCTCTGGCCGAAGACACAACAATATCCGGCTTAATAAGGCTGGCAATGGTTAAAGACAGACCGATAAACAAGATACTGATGGAAACAATAATCAAATGTTTCCAATCTTGGTCAAAGCCATCATAACGCTTTAATTTTGTCAGAATTCTCATATTATTTTATGGCCGCTATTCATAAAACTCAGTATACGCTCTAGTATGCTAGTCTCTCATGATGTTTAATGGCAAGTACCTTAAGACTGTATGCAGTATACCTGAATACAACGGTGCTTTTAAAATGTTTAACGCCGAATACTGACACAATGATTTTGTCTGGAAACAAGATAAAGCCTGCTTATGCTCAGGAAATGTTTGGTAATTTCAAACAATCTCGGCTAGAATTAGAAGCTGGTCAAGTTTAATTTTCAATTCCCTACCTTTACGATGGAGAGCCAGTTTATGTCAATAAAATTAATTAAAGCCACTACCCTAGGTATTGCCGTTTCAGTTTTAACTGCGTGTGGCATAGCCCCACCTAAAGCGGAAGTTGCGTATGCCGAAGCGACAATTCAATCGGCACAAAATGTTGATGCCAGCCAATATGCCGGCGTCGAGTTAGAAAAAGCAAAGGCAAAATTACGCCGAGCGAAAGCAGAAATGCAAGAGGGTAATAACGAAAGTGCATTACGCTTAGCAAAAGAAGCGACAGCCGATGCAAGTCTTGCACAGGTCAAAGCCGAAGCAGGCAAAGCTCAAAATGCTGAAAAACAAGTCAAAGAAAGTATTAAAAGCTTAAAAGCACAATTGAAATAAACCCAACTCACTCGATTAGCTAATTTTTGGATCTATTTATGAAAACATTAACCGTAAAAAAACTGATTATTCCTGCTATCATCACAGCATTGATGACAGGCTGTGCCAGTATGGAAAAGCCAAAAGCATTAGCAGATGCTGAAAAAGCCTATAAAATGGCAGCCAGAACCCCTATTGTACAAAAATATGCTTCAGCTGAATTGAATAAGGCCAATACAACCTTAAGTACGGCCGCTGCTGCAGAATCACTAGAAGACATGAGCTCATTAGCTTATATTGCAAATGCTCAGATCGAAACGGCTATTCAATCTGCAAAAGCACAACAAGCGAACCAAAATAGTAAAGATTTGCTCATAAAGAAAAATGAGTTGATTGCCGCGGCAAATATTGCCAAAAAAGAACAAGCGCAGCGTCAACTATTAGCTTTACAAGCTCGCGAAACCGAACGCGCTATTTTAGCCGAATTTAAACGTATTGAATTTGTCACAGGAACAGCTGACTTAGTTCCCGGCGCAACAAAAGGCATTGATGCTCTTGCAAATTATATGAGCAAGTATCCAACAAAAACAGTGGTTATTGAAGGCCATACAGACAGCTCAGGTAGCTCAAAACTGAATAAAAAATTATCACAAGAGCGTGCTGATTTTATTCGTAATGTGCTCATTAGCAAAGGCATTGCCGCTGACCGCATTACCGCAATCGGCTATGGCCAAAGCCAGCCTATCGCACCTAATACAACTGCCGCAGGCCGTCAGAAAAACCGTCGTATCGAACTTAACTTTAATTAAAAGTTAAGCTCTAACTATTTTGTCAGGCAACGCCATCATTGTTGCCTGACAGCTTTTATTTAAACTGCATTTAAACCGAGCAGTAATGTCTCTAAAGGAGAGGGCTTACTATAATGATAACCTTGGGCATAATCTATGCCAATATACTGTAAAACCTCCGCAATCTCTGCATTTTCAACAAATTCTGCAATCGTTTCTTTCCCCATAATGTTACCAATGTCATGAATTGACTTCACCATTGCCCTATCAATCGGATCATCAACAATACCTTTCACAAACAAGCCATCTATTTTAAGATACTCAACAGGTAAGTTTTTTAAATAGGCAAATGAAGATAAGCCACTACCAAAATCATCGAGTGCAAACTTTATTCCTTTTTTCTGTAAATCACGCATTAATAACTGAGCTTGCGAGAGATTATTAATGACGGCAGTTTCTGTTATTTCAAAAACCAACTTATCTGTCGGAAAATCCAGATCCGTTATCAAACGATTAATAAATTGTAAAATACCTGCATCTGCCACACTTTGCCCAGAAAGATTAATGCTAAAACAATCTACAGCATGTAATTGCTCTATATGCTCAGAAAACCAAGTTAGCGTCTTCTCAATCACCCAACGATCAATATGGGTGACAAGATTAAAACGCTCTGCTGCCGGAAAAAATACACCAGGCGATACAATCAAACCATCTTGATCAATTAATCTTAATAAAATCTCACACTTTACTTTTGATGGGTGGGAACTCTCATTTAAAGGGACGATAGATTGAGCATAAAGACGAAATTGATTATTCTCCAGTGCCATTTCAATTTTAGAGACCCACAGTACTTCACCTGACTGTTGGTTAAGATACGCATCATCCTGACTAAAAACATAGACTTTATTGCGCCCTGTATTTTTTGCAGCATAACATGCCGTATCGGCAAATTTCAAAACATCCAGTGCATCATCACCATTTTTAATACTAACCAAGCCAATACTCACACCTACTTTAAAAGTATACTCACCCCATACTAATTGATAATCATTAATAATCTGCTGTAATTTATTAGCAATCATAGTTGCCTGCTCTAATTCACAATACGCAAGAATTAAAGCGAATTCATCCCCACCTAAACGTGCAAGAATATCTTGTTTACGCCCTGCCCGCTGCATAAGTTTACTTAATTGACGCAACAATTCATCACCTGCTAAATGCCCAGCGGTATCATTTACAATTTTAAAGCGGTCTAAATCAATAAAGCATAGTGCATGCCTATCTGCAACATCAGATTCTTGCAGTAGTGAGGTTAAATGCAATTCAAATTCATGGCGATTCATTAAACCGGTCAAGGAGTCATGACTGGCTCTAAATGAGATTTCTTCAGATAATGCTTTTGCCTCGGTAATATCTTCCTGAGTAGCAATAAAATGAGAGATTGAACCTATATCAGAAAAAATAGGCGAAATGGTCTCTTTAACCCAATATAAATCACCATTTTTCTTTTTATTTTGTAATACCCCTGACCATGTACCCCCTGACTTTATAGTTTGCCAAAGACCTTTATAAATTGCTGAATCCGTTTTCCCTGAACGCAAAATATTAATATTTTTACCCACAATTTCGGTATCACTAAACCCCGTCATATATTTAATCTGGGAGTTAACATAATCAACAACCCCGTTAAGATCAGTGACAATCACTAAATTAGGACTTTGCTGCACCGCTGTCGATAACTTTTTTAATTCCTCCTGCTTTTTTAATCGCTCAGAAATATCTCTTAAAATACATGAATAATACCGTTGCTTATTGAGTGTCCAAGCAGAAAGTGTTAGCTCCAAAGGAAATATCAGGCCATCTTTTTTAAGCCCTTTTAACTGACGCGAAACATTACTAATACTCTTTACATCTGACTGGTTAGCTAATGCAAAACCGCGCTTATGTTTTGCTAAACAATCTTTAGGAATTAGTCTATCTAAAGGTTTATTCAGTATTTCCTCTCTGGAATACCCAAATACCTGACTGGCAGCCGAGTTCCAAAAAGTCACTAACCCTAAGGCATTAATAGAAATAATGGCATCATTTGCTGACTCTGCAATTGCATAAAAACGTTGCTCACTTTCCCTTAATGCATTTTCTGCTTCCATTTTTTTCATTAACACACTGAGACGATGCTCTAAAATATGCCAATTAACAGGTTTAGGAATATAATCTTCTGCACCTACTTTAAAAGCTTTATCAACGGCATCACTATCATCTAAAGCAGTCACCACAATAACAGGTATATTGCTGATAGTTTTATTGTTAGACTGTTTTATTTGTCGGCATGCTGCAAAGCCATCAAGTTCCGGCATGGACGCATCCATTAAAATAATTTTCGGTACTTCTTTGAAGCATTGCTCAACAGCCTGCACCCCATTATTAGCTGTAATCACCGTAAATCCCATCTTTTCTAATGCCTTAACCGTTATAGAACGGGTAATATCATCATCTTCGGCAACCAAAATAAGTTGTTTTTGTGCATTCATACTCAGTGATTATTCTATTTATTTACCTATATTTAAGTGCCGGATAAGGCTTTAATCGTTAACGCAACGATATTATCCAGCTCTTGCATTAACGCATCATCTATTAATTGCCCTGCTTTTGCTTGCTTTTCAAGCACACCCAAAATATCAAATAATGCCTCTGCACCAATCGTTCCGGACGCGCCTTTTATTTGATGGGCAACGGTACTTAACTGTTGTAGGTCTTCATTACGAACAGCTTGCTTGATAGTATTGACCGCTGCAGACAGTGCTTTAATATAATCCACTATAATGCTGGCAAAAGCATCTCCGACAGACTTTTGTTGAGCCTTAAAATGTTTTTGATTAATAACAACGCGTTCTAAGGTGCCTGGTTTTAAATTTTTTTGGCCTATCCAAGGTAAAATGGCTTTGCTTAAATCTTCACTTTTAAAGGGTTTTGCAATATAGCCATTCATACCGCTATCCAGACATTTTTGCTGGTCTTCCTTCATCGCATCAGCCGTTACCGCAATAATGGGAATCTGTGCATCCTCCCCTGGTCGCTGCCTAACTTTCCTTGTTGTTTCAAAACCATCCATTAATGGCATATGACAATCCATTAAAATAATATCATAGCCTTGCTTATCCAGTGCCTCTAAAACCAACAGGCCATTTTCAACACACTCAACCTTAGCACCTTGCTGCTGTAACATATTGACAATAACAGCTTGGTTTATATCAAAATCTTCAGCAACTAAAATTTTAACCCCTTGTAAACACGGCTTTACTGTCTGCTCGGTGATGTTGGCACGCTGTTTTAAAGGCAGCGAGTGTGAAAAAATACGCTGACACAATCCAAACAAAACAGACTGTTTAACAGGTTTAGACAAAACCTGCACGATATTAGATAATTCAGCTTGCTGTATTTCAGTCCCCTCATACCAAGAAGACAACATAATAATAGGGATATTTTTAAAACGAGGATGCTCAGCCATAACGCGAGCCAGCTCTAAACCATCCATTTCCGGCATCATATAATCCAGTATAAGCAAATCAATGGCCGCCCCTGACTGCTGAAATTTTTCCAGTGCCGATAGTGCACCTTTAGCACTACTCACTGTATCAACTATCACGCCTTCTTTGTCTAATTGTGCGGTAATAATTTGCCTATTAATAGCATTATCATCAACCACTAAAACATGCTTACCAGCTATAAAACAGCCTTTTTCTAGGGTATAAGCACAACTTGTCTGATCCGGTTGCTTAGCCAATGTTAATTCAACCTTAAAACCGGCTCCCTTGCCCAAGGTGCTTTCAATACCTATTTTTCCATGCATTAAATCAACAAGACGCTGCACAATAGATAAACCTAAACCGCTACCACCATATTTACGAGTTGTCGTGCCATCTGCCTGTACAAAAGGCTGAAACAAGTCTTTCATAACGCCTTCATCAATACCAATCCCTGTATCATTAACCTCTATACGCAAATCCACAGAATGAGTATTTTCATGTACACACACTATTTTGACTTCAATATGCCCCTGTTCAGTAAATTTAACCGCATTACCAATTAAATTAACAAAAATTTGTCGTAACCGGATAGGGTCACCAATTAAGCAAAATGGCTGTGTTGGCGGTACAAAATTAGCCAACATCTCCAGTCCTTTTTGATGCGCTAAAGGCGCAAAAGCCTCTAATGTTTCAAAAAGAATCTCTTCAATATTCAAGTCAAGTGCTTCCAGTGTGACTTTTCCCGCTTCAATTTTGGATAAATCAAGGATATCATTCAATATATTGAGTAAAGACTCACCTGAGCGATAAATAGTCTTGGCATAATTTTGTTGCTGCTCATCTAAAGGCGTTAATAACAATAGCTCCGTCATTCCCAATACACCATTCATAGGTGTTCTAATTTCATGACTCATAGTCGCTAAAAACTCCGATTTATAACGACTAGCTTGTTCCAATTCCTGCGCCTTTTCTTCTATCTGTTTTTGAGTCGCTTGCAAAGAAGCATTTTTCTCTTCAATTTCTTGTTTTTGCTTCTCCATATCCAATGCACGACTCGCAATTTCATCATTACTTCGTTGCAAAGCAATTTGCTGCCGTTCCAATTCACTCGCTTGTTGTTGTGTTTGCTGCAAAAGGGCTTGTGTCTGCGTTCTATTTCCAGCCGTAAACAAACTAATCGCAATAGAAGATGAAATAGCCCGTAAATAATTTAGTTGAATAGCCGTAAAATCGGTAAATGAACCAATTTCCATCACCGCAACCACTTTATCCATATTCATTAAAGGAAAAACAACAATATTTTTAGGAGGGCTCTCCCCCAACCCTGAACTAACTTGAATATAATCATCAGGCAGGTGTGTAAAAACAAGCAATTTCTTTTCTAAAGCCACCTGACCTACAACCCCCTCTCCAAGTTTAAAGGTATTAGCTACACGTTTACGACGTTCAAATGCATAACTAGCATTTAAATGCAAGGTATTTGTTTGATCTAAAATATAAACAGCCCCTATTTGTGCCTCAATATATTCACAAATAAAACAAAGAGCATTTTCGGCAATACGCCCCACTTTCAAATCACCTTGAATGCAGTCACTCAACTTTGCCTGTCCTTTTTGAAACCAATTTTGAATATTGGTTTCTTCGGTTGCAAGCCGTAATGAAGAAGTCATTTTTTCAAGCGCTTCCCCTAAGCTGGTTTTCCTAAGTGCTAAAGGTAGTGATGCCTCAGAAAAATCACCATCCGCAATTTTAAATGCCCTCTCGATAACTAACTCTGTTGCACTTTTTGAACTGCGTAATGCATCTGTCATTTCATTAATGGCAAACCCTAACTGGTCATCAATAGAATGCACAGCAAGGTCTTGTGAATAATCCCCTTTAGCAATTAACTCAGTATGCGCAATGGTTAACTGCATATTATGCTGTACTCCCTCCGCCGATCTCACAATTTCAGCCACTTCATCATTGGCAATATAGGTAATTTTCCCTTTGGG
>Ga0256839_1002988_pt1 | contig 18010 bp, 15 predicted proteins | sample 354166metaG_FD_185968 | JGI IMG/M metagenome (GOLD analysis project Ga0256839, IMG submission 185968) | Hydrothermal vent microbial communities from Mid Atlantic Ridge, Atlantic Ocean - 354-166 | ecosystem: Environmental > Aquatic > Marine > Hydrothermal vents | place: Atlantic Ocean: Mid... | reverse complement strand
GGTTTCTGTTCCTGAAATTGGTGAAAACTTATTAGGCAAAGGTGAGTATAGAAATTTAAAAGAAAGAATTGTTGATGGGCAACAAGCCCTTGTTATTGCTGCTAATGGTTTGTTTTCATTTAGAGGCTCGGGCTTTGTTCGTGGTGGGGTTTTTGATCGCTTCCAAGCAGAACAGGGTGACAATACTATCCGATTCCGCGATCAACATTACAAACGTTTGCGTCAGCTCTATGCAGAGGGAACTCCTGAGTTCGTTGAAATTGGTGTTTTCTATTTGCCGAAACCCTCCAATGGTAAAAGTAAATTTGATGTGGGTGATGAATTTATCTTTAACTTATTAATTTCACAAGCGGTCGGTCCCCGTGAAAAACGTTTTTTCAATGCACACTTGCCTTACCAATTGCCAGATAAATTTGTTGATATTGTTGCAGCAAAATCCGTTGTTAAGAAACTTCAATATGTGCCAGAGGGTGGTGAAGAAAAAAGCGAAAGAAATGCAGCCAATATGAAGTTGGTCAAAAGCATTTGGAAAGGAAAACATACACAAATAATAGTATTGGGTGTCTTGTTGACAATTTTAACTTTAATATTCTTCTTTCAAAACCAACTTACCCAAAGTGCCAAATGGACAAAGATTGTGCGCTATTCCTTCCTCACTTTTGTCTTAATTTGGTTGGGTTTCATTAATAATGCACAATTATCTGTAGTCAATATTTTAACCTTTTTTGGTGCATTAATTAATAACTTTGACTGGAGTTTCTTCTTACGTGATCCATTGGTCTTTATCTTGTGGTGTTCGGTAGCAGCCTCATTAATCTTGTGGGCACGCGGTGCTTATTGTGGTTGGTTATGTCCTTTTGGTGCTTTGCAAGAATTAACCAATCATATTGCGCGTAAGTTAAAAATTCCTCAAATTACCTTGCCTTGGGGATTGCATGAACGCCTTTGGGCACTGAAGTATATGATTTTCTTAGGTCTTCTTGGTGTTTCACTGTATTCCATTGAAACTGCTGAACACTTAGCCGAGGTTGAGCCTTTTAAAACCAGTATTATTTTAAAATTTCAAAGAACCTGGCCGTTCGTGGTCTACGGTTTATCCCTTTTAGTGATTGGGTTGTTCATTGAACGATTCTTTTGTCGCTATTTATGCCCGCTTGGAGCGGGTCTTGCCATTCCGGCTAAACTTAAATTATTTGATTGGATTAAACGTTATCCCAACGATTGCGGTAGCCCTTGTCAAGTCTGTGCTAAAGAGTGCATGGTGCAAGCCATTCACCCTGAAGGCAATATCAATATGAATGAGTGTGTGAATTGTTTGCACTGTCAAGTCAGATATGTTGATGAAGAAGTTTGCCCTGTAATGGTAAAAAAGAGAAAGAAGAGAGAAAGAAGAGAAGCACGCGAGCGTAAGTCTTGTAGGAACAAGCAAAATGAAGTGCAAACTCATATTAATTTAAACATTCGGAGTTAGAGTATGAAAGATAAAAATATAAGCCAAAAAGAATGGGATGATAAAGTCAGTATGACGCGTCGTAAAATTCTTGGCAGTATGGCAGCAGGAACGGTTGCTGGTGCGACAGGATTTGGTCTAACCGCCTCATCAAGTGTTATGGCATCAAGTGGTTCAGAAGGTTCTTCAGCAGAAGTTAAACCTGGCGAGCTAGATGAATATTATGGTTTTTGGAGTTCAGGGCAGGCCGGCGAAGTACGTGTAATGGGCGTTCCATCCATGCGGGAATTAATGCGCATACCTGTATTCAACCGTTGCAGTGCAACAGGTTGGGGTCAAACCAATGAATCAATCAAGATTATGACTGATGGCATGTTGCCTGCCACAAAAGAATATTTAAAAGACAAAGGTAAAGTTTGGCAAAATGGTGATTTACACCACCCTCACATGTCTTTTACCGACGGCACTTATGATGGCCGTTATTTGTTTATGAATGATAAACTCAATACACGCGTGGCACGTATTGATTTAAAATTCATGAAATGTGACAAGATGACAGAAATCCCAAATGCGGCAGACATTCATGGTTTGCGGCCACAAAAATACCCTCGTACGGGTTATGTCTTTGCCAATGGCGAGCATCGAGTGCCCATACCAAATGATGGCATTATTTTAGATGAGCCAACAAAATATCATTCAGTCTTTACCGCACTTGATGGTGACACCATGAAAGTAGCATGGCAAGTAATTGTCAGTGGTAACTTAGATAACTGCGATTGTGATTACGATGGTTTGTATGCGTTCTCAACTTGTTACAATTCAGAAGAGGGCACAAATTTAGCAGAAATGACTTCATCAGAACAAGATCATACGGTTATTTTTGATATAAAAGCCATTGAAAAGGCTGTTAAAGCAGGCAAGGCCAAAATGATTCAGGGTGTGCCTGTGGTTGATGGAACCAAAGCGGCTAAATCACCTTTTACACGTTATGTTCCTGTTTCAAATTCGCCACATGGTTGCAACATGGCACCAGATAAGCGCCACTTGATGATTAATGGTAAGTTGTCGCCAACGGTAACCGTTATTGATGTTAAGAAGCTTCCTGCTTGTTTTGCAGACAAAATTAAGCCGCGTGACACCGTTGTTGCTGAGCCAGAACTAGGTTTAGGACCTTTACACACTGCCTTTGATGGTCGTGGTAATGCTTATACCACTTTATTCTTAGATTCTCAGATGGCTAAGTGGAATATTGCTAAAGCGATAGAAGCTTATGCGGGTAAGAAAGTCGATTACATTCAACAAAAAATTGACGTGCATTATCAACCAGGTCATAACTCCACCTCTATGGGTGAAACCAAAGAAGCCGATGGAAAATGGTTGGTGTCTTTGAACAAGTTCTCCAAAGACAGGTTCCTTAATGTTGGGCCATTGAAACCAGAAAATGATCAGTTAATTGATATTTCTGGCGATACAATGAAAATTGTACACGATGGACCTACGTTTGCAGAACCCCATGATTGTATTATTGTTAAAACTGATTTGGTTAACCCTGATAATATTTATAAACGCGACAACCCAATGTTTGCAGAAGCCATTGCCCAAGCAAAAAAAGACGGTGTCGATATTGAAAACGAAAACAAAATCATTCGTAATGGTAAAAAAGTTCGTGTATACATGACATCAATAGCACCAAACTTTGGTATGGAGAAATTCACAGTTAATCAAGGCGATGAGGTTACTGTTTATATTAGTAACCGAGACACCATTGATGATTTAACCCACGGCTTTTCTATTGCAAACTATGGCATTGCGATGGAAATTGGTCCGCAAGCGATTTCTTCTGTTACTTTTACAGCAGACCGCCCAGGCGTGCATTGGTTTTATTGCCAATGGTTCTGCCATGCTTTACACATGGAAATGCGTGGAAGAATGTTGGTTAAACCAAAATCTCTGGCTTAAGTTAAGGCAAGCTAAAGGAAAAAATAAGAGGCATCTTTGCGATGCCTCTTATTAACCACACCCATGAAAAAGCGTTATTTAAAAAAACTAATTTCAACGACTCTATTATTTATTTTATTAATAGACTCGTTTGCCTATGCCAAACAAATTGATGTCCGTCCAGATGATAACCTACAAAACATTATCGAACATTCAGAAAATGGCGATATTATCCACTTGCAAGATGGGAACTACAATGGCAACCTTATTATTGAAAAATCAATAACCCTAACTGGTACGCATCAAGCTAAAATCATAGGAAACCGAGACGACAACACCATAAAAATAATGGCTGATAATGTAACGATAAACAATGTTTCTATTTATCATTCTGGCTTGGATTTGTCTGTGCAAAACAGTGGTGTTTTTATCAATAAAAACACTAAAAATGTTGTGGTGAAAAACAACCGAATAGAAGACAACCTCATCGGTGTTTATTTGTGGGGAAGCATTGACTCTTTGGTCGAAGGCAATCGCATTATTGGGCAAAAATTTCACCGCATCAATGATCGAGGAAACGGTGTGCAAGTGTGGAATTCGCCCGGTTCAATTGTGACCCACAACCACATAAGTTATGGGCGAGATGGTATTTTTACAACAACCAGTCACAATAACGAATTTACCTACAACTACTTTGACAACCTGCGTTACAGCATTCATTACATGTACACGCGAAATAGCACAATCAGCCACAATTATTCGGTTAAAAACAAAATTGGCTACGCCTTGATGTTTTCCGATGGCTTAACGGTTGAAAACAACACATCGGTTAATGATATTGAACGTGGCATATTCAGTAACTTCATGAATAAATCAACCTTAACCAACAATATTGTATTGGGGCCCTGCAAGAAAGGTTTAATGTTGTATAACTCCAACTACAACACCATGAAAAATAACCACTTTGAACAATGTGACATTGGCGTGCATTACACCGCTGGTTCACAAGACAATCATTTTAGTGGCAATAGTTTTATCCAAAACCACACCCAAGTCAAATACGTTGGCACCAAGTATTTAGAATGGTCAACAGATAAAAAAGGCAACTACTGGAGCGACCATGTAGCCTTTGATTTAAATACCGATGGCATTGCTGATGCGGTTTATCGACCAAATGCTATAACTGATCAAATTTTATGGCGTAACAGCAATACCAAAGTTTTACTAAACTCACCAGCAATACAAATACTCAAGTGGTCACAATCTTATTTTCCAGCTCTTTTACCTGGAGGAGCACAAGATTCTTACCCTTTATTAAAACCCTTGTTTACCATTGATTACGCCAGCGTGCTTTCAAAACAACCTGAAGATTTTATAAAATGACAAATATTCGTTACCAAAAAATAAATTTTAGTTATGGGCAATCAACCATACTGCACGATGTTAGTTTTAGTATAGAACCAGGTATGTGTTGTGCTTTAATTGGACACAATGGTGCTGGCAAAACCACCTTAATTAAACTGTTATTAGGCATGATAAAACCCAATTCAGGCAGCGTGCAATTATGCCAATTTAATCCCATTGGCAAGCACGAAAAACAAATTAAAAAACAAATTGGCTTTGTGCCAGAAAGCATCAACTTCCAACCCAACAACACAGGCTTGCAACTAATGCAATACATCGCCAAGCTCAAGGGAACAAGTGCACAAGACATACAAGAAAAAATGGAACTCACCAATATTGCCTTTGCCCAACACAAAAAAATAGGTGCCTATTCCAAAGGCATGAAACAACGCCTTGGTTTAGCTCAAGCCATGTTGGGTGACCCCAAAGTATTAATATTGGATGAGCCGGCTTCAGGGCTTGATCCCGATAGTCGCCAAATTCTATACCATTCCTTGCAAGCCCATGCTAAGGCTGGCAATACCGTGATGTTTTCATCCCATGCCTTAAATGATATTGAGTCCTATATTGATCACATTATATTACTCAACGAAGGTGGTGTATTGATGGATTGTAACATCGCCGAGTATCGAGATTCGCTTAAATTGCCAGTAATCATAGAAATACAAACTACAAATGCTTCGGTCGATTTTTACCAAGGGTTAAAACAGTTTGGCAAACTAGACTATAGTGAAAATGTGGCACATATAACAGTTGATTACAATAACAAACTTCCTGCACTAGCCTATATCAGTAGCAACACCGCTGTTAGCGATTTACGCTTGTTAGATGCTAGTTTAGAAACCATTTACCATGAGTTATTGAAAAAGGAGGAAGATGCATGAACATTTTTACAATCCTAGCACGCGAGTTACGCAATTCCTTAAGCAATCGTTATTTAATAGCTATGATAATTATCTTGGCAGCATTAGGCTTAACCTTGGTCAGTATTGGCAGCAGTACAACAGGGGCAGTAAAAGTCGATAGACTCACCGTTCAGGTTGCGAGTTTGTCGAGTCTGTCCATTTTTTTAGTGCCGCTTATTGCCTTGTTTATTAGCTACGATTCGGTGGTTGGTGAAAAAGAACAAGGGCGATTAATGCTTGAACTGTCCTTTCCAATTACTCGGTTTGAGTGGCTAATGGGCAAATTTTTAGGGCATTGGATTGCTGTTATCATTGCTATCTTTATCGGTTATATCATTGCCGTGATACCGATACTGGTTTCATCCGAACTCTCAAAAGACAGTATACTTTCTTTTGGGCGTTTGATTTACAGTTCCATCCTGCTAGGAGGAGTCTTTATCGGTATTGGTTATATTGTCAGTGTCTTGGTCAAACAACGCAGCAGTGCTGCAGGCATTGCTATTGGTTTATGGTTGGTCTTCGTCATGTTGTTCGACCTAGCCTTATTAGGGCTATTGGTTAGTGAAACTGGCAAAGGCTTAAATGCCTCTCAAGTTAATGGTTTATTGATGGCAAACCCTGTGGATATTTTTAGACTGATGAGTTTATCCACCGAGCAAGTCAATCAATTCTCCGCCATGCAAGCCATCGGCGAGGTTAACACCTTATCTTTTGGCTTGTTGAGCTTATCAATGCTAGCATGGTTAGTTGTACCCTTGCTTTTAGCGTTATTATTATTCAAAAGAGTTAAATTATGAAAAAGTTATTCCTATTTTTATCCATCATCTTACTAACCTCATGCGGAGGCGATGATGCACCAAAAAAAAGGCCAAAACCCGTTGCCCTCACGCCAGATGATGTCGGTTATTATATGCAAATGATTGTTGCCGATCACGCAGGGCCCAAAGCCCAATTATGGCTCGATGATAAAAACAAACCCATCTGGTTTGTCGATGTGCGTGATGCCATTACTTTTACTCGCACTCCTGAAGAAGCCGATAATATAGCTGTCATCTACGCCCATGATATGGCAAAAAATCCAGATTATCGCAACGTCAAAGACATCTGGGTGGAACTCAATAAAGCCGTATTCGTAATAAAATCTCGCAAAAAAGGCGGCATGGGTATGCCCGAAACCATCCCTTTTTCTGATAAAAAAATTGCAGAGGAGTTTATTAAAGCCAACGGAGGCGAGTTGGTAAACTCTGTTGCAGAAATCAGCGATGATTACCTCCATTCACAGGGAGACATGTCTGAAATGGATCCTAATGAACGCATGAAATGTGGTGGCTCAATGAAGTGTGGAAGTAAAAAATAATGTTTTGCTAAAGTTTACTAATATTACACTGCATCGCTGTTTTAAGTAATGTTGAAATAATCCCCAAATGCCGATATAGAAATCACAATGGAAGCAGCGAGGTAACAAAAATGTCAAAATAAAGGTTGTGATTTGCTTTATTGAGACTTGGGTAAATAGCATCTGACTGGAGAAAGGGTTAATCCATAAAATTTGAACATTTAAAACAAGCAAAGACTTTTTTGCCAACAAACAGGTTTAACTTTTTTATGGAATCTGTCATTAGTCGGGCGTAAATAAATTGTTTCTCCTTGCTGTAGCTTAATTTTACAAGAGTCACATTCGTTTGCGTTTGTAAAGCCGTAATGTGAGATTCCAGTTGGTAAGATATGCTGGATTCGGGGTTTTTTTGCAAGGCAATGCTGACATCTTCAGCAAAAACAATCCGTGGCTGCCCATCAATGGTGACTGTGCTTGCAACGGGTAATGATTCATGACCACTTGCCATTGCCATCTCAATGCTGTTTTGATAACTTACCGTATTGTTTTTTAAGTACAGCAATGTATCGGCTACTTGATACAGCTCTGCTATTTCATGAGTTACTAATAAAATCAAACAGCTTTGTTTGTATTGCTCAAGCAAATCCAAAGCAATTTTTCGCATTTTTTTATCCAAAGCGGAAAACGGTTCGTCAAGCAAAACTAAGCTGTTCTTCTCGATTTGCAACAAGGCTCGCACAAAGGCAATGCGTTGTTTTTCTCCACCTGAGAGTTGATTTGGGTACATCTTTAATAATTTTTCACAACCAAGGTGTTGCACTAATTGCTCTTTATCCTTGGAGTTTTGACTGGCATGAGTTAAGGCAAATTGAAGGTTTTCCTCAACCGTCCAGTGAGCAAAGAGTATGGGGTGTTGGCTCATGTAGCAACACTTAATTATGCCTTTGAGTTCTTTATTATTGTATTCAACTATTCCAAGTCTGTCTTCATGGTAACCCGCAATGGCATCGAGTAAACTGGATTTGCCGCTGCCAGAAATTCCATAAACACCAACTATGCCCTTATCAGCACATTCTATTTGATAACGGTAATTGAGCCTTTTTGAAGTGATGGCAATTTTCATGTGAGTATTGGCGTATTTTTATTGTTAAAATTCATCCACAAGATAACGGCAAATGAAATAACTAGTAAAATTAATGACAGTTGATTGGCTTGTTGCAGCTCCAAGTTCTCAACATGATTAAATATTTCAATTGACACCACTCGGGTTTGATTGGGAATATTACCACCGACCATTAACACCACGCCAAATTCTCCAAGCGTGTGCACAAAACCCAAAATAGCTGCAGAAACAATACCTTTTTTTGAAAGCGGCAAAATTATTTTCCAAAAGATTGTGCGTTGGCTGGCACCTATTGATTGAGCCGTTCTAACCGTATTATCACCAATATGATGAAAGCTATTGACTATGGGTTGCACCACAAAAGGCAATGAATAGACAACCGAAGCAATAACCAACCCAGTAAAACTAAAGATAAGTTGAGAGTCCGTTAATTGGATAAATAAAGAACCCAACCACGAATCATTGCGCATAAGACCCAACAAATAAAAACCCAAGACTGTTGGTGGCAAGACTAAAGGCAATACAACAATGGATGTCACAAATGGTACTGATTTATGTTTAGAGAACGCCAGCCATTTTGCTAAAGGAATGCCAACAATAAGCAGTATAATCACGGTGATGGTGGCAAGCTTAAAACTAAGCCACAAAGAAGTTAAATCAATAGACATCATTTATTTGGCAACAGTCCTTTCTAAATTTGCCGTATTATAGCCTGATTCTTCAATAAGTTTCTGAATTTCTCCAGAGAGAATAAAATCGTAGATGCCCTTGGCTTTATCCGTTAATAAAATCATGGACTGACTTAATTCTTGGTGTTGAAAAATTTGTTGGCAACCTTCATCATTGCCTTTTAGCATTGAGTAGGCAACAAAACCAGCCTCAGCATAGTGGTTTTGAGTGTATAAAAAAGATTGGGCGATGTTAGCTGCAAAAATCGTCTTCTCCACTTTAATGTTGTGGTTGGCTAATATTTTATTCGCAACAGCTCCATAAGGTGCCGTTTTTGGGTTGGCTATAACCAATGACTTTATTTCATTTAACGTTTTGATGCAGAAACCTTTTTTGTTGCTTTTTGGTATCCACAAGGCTAATTGACCAATGGCATAGACGTGTGGCTGCCTTAATGAAGGGTTATTGTTATAAATGAATAGTGGCTTTTGTGTATCGGCAGATAAGAATAAATCAAAGGGTGCATGGTTTACTATTTGATTGGTTAATACGCCTGATGCACCAGAAATTATATTAATGGAGGTATTGTGATGGGTTTGCTCATATTTTTTTATAATTACCTTTAAGATTTTTTCAAAATTGCTGGCAACCGCAATATTTATCACCTCTTTTTGGCTATTGCATGCACCAAGACTTAGAAAAAAACTTATTAGAAGAAAATATCGAATACTATGTGTCATTAAACTGCTATTAAATTTAATGATTTTAGCACATGTGCTAAATAGTGACTATTAGCACTGTCTTGTTTGTTTAAATTTGGCATAATATCCCTGAATAAAAAACCAAACAAGGGAACAATGAAAAAAATAAAACTAGCCGTTTCAATCAGTGCTCTGTTTTTTGGCATACAGGTTTGTGCCATAGAATTAACCGAGTGCAGAATTGGTGCACAAAACAGCACCAACAAAGTTAAAGCCGAATGTGGCATTTTATCTGTGGCCGAAAATCGAGAAAACCCGTCTCGCATGATTGACTTGAATATTGCCATTATTCGCAGTAAATCAATAAAAAAGAAAACCGACGCCGTTATTATGTTGGCAGGAGGGCCGGGGCAATCGGCTGTTGAATCTTATGCCGGCGTTTATCCTGCTTTTGTTGGCATTTTAAAAGACCGCGATGTGGTGCTTGTTGATCAACGTGGAACGGGCAAGTCTAACCCGTTAAAATGCGATTTTGATGAATCCTTGCAAGAAAAACTGTTAGAAGACGAATCTTTGTATATACCTGCCTTGATGGAGTGTGTGGATAAACTCGATGCAGATACGCGTTTTTACACCACCACCGAGTCCATTAAAGATTTAGAAGAAGTCAGAAAAGCCCTTTCAATTGATAAGTGGAATTTACTTGGCATTTCTTACGGCACTCGAAAAGCCCTAACTTATGTCAAGATGTTTCCAGATTCTATTCGTTCAGTAATTCTTGATGGCGTCGTGCCTCAGCAAGAAGCTTTAGCCCAATCGCATGAAAAAAATCTCATTAATGCCTTGCGAAAACAGTTTGAACAATGCCAAAAGCAACAAGCCTGTCGTGAAGCTTTTGGTGATGTTGAAGAACAAATGTGGCAACTTTTTGAAAAGGTTAAAGCCGATAAACCCGTCATAAGGTTGCAAAACTACATGACAGGCGAATACGAAGACGTCACCTTAACAAAACAATCCTTAGCCATTGCCATAAGAATGTTTTCTTATTCCGCAAAAACAATGGCTCTTTTGCCTTTGATGATTTCAAAAGCCAACCAGGGTCACTATGAAACCCTCGCAGCACAGGCAAATGCCATTAGTTCCATGTTACAAGAAGGCATGACTAATGTGGAGTTATCAATTGTTTGTAGTGAAGATGTGCCTTTTTATCGCATTGAAGATTCCAATGACAACACTATTTTTGGAAAAGACTTTTTAGAAAAAACGCAAAAGAGTTGCGATGTCTGGCCTCATGTTAATAGTGTTGCCAGCTTTAAAGAACCTGTTGTTTCAGATTTGCCCTTTTTATTGCTGTCTGGGGAATTGGATCCTGTGACACCGCCAGAATTTGCAGAAATAGCCATGAAAACTTTGCCGCATTCGCAGCATTTAATTGCCAAAGGGCAAGGGCACAATGTTTTTCCTACCGGTTGTATGCCAAAAATCATCACCGAGTTTATCGATAAACCTGAAGGCGAACTGAAAACAGAATGCTTGAGTGATTTTAATTATGAACCCTTTTTTATTAACATGATGGGACCAAAACAATGATAGAAGTAAAAGCAGTTAGCAAGAGTTTTGGCGAAGTCAAAGCAGTCAAAGAAGTTACATTTACCGCACCTGATCACCAAGTAACCGCATTGCTTGGAGCTAATGGCGCGGGTAAAACCACGACATTGCGCATGATTTATGCATTGATAACTCCACAAACAGGTGAAATATTGATTGATGGGGTTAATCCCAAAGAACACCCAGAAAAAGCACGCAAACTGTTGGGCGTTTTACCTGATACAAGAGGGTTATATAAACGTTTAACCGCGCGTGAAAATATTGAATATTTCGGTAAATTACATGGCATGAGTGATGCCGATATAAAAATGCGGACAGAAGCATTGGTAGAAGATTTGCGTATGCAGGAGTTTATTGATCGCAAAACCGATGGGTTTTCTCAAGGGCAACGCGTTAAAGTCGCTATTGCTAGAGCACTGGTGCATGACCCGCAAAACATAATTCTTGATGAGCCAACCAATGGACTTGATGTAATGAGTACCCGTGGCGTTAGACGCTTTCTTAAAAAAGAAAAACAACGAGGGAAATGCATCTTGTTTTCATCCCACGTGATGCAAGAAGTCGCAGCGGTAAGTGATGAAATTTTAATTGTTAGTGATGGAACAATTGCAGCACAAGGAACGCAATTAGAACTGCAACAGCAAACAGAAAAAAGCAACCTCGAAGATGCTTTTGTGCATATTGTAACCGCAGGAGAAGACCATGAATAAGCAAATATTAACTGTCATGTTTAAAGAAATTAAGGACAACCTACGGGACAAAAAGACGGTCATGTCTTCGATATTCATGGGTGCTGTTTTTGGGCCTATTTTATTGGTTGTTATGATGAATGCTGTTAGTGGCATGATGAAAGATAAGGCTGAAAAACAGCTGGAGTTGCATGTAAACGGCATCAATAATGCCAAGAGTTTTATTACTTTTGTTAAATCTCAAGGGGCTAAGGTCAGCAGTTTTTCTGGTGATGCAAAAAAAGCCATTCTGGATAAGGACAAAGAAGCAATTTTAGTTATCCCATCGAATTTTGCAGAAAAATTTGAATCGGGAATACCAGCAGAAATTCAACTGTACTACGATGCCACAGCAAAAGGGGCGACCAATATAACCCAAAAAAGAATTAAGTCCTTAATCAAAAGTTATTCCCGTTCAATCGGTATGATACGCTTACAATTACGCGGAATTAGTCCTTCCCTATTGCAAGCCGTAACAATAGAAGACCATGATGTCTCTACGGCCGAATCAAAAGGAGCTAAAGCGTTGGCCTTTTTGCCTTACTTTCTCATTATGGGATTATTTATGGGCAGCATGTACCTCGCTATTGACACTATGGCGGGAGAAAAAGAGCGCAATTCACTGGAATCTCTGTTGCTTAATCCAATCAAGCGTTCCTATTTGTTAACAGGAAAACTTCTAGCAACGATTAGCTTTGGCATCATTACTTTATTTGCCACTTTGTTAACCTTTAAATTTGCTCTGCCTTTTATGCCTTTAGATACCATGGGCATTAGTTTTAATTTTGGTATTAAAAATATTACACTTTTTGCTATTTTGCTTGCACCTTTGTCTGTAATGGCAGCATCCTTACAAACCATCATAGCAACTTTTAGTAAATCCTTTAAAGAAGCACAAACCTACGTGAGTTTGTTAATTTTTATTCCAATGATACCAAGCATTATATTAATGATGGTTCCCGTTAAAGAAAAATTGTGGATGATGTTTGTCCCTATTTTAGGTCAAAACTTAGCGATAAATCAAATTCTAAGAGGAGAGCCTGTGAGTCTATTGTGGTTTATCGCCGTAGCCGTTGGTTCACTATTTGTTGGTTTGTTACTTGCACTTTTAGCAATAAAACTGTATAACAGAGAAAGTTTATTATTTTCTGACTAATATGAAAAAAGCACTTTTAATAACATTGGCCTTAAGCATCACTTTTGTGGCTGTTGCGGGCAAAATATACAAGTACACTGCGGCAGATGGCAGTATCCACTACACTGATGTTAAACCAGACGAAGATTCAACTGAAGTGAAAATCAATAAAATTACTGTGGTTGAATCAAGCAAAACGCAATCACGTAAAAGCTGGAAAACAATTAGCAAGGATAAAAAAGCCTCTGGGTTTAACTACGATAACCTTGCCATTTCAAAGCCCGAACCAGATGAAACGCTTTGGGGTACGGGTGGAAATGTGACCGCCAGTGTCAATATTGAAGGGGTAATTCCGAGTCAATATCGCATTAAATTTTTTCTTGATGGCAAGCCTCGTGGTCGTGTTAAATCCAATACGCAACTCATAGCTGATGTTGAAAGAGGGGAACACTTTATTTATGCACAACTCATCAACGCACACAGCCGAAAAGTTTTAAAAACGACTGAAAAAGTCCGATTCTATGTGCAACAACAATCAAAAAAGTAAGAACCCGGCCCGTACTAAAAAATTCAAGACAAATAAGGTATAAAGCCGAAGAAGCCTTACGAGCCGGGATAAGAAATAAATAACACCCAAATTCCGATTTAATTCTTTAAATCCTAAGTGGGATTTTAGGCAAAGCCTAATTTTTCAATTGTTAATTATCCATTAAATAAGGTACAATCAAGCACTGTAAAAAAATCTGAGGGTAAACCATTCATGAGTAAACGAATTCTTTTGGCAATAACATTGTTAGTGCTGCCTTTTTTATCTCAAGCAACCGTTGATGAAACAATTAACAATGCCGTTGCTCCAATATCAGCATTCTTATTCAAATATATCTTTTATCCGATTCCTATCCCTTTTGCTAATGCCTCTATGCCCTTTATTTTGGCATGGTTAATTGTCGCTGCAACTTTTTTTACTTTCTATTTTAAATTTATTAATTTGCGTTCTTTTAGAGTTGGGTATGATTTGTTAAAAGGACGTTATAACGAAAAAGACGCACCTGGAGAGGTGACTCACTTTCAAGCCCTAGCTACGGCAGTATCAGGAACGGTGGGTCTTGGAAATATTGCTGGTGTTGCTACTGCTGTTTCACTTGGCGGAGCTGGTGCAACGTTTTGGATGATAGTGGCTGGTTTTATTGGCATGTCTTCAAAATTTGTCGAATGCACTTTAGGCGTAAAATACCGTGATATTGAGTCAGATGGTTCTGCACATGGTGGGCCAATGCGTTATTTGTCAAAGGGTTTTGCCGAACGTGGCATGGGTGGTATAGGTAAAGGTTTGGCTGTATTTTTTGCCATTATGTGTATTGGAGCCTCTTGGGGCGGTGGCAATATGTATCAAGTTAATCAATCATTGGAACAAGTCATAGTCATGACTGGTGGAGAGGGCAGTTTCTTTGATTTACACGGCTGGGTATTTGGTGTTCTTGTCGCAATTTTTGTAGCGGTTTCCATACTGGGTGGCATTAAAAGCATCGTAAAAGTGACCTCTAAGTTAGTGCCATTTATGGGCATGCTCTATATGGCTAGTTGTCTTTTTATTATTGTCATAAACTACAGCAATATTGGCCATGCATTTGGCATGATATTTGAAGGAGCCTTCAATGCTAAAGCAGGTCTAGGAGGTTTGGTTGGCGTCTTAATTGTTGGTTTCCAACGCGCAGGTTTTTCAAATGAAGCCGGTATTGGTTCAGCTTCTATTGCTCACTCTGCTGTAAAAACAAATCACCCAGTTACCGAAGGATTGGTAGCATTGTACGAACCTTTTATTGATACGGTTGTGGTTTGCACCATGACGGCTTTGGTTATTATTATTTCAGGTGTTGATGGCGTTGGAGTTGGTGCGGGAGGCGAAGGTCTTAAAGGCATTGCTTTGACTTCTTCTGCTTTTGAAACTGGAATTTCATGGTTTCCTTATGTTCTAACCTTTGCTGCTGTATTATTTGCTTTTTCAACCATGATTTCTTGGTCTTATTATGGCATGCGAGCCTGGACTTATTTGTTAGGACATGGAAAAGTACAAGAAAACAGTTATAAAGTGTTGTTTTTACTCTTTATTATTCTAGGTTCTGCTGCCAACCTCGGTGCTGTTATTAGTTTCTCTGATGCCATGTTATTTGCCATGTCATTGCCCAATGTTATCGGTTTATATTTATTAGCTCCTGTTGTTAAACGTGAGTTATCTGGCTTTATGGCAAAATTAAAATCAGGTGAGATAAAAGCCAATTGGTAACAGCTTAATAGGCTAAAATAGGCTTGTTAACGAGCCTATTTTAATGTTTTTTTGAGTGTTTTTTCTTCACATGCTTTAATGAGGAGAATTTCGTTTTCTTTCTTGCACTTTTTATAAAACGACTGTGTTGACTGACTTCATAGCCACGTTTATAGATGCGTTTAATTTTTGCACCAATAATGTGCTCAATTTTGTTAACGTTTTTTTCTTCTTCGGGTGCAACAAAAGAAATGGCTTGCCCTGAATTGCCTGCCCTACCCGTTCTGCCAATGCGATGTACATAGTCTTCGGCTAAAAAGGGCAAGTTGTAATTCACCACAAAATCCAAACCTTCAATATCCAGACCACGTGCTGCTATTTCGGTAGAGATCAAAACTTGCAACTTTGCCGACTTAAAGTCGGCCAAAGCTCGCCGCCTTGAACCTTGTGACTTATCACCATGCACCAATGCGGCTTTAACTTTTTTCTTTTTTAACGTTTCCAATAAGGCGTCAGCTTGTCGTTTCGTGCTGGTAAAAACCAAAACCTGAAACCAATTATACTGATGCAATAAATCCATAAATAAGCTAATCTTACGTTCTTCATCCACTGGATAAATGACGTGTTCAACAGTATCAGCGGTGGTGTTGACTTTTTTAGTGGTGCGAATTGCCTGGTGATTTTTTAATACTTGATGCGACAATTCGTTTAGTGCCGGTGTCATGGTGGCAGAAAACAACAAAGTCTGCCTGTTGGGACTTGTTTTGTGAATAATTTTTGAGACATCTCCAATAAAGCCCATGTCTAACATTCTGTCTGCTTCATCTAAGACTAAAAATTCCACTTCTGATAGGGTAACATTGTTCAAATTTAGGTGTTCAATTAAACGCCCTGGTGTTGAAATTAGGATATCAACACCCGCCTTTAATTTTGCCGCTTGTCCCGAACACTTAACACCACCATAAGTTGCGGTAATCTTGAAGTCTAAAAATTGTGCGTATTGCCCTATTGTGGAGGCTAACTGTTCAGCAAGTTCCCGCGTTGGGGTCAAAATCAAAGTGCGGGGATGCCCGAAGGAATTATCCAGAGGTTTATCTAACATGCGTTGCAAAAGAGGTAAGGCAAATGCCGCTGTTTTGCCTGTTCCTGTTTGAGCGTTGACTAATAAGTCATGCCCTTTTCTAACCAAAGCTACCGATTTTTCTTGAACTGGTGTCATTTTTTTGTAGCCACAGGCATCAATAGCTTGTTGAATTTGTGTGGCAAAGCCAATAGAATTAAATTTCATGTCTGTTCTCTTAATAATTATTCCGCAGGTTAATATTATTCCACAGAGTTAATAATCCCATATCCCGATAAAGAAACGCGTTTTCTTGGCTTGCTAGACGTGTTAAGGGGTTGTGCTATAATCGTGCTTTCACTATCGGGATTTGGGATAATGCAACATTATAGGGTTATGTCGGGTGCTCTTGTATTTTTTTGGTGAATTTTTCATTGAATTTGCTAAATGGATATGTTTTTAGGTAACATAGGGATTTTATTTTTAAAGAGTGCCATGAAATTTTTTATTGTAATTATAAGTTTGTTTCTTTCCCTTACGGTTTGCAGTGAAAGTTACCGAGATTTAAGTTTTGAAAAGTTGGTTGAAACCGCACAAGCAGGCGATGAAGTCGCCATGAGTTTCTTGGCAGAAAACTACCTTCATGGGCAAGGAGTGACACAAGATTACCTCAAAGCTTTAAAGTGGTATAAAAAATCGGCTGAACTCAATTATGCACCAGCTCAATTTAATTTAGCCGTTTTATTAAGTTCTGATATGAGTTTAAATCAAGATTTGTCGCAAGCATTCTTTTGGGCAGAAAAAGCAGCTGAACAAAATAATGCCAATGCACAATTTTTAGTTGCAAGTTTCTTTGAACAAGGCAAAGGCACCTACAAAAACAAAGCCAATGCCCGCAAATGGTACCAAAGGGCAGCTGTTCAAGACAATCCGCAAGCTCAGTTTAATCTGGCACTCATGTTACTTAAAGGAGAGGGGGGAAATGTGGATAATAAAGAAGGAATGAAATGGTTAAAAAGTGCTGCCAGGCTAAATCACACTCAAGCCAAGCACACTTTGGATTTAATAAACAAAAATACAAAGGGTTGATATGTTTTGACCTGTCAAGTTTAAATACATAATTTCACATGTTCTAGTCTTTAATCTCTAAAACAACCCCATTGTTGATTTTTGCAACTTTTTAACACGTGCCATGAGTTGCAAAGGTCTCTTTTAAAGAGTTTAATTGATACCGTTACAACTTTGGCGAGGATTCTGGGTAGTAAACTATTTCAATGCTCTGTCTTAATTAATCTCATTCCTCCTTTTTTTGCTTTTGCATTTAATGACTGACAACATTCTCAGATTAACTATTTAAAAACTCTTTTCAACTCTGATTTACATTAAAAACCGATAATGGCATAATCATTAAATGATGCCTTTTAACACTTTAGTTAAACCAACTCTCAACTTCAAACACTCATGGCGACCCGAACAACTACGCGTGCTTGATAATGTTTTGCGTTATTTAGACGATAAGCGCATTCATATAGTTGCAGCACCTGGTGCGGGCAAAACGGTAATAGGCATTGAGATTTTCAACCGTTTGAATTTAAAAACATTGGTGGTGTCACCGACTCGCCTTATTCGCAATCAATGGTTGCAGCGGGTTACTGACTTCTTGCCAACCGATGAAATTCCCTCTTGGTGC
>Ga0256839_1002987_pt1 | contig 18017 bp, 7 predicted proteins | sample 354166metaG_FD_185968 | JGI IMG/M metagenome (GOLD analysis project Ga0256839, IMG submission 185968) | Hydrothermal vent microbial communities from Mid Atlantic Ridge, Atlantic Ocean - 354-166 | ecosystem: Environmental > Aquatic > Marine > Hydrothermal vents | place: Atlantic Ocean: Mid... | reverse complement strand
CGTGAACCCCAGCTCCTCCGCCGCCCAGCCAAACATCCGGAGCACTTCCTGGCGGTGCCCGGTGGTCAGCATGATCCTCCTACCTACGCCGCTCTGAAACTCCGGATCGTAGTCGAGCAGGTAGCGTTGAAACAGATGGTCCGTATGCACGTCGGGGTTGTCGAAGAGCTCGGGTCCGATGCAGCGATCCACGGTGATGACCCAATCCGCGTCGGCATGCACCCGCTCCAGCTCGCCTATGTCGCCTGGGCTGAGCCTCGTGACGAACGCGACGGCCAGCGGCCCGTCCCTGACGGAGTCGTCGCCCAAGAATGCACCCAGGTGCGCCCGCTGCAATTCGATTAGTTCGGTCGTGTACTCCGGGGAACCAGGATGGGGGGCAACGTCCGTTTGCTCCGGCAAGACGACCTTCTGGAGGTACTCCACCCCCTGCTCGCCCGTCTTGAGCTCCGTAAACAGATTGAGCGCCAGACCATGGAAAAGTATGCTGTCTTCCCCCTGACCTGCATCCCCGTGCGTGAGTTTGCTCTGATATCGGTCGAACAAGAACGCCACATGGCTGGCACCACCCGGAGCATTCGCGCGCCGCCCGTCATCGCAGAAAGCAAACGCGAAAAATGGCGTTACGTGCGACCGTCCGGGAGGCAAGTCCGTCTCACGGTAGAGCTTTTCCTGCAGAGAACGCAGATTGCCAACGAGTTGGGGATCGCGGCCGGTCGCGTGCAGCGTAAGGTCGATTCGGGGCACATTGCCTTCGATGGCCTGCGAATCCCTGAAGCCTTCGATGAACCGATCGAGCGTTCGGGCAATCGTGTCACCGGTGCCGGGGTTCACCACCTTGATGCGCACGGCGTGGCACCCACGCCTGGTCTGGACATACCGCTTCAGGTGCTCGGACAGCACATCTGGGAGCGACCGGGCATTTGAGTTGCTGTCTGGCGCTCTGCCCAGCAACTGCCCGGCCAGCTCGATCGACTTGTCCGCATCCGGGTCGTCCGGTGGCACACCGATTGCCCAGCAAAAATCAAGCGGCTGAGCATACCAGTAGACCTGGCCTGAAGCCCCCTGCACAAGGAAGGGAAAACCTGCCCCCTCTATGCCCTCCAGAAAGCCCATATCGATCGCCTTGCGGCGCTGGCGCGGATCCATTCGGACGAGCTGCTTTTCCCAGGATGCAAGTAACTCATGGTAGGCCGTCAGCCAGAGCAACCGAACCGGATGGATCGGCAGGACAACCACGACGCGACGGACCTCATCGAGGTGCGTGAATCGCAGCTCTACTGTGTCCAGACGGAGTAGTTCCCACCTCGCCTGCTCCTCGATCGGCGCCGCGAGCAACTCCCTATACGCCGCGGCGTACTCTCGCACGGCCGTGGCCAGATCGCCCACCACGTGGTGCGCAGCCACGATCGGATGCGACGGCTCTTGAGCGATTAACTGGAAGACTCGGCGACGAGCATCCAGAAAACGAGACGAAACCTCGTCAGCGGCCACGTTCTCGGCCGACATGGATTCGAAGCTTTCCACGGTCGGCGATACCGTGGTAGGGCCTCCCTCCCACCAGAAGGCGAGCAGTTCGTCCGGTCGCTGGAGCGATTCTCGTTCAAGCTGAGCGAGCAGCGGCGAAAACGTGATCTCGACCTTTTTGATGCCTTCGTACTCCCAGCGGACCTTGCCGGCGGCCGGGTCGCAGTGGGAGCGTACCACGCGCAGCTCGGTCGCGTCGCTACCGATCAACGCGCGAAGTCGTGCAAGAGCTACGTTCCGTTCGGAGGAAGTGCGTGAGGGATGGATCACCGTGTTCACCTTTTCCAACCAGAACTCCTCACTGGCGGCTTGAACGATCTTCCCCTCTTTCCCGGTCAACGGGATTCCGTCGCGGCTCTGGGCCGTGACCACCACGCGAGCGCGGCGGCCCGCGAGAAAATCTGGCAGATCCCGCAGGGAAATCTTCTTCGAACGGCTGCGCGCTTTCGTAGTCGCGCGCGGCAGCTCGAATTCCTCTTCTTCCTCCGGGCCTTCCCCCTCCCCCTCATCCAACAGCTCCAGTTCCACCAGCCACCGCCCAACGTCCTGGGGCCGATCCGGCACTGCCCTCCAGCGAACTCTGACAGACCCGCGGCCCAGATCACCGATGATCGCCCCGCCAGGACCGTCCGGCTGTCTCAGTCCGCATTTTGGATCCACCCGACCATCGTCGAGTATGAAGGGGGCGATCTCGACGCTCTCGATCGCCGTGGCCTCCAACGGCCATTTGTCAAAACTGAACTCCTGGCGCTCGTACGCGATCTTGCTCATCCACCGCCGGGGATCGACGTCAGGATGCTCGCGAAGGAACGTTTGGAAACGATCGGCAAATTCCCCCTTATGCAGGCCGCACTCCGCCAGGCGCTCGCGCAAGGTTTTCCTGGCCTGCCCCGATGCGGTCAGCCGCCGCGTGACCTCAACGTTTTGCTGCAGCCTCCCTTGAAGTCCGTCCGGATCGAGATCTGGCAGCAGTCCGATTCGCCAGAGCTCGCGCCCGACAGTGAGCTCCGTCGGATCACGCTCTACCACCGCGAGGAAACTTGCGAAACGATCCGACGTGCGAAGCGCATGGTTCCGCGTGGCCCGTTCGACCTCTCGAACCAACTGCCCGATCGGTCGCGTCCTCAGTCGACCCAGCAGTCGGTCGCACGCTTTGCCGATTAGCTCTTGAAGATCAACCGTGGCGAACGCGTTCATCAGCGACCCGAGAGTTGCATGGACCGTGCCGACCGGTATAAAAAGGCAGAACTTCGAGCGAACCTCGTTACGCAGCTCAATCGCCTTTTCGGGCAGGATCCAGGGATCTTCGTCGCGTACGGTCGACAGCACGAAAACCCGTGTATCGTCGGAGGTGCGTCGGCGGAGCTCCGAGCACATCGCCTCGCAGTCCTCCGCATCAAGCCCCTCCACGCGCAGGCAGTGCCCTGGCCCTGCGTTTTCCAGAAGCTCCGCCAGTTGACCGGCGATGTCTTCGGTCAGACCCTCAAGTAACGGCATGGCACTCCGCCCCAATCCGGATGCGTTTGCCTCAGCTCCACTCTGAACTCCCGCGCACTCCTCAACGGCCAGGCTCTACGCGTCGGTTCGAGACACCGGAATCGCGGCCCGGTCAACAGAGCTGGACGAGCAACGCCGTTGCCGAACAGCGCCGATCGGGACCTCCACATACTGCGCGGTGAAGTCGTCGGACATCGCGCGGAAGAAGCCCGCTTGACGCAAGCGGCGCTTGAACGCGTCCAGGTTGGCCCGAGCGGCGGCTCGTCCCTCCGCTGAGTCAAGCCACTCCGGCGGTCGGTCGACGAAGATCCCGAATCTCTGCTCCAGAAAACGGAGAAAGTCGGCCAGCCGAATCGGTCTCGGTTCCGCAGGTGTGTTCTCTTCCCACTCGGCGTGGGTTGCAACCGCGGCCAGATAAACCACCGCCGCCAGGGCGGTGCGGTTGAGCGTGTACCAGCGCTTACCGGCCCCCGAGCTACCCGTGAGGCACCCGTAGTCCCGGTTCAAACCGGCGACGTCGCGCAGCCATTTGCCTGCGTTCGTAGCCGCGGTGCTATGTTGGAGCCGGTGCAACGCGTCAATCAGCCCGGCAAACTGTGCAATACGTTCGCCGGCTCGGGCACGCCACCGGTCAACGGCCGCATCGAGCTCCTCACCCGAAATCGCCCCGACTTGCTTGAGCTCCCGGATGAGCAGACCGGCCCAAACGTTGAGCTCCGGCGAAGCCTGGTGGCCCAACAGAATGTTCAGATACTCCGGCTGGCTGAGCTCCCGGGGCCGCTTGCCGACGATCTGTCGGTGAAACTCATCCAACAGCCGCACCCGAAGCGCCAGCTCCAGGTACTCCGAGATCAGGTCCAGGTCGCGGCGGTAGCATTCGCAGGCCATGCGGACCGACTGACCCGTTGGCTCTTCGGTGAAATCGAAGTAGCAAGCGGGCACCTGGACGTCCGGAGCCGCCGGCCAGCGGTTCTCTTTCACCACCCGCGGCGCCAGGTCGAACATGGTGCGGGTGTAGGCAGTGAGATGCAGGCTAATTAGCGCCAGCCACATGCGGATCTGAGTGCGAGCGGGCAGCAAAGAGCGATACGACTCCATAAAGAGGAGCAAGTCGTTCGCCATCCGGTCGCTTAGTTGTGGCAGCGCGGGAGGCTCCGACTCGTGCCCCCTTGCCGCTGCACGTGCGGGCTCGACGTTCTCGAGGAGGAGCAAACAGAGCACCTGCTCGATGTCCAGGTCCTCTGCCCCCACATACTCACCATCGTGCTTCGGCCCCCCGCCGTATTTCACGCCTTGTCCAATCGCTTTCTCGAACAGGACATGGAGGTAGGTCTGTCTTGCTCCGCGTCCATCCGGCGGGCATCGGAACTGACGCAATGCCTCGTAGACGAAGTGATGGACTCGCCGGTACAGGGTACTGCGGAAAGGCGCCTTGCTAGCCAAGTAGTGGAGCGGCCGTACAAACTGGATCTGCTCACCGACTCGCCTCCGCCCCTTGCGACCAATGCTAAGAACCCCTGCGCGCATCCAGTCGGCCAGCCACAGATCGCCGTGCTCGACGCTGAGCTCACAATGCCTACGCTGACTGACCAGTTTGGCGTACTCCAGAACAGTTTGCTCCCGTTTGGGTAGCTTCCACACCGCGCCGCGGCTGCGGACGCGAAAATAGAGGCCCTGGAGGGCCTGTTCCAAGTCGACGTCGTTAAGATCGACATCGAAGAGAGCCGGACAGCGATACCCTTTCAAAAACCGCAGCTGCTTAGGCACCGAAAACGCCACCGTCAAACCTCCGGAACCAGCGGCGAGACTACCAGCCGGTTGTTCTGGACCACTGCCCGCACCTGTTGCCCGTCGCGAACGAGGACAGCGTCCCGGGTTGGCTGAAGCAGCAGGATGTTCTTGAACTCCTGCAGGTCCTGCAAAAGGGGCTGCGCTTCCTCATAGGTGACCAAATACCCCTCGCACGCTCGGCAGAGCAACTCATACAAGTCCAGTGTCACGAGCAACCTGGCGCCCCCTTTGTGACACAGGTAAACGCTGTCCGCGATCGAATCGGTCACCGGGTCCGAACGGTTGGGAAGCTCGAGCTCGAACTCGCTGAGGTCGAACAGTTTGAGCACGGTGAAAGAGGCATCGGGAAGGTTGGAGAGAACGAAGGCCAGCGTGGTCGTGTTGCCCGGGTCACCCAGCGCCTGCTCCGGGGCCCCCTCCATAAGGCTGATTCCCCTGGCCAAGCGCCGCAGCATCCTATCCAGAGGTTCCCGGCCGCTCAAGAACGCCTCGTATTCCTCCAGATGGCGGTACGGCAACAGGTCACTCGGGCTCGCAAATCCCAGTTCCTGGAGCTTCTCGGCGTCCGCCTCAAAATACAGCCTGCGCACCCATGTGCGTCGCAAGCGGTGGAATTCCTGCTCCGTCCGCGCGGATCGCTGAGCTTCGCCGAGCACGCTCCGGAGCGTGCTGTCCGCATGTCGGCCCCCATGAGCACCTACAACGATTTCCTGGAGAGGGTCGGTCCGTGCGTCCGTCTCCGTAGTGGTCGTCTGTTGTGCCACCGAACGGGCCAGGATAAGCCGATCGAGGATCGGGTGAGCGAGCCGCGCCGGGTCGAGGTCGCGTAGCTGCGCCACCAAGGGGTCGTCGGTATCCTCACGGGCCCCAAACAAGGTGTTGGGATAGAGATATTCCAGCCACGTGGGGCCCACCCCCTCCATCATCTTGTGCACGTCCGTGCAACCTAGGTCGGCCGTGATGGTATAGGCCAACAGGGAGCGAACATCCCGTATGGTGGGCCGGAACTCACGCCGTAAGTGAACAAAGGTAAGCAGCCGTTCGAGCCGTTGCACAACTTCCGCGCCCCGCTTGGGGTTCAGGCTCTCGGCGTTCCACTTGATCGGGCAGACGGCCTTAGCAGCACACTCCTCGCACACCGACCAATGCTCCGGTGCCGTCCACAATTCGAGCAGTCGAGCAACGAAGGAAGACGCCTGCTGATTGGCAGAAATACAGCGACGTTTCAAATCGACGACACGAACATCGCCGCGGTCGTCGTTACCTTCGAGGTACCTTCGGATCTGCCCCCACAATTCGGCGAACTGCGGCCGTCTCTCGAAGAAATCGAACATCCGCCCGTCGTTGATTGCGATAAGGGCCGTGTGCGAGCTGCCACGGTCCGCCACTATCGGGGTAAGCACCTCGTCCAGCACATCGTCGGCCGATCGCTGGCCCTGAGATTCGGAGGCATCGTACACTGCCCTGTAGGTCCGCCCCCCGAGTTCGGCCTCCCAACCGTAGCGATCGGCACTCTTCACTCTGCCGCCCCGCTCCCGTATGCAGTCGTGGAGTCTTTGTAGGAAGGCGGTCTTGCCATCACCTGGATTGCCGCAAAGCAAGACAAGACGGTATGTGCCGGCGAGCAGCTCGGGCAACAGGACGTCGTCCAACCCGGTGGTAACGTAGGTTTGCCGAGCGAACTCGCTTTCCAGCCCCCGGTTCTCGCTGTTGCCCAGCCGTGTGTTCCGGAACGCTCTCCGCAGGGAATCCACGAATTCGTTGACGCGTTTGATTCCCACACCGTTGGGCGGGGGCACAATGATCATTGCCTGCTTCATCTCGGCAGCACTCGCAAACCGCTGCGCCGGATCAACGGCCAGCGCCCGAAATAGGGCTTCGACGAAGCGGCGTTCCTCGGGAGAGTGGAAGTCGTCCACGCTGCGGGCGAATCGCCCCTTGTTCAGCCGGCCGTCCGCGTGGCGTGGCCAGGGAAGTTCGCCGGTGTACATCTGATAAAGCATCGCCGCGAAGGCGTACCGATCGCCGCTTGGGGGATAGGCGCCGCCCATGTCCACCTCGGGGGGCTGATAGGCCGGGGTGCCCAGGCACGTCTTGCTTTCGCTGGCAAGAGTCGCTAAACCGAAGTCGATCAGCCAGAACTCTGCTTCTGGTCTGTCCGGGTGACAGAGCACGTTCTGCGGCTTGATGTCTCGGTGCAGCACATCGTGTCGCTCCATCTGCTCCAGCATCGCCAAGAACTCGACGGCGAACTGTTTGCAGCGGCGTAGATCGCCCAGGAACGCCGTCATCAGGCTGGACAGCGGCCTCCCTTCGATGTACTCCATCTTGAGATGGAACGGCTTATCCCAACCGCGGATGTCATGAACTCTGCGAACATGGGGACACGGCAGGTGTGCAAACCTTATCTCTGGAAGAGCCACCTTCTTGTGTAGGGCTTCGCTGTGAAACCGTTTCAGCACGACGCGCTGCTGTAACACCCGGTCGTACGCAAGCCATGTTTCACCCGTTCCCCCTCTGCCCAGGCAGTCCAGGAGCTCGTACTGCCCTTCGATCACCTGGCCTCGCTGCCACGAGAGGCGTTCGATGGGTGGACGTAGAGCGTCTGCGACGGCAGCAGCCCGAGGACGCTGCTCCGGGTCCTCCATAAGTGCTGCCCTGATCACCCGGCGCTTCGCCTGGTCCAGGAAGCACAACGCCGTGTCCAGCCACTGGGTCTTGTCCCCGGCCGGCGGATCCGTTCCTATGGCAAGATAAGCTGCCGTCATCGCGAGGCTGTAAACGTCGCTCAACGGACTGGCGTAATGGGCCGACCGTTGCACCTCCGGTGGCCGGTAGGGGTCTTCGGGGAAGAATTCCCGTACCATCTCGGCCACCGTATATTCCACCGAAGCGCGAGCCACCAAGAAACTGGTAAAGAGCACATCTCCGTCGTCGGTAATCCACAAATGGTCCGGGTTGATGTTCCGGTGCACCACGTCATTCTCGTGGATCGCGGCCAGGCTAGCGAACGCGGTGTGCATGAGTTTCGTCCAGTAGTCGGCCGAAACGTCCTGGTGCTGCTGACGCCAGGCCCGAAGTGACCGCCCCCGCGGCAAACGTATCGCTAAAACCCAGTACTGGCCATCGGACCACGGGAACGGCGGCACAGGTTTCGCCACTGCTTCGGGACATCGCTCAGCGAGGAACTTCAGCACGCCGTACTCGTGCTCGATATCTCGACGGTGGCCCGCTTCGGCCACCTTGAGCACATAGCGATCGTGGCCATCCACGGCATCAAACAGCTTGATCGGCCCCTCCTGCCCCCGTTTGCCTACGACGTCAAACCGGTTGATCCGGCGGGGAACCTCAGGAGATTTCGGACAACCTGACAGGTATTCGATGATCCGGTCGCGCACCGGGCCAATGGAAACCTGGTCTTTGAGCCGGTAGTCCATGCCCGTGAGCCAGTCGGCCAGATTGTCGAGCCTGACGACCTGCCGATCCAGCCGAGGATCTTTCCCGGTTACGGAAACGTCGTCTCGGGTGAGGACTACAGCCGCCTGTACGAAGTGCCCTTTGCCCTGCGGCGTGTGAGGCCGCAGGGCCTCGCGCAGATTGCCGGCGAGGACGCGGGCGCACAGTTCCGCCTGATTGATCGGACTCTTCCGCGTTTCCCCCCACTCGAAGGTCCAGTACTGCTCCCCTGCGAAGATCCTGCCTCCCCAATGCTTCTCCTCCAGTACGTAGACTCCGTGGTCGCCGACCACGATGAAATCCACGTCCAGGGAGAAACGGCCGCTGGCGTGAGGGAGAGTCCTTGCGACAAAAACTTCCCAGCGGTCGGGCAGTTCCCGTTCGAGGACCCCCGCCACGAGTCGCTCACCCGGCGTCAGCCAATCGGCCTCTACCAGTGCGTGTACCCGCGCCAATGCTGTACCCTCTCAGAGCCGATGACCGAGTTGTCGTTCTCCCGTGAACCGGCCGCTTTTGCGCTCCGCGTGGCGCGCCGATACAGCCGTTCGCGCCGTTTAGGTCGGTCCCGCCGCTAGCGCAGTCCGGCCAGAAAACTATCCTACCAGGAATCCACGGCCGTGCGTCGCTCCAAACGCGTTCGACCTCCGCATCTCACCTCCCCTTCCCGACAGCAAGGGCCATCCGGATACAGAGGCGCGCTTTCGTCTGACCGCTCATCGGCCCCCTATGCTCCCGCGTGGCGCCGGGTGCCCACGGGGCTGAGTAAGCCGAGTCTTTCTCTGACCGAACTCACACGCTGCTCTACCGAATGACTGCCCGGTTCCCATCGCAGGCTAGCGGGGCTGGCGTTCGGCCTGAGGGGCCACAGCTCCGGGACCGAGCGCGGCAAACGGTCGATCGGCGGAACTGGCCGATCCCGCTTGGCCTGCAGAACTAATAGGCTGGATGGATTTGCTGCAACAGATGCACCCCAGCCGTGTCACGGGGCGATGACGGGCGCAACAGCAAAAACGGTGGTGTATACTCGGACGGAAGCCGCGCACGCTGCTGGAGCGCAGCCCGGACTGCAACTCCGCGGCGCGCTGCAAGCCCGTCGCCAGCAGGGTTGAAGCGTATCGCCGGGCGGGTTCGACGGCCTGACACACGGCCCGGGTCCGGTGCAGCGGAGACGTGTCAGGAATGGACACGACGCGAACACGTCCGCACTGCTTATCTACACCTTGAACGCCCATCACATCGGCGGGAGAATCGAATGCAGACGCTCACGGGGTTATTCCTCAACACCGTTGAGAAGCATCCGGACGCGGTTTTCGTTCACCACCGGGGGATCGACCACAATTTTGCCGACATCGCCGGACGCGCGGCCGCACTGGCATCCTGGCTTCGCGAAGGAGGTCTCGAGCGCGGTGATCGTGTGGCGATCGTTCTACCCAACAGCTCCGATTACGTGGCTGCCTATTTCGGCATCTTGCTTGCCGGTGGCGTGGCCGTCGGGCTCAATCCCGACACCACCGCCCGCGAATTGGCCTGGACCCTGAACCACTGCGCCGCGACCGGCATCGTCTACGACGACCGTGTGACCAATCTCGTGGCCGAAATCGCGCCTCAAGTACCCTCCTTGCGACTCCTCGTCGCGCGCGATGAAGAAGCGCCGGACCTGGGTGACGGCTGCTCCTGGGTGGCGCTGAACACGCTCGATGAGGAAGATCCTCCGGCCTCCTGCCCACTCACCCCGGACGACCTCGCTCAGATCATCTATACCTCCGGCACGAGCGGTCGTCCGAAGGGGGTAACCCTGAGTCATCGCAACCTGGTAGCCAACACCTCGTCCATCGTCGAGTACCTGCGGCTGACCGAAAAAGACGCCGTGTTCGTCATCCTGCCCTTCTTCTACTCGTACGGCAATTCCCTCCTGTTAACCCACATGGCCGTCGGGGGCCGATTAATCCTGACACCGGATTTCGTGTTCTGGAGCCGGGCGTTGGACGTCATGGAACAACAGGGGGCTACTGGCTTTTCAGGGGTGCCGTCTTCGTACGCCATGCTGTTGCACAAGTCCGACTTCTTGCGGCGGTCTTTCCCGTCGTTGAGGTACCTGACGTGTGCCGGAGGCGGTCTGGCGCCGGCCGTGGTGCAGCGCATCCGGGAGGCGTTTCCGCATATCGAGCTCTACCTCATGTACGGCCAGACAGAAGCGTCGGCCCGGCTTTCGTCGCTCATGCCGAGGGACGTCGACAGGAAGCTGGGATCGATTGGCAAGGGCATCCCGGGAGTGGAGCTGCGCGTCTTGGACGAAGAAGGCCGACCGGTGCAACCCGGCGAGATCGGAGAGATCGTCGCGCGCGGTGAGAATATCATGGTCGGCTACTGGAACGATCCCGAAGGCACGGCACGGGTGAAGCGCCCGGAAGGGCTACGCACGGGTGACCTGGCAACCGTGGATGAAGACGGCTACATCTACGTGGTCGGCCGCAAGAGCGACCTGATCAAGAGCGGCTCCTACCGAATCCATCCGAAGGAGATCGAAGAGGCGATCCTCGAATTGGATGGCGTCGCAGAAGTAGCCGTTGTCGGCCTGCCCGACGAAATCCTGGGAGAAGCCCCCGTGGCGTTCGTGGTGCCGGGTCAGGGACACGAGCTGAAAGAAGCGGACATTATCAAACACTGCGCCCGCACGCTGCCCCGGTACAAGGTGGTGAAGCGGGTCATCTTCGTGGACTCGCTGCCCAAAACCAGCAGCGGCAAAGTGCGCCGCAATGTACTCCGGGAACAGTACAGCGGGCAACCCGCCTAACTCGCCCCCCTCCGGATTCAGCGCGCTCTCCAGACCGGCAGCACGGCGTGGTGATCGCGCTTCCGCCGATGTAGGCCCCCTTCCCGGTGCCAATCCGCTCCTGCGTGGCGCAGTTGGGGCAGTCAGTGGGGGTAGATCCTTGCGATGAGCGGATGGTGCACAGCCCTGGTCCAGAAATCGGCAAGGAGAGTGCGATCGTCCTCACCGTACGGCTTTCCCGACACAATCGCCCCTACGTTCTGATCGATCTCGTAACGGAAGCGCATTCCGATCACGAGCACTGCAACTCGGGGGTCCGACAAGGCGCGCCGTATTGCTGCTCCGGGGAGCCGTTGGGCCCGGTCCGAGCGGAAGTCGGGCACGATATGCTGGGCGAAGGCCCCCAACACACCCCTCGCTAACACGTTCATTACGGCGATCCCCATCCCTCGCCGGTGGGCTCGCGCGATGCACGCCTCACGCAAAGACGCCAGGCGCTGCGATCGGACCGGCGCACGCCGCCGCAGGCAGGACGTGTATGCGAGAAGGCAATGGTCGAAGCCGCCGGATTCAACCAGCGTAAGCGCTTTGTCGAAGTGTGAGTGCGCCGAAAACCCGATCGTCCGCAGGAGACCTTTATCGCGAAGCCGGGCAAGTTCGCCGTGCACCTTCATGACCTGGGAGACCGTCATTCGGTCCAGGCCTGGGGCCCCGTGGATCAGCACGCCGTCCAGGTAGTCGGTTCGAAGCTGTCGGAGCGAGCTCTCCACGGCAGGCCGTACATGAGCGGGGTCGGTTGTCTCCACCTTCGTAACCAGAAAGACCTCCCTGCGCACGTCTTGTAAGGCAACTCCAAGAATGCGCTGGCTTTCCAGGTAGTTCCCCGCCGTGTCAAAGTAGCGGATGCCTCGCTCGTAGGCATGCCGCACGAGCTGCACGCGCTCGTCAAAGGAGAGGGGGCTGCCCCAGCGCGCCACGAGCGCTGCTCCGCCGAAGCCCAGCACCAGGAGTTCCACCCCCCTGCCGAAAGGGCGACGCGGAAGGACCCGCCGATCCGCCGGTCTTTCAGTCCCCGCGTCCACTTCGGCCTCAGCGCCCACGACGAGGGCTCCGCCTGCCCCTAGGCGAAGAAAGCTACGTCGGTCAAAAGAAGGCGAACCACCTTTCCACATGCCCTAAGCCTAAGATGCGAAAGCCTCGTCTGGATCATCCGGCGGAGCGGACCACCGTTCATCTGGGGCGCGTCCGCCCAGGACGTCAGTACGGGGTCGCGAGGCGGTGCACTGCGCTGGCGCAAACGGCCATCACCTCCAGAGCTCATCGGAAGCGTCCCAAGCCTGCGGAGGGCGCGGAAAAAGGGGGGATCCCCGTCGCGGTGGCACGGAGCATCGGTGTACGTTCAGGCCGTGCTTCCATTGCCATTCACTGATGCTACGCGCACGACAACGGCCTTCGGCCCTGCGGCCGAAGGCCGCTGACGGTGGTCCAGATAGCGAAGGGTTACCGCTTTCGGTTGTCTCGGATTTCGTAGAGTTTCCAGGCCCCTTTCTCGCGGCGGAGCACAAACTGGACGGGCCGTCCGGTCTGACTGCCCACCCGCACGACGACAACAACGGTGGATCCGCGCGGTGGCAGCGCACGATCCACGAAGGAATTGCGGTACTTCCGCACCAGCGCGTCAACCTTTGACTGGTCCGGTTTGTCTTTGGTCAGCTCGATCAGGTCGCCGCGGGCCTTGGAGGCGGTGAGTTTCTTGAGCGTTTTCAGGTCCTTTTGCGCCAGGGCCTGCAACCAGCGCTGGGTCACGCCCGCTGGGCTGTTCGGGTTGACGTTCCCCGCCCGGCGGCCTAGACGACCGGGCGCTCCGCCACCCGGATAGCCGCCACCTTCCATGCCGGGGTAGCCCCCGCCACCCGGAGGAGCTCCTGGACCAAAGCGGCCGCCACCACCAGGCCCGGCGCCGGGATATCCCCCCTCCATTCCGGGATAACCGCCCTCACCTTCGCCCTCCATGCCAGGGTAACCACCACCCGGGGGAGCTCCAGGACCGAAGCGGCCGCCACCACCCGGCCCGGCACCCGGGTATCCCCCTTCCATGCCGGGGTAGCCGCCCTCACCTTCACCCTCCATACCGGGGTAGCCACCGCCGGGAGGACCACCTGGGCCGGGTCTCCCACCCGGGGGACCGGCCGCGCCGGGATATCCCCCCTCACCTTCGCCTTCCATGCCCGGATAGCCGCCTCCAGGAGGTCCACCCGGGCCAGGGCGTCCACCCGGTGGCCCAGCCGCACCTGGATAACCCCCTTCTTCCCCTTCCATGCCGGGATAGCCCCCTTCACCACCTTCGCCCTGCATGCCGGGATAGCCCGGCCCGGACATGCCAGGGTAGCCTTGACCACCAGGGCCACCCGGTCCCGGAGGACCAGCCTGACCCGCTCCCCCTGCTGCACCAGGCTGTCCCGGCGGTCCCGCCATGCCCGGGTACCCACCGCCCCCCGCTCCGGGGTAGCCCTGGCCCTGCTGGCCCATACCGGGATAGCCCTGGCCACCAGGTCCACCCCCCGGTCCGGGCATTCCCATCATCCCTGGTCCGCCGCCTGGCGGCCCAGGCGGGCCCCCACCTGGCGCCGCCGGTGCTTGCTGGCCCTGAGCGGCCTGTCCCTGCGCCTGCTGGTCATTGGCAGGCTGTTGTTGCGCAGGGGCTACCTGCTCGGGCTGTTGGGATGCAGACGACGGGGGAGCCTGGGCTACGGGCTGGGATTCAACCTCGAGGGAATCCAGGTCGATCCCCTGATAACACCCTGCAGCGACAAAGGGTGCGGCTGCTAACGACGCTACTACCAGCCACCTGGGAATTCTCATCGGCGACCTCCCGGGACATTCGGAGGTTTGAAGGCAGGATTGTCCTTGCTCGCTAGGTATTCTAGCAACCGAACTCGTTCGGCTGCCAGATCTTCCCCGCCGAACAGCCCGGTTGACGTGACCAGCCCCACTTCCCAGCCCCCGGGCCGAGCATCGAACGATAACGATGACGAACAGAGAGCGGCGCCAACAGCAGGTCCGTACCCGGACACTCTGGCCATCGGAGTGCCTGGTCGACGAACAGCGAATTACCAGCTCCCACCTACCCGGAAGATCGCCCCATGTAGTTGCAGCGGGCAGCGTGCGTTTCCTATCAGGTCTTCCGAACCCCCCTAGACGACCGAGGCCGCGATTTGTCCAGAGACCCACCGTGCTGGTAGGCATAACCGCGGCGAATGGGATGGAGAATCTGACGGCGATCGTGCATGCTGAGCGGTCAGCTCGACCGGTGAAGCACGCGAGTCTAACCAGCAATGCCAGTACGGTCACCGCCGGGGGGGTCGCAGTTACACCAAAGACAAGTCTTAACGCCTTCGCCGTGACGGCCCAACCACACGACAGACGTCGAACTGCTCTCAAGTACGAATGCTCCGTTCATCCAAACGGTTGCACAATCCGATGCCGCCACCTCTCCCTGATCCGTGAGCTAAGTTTCAGTTGGGAGGGAACACAGACGACAGGTAGTGAGCTCTCGTGGTCGTTGCCTATGAACGGCTTTGCCCGCCACCGAACACCTCCTCTTAGAACCGCAATCCGCCTGCTTGCCATCGCGTCCCTTCTGTGCTGCGGAGTGCTGATAACCCTGGCGCACAAGGTCACCACGCTACAGCACCAAGAGTTCGAAAGGCTTCTTGACCAGCGTGTAGCGATCCTGACCGCTTTCGGCAGGGCTTGTCGCGCTTACACCAAGGAATACCTGCGTCCGGCGATGGAAGAACGCAACGTGCCGTTCACCGTCGAGGCAATGTCCTCCACGTTCGTGACGGAGCGCATCTTCGAGCTGCTCAACCACGAGTTTCCGAACTATCGCTACCGCCAAGCGTCCCTCAACCCGCTCAACCCTGCCCACCGCGCAACCTCGGCAGAAGCGGAGATCATCCGGCGATTCCAGCAGAACCGGGAGCTGGACCACCTGAGCGGATTCTGGCAAACGGATGAAGGGGAGGTCTTTTACGTCGCCCGCCCGATCGTGGCGGAAAAGTCGTGCCTGAAGTGTCATGGTTCGCCGGAGTCGGCCCCTGCAGCGATCCGGCAGCGCTACGGTACGAGCAGCGGTTACGGTTGGCAGCCAAACGAGGTTGTGGGCATCCTGACCGTAAGCGTACCGGCAAGCGACATTCGGGCAGCCCACGGGCGTGTGGAGCGGAGAACGTGGCGCGCAACCTTCACGACGGGGGCGATCCTGCTGGCCTGCCTTCTTGTACTCGGATGGCTGCTGATCGCGCACAACTGCCAGCTCGAAGCGGCGCGGTCGCGGGCAGAGCAGGCGAACGCAGCCAAAAGTCGCTTCCTGGCAACCATGAGCCACGAGATCCGAACCCCTTTGACTTCGATCATCGGCTGCGCCGAGGAGCTGGAAAACCTTCAACGCGCAGGTGCCCTGCCCAACGAAAGCAAGGAATACGTGGAAGGCATCGCCACGTCCGCCAAGCACTTACTCGAACTCGTGAACGACATCCTGGATCTGGCGCAGATCGAAGCGGGACATAAGACAAATGCTCACGACCCGGTTAACTTGCCCGGCGTCCTGATGGACGTTGTCGCGATGATGCGTATTCGTGCCGAGAAAAAAGGAATCTATGTGAAGCTGGTACTCCGCAGCCCGATTCCTCAGGTAATCTACGGTGACGCGGCTCACCTCCGTCAGATCCTGGTTAACTTGTTGGGGAACGCGGTGAAGTTCACGGAGACAGGTGGTGTCAGCGTGGAATTGAGCGTCGATCGGACTCAAGAACCACCCTGGCTCGAACTGACCGTTCGGGACACGGGTCCCGGAATCCCGAGCGATCGGTTGCCTTACCTATTCACCCCCTTCTACCAGGCGACGGACGATCCGCACAAACGGCAACAGGGTACGGGACTGGGCCTTATGGTCTGCAAGCAACTGCTAGAGCTGGCCGGCGGTTCGATCTCGGTTGAAAGCGAGCCTGGCAAGGGAACCTGTTTCCGGGTGGGGCTGCCGCTGGAAGTTCCGAAAGAGGTCCAGTGGGTCAGCGAGTGTACGAAGCATCGGAGCGAGGCCGTCTGTTCGCCCCATGGCACGGTGCCGCCCTTGCGTTTGGCGAACACTCGAATCGCAGTCTGCGACGATAACCCGCTGAACCGACGCCTGCTCGCTCGGAGCCTCGAACGCGCGGGGGCCAGATGCTACACGTTCGAAAACGGTCAGGAGCTGCTCGAGTTCCTTTGCGGCACCGCCCAGGACCGGTGGCCGGACGCCGTCCTCCTCGACCTGAATATGCCGGTCCTAAACGGTTGGCAGACCCTTCAGGCTCTGAGAAGACAGGGGTTGAACATTCCGGTGATCGCCCTCAGTGCCGATGTGCTGGAGGAAACGCGCCGCAAATGCCTGAAACAGGGGTTCGATGCCTTCCTCACCAAGCCAGTCGACAAGAAGCGGCTGATCGAAACCCTTCTTCACCTCTGCCCGCGGCAAGCCGGTTCGGCCGTCGCAACGACAGACGAGTCGTAAGAATGGCGCAGCGGCATGAAGCACTTCCTCAAACGGCCCACGGCAGGACCAGAAAGCACACCGCGGCGCACCTCAGCACCCAACTTCGCGACCAGGCTCTGGCCAGCGCCGCGCCGCTTGGCCCGTCTTCCGGGTGACCGAGATCCCATGGCGTGGGCACGCCTTCTCGGCTCAGCTGCGCACGGTCGGCGAAAATTGGTTTAGGAACAAGGCAAGGCATTTCTGAGGCTTCCCGAGCCGCACCATCGCAACCCCCTGGTGACTTCAACTCTTCCGCGTATCCGCGGTGACTTAGCTCGGGTGCTCTTTGGAGGCCAACCGCCAATTCTTTTGAGGGGACCGCCCCGCACGCGCCTTCGCTGCCCTCGTCGGCGAGCTTCGCTGACAGCGTCTGCGCGATCGGGCCAGTCGCCGCTCGTGCAGCCTGGAAAGCAAACTGTCCCCGGCCGGGCAGGCCCTTAAGGCTATACACGAGGGTTGACAGAGAGAGAGGCTACAATGGCGTCGGCTTGCAGGAGAGAAACGCCACGTTCTCGGAGGGTTGGCCGTGCCGCGGCGGCAGTGGCTGCTTGTTCTTGCACTCACCGTGGCAGGCTGCGGTCCGAAGAGCGAAGGGCCGCATCTTGAGTTCGACAGCAACTGCGCCCTGATCGCGCGCGGGTTGCCTGGGCAGACGGTGACCCTGCGCGTGCCGTTCTGGAACACCGGCTCGCAGCCGTTGGTCATCCGCCGAGTACAGAGTACCTGCGGATGCTCTGTGGTCGGTTTGGACCGCGACGTGGTCGAGCCCGATGGCCAGGCGGTGTTGACGGTCGAGCTCCACATCGGCTCGTCCGCCCGTGGTGGCCAGGTGATCCTCGAAACGAATGACGCAAGCCGGCCGGTCGTGCAGTTACCGTTCCACTCGCAGCCCGTGGTTCCGCTCGAATGCAGCGACCAGCATGTGGTGATCACGGTGGAACCGGGGCGTGAGGGACCAGCCTGCGCCGAGGTTCGAATCAAAGAGCGGCCGGACCTGGCGGAGGCCTATCGGGTGCAGCGTGTTGGCGTTGCCGAGGTGGCGGGCGACGGGTGGCGAGCGGAGGTGAAACGGCGGTCCTCGGAATGGGTTCTAACCGTTTGCTACACCGGTAGGCTCCCCGCCGTATCCACGAGAGGCCTGCTACGGTTGGAAGCGCAGACTTCCCAGGGCCCGTTCTCTATGCCGATTGAGATCGTCGCGGAGAACGCGTCGGCGATATTTCTCGCGCCCCCGAGGGTGTGGCTTCACGCGAGGGGCGCAAATCGAGCCGAAAGCGACGAGGTGGAGGTAGCTTCGGCTTTTGTGCTTGCGCGTCGGGGCGAGTTACCGGACCTGACGGATTACCAGACGGAGCTTCCGCTGCGGGTCGAGTTCGAGCGGCGGACCACGCGGCGGGG
>Ga0256839_1002986_pt1 | contig 18021 bp, 19 predicted proteins | sample 354166metaG_FD_185968 | JGI IMG/M metagenome (GOLD analysis project Ga0256839, IMG submission 185968) | Hydrothermal vent microbial communities from Mid Atlantic Ridge, Atlantic Ocean - 354-166 | ecosystem: Environmental > Aquatic > Marine > Hydrothermal vents | place: Atlantic Ocean: Mid... | reverse complement strand
CACCGGAATTTAAAAAAGTTCTTCGGCTCGCCTCTTTGCGGGCTAAAAAAGTCGGCGGGAATATCGTGATGATGCGCATCATCCGGCCCAGTGAATTCCAGCATTGGATGGCCGTTCGGGACATCATGGAGGAAGAGGCCATGCAGGAAGCGCAGGTCATGATGGATAAATTCGCAGAAGAGATAAAAGAAATTTCCGGCCTTGATTGTGAACAGGTTATTTGCAAGGGTGAGCCGGGAGAAGTCATCGCGGAATATATTAAAAAAGATCAGGATATTCATATGCTGGCGCTGGGGGCGAATGTGGATGGTGATCCCGGACCGCTTATTAAGGCATTTCGGGAGGAATTGTTAAATGTTCTGCATATGCCCGTTCTAGTGATTCCCGGGAATATGACGGAAGCGGAAATCAAGAAATTCGTTTGATTCTGGATAATCTCCTGTAATTGAGCAAATTTGCCCTTGATTTTAACCTCAACACTTGCCATTTATATGCCATCATTAAAGCAGTAGGAAGAATACATGTTTATCCAGACCGAAATAACCCCAAACCCCGCCACCCTGAAATTCATTCCGGGGGAAACCGTGATGGCGCAGGGAACGGCCTTTTTTGAAAATAGTGAGGAGGCCGAAAACTCACCCCTCGCAGCGCGCCTTTTTGCAATTGAAGGGGTGTCGGGCGCGTTTTTCGGCTCTGATTTTATTTCGGTTACGTTACGTGATCAGGACTGGGATGATAAAAAAACAGAAGTTTTAGGAGCCATTATGGCGCATTTCTCGTCAGGTGATCCTGTGGTTTCCGAGACGTCGTCAGCTCCCGCGCAGGAAATGGATGAAAATCCGGAAGATGCGGAAATCGTCGCCCAGATTAAAGAGCTTCTTGATGCCCGTGTCAGGCCGGCGGTGGCCCGTGATGGTGGAGATATCACCTTTCATGGCTATACTGAGGGAAAGGTTTTCCTTCGGATGCAGGGGGCTTGCGCAGGCTGCCCAAGCTCAACGGCAACTTTGCAATATGGTATTCAAAATCTGTTGAAACATTATATTCCCGAGATCGAGTCCGTAGAGGCTGTTTAGTTCATTTTAATTCGTTATTTAACGAAAAATGGTAATCCGAACCAATACCATCTTTTATCCGGGCCGGGCATGGTGCAGTTAATTCTGCTGCGGCCTTTGGGCAGGGGCAGGTCAAACCTCACCTCTACCCTGTTTCTGTCAATGCGGGTGATGTCGGCGGCCTTGCCCAAGTGGGAGGGGTAGCAGCTCATGGCGGACAGGCCGCGTATATTTTCTTTAACGGTAAAGCCTATTTGCGGCGGATTTTCCTTGATGACCGGACTGATGGGCAGAATGTCATAAGCGGGCAAGGCCCGGGCGTTCACGATTAAACGAAACCGGTCCATATTAGAATATTTCTCATTGAGCGCGAAACGCGGCAAGCCAAAGAGGTTGCTGTGACTGCTGGCACCGCTGGAAAATTGACCAAAGGCAGCCTTGATATGCATTTCCTTTAAAGTATGTTGCAGCATTGGGCTGAATTCGCCGTAAGGATAAGCGAAAATATCCGGGAAACTGCCGAGTTCTTTTTCATAAATAGCCGTTGCCGTTGCAATATCTTTTCTGGCTTGTTCCATGGTCATATAAGGCAGAGGGTCATGGGTATGGCCATGATGTCCAATAGTGACCAAGGGATCGCTTGCCATATCCCGTAGCTGCTGCCAGGTCATATAATTGGCATTATTTTGACTTACAGGTTTGGTCGACACGAATAGGGTAAAAGGGAAATTTGCGGCTTTTAATTTTGGCCAGGCATGGTGAAATATGGACAGATAGGCGTCATCAATGGTGATGGCAATAGTGCGGGGCGGTAATTTTTCTTTGTTCTTTAAGGCCGTAACGATGTCATCAAGGGGGACAATATTGTATTTTTCTTTTTTCAGCTCTTCCAGATGGGCGTCAAATTGCGGTAAAGTGATATTGGTGGTGGGGTATTTCTCTTCGCCGAATCTGTGATACATGAGAATGATGGCGGAATCTTCAGCCTGTTCAGTTTGTTCAGCTTTTGAAAATTCGGGAATGGCAAAGGAAGAGGCCATAATTATGACGGTATAAAATATAAATGATAAGCTGTGATTGACAAGGTTAAACATTACATTCCCTGAAATTAGATTATTGCAATTGAATCATTTTATAATTTTGTAATAAGTTGACTATAGCAGGATATTTATAAAAGAAAATCTTCTTTGTCCGGCAGAATAATGGTTTAGAAATATGTTAAGATATGAGATATATAAAAGAAACCTATTGTAAAAGTTAGGATAACAGATGACACAAGACATACTTTCCGACCGGGATTTGAACGTGATTTTCAGGGAAGCCCATTCTTTCACAGGATGGCAGGATATGCCCGTTTCAGAAATTACCATTCGGGCCATGTATGATCTTTTACGGTTGGGGCCGACAAGCCTTAACTGTTCGCCGGCAAGGTTTGTGATCGTCAGAAGTGCTGACGCCAAGAAAAAACTGGCCGATTGTGTCAAGGCCGCTGGCAAGGGCCTGATCACTGCCGCGCCTTTTAGCGTTATTGTTGGCTGTGATGCGAATTTTTACGAAAAAAAGGATGATTTATTCACCCATTATCCTGAGGCAAAAGGCCTGTTTAAGGAAGATGAGGCATTTGCGCAGGAAGAAGCCTTTCGCAGCAGCAGTATGCAAGGGGGCTATTTAATCATTGCCGCCCGCGCGCTGGGGCTGGATTGCTGTCTCATTCCGCATATTGACCAGGGTAAGGTGAATGACGCCTATTTCAAGGATACGTCATGCCGGGTGAATTTTATTTGCAGCATGGGCTACGGTGATGCGGCTGGTATGACCGCCCATGATTATCGCCTGTCTTTTGATGAGGCGTGTGAAATAGTTTGATAATACTTGCCCTTGATTCTGCCCTGACCTCCTGCTCTGCCGCAGTGATAAAAGACGGCAAAATAATCTCCGAATTATTTGAGGATAGAATGCGCGGGCAGGCAGAACGTCTGGTGCCAATGTGCCAGGAAGCCTGCGATAAAGCCGGTGTGAGCTTTGAGGATTTAACCGCCATAGCCGTAACGCGCGGCCCCGGGGCCTTTACCGGCGTGCGTATCGGGCTTGCAACGGCCAAGGGGCTCGCCCTTGCCCTCGGACTGCCGCTTATGGCGGTCACAACATTGGAAGTCGTGGCCCATAATTTGATGCAGGGTTTGGCCCAGAATTTGACTAAGGTGCATAGGGGCCGCGCGGCGATTGCGATTGATGCCCGAAGGTCGGAAGTTTATTTGCAGATTTTTGATATAACGGGCGCCGAGCCGCTGCCTGTGTCGGAGCCGGCAGCGGTGCCCTTAACGAAAATATCTGACCATCTGGATGAAAAACTCACGCATTTAGGGGGCACTGGCGCGGATTTGCTAAAGCCGTATCTTGCCCCGGAACTCATGCAGAAGATTGCGTTTCCCGCCATGTCAAATCAGCCAAATGCGGGCAGGGTTGGCCTTATTGCTGCAAAAAGATTTAAAGCGGGAGAAGTTCCGGATAAGATTGCGCCTTTATATCTGCGCGCGCCGGATGCGGTGGCGGCAAAACCCGTAACCTATGCTTTTCAGAATCAATGACGTTTTCTTTCGCCCTATACGGCGGTCTTGCCCAAGGCATAACCGCCGGGAAACTGTCCGAAATCCACAGGCTGTCCTTTCAGGATTCAGCAGAGCAGGTCTGGACGCCAGCGGAAATATCATCTTTGTTGCTAAATCCGGATACGCGGGCCATGACCATACGGCAGGATGCGCAGGCCATCGGGTTTTTAATGTGGCGTCAGGCGAGGGAAGAGGGGGAGATACTTACGCTTTGTATTCTGCCGGCATTTCGCGCGCAGGGCATGGCAAGCCGGATATTGCAGGAATTTTACCTTTTGGCCAAAAAGGCCAAAGTCGAGGAAATTTTTCTTGAAGTCAGGGAAGATAACGTCCCCGCGATCGGACTCTATGAAAAAAACGCCTTTAGGATAGTAGGGCGGCGGAAAAATTATTATGGCGATAAAGACGCATTGATTATGAAATATATCATGAAATAAAGCTAAAAATTAAAGACAGGGAATAATATAAATATTATATTATAAACTGCTTCTATTCATTTCCCGCCCGCCATGAAAGAATTTGGAATCAAAAGGGATAATGTGTATAGTTGGGAAAAATATTAAGAAGTTAACAGGGTAATATAATATGTCGTCAGAGATTGAACAGATGTGCATTGAAAAGGGCATGCGGATGACGGATCAGCGCCGGGTAATCGCCAAGGTTCTTTCGAATGCGAATGACCATCCTGATGTGGAAGAGGTTTATCGCCGCGCCACTGATATTGATTCACGTATCAGTATCGCAACCGTATATCGTACCGTACGCCTTTTTGAAGAGGCCGGAATTCTGGAACGTCATGACTTTCGTGTGGAAAGCGGTGAAAACAGGGCCAGATTTGAACTGGTGAGCGAAATACACCATGATCATCTGATCGATGTTGAGGGCGGTGAAGTCATTGAATTCCATGACAGGGAAATAGAAGAGCTTCAGAAGAAGATCGCCGAAAAGCATGGTTACCGGCTGGTGGATCACCGTATGGAGTTATATGGTGTGAAAATCAGGTGATATCGGTAATTGCAAAGTCCTTGCATATCTTATATGACAATGCCCAAACCATTCAATTATAAATATTGGGCAATTATAAATATTGGGCCCAAACCATTCAATTATAAATATTGGGTTGTTGGTCGCGTAAATTCTATAAAGGCAGAAAATAAAAAACATATGAGAGAATATTACAGAATACTCAAGACGCTTGTTTTTTTTGCTATATTGTTGCCGCCGACCATTATTTTCAAGAAATTGAAATTTCCGGGCTATAAGGCATGGCCGCATCTGGTTCATCGTGCCATTTGTTTCTCTCTGAATATTAAAGTCACCAAGATCGGCGAACCGTTAGAAGGCCCGCCAACTTTATTCGTCTGTAACCATGTTTCCTGGATTGATATTATCGTTTTGGGTCATATTATAAAAGGCTGCTTCATTGCCAAGAAAGAAATGATTGACTGGCCTATATTAGGGTATTTATCCTCGCTCCAGCGGACAATATTCATTGATAGAGAACGCCGGGGAGATGTTATTGAGCAAAGAAAGGAAATGCAGGATAGAATGCATAATGGCGATAATCTGATCCTGTTTCCCGAAGGGACAACATCTGATGGCGGCAGGGTATTGCCCTTTAAAAGCTCATTATTCGGCGTTACGGAAACAGCCATGCATTTGCAGCCCGATGAACATGGGCAGCTTCAGGAATTGATGGTACAGCCGGTAACGGTGGTCTATAAAAAGATCAATAATATGCCGACCATCCGGGCTAACCGCTCCAACGTTGCCTGGTATGGTGATCTTGAAATGGGGCCGCATTTAAAAGGCGTGCTGAATTTATTGAAAGTAGAAGTAGAAGTGCATTTTCATGAGCCTGTTTCCCGCAACCTGTTTAAAACGCGCAAAGAATTATCCGCATATTGTCAGCGAACCATTGAGAATCGCTTGTTAAGTTCCTTGCGGGGAAAGTTTAACTGATGCGCAAGGGAATATATTAATGAGTTTGCCCCCTAAAAAATTATACATCAAAACATACGGTTGCCAGATGAATGTCTATGATACGGAGCGTATGATAGATGTCATGACCCATGAGGGCTATGAGGTTACGGACGCCCCGGATGACGCGGATCTTGTTATTTTGAATACATGTCATATTCGGGAGAAGGCCGCAGAAAAAGTATATTCCGATATTGGCCGCCTGCGCGTAATGAAGGAAAAACAAGCCAAAAAAGCGGAGGCTTCCGGCCGGGAAAGTAAAAAATCCATCCTTGCGGTTGGTGGTTGTGTGGCGCAGGCAGAGGGGGCCGAAATTCAGCGCCGCGCCCCGACAGTGGATATGGTTTTTGGGCCGCAAACCTATCACCGCCTGCCTGAGATGACCGATCAAGCCGATAAAATCAAGCAAACCGGCGCACGTCCCCGTATTGTGGATACGGATCTTGTTGTCAGTGAAAAATTCGAAAGCCTGTCCAAAAAGGGCATCGCCCGGAAAAAAACCGCTTTTTTAACTGTGCAGGAAGGCTGCGATAAATTTTGCACCTATTGCGTCGTTCCCTATACGCGGGGCGGTGAATTCTCGCGGTCATTTGAAGATGTGATGAAGGATGCCCGGAAATTAAATGAGGCAGGCGTATTGGAAGTAACCCTGCTTGGGCAGAATGTTAACGCCTATCACGGGATGAGCCGTGAAAATGAGGAATGGTCATTGGCCCGCCTGATCCGTCATCTGGCCGATGTCACGGACTTCAAGCGGATCAGATATACCACATCTCATCCCCATGACATGACCGATGAACTGATCGCAATCCATGGGGAGGTCGCGCAATGCATGCCTTATCTGCATTTGCCGGTACAATCTGGCTCCGATAAAATTGTCAAGGCCATGAACCGGCATCATACGATTGCGTCTTATATGAAAATTGTTGAATCCATTCGGGCCGTGCGTCCCGATATTGCCCTGTCCGGTGATTTTATCGTCGGTTTCCCGGGGGAGACAGATGCAGACTTTCAGGCGACCATGAAGCTGGTCAGGGAGGTTGACTATGCCCAGGCCTATTCTTTCATGTATAGTGAGCGGCCCGGCACGCCTGCGGCGGGATGGGAAGCTCAGGTCGAAGAACATGTTAAATCGGAACGGCTTGCCGAGCTTCAGGAAGAGCTTAATCGCCAGCAACGGGCCTTTAATGATAAAAGCGTTGGCAAGGTCATGTCCGTTCTTCTCGAGCGGACGGGCAAGCAGGATACCCATCTTGTCGGGCGAAGTCCTTATATGCAGGCTGTCCATGTAGATGTTGGCGATAAAGAAGCCGCTGAGTCGTATTTTGGCCAGATGGTGGATATGAAAATTATGAGCGCGGGGCCCCGTAGCCTCAAAGGTGAGTTTGCGACGTAAATGACGAAATTAAAGACAATCATTCTGGAATTTGAGGATAATGAATATCTGCCTGAGCTATACGGCGAACATAACTGCCACCTTGCGCGGATAGAACAAAAGACCGGCGCGAGTTTCACGGTCAAGGGAAATATATTGGCCATCGAAGGGAGCAAGTCTGCCCGAGAGACGGCCAGGCAGATCATCGCGGGCCTTCATGAAGATCTGGAACTGGGCGGCAAGCTTGCCATGGACGATATTGACGGCGCCATTCGCATGGCTGATTTTCTTGATGCCCCCAAGAAAGAGGTTATTCTCGAACGCAAGGATTTTGCCAACAAGGAAAATAGAATCCGGACGCGCAATGCGATAATATCGCCGAGATCGAAAAATCAGGCCCTCTATATCCAGGCCTTGCGCGAAGGTAATATGACCTTCGGGCTTGGGCCTGCGGGAACGGGCAAGACATTTCTTGCGGTGGCCATGGCGGTATCCTGCCTTTTGGAAGGCAAGGTCGAGCGGATCGTTTTGACAAGGCCTGCGGTGGAAGCTGGTGAGAAGCTGGGTTTTCTGCCGGGCGACATGCGCGAAAAAGTCGATCCTTATCTAAGGCCGCTTTATGATGCGCTTGGTCAAATGATTTCCATGGAACAGACGGAGAAGAGGCTGGAAAATGGTGATATTGAAGTCGCCCCCCTTGCTTTTATGCGGGGCAGGACGCTTTCCAATGCCTTTGTTATTCTGGATGAAGCGCAGAATACCAGCCCCATGCAGATGAAAATGTTCCTGACCCGTTTCGGTGAAAACTGCCGGATGGTGGTTTGCGGCGACCCCTCTCAGGTGGATTTACCCAACGGCACGCCGTCCGGATTATACCATGCCATGAAAGTTTTAAAGGGGATCGATGATATTTCCTTCATCCAGTTTAACGCGGATGATGTGGTGCGCCATCCGCTGGTGGGGGATATTGTTCGGGCCTATGATCTTGCAGAAGCGAGACAAGGTAAAAAATGATCCCGGAAAAGATTGATATAAACCTCCAGTCTGAAATCTGGGCGAAATATTGTCCAGAATATACCGGGCTTATGGAATCTTGTTTCGAACAGATTATAAAACTGGTGCCGGAGGCTGAATTTTTCAAAGATATTCCTCACCTTGAATTAAGTATTCTGTTGACGGATGATCAGAATATTCGCCGGCTCAACAAGGAATATCGCGGTAAGGACAAGGCAACAAATGTTTTGTCATTCCCATCATTGTCTTATGATGATATTCAAAATTACCAAAGGCCGGATTGTGAAATGCCTGAATATCCTGTGGCGCTCGGGGATATTATTTTTGCTTTTGAAACTATAACACGCGAGGCTTCAGCGCAGGGTAAAATTTTTTCGGATCATTTCTGTCATTTATTCATTCATGGCATATTGCATCTTTTGGGCTATGGTCATGCGGGGGATATAGAGGCCCAGGCCATGGAAAATATGGAAAAGAAATTGCTTTTGAAACTATCTATTGACGATCCTTATCAGGATTGAGACAATTGAACTTAAAAATTAATATGGTCGGAGAGACATGAATATAGAAAATGATTCAGTAGAAAAAAACGCAGCAGAAGAAAAAGCTGTCGAAAATATCATTGGCGACGAGCCTCCTTCGCAAGAGAAGGCGGGATTTTTCCGTTGGCTCAAAGGTCTGCTCCCGGCCTTTATGACGGGTTCCTCCTCGGATAAGGGGGGTGATGATATGCTTAAAGAAAGCCTGGAGGAGGTTATTGATGAGCTGGAGAATGACCAGTCATCCTTTGGCGAAGAAGAGCGCTCAATCATCACAAACACGCTGGCCTTCAGGAATAAGCGTGTGGATGATATCATGGTGCCCAGAACAGATATTATTGCGGTCGATGCTTCTGCAAGCTTTGAAGAGGTTATGGATGTCTTTATCAAGGGGACAACGTCCCGTCTGCCGGTTTACCGGGAGACTCTGGATGAAGTGATTGCCATGGTGCATATCAAGGACGCCTTTCGAGAGCTGGTTTTAATTAAGGAGGCGAGCAATGCGCCTGACTTTAATTCGACGGCTTTGCGATCCATACAGCGCCCCATATTATTCGTGCCGCCCTCAATGAAACTGTTTGATCTGCTGACTAAAATGCAGGCCACCCATATTCATATGGCCGTCGTGGTGGATGAATATGGCGGCACAGACGGGCTTTTAACCATTGAAGACCTTGTGGAACAGATTGTTGGTGATATTGAAGATGAGCATGATGAGGCTGAAGAAGAGCTTCTGCGGGAATTGCCGGGCGGTGACCTTGTGGCCGATGCGCGACTTTCCATTGAGGCGCTTGAGGGCTTGCTTGGCCTTGATCTTCTGCCGGATGACCAGGATGATGACGTGGATACTCTGGGGGGATTATTATTCACAATTTCCGGATATATTCCCGAGGTTGGGGAGGTTATCAAAGATAAAAATGGCCTGAATTATGAGATATTGGCCGGTGATGCCCGCAGCATTAAGACGGTGCTGATCAAGCGTCAGGATTTGACCCAGTCTTTAATTAAGGATATGGAAAAAAACGCGGGTTTATCTGATGATAAACCAAAACAGACCGTACAATAACCACCATGGACAAGGGGAAAATCGCTCAAATATTACTTGATTGGCTTGAACATCGCTCAGACATTCAAAGAATGTGTCTTGTTCTGCTGGCCGGGATTATGTCGGGTTTTTCATTTGCGCCATTTTACTTATTTCCTTTGTTGGCAATAAGTTACCCCCTTCTTTTGCTGGTTTTGTTTAAAAGCAACCGCTTCTCTGACGCCTTTTCTTTTGGTTGGTTGTTTGGTTTTGGCCAATTTTTTGCGGGATTAATATGGATTGCCTCCGCGTTTGAGGTTGATGATCGTTTCCCGGGATGGGTTGGTTATTTTGCTGTCGGGGCTCTTGCGGCTATATTGGCTCTTTATGCCGGGCTCGCGACAGGGCTTCTTTGGCGGTTGTTCAGACATAAAAACCTGCAAAAAAACAGCCTGTCCATTGTCCTGTCCTTTGTGGTTTTCTGGAATTTGGCAGAATGGCTGAGGGGGCATCTCTTTACGGGCTTCCCCTGGAATCTTTCGGGCTATACATGGGGTTTTTCGGACATCATGCTGCAATCCAGCGCCATATGGGGCATATATGGCCTTGGGCTGCTGACCATATTTTTGGCTTGCGTGCCATATCTTCTCATTCAAATGTCAACGGTACCAGCACCGCCGAAAAAGTCGATTCTGGCCGTGATTTCTGCGAGCGTTTTGATCATTGGCGGCATGGTGACTTATGGCATGCTTCAGCTGTCGGAGCCGACAGTTTTCCATGATGATGTGAAATTGAAGATAATTCAGGCGAACATCAATCAGGAAGATAAATGGGACAGGGCCAGGAAATCTGATAATTTCATCAAATATCTTGAAATGAGTAAAAGTCCGCCAGAACAAGGCATAACCCATGTTATATGGCCGGAAACAGCGGTGGCATATTTTCTGGATATTGAGCCTTCGCGCCGTTACCTGATTGCGGATATGTTAAATGAAAATTCTGTTTTGATGACAGGTTTTCCGCGCATTAAAAGGCAGCCTGTGCTTCAGGCATGGAATTCCTTTGCCGTTGTTGACCATTTGGGCAATGTAAAGCATATTTATGACAAGCATCATCTTGTCCCCTTTGGTGAATATACGCCGGACATTATGCGAAATTCGCTCTCCTTTCTGGGCCTCGGTATGCTTGTGGAAGGCTTCTCATATAGTAAAGGGGCGGGGCTTGAGACGTTTCATCAGGAAAATATGCCATCATTCGGGGTCCTGATCTGTTATGAAATTATCTTTCCGGGTGCTGTTGTCGATCAAAGCAACAGGCCGGACTGGTTGTTGAATATTACCAATGACGCATGGTACGGATCATTTAATGGCCCTTACCAGCATTTACTGCAAACCCGCGTTCGGGCCATAGAAGAAGGCCTGCCCATTATTCGGTCTGCGGGCACGGGCGTTTCGGCCGTTATTGATGCCTATGGCAGAGTAATCAAGAGCTTGGAATTAAACAGACAGGGCGTTATAATTTCGGGATTGCCCGTAAAGCGAGAAAGCTTAACCCTATATTCTCAAAAAAGTAATTGGATATTCTTCGTTTTAATGTTATTTCTATTTGGGTTAAATATTTTATTCCAGAGGCAATGGAGTGCTCGCGCATAAGATAAAGCTTGACCTTGTAAGCTTTCGTCTCTAACTGTATGTGGGTAATTCTGGGGCTTGTTAATTTAAGTGTGTATTGAGTAATTAAATAGTTGGAATTAAATATGATTAAATCAAAACCAGAACCTGTGGACGTACATGTTGGCTCACGGGTACGCTTGCGTAGAACTTTATTAGGTTTCAGTCAGGATAAATTGGGTAAAGCCCTGAACCTGACCTTTCAGCAAATTCAGAAATATGAACGCGGCGCGAACCGGATTGGATCTAGTCGGCTTTATCAATTGTCACAAATTCTTGATGTTCCTGTGTCCTTTTTCTTTGATGATATGCCAGCAGAAATTACGGAAAAGGCTGCCGGAATGTCCGAAAGTGGGGGGCAATCCTTCGAAGTCGGACAATTGTCACGCCGGGAAACACTGGAACTGGTCAGGGCATATTATAAAATTCAGGACCCCGCCGTTCGCAAAAAAGTTTTTGAGTTGGTAAAAACGCTTGGCAAGTCTTCTTCCGGTAAATAATAAGATATGTCATCAGGCATGAGGCTATTGAAACAGGTGCGTACTTTGAATGGTGCGCGCCTTCTTTCGTTATAGCAGGCCAGGCGTGCTGTAAGGAACGGGAAATATTTTGAGCGATGTGATCTATAAAATTTGCACAAGAAAAGAATGGGCTGACGCGCTTGATGCGGGCGTTTATGAGGGCTCTGTAGATGATATACGTGATGGCTTCATTCATTTTTCCACGCAAAAACAGATAAAGAGAGTCTTGGCAAAATATTTTTCAGGGCAAGCAGATCTCTTGTTGCTGGCCATTGATGTTTCTCTTCTCAATCCTTTGAAATTAAAGTATGAAGGTAAGGTGGGCGCAGATAAATACCCGCATCTGTATGAGACGTTGTCGCCTTGTGCAGTTCTGGCGCAATATTCTATTCGCCTGAGCGCTGCCAATGAACATATCATAGATTATTGAGGTTACTATGGGGCTGTATAGTTTAATGAAACCATTGTTGTTTTCGCTCTCGCCGGAACAAGCGCACGGACTTGCTTTGTTCGGCCTGAAACATGGTTTGGTTTCTGCTGACCATCAGCGGGATGATGAGATATTATCGACGCATTTATGGGATATGGATTTCCCTAATCCTGTGGGGCTTGCTGCCGGATTTGACAAAAATGCCGAGGTGCCTTGCGCCATGCTTGCGCAGGGGTTTGGCTTTGTCGAAACAGGAACTGTAACCCCAAAGCCGCAAGCGGGTAATTCCAAACCCCGTCTTTTCCGGTTGGTAGAAGATCAAGCGGTTATCAATCGGATGGGGTTTAATAATCTAGGGTTGGACGTCTATGCAAAAAATCTGAAACGGCGAGAAACTTTGGGTAAATGTGGTATTGTCGGAGCCAATATCGGGGCGAACAAAGACAGTGAGGCACCGATTGAAGATTATGTGACCTGTTTAAAGCGTTTGCTTGGCATGGCCAATTATTTTACCATCAATATATCATCGCCCAACACGCCGGGCCTTCGCGGATTACAGGGGCGGGATGCGCTTGACGAATTACTGACCCGCCTTGTCGCGGTGCGCGAAGAATTTTCTCCGGCCCGCGTCAAGCCGCCGCTACTTGTCAAAATTGCCCCTGACCTTGATGCCGCCGGGCTAAAGGATATTGCCGATATAACCTTAAAACATAATATTGACGGGTTGATCGTCAGCAATACGACCGTGGCTTTAAAAGAAGGTTTGAAATCAAAATTTTCCGGGGAAGCTGGTGGGTTAAGCGGCGCGCCTCTTTTTGAGTTATCAACGTCGCGACTGTCTGACATATACCGCCTGACCGAAGGAAAAATCCCGTTGATCGGTGTTGGCGGTATTGCCAGTGGCCGGGATGCCTACCGGAAAATAAGGGCAGGAGCCTCCTTGGTTCAGCTCTATAGCGCTATGGTATTTCAGGGGCCGGGGCTTGCAAATAAAATTAAACTGGAATTGACCGAGGCTCTTAAAAAGGATGGCTTTACATCCCTTAAAGATGCCGTCGGCGCTGACCATAAATAAAGATAAGATATAGAGAGGACTAAAATGACGGTAACCATTTTTCACAATCCAAAATGCAGTAAATCGCGGCAAACACTGGCATTATTACAGGAAAAGGGGATCACACCGACGGTGGTTAACTATCTGAAAGAGGTGCCCACGGCGCAAGTTCTGTCAGATATATTGAATATGCTGGACAGAGAGCCCCGGCAGTTGATGCGCCATAAGGAGCCGGAATATGCCGAAAATAATCTGGGTAATGAAAATTTAAGCCGAGAGCAATTAATACAGGCCATGGTTGATTTTCCCCGTTTGATCGAACGCCCCATCGTCGTTTGCGGCGGTAAAGCGGCCATTGGCCGGCCTCCGGAAGATGTTTTAAAGATATTATAAAGTCTGAATTTTTTAAATTAGGATAAAATATGAAAAAAACAGGCGCATGGTTATTCAGGAATGCCTTGGAAGCCTTGGGCGTGCGTCACACTTTTGGTATTCCGGGTGTTCACACGACAGAAATATATGATGAATTAAATCTGTCAAATCAGATCCGGCCCATGCTTGTCACTCATGAGGGCGGGGCATCATTCATGGCAGATGCGGTGAGCCGGACGTCTGACCGGATTGGCGTTCTGGTGGTGGTGCCTGCGGCGGGGCTGACCCATGCCATGAGCGGCATTGGCGAGGCCTTTCTCGACGGCATCCCCATGCTTGTGGTGTCAGGCGGCGTCCGCACTGATACGGGTCATAAATATCAGTTACATGATATGGATATGCAGGCACTAATGGCCCCGCTGACCAAAAAAACCTTTAAAATTGAAAATCATGAACAGGTTATGCCCATAATATTTGAGGCCTATGAATGCGCCATGTCCGGCGAACCGGGCCCGGTATATGTGGAAATTCCCGTCAATATCCAATTCACAAAAGGCACTGTTTCAGAAATTCCGGTGCCCAAGCCTTTAAAACGATGCAAGAAGCCTTTGCCGGTGGCTGAGATAAAAGCCGCTGTGCAATTATTGTTGAATGCCAAGCAGCCGGGAATTTTTCTGGGCTGGGGGGCCATGAAGGGCCGCACAAGTTCTATGGAAATAGCAACCCTGCTTAATGCGCCGGTCGCGACCAGCCTTCAGGGGCTGGCCGCCTTTCCCCATGATCACCCCATGCATACCGGGATGGGTTACGGCATCGCTGCGGTACCCGCCGCAGAAGAAGCCTTTAAGAATTGTGATGTCATCCTTGCGGTGGGCGTAAAATTTGGCGAGATCGCCACCGGCAGCTATTCTCTGCCGGTTGGGCAGAAAATCATCCATATTGATATAAATCCTGCGGTGCTGGGGGCAAATTACGCCGCAGAAATCTGTATCGAAGCGGATGCAACGGCGGCCCTGGCAGCGTTGGCCGATGAGCTGTCACCTTCAGAAGGCCGTGCAGATATAAATAATATTGCGGATTTGATCGCACAGAAGAAGGCTGAGTACAAGGCTGAATGGCAGGATCATGATTCTGGTGACAAAGTGAATCCTGCTGTCTTTTTCTCAAATCTGGATAAGGCGCTGAATGAGGACGCCATTGTCTTGACAGACGATGGCAACCATACATTTCTTGCCGCAGAATTAATGCCCATACGGGCGAAGCGTCATTTCATATCGCCGACGGACTTTAATTGTATGGGCTACTGCGTGCCGGCGGCCATTGCGGCCAAGTTAGAGAACCGCGACAAACAAGTGGTTGGCATTGTCGGCGACGGGGCGTTTTTAATGACCGCCATGGAAATATTGACCGCCGCCTCTGATGGTTTGGGGATGGTTTATTTTGTCTTTGCCGACGGTGAATTAAGCCAGATTGCGCAGGCACAGCAGATACCCTACAGCCGCAAGACCTGCACTATCCTGCCGGCATTAAAATATGCGCCTTTCGCGGAATCCGTGGGCGCGGCTTATGTAAAAATGTCAGATGATCGTGATGTGGAACAGCAGATGACCCGCGCCCTGAGTTTGGCTGAAAAGGGGCAGCCTGTTATTGTCGAGGTTAACATTGATTACAGCAAGAAAACCTGTTTTACCACAGGGGCGTTGAAAGCCAATCTGGACAGGTTTGATTTTGTCACAAAAATGCGTTTCATTGGCCGGGTGCTTATTCGTAAAGTTACAGGGTAATAATTCGGGGTAATATAATTCAGGGTAATATTAACCTGAACCCATCAGGCAATATTTTATTTCCATATATTCATCGATGCCGCAGCTCGCCCCTTCGCGGCCAATACCTGATTGCTTGATACCGCCAAAGGGGGCGACTTCTGTGGATAAAATACCCTCATTTATACCCACCATGCCATATTCCAGCGCCTCTGCCACCCGCCAGACGCGTCCTAAATCACGGGCATAGAAATAGGCGGCAAGGCCGTAAGGCGTATCATTTGCCGCAGCGATGACCTCATCTTCATTTTTAAAACGAATGATTGGGGCTATGGGGCCGAATATCTCCATATTTGCGGCGGGCATATCCATGGTTACATTGGTCAGTATGGTCGGCGCGTAAAAATTATCCCCCGCCGGATGGCGTATGCCGCCAAGGTGCAAATCGGCCCCAGCGGCTATGGTGTCAGAGACAATTTTTGCGACCTTTTGCATGGCAGCTTCATTAATTAAAGGCCCAATCCGGGTTGCGGCATCCTTGCCGGGGCCAACTTTTAAGGCGGCGACCTTTGCCGTAAAAAGCCTGAGGAATTCATCATAGATGCCGTCCTGAATAAAAAAGCGATTGGTGCAAACACAGGTTTGCCCCGCATTGCGGAATTTAGAGGCCATGGCCCCGTCAACCGCAGCCTCAATATCTGCATCGTCAAAGACAATGAAGGGCGCGTTACCGCCCAGCTCCATAGATGTCTTCTTAACGGTACTGGCGGCCTGCTGCATCAGTATTTTACCAACGGCAGTTGATCCGGTGAAGGAGACTTTGCGAATGATCGGATGGGTGGTGAGAATTTTGCCAATTGTGACCGGATCTGTGGTTGTCACGACAGTCAAAACATCTTCTGGCACGCCGGCCTTTTTTGCCAGAACCATCAGGGCCAATGCGGATAGAGGCGTTGCCTCCGCAGGTTTAACGATGGCGGCGCAGCCCGCGGCAAGGGCGGGCGCGATTTTGCGGGTGATCATGGCTATGGGGAAATTCCACGGGGTGATCGCTGAAATTACGCCGATGGGCTGCTTCAGGGTAAGGATATGTTTGCCGGCCGCATGGGCCGGGATAACATCGCCGTAAGTGCGTTTGCCTTCTTCGGCGAACCATTCCACAAAACCCGCGCCATAAGCAACCTCGCCGCGAGATTCAGTGAGTGGCTTGCCGCATTCCATTGTGGCTATCCGGGCCAGACCTTCTTGATGTTCCATGATCAACTGAAACCAGCGCTGCAATATTCTGGCGCGGTCTTTTGCGGTTTGCCCAGACCATGTTTTAAAAGCTTCGGCTGCGGCGACAATGGCTCTATCGACCTCATCCTCCTGCCAGTCCTTGACGGTGGTGATATGTTGGCCATTGGCCGGATTGTTAACCGATAATCCTTTTTTAACGCCAATATAATCGGCTATGAGGTCAAGCATGTCAGACATCAAGAATATTATCCTTTGGGCTGCTTATTCAGCCGATTGGTTAATTTTAGCATGGTTTCCAATGTGATGGAATCCAATGTGGCCAGAGCAATATCGTCTATTTCACCAAGAACAACCGCAAGGGATGTGCCAAATTCGGTTTTGTCACCCGGTTCAAATCCACCGACATCATGGAGGGTGATCGGCTCAAAAATTTCGACAACATCCTTTAATGTGGTTCGGCGGGCATTGCCGCAGAAACGATAGCCGCCGCCCGCGCCGCGTACGGCCTCGACCAGTCTGGCGCGGCCCAGATCCCGCAAAACTTTGGCCAGATGATTGAGTGATACGTCAAATTTTGCCGCAATATCCGATGCGGACAGCTGCTCGTCCGGCCGCGAGGCCAGTTCCAAGACAGAATAAAGCGCAAGGCGGCTGGATCTTTGTAATTTCATGACGCTTCCTCTGCGTTATCCATATCGGACAGGCTTAATTGCAGGGGGATTGTGCTGGCCGCCATCATGCCCTGGCTGCGAAAGAAAGCCATAACGGTGATGTTGTCGCGATCAATCATGGTGTGAACCTTGTCCACACCGGCCTGACGAAAACACTGGCAGATGGTGTTAAACATCAGTGTTGCTACGCCGGCCAGACGCGTATCGGGGTCGACAGTAAGGGAAAACACCCAGCCACCGGGCTGCGAGCCAAACTCCCACGCGCGGATTTCCCCGATAATGAAGCCGACAATTTCGCTGCCCTTTTCGGCTATCAGAAAATATCGCCCGTCCTGCAAACTGCCAAACCGGCGAAAAGATTCCTGCCAGTAATCCGGCTTGTTGATGCCGCTACTGCTTTCATCAAGCTCTATAATTCGGGCAAGGTCATCGGCCACGGCATTGCGAATGGTTAGGCCTGTTTCCTCATGAAAAATATCAATTTTTGTCATTAAATTCTATATTCCCTGATTTTTTTTGAAACAATAAAGTTTTTTTAATATTATTTTTTATTTGCGCATTACAATACCAATTTACTATGTTACCTTCAAGCTATTGTTAAGGATAAGATTAATGAGTGGAATTAACACTGGTGGAGAAACCCGGGAAAGAGCAAACGACCATGCCGGACTGGCTTTGCGGCATACTGCCAGAGCAAATAATTGC
>Ga0256839_1002985_pt1 | contig 18022 bp, 16 predicted proteins | sample 354166metaG_FD_185968 | JGI IMG/M metagenome (GOLD analysis project Ga0256839, IMG submission 185968) | Hydrothermal vent microbial communities from Mid Atlantic Ridge, Atlantic Ocean - 354-166 | ecosystem: Environmental > Aquatic > Marine > Hydrothermal vents | place: Atlantic Ocean: Mid... | reverse complement strand
GTGTGGAAATGCAATTTCTTGCTGATCTGTACCTCGAATGTGAGGCCTGCCACGGCACGCGCTATAAACAGGACGTGCTAGAAATCCGCTATCGCGGAAAAAACGTACATGAAATGCTGAATATGACCGTAGACGAGGCTCTGGAATTCTTTGCAGATGTACCTGCCATTGTCGAAAAGCTACGGGTGCTGCACGAAATCGGCCTCGGCTATCTGAAACTGGGCCAGCCTTCTACCACGCTGTCGGGAGGCGAGGCGCAGCGCATCAAACTGGCGGCCCACCTGAGCAGCAACAACCGCGAGCGCGTGCTCTACATTCTGGACGAACCTACCACCGGCCTGCACTTCGACGACGTGCGTAAGCTTATCAATGCACTGAACCGGCTGGTCGATGCCGGCCACTCGGTGATCGTTATTGAACACAATCTGGACGTGATTAAGTGCGCCGACTGGGTGATTGACCTCGGACCTGAAGGCGGCCACCGGGGCGGTTTCATTGTGGCCGAAGGGACACCCGAGCAAATCGCCGCCCATCCCGAAAGCCATACGGGCCGCTTCCTGCGCGCAGTGCTATAACGATGCACAGTGTCAACGTTTAGCCCTGGAGCAAGCGGAAAAACAGGACAAATAGCGCCACAAGTACACCGATCTGTCCGGCCCAGAAAATAAACATCCACCGAATCAGATCGGCCCTGACCTGAGCCAACCGCACCTCGAATTTCGCTCCCACCTCTACAATTTGTTTCTCCAACTTTCTCTCTCCCTCCGTAATCCGCCCCTCCAATCGCGACTCCACCTCCGCAATTTGCTTCTCCAACTTCGACTCCACCTCCGTAATCCGACCCTCCAATCGCGACTCCACCTCCGCAATTTGCTTCTCCAACTTCGACTCCACCTCCGTAATCCGACCCTCTAACCGCGACTCCACCTCTCGAATCTGCTCCTCCAGCGCAAATTTTACCTCTGAAATGTAGGCTTTCAGACGTGCAGATTCCTCGCCTACACGACGAGCAAATCGCTCTTCGACAAGCCCTAACAAATTGTTTCGTTCCTGATACCCTACGGTGTTGAGCAACTCAACGAGGGCCTCAGCACCCTCATCTCCCAGTTTTTCTCGAAGCACGCGCGGAATAGTAAGAATAGCCATCAGTTATCCTGTCAGCCAGCCTTATAAAGTATCGGCAGTAAAGAAAAGAGGCTTTTACTCTCTATTTCTGAAACCAGAGGAATTATGCCGCTGGTGAAAAGTCGTTCCAGGGCCAGCGGCGGGCTTCGGGACTGTCCGGATAGTGACGGCGCAGGGTGAGCAGATCTTCTTGTAGCTGTCGACTGTCGCCGCCGGACTTCAGGTAGCGCGTCATTGCCCACCAGAGCATCACCTGGGCCGCCATCGGGTGCTCCGAAAACAGCGCCAGCGCTTCTTCCAGCAGCGCAAGCGCCTCGGCATAACGTCCACGTGGCACAAGCTCCTTGGCGCGTCCCAATCGCCACACCAGACGCAGATCATCCGGGGGCAGGTAACCCAGTTCGACATGATGAACCGTACCCCGTGCGTCGAGCACGTAAAAAGAAGGCGTCCAGACCGCCCCATAGCGTGCGCGAACCAGCCGATCACGTCGGATATCCTGGCGCAGGAGCACGAACGCCTCACGCAGCTCGGCCTGCACCTGCGGTTCGCGATAGGTGATCGCTTCCATTTTGGCACACCCGACACATGCCTCCCGCTCAAACATCAACCAGACCGGCCGACGACTCCGCCGGGCTTCGGCAAGTGCCTCTTCCCAATCATGCAACCAGGTAAGGGTAGCCATCGTTTTTTTCTGAATTGTGGAGCGGGCACGCAAAAGTTTGAGTATAAGAGGGTTGCTGTTTTTCCCTCAAAGAAAGATATGACGCATCGACGAGAAAAAGCGACCCTGGGAGGTGGATGCTTCTGGTGCCTGGAAGCAGCCTTTCTGGAGCTGCGCGGCGTGACCGACGTCGTGCCCGGCTATGCCGGCGGGCAGGTGGCTCATCCCACCTACGAGCAGGTCTGCACGGGCACAACCGGCCATGCCGAAGTAGTCCAGGTCACCTTCAATCCTACCGAACTTTCCTTTCGGGAGCTGTTGACCGTCTTTTTTGCCCTCCATGATCCAACAACGCCTAACCGTCAGGGCAATGACATTGGCCCCCAATATCGCTCGATCATTCTCTATCACAATGAAAAACAACGCCAAATCGCCGAAGCCGTTATCCGCGAGCTGGAGACCGCTGGCGTGTACAAAGCGCCTATCGTGACCGAAGTGGTCCCCCTGGATGCCTTTTATCCGGCCGAACCCTACCATCATCGCTATTACCAGCGTCATTCCTGGCAGCCTTACTGTCAGGTGGTAATTGCGCCGAAGCTGGCCAAACTGCGCAAGCAATTCAGTGATTGGCTGGCTGCCTCAAGCCGCTAAAAGGTCCCTTGTTACTTTTCGTTCAGCAACTGCGGCTTTTTACAGGCCGGAGGGCCTCAGCGCCCATGATGTTCCGGTGAATTTCTGGAGTTTTCCGGTAAGGAAGGCCGCCACAGGCGAATCCAAGTACTGGACGGCTCCGTTTGTGCCGACGTTGTGCAATCCGTCTTCGACGCACCCGAAAACCAAGCCGGATGTCCGGCATGCCTCCTTCTCAACGGGCCACGATAGCACTCAATCAAAAAGAGGCGGCTGTTGCAACGCCCCGCCTTACGCCGCGGGTTGCGCTATTTACCGGAGCGTACAACCACATCGCCGATGGCGTTTCCCGCACGCTGAATCGGCTGGTCAGCTATCTGGAACGTCAGGGGGCCTCGGTGCTTGTGTTTGCGCCCACCATCTCGAACCCGCCGGTCCAACACGAAGGCACCCTGGTATCGATCCCATCCATTCCGGTGCCTGGCCGTCCAGAATACCGTATCAGCCTCGGGCTTACGCAGCGCCATCGCCAACTGCTGACCGCCTTCGAGCCAGATCTGATCCACATTGCCACCCCGGATCTGCTGGGCCTGCAGGCACTCCTTCTGGCACGGCGCCGGGGTATTCCTGTGGTGGCCTCTTACCATACGCATTTCAGCGCCTACCTGAAGTATTACCATCTGCAATGGTCGGAGCGAATGCTCTGGGCTTACCTGCGCTGGTTTTACCGGCAGTGCCGGCAAGTCTATGTACCTTCCACCTCTATGATCGAAATCTTGCGGGCACATGGTATTGATCACAATCTCTACCTCTGGGAGCGGGGCGTCGATACTGTCCTGTTTAATCCTGCTCAGCGTTCGCTGTCCTGGCGTCGCAACGTCCTGGGCGTGGCCGACGATGAGGTCGTGGTTGCGTATGTGGGTCGCCTGGTCTGGGAAAAGGGGCTGGACGTGCTGGCTGCTACGATTGACCGACTCCGGCAGGATCAGGTGCCACACCGTTGCTTGATCGTTGGCGAAGGCCCGGCCCGGCGCGAGCTGGAAGGTCGCCTGCCGGATGCCATTTTTACCGGCTACTTGGAAGGGCGTGCGCTGGCCCGTGCGTATGCTTCGGCCGATGTATTCTTTTTCCCCAGCGAAACAGAAACCTTTGGCAACGTTACGCTTGAGGCAATGGCCTCGGGGCTGCCGGCTGTCTGTGCCGATGCGCCTGGCAGCAATATGTTGATCGAGCATGGACGTACGGGCTTTCTGGCCACACCGGGCTGCCTCGAAGACTTTGCTGGTTACCTTCGGCGACTGATTCTCGATGCCGACCTGCGCCGCACGATGGGCCATCATGCGCGGGAGCGGGCCCGACACTTCGACTGGGAAGCCGTACTGAACCGCCTCTATGGCTATTACTTGGAGGTGCTCGCCCCGGTATGGCAACCGACAGGGGACGGTGCCGCTACGGAGTTACCTCATCTGACGGCCACAGCTGCCTGACACCAACGGTATGGCCACTCCCCTTCGGATTCTGTTTGTCTCCCACTCTTTTCCGCCTCCCAATCGTCCGCTGGCCAATATCGGCGGTATGCAACGCGTCGCCACCGAGCTTGATGCAGCACTGGCTCGCCATCCAGACGTAACCTATCATCACCTGGTGCTCCGTACGTCCTGGCGCTGGACGCACGTGCGCGTGGTACCCTTTCTGCTCCGACTGCTACTTCAGATTCCCCGTCAGGTTACGCGCCACGGCATTGAGGTGGTACTATTCTCCTCCATGGTGACGGCCCCTCTGGCACTCTGGCTGCGCCGCCGGCTGAATGCACAGGGAGTGCGCCTGGTAGCCGTCGCGCACGGACGTGACGTAACGCTACCGGTCAGCCCCTATCAGCGGCTGCTACCTCATGTGCTGGACCATCTGGATGCAGTGCTCGCTGTCAGTCGGGCCACGGGCGAAGCCTGCCAAGCCCGGGGCCTTGCTCCGGAACGCCTGTACGTGATCCCGAACGGTATCGATCCGACCCGTTTTGCCCGTCCGCTTGACCGGCAGGTTGCTCGCCATGAGCTGTGCCATACCCTCGGGCTTTCTGTGCCCGATCAGGCGCTCCTGCTCTGCAGTGTGGGCCGGCAGGTCCCGCGCAAAGGCTTTGCCTGGTTTGTTGACAATGTCATGCCCCGACTGCCTGAACATATTCATTACTGGCTGGCCGGCGACGGCCCTGACGCCGCCGCAATCGAAAAAGCCATTGCCCGCCACCACCTGCAACAGCGCGTGCGCCGGCTGGGACGCGTCCCCGATGACGTGCTGCACCGGCTCTATCGGGCCGCCGATCTGTTCATCATGCCCAACCGCCCTGTACCCGGCGACATGGAAGGCTTCGGTGTGGTCATGCTCGAAGCGGCGCTCTGCGGCGCACCGGTACTGGCCGCCCGTCTGGAGGGCATTCAGGATGTGGTAACCGAAGGAGAAAACGGGCACCTCGTCGAAAGCGGCGATGCGGAGGGCTTTGTGCGTTGGATCCTGCACTACGATCGGAAACGACCCGCCCTGCAACGCCTCTCAGAACGGGCGGCCACCTATGTGCGCACTCACTTCAGCTGGGACATCGTAGCCGACCGCTACGTGAAAACATTACGAGCTATTTGCTCAACGGCACAGTCGGCTCCGGCCACTTTTCCCGATCCTCAAACCACTGGATGAGTGCCGGCAGAAAGATCAGGGCGGCCAGCAGTGTGGTACCAATTCCCACAACGGCCAGCTCGCCGATCGAACGCAGCCCTGGATGAAAGCTGAGCAAAAGACCTGCAAAGCCCATCATGGTGGTCAATGAAGCCATTGTTACGTGCTCACCAGTTGAGCGCAACACCTGCAAGATGCTCCCTCGTCCCCGCTCCCGATAGCGATGCACCAGGTGCGCCCCCGCATCATTGCCAATACCCAGCACGGCCGGCAATACCACCATGTTGTAAAAGTTGAGCTTCATACCGAGCACCTCCATCATCAACAACATCCAGAGTACGCCCACTACAAGGGGCAACAGGGCCAGCAGTGTCCACCGAAACGTGCGGAAGTTCAGCCACATGATCAGCGTAACGGCCATGAAGGTCAGCAGCACCATCCAGGGCGCTTCCCTGAGCATGAGCCGAAGCATGTCGGCTGCCACGAGCGACGTCGAGCCCGCATAGTACACCTTACCGTTCACCTCCACCCGTCCGACATCCTCAGCAAACGCTATCGAGTTGCGTCCATCAGCCAGCCGTACCGATGGATAGATCAGCACGAAATTGCCAATCTCGCCGGTTTTGGAAGTGAAACGGGCTTTGAGAAAGTCAGGCACTTCATCCAGCGAGATGGGCTGGTGCGTCTGCGCCGCCTCGCGCAAGCGCTGAATCCAGATCGACGTGTCGGCCCGCAGAAACGGATCGTTGAGCAATTCCCGAATGTGCGCAATCCGTGCCAGCCTGGCCTGCTGTGCCTCAGGAGTCATCGGAAAACGATCCTGCAGGCTTTCGACATCCAGAATCGTGGGCGAAAGCGTGTCCCGCGCCGCCCGTTCCTTTAAAGCCGCCACAACAGCCGGCACCTCCGACGGATCGTCCACCACAATGTAGGCCGGATTTCGGCGGCCGCGTGTCTGATAGACACGCTCCACGTAGTCCTGACGGGCTTCGTAATCTTCATAGCGGGGTTCCAGCCTACCGAAGTCCCACTCGAACGATACGCGCGGCAGGAACACAAGCGCAAGCACAACAGCCGCCACACTGGCCAGCACCACACCACGCGCTGCTGGAAAGCGTCCACGGTCTGTCCGGTACACAGGTACCGGATGGCCGGCTTCCAGGTTTAGCAGGCGGAAGCGCTCAGCCAGCGAAAGCAGTGCCGGCATCACCACGAGCATGGCCACCAGGGCAAACAGAATCCCACTTCCCGCAATAAAACCGAACTCACTGAAGCCCTTGAAATCCGCAAGCATTAGCACATAGAGCGACACAGCCGTTGTCAGCGCGCCGATGGTTATAGCCTGGCCTGTGCTCAGAAACGTAATCTCAGCCGCTGTGGCCACATCGTGCCCTTCAGCTCGTTCCTCGGCATAACGCGCGTAGAAGTGAATGCCGTAGTCGATGCCCAGCCCAAACAGGACCAGTCCGAGCGTTGAAGTCATCAAGTTCAGCGTCTCGAAGGCTACATACGCCAATCCGAACGACCATGACAGGCTCATCAGCAGGGGTACACCGATCAGTACAGCCATCACGGGCATGCGTCCAAGCACGGCCAGCAGTGCGCGACGATCCAAACGGCGGCCGGCCCGTGCGCGGTACGACTTGTACGTAAAGTAAAACACTACCAGCAGCAGCACGGCCGTCACGCCCGCTCCGAACGAACTGAATACGTCATCGGTGATAGCTCGTACCTCGACGAGCTGGCGCAACAGCCGGCCGGCCAGCACCACCTGCATTTCCGGGTGATAGCGGGCCGGCTGCATCTCATCGACCAGACGCTGCAAATCACGGTACAGGTCTTCAATGTAGCCGATATTTGTCTGCGAATTGGTTGGATAAAAGCGTACAACCAGCGTGGTGCTATCGTCCGAAATCGGATACTCCTTGCCGATCAGCTCTTCATAGACAACCTGAAGGGCCTTGACCGTGGTATCCTCCTCTGTCTCTTCTTCTTCCAGCTCAAAGAAGAACGGATTGGCCTTTAGTCGCGCTTCCTCAATCTTGTCCTGCAGGAATTGCTCCAGCTCGTCCAGCTCTTCGTCGGTAGCAAAATAGAGCGCGTTTTTTCGCAGAAAGTCCGTTTCGCGTCGATACTCGACCCGGCCCAAATAGGGCTCGTCGTAACCGTCCCCTTTGAGCGCAAGCGCTCTCGGAATCAGTGCTTCGGCAAAGCGCCGGTTGGCCTCGAACGACGGACTGACAATGGCTACATCGACCGTACTTTCGCCCCCGACCATCTCACGCAGCCGCTCAAGCGCCTGCACACTCGGGTAGGACTTCGGAATGAGCTTGGAAAAATCCGTATCGATGCGCAGCCGCATCGACAGCGACACGCCAAGCACTGAAAGCCCCAGCGCCAGCACCAGCACCCATCCAGGCTGACGAACAGCCCAGCGAATGACCGGGCGCAACCGTTGAAACACGTGCGCTATCATGGGCTATCGAACGGCAGCAGTGGCGGGCAACAGTTCAAAGTCGTCAAAATCAACCACAGCGTAATCTTTCGTATTATCTGAGTCGCTCCAGATCGTGATGGAAAGCGGACGGGATGGCGGCTTCTTTCCGAAGACCCGCCGGTAGTCGGCTACCACGTCACGCGTGACCGTAACCCAGTCTCCGAATCCTTCGCGTCCGGACGAGGCCACGATGACTTTCAACGGTCCAAAGTCAACCACGGTCTCACGGGGCAGCAATGAGCTATAGGTGTACTTGATGCTGATGGGTCGTCCCAGCCAGTCGGCACCGAACGTTACATAGAGCGCTCCTCCACTATCGTTCCAGCGACGGTTGTCCTCACGAGCACCGGCCGGCAGATGAACGGCCCGCCAGCGCCAGCGCAGTCGGGGATGTGTGCGCAGATCCCAGTCCATGCCAAAATCCTCCCGATTGGCCAGCGTAATACGTTGCGCTTCGCCCCGTGTGATGCAGCGCAGAAATCGATTGCCGGCTTCAGCCTGCACCCGGCACTCTTCCCGCTCGTTCATAAACTCCTCAAGCGGCCGAAACTCCCGCTTGCTGGTAAGAAACTTCCAGCGCGACGGATAGCCACCCACAGGGTAGGCCTCAAAGTCTTCCAGTCGAATGCGCTGTGGATCCGGCGCCGGGCGCGGTGCCAGACCCTGCATCAGCAGGCCTATCCCCAGTAACAGCATCAGGCGATACACCATATCATTCCGTCGGAGTGGGCAGGGGCCGTTCAGCCTCCATGGGAGCAACGGAAGGCGTCGACACAATAAACCGTCGACGTTCCAGCCAGCCGGTCAGTACAAAAAGCACGGCGTTGGCCACGCGATCCAGCACGCTTCGGACAACAAGCATGCCGGCCAGCACAGCGGCCGAGGCTTCCAGCAGGTGTGTCATACCCAGCACGGCACCCAGTGCCAGCAGGTCGGTAGCGGGTAGAAACGGAATCCGGTTAGTGACCGTGCCTACTACCAGAATCGTGGCCCATACGCGCAGCGGCGCCTCGGGCAATACCACCCACCATTGCAACACCTGAAGTGCATACATAGCAAAAAAGCGGAGTACATGCACCCCCAGCAGTACCGCCGCCGTGCGTCCTGACACATAAAAAATGGCTTTCCGAAAGCGTACGGCCAGCATACCCAGCACACCCAGCGCAACGCCGCCGGCTGCAATGTACACCGGGTCGGCCGACTCCCCCAGCAGGTCCACCAGCGCAAACTGACCCCCAAGCACCGCACCGGCCACCAGCAGCACCACGGCCACCGTTGAGGCTACCGACGACAGGATTGTATTGTCCTTGATCGTACGCAGTAGGTGCCCATCCGAGCGATCGGTGCAGCGCCGCGCCCACAGGTACAGGTATACTTCGCCCGAATAGCCCAGCACATCGGTATTCAGCACGCGTTTCCGCACCAGCACCGGGAATACACGCCGCCAGCGAATCTTCCAGAGTGCCCGGTAAATGAAAGCTTCAGTGGCTGGCAACAGCAAATACAATCCCAGCCAGAGCACGTAGAACCAGGGTGTACGCGGCAGTCCTTCATAGACTTCGCGCCAGCCAATCTGCGTCAGGCGATACAACAACCACCCTACAATGCCAGCTACAAACAGCACCCGACCATAGCGCTGCAACTGTTGTCCAAGAGGCTTCTGAAGCCCCCATTGCACCTGTTGTATCAGCGTTTTGAGCGGCATGCCGCACGGGCGCTGGCTTGTGGGATCGCACGTGCTAACGGAAGCAACCCGGCTCATGTTGCCGGATATCCTGCGAACTTTTCCAAAGTCTTTACCATATTGGACGATAATGCACACTAAGGGCTACCCCCAGATTGTCGGGATAAAGCTGACCGACGTCGCCTGCCAGCGTTACCTGCACGGCCAGTGGCCGTCCATCAGGCTGCCAGTCGAACATTACCAAGAACGAAAGCTGTTCGGGCGGCGGCTCAAAGCGGTAGGTTGCCCCCGGCTGTTGCAATACGTCCCGCCCATTATAGGTGCCATAGTTGCGGGAGTAAGTCGCCAGCAACCGATAACGCAAGGCGGACGTCAGGCGGCCAGCCAGACCCAGATGATGTGCAAGCACGCGGTTGTTCTCCACACCTCGCGTTAAGCGTTGCGCCCGATCTTCAAAGGCAAACATCAACGGCGACCCGACGGTGCGACCGTAATGTGTCCACCCCGTACGGTAAAGGTAATGGTTATAGTAGTTATCGCGTCCTCCAGGCCCTCCACGTCCCGGTCCGGGACCGATCGGTCCACTCTGCCGCTTCGTATAGAGAAATTCGTAAACGATGCGCTCAATTACTCCGCCCTCCCGATCCCGAAGTGATAGCCCCAGCAATCCATCCTGTGGATTTTTGAACTTGAGCCCATCTCGGTCTTCGTAGAAGAAATGCCGATATACAAGCAACTCAAAACGGCGGCCACGTAGCGAGAAGCCAAAGTCATATGTTCCAAAGTGATCGCCCTGAATGTAAATCTGCTCTCCCAGCGGCGCATCTTCACCCGCATTTAGCGCAAAAACGGTCCGTAAATAGTCATCCAGACCTTGCGGTAGCCGCCCAATCCGCGGATCTCGAGAAGTGCCCCCCCAGAAGGCCTGATGGACCAGGCCCGCATACACGCGCCAGCTTCCCGGTCCAAAACGCAGGTAGAGGTATTTCTGGTGGAGATAGGCCCCTTCAACCTGCCGCACGTCGCGCATCCAGCCATGGGCCCAGTAGCCGTGAAACTGTACCCAGCCACCTGTGCCAGGCACGTTAGTATAGTGAAGCGTGCGCGCTACGATTTTAGGAATGGGCGTAGCATTCGGGCTGACATTCGGGGAACCGGAAGACAATAGCGTATCGACCGTGCCAACGATCTCTCGCCGACGTCCAAAATACGCTTCCAGGAAACCTACCCGTAGCCGCCCATAAGCTTCTACAAAATGCGCGGACGGATCCTGTGCCTGGCGAGCCAGCAACATTCCACCCAGCTCATAGGCCAGCCAGGAGCGCGGTTGTCGTTCCCAGCGTCCATGGAGCGACAGGTAGCCGTTGGCCGACTTCGGATCGAACCGTCCCCACTGGTTGGCCGCCATCCAGAAAGGAAGCCGCCCTGCCGTCGCCGCCCGAACCCCCAATTCGCCCTCCAACACCAGCGGTCTGGTCTGCGCCCATGTGCTGGTTGTCCAGGCCAGCCCCAGCAGCAAAAGCGCAAGAACTTGCTGTACACTCATCGTGTTGATGCCCATGCGAAAGGTGATCAAATGCGTGAATTATCGCCGGGGAAAGATACGCATGCGGCCGGTTGTGTTGCATTTCAAATCGGTCTATCTCAACCTGTCCGAAACCTTCATCGACCGGCTGGTGCGCCACCATGAGCGCTATGCGCCGGTAATCGGTACCCTCCAGCCCCGTCATTATCTGGATGGACTGGTTATCTATGCACCGAGCGGCCGAGCCGCCTGGCGCGATCGATTGCTGCAACAACTCAACTGCACACCTCGGTTTCTGTACAAACTCTGTCGACAGGAACGGCCTGCCGTACTGCACGCCCATTTCGGCCTCGATGGCTACCGATTGCTGGGGTTGGCCCGCCACACTCGCCTGCCGCTTGTGGTCAGCTTCTATGGACATGACGTATCACGTCTGCCAGATGAACCGGGCTGGCGTCGCCGCTATCGACGCCTGGCCCGCCAGGGCACCCGGTTCATTGCAGCTACCGACTTTATGAAGCGGCAACTGTCCATACTGGGTTTTCCCGAAGCAAAAATTGACGTCGTGCGCTTTGGGCTCGATCTGCGTGCCTTTCCGTTCCGACTACGCACCCGGGCCGGTCTGCGTCTGCTGTTAATTGGCCGTCTGGTGGAAAAGAAAGGCCACCGTACAGCGCTTGAGGCGGTGGCTCACCTGCGAGCCGCAGGCTATCCTGTCGAACTGCACTGCTATGGCGATGGGCCGCTGCGCGAGACGCTTCGGGCTGAAGCCCATCGGCTGGGTATTGCAGCCTATGTATTATTTCATGGGGCCGTTGCAAACGAAGTGGTCCGACAGACATACTACGCACATGATGTGCTGCTCGTCCCCAGCCAGACGGCAGCCGACGGCGACCAAGAGGGATTGCCTAACGTAATCATTGAAGGGCTGGCCTCCGGGATTCCGGTGGTAGCTACCCGGCACGCAGGCATTCCAGAACTGATCGTTCATGAACAGACCGGCCTGCTGATTCCGGAACGTGATACGGAAGCCCTGGTTGCTGCTATAGCCAGACTGATCGACACCCCTGCCCTGGTGTCGCAGCTCAGCAGGGCAGGACGGGCAGCCGTCGAAGCGCGGCATAGCCTGAGGCGTATGGTACGCGATACCGAAGCAGTGTACGACACAGCCCGTCGGTCCTTATGAGTCGGCCTCATATTCGTCGGCTATTCTGGATGCTGGCCGTACTGCTTCCGCTGCAGTACGCGCTCGTAGGCCTGGTACAGCTCCAAGGTGGCTCAGAACCCTGGCCGCTTCTGGTAATGCCCGGCTTTAAGGCGACCTGGCACGAAGGGAGACCTCTGCTGGCCTCACAGGTAACCTTTGTCGTGTATCATTCAGACGGGACGATGCAGCATCTGCCGGCCGACGTTGTGCTGGCCCGGTTGCCCTACTCGCATCATCGCGCCATGCTCGAAGCCTTCTTCCGTCCTGCTTCGCTTAGTGGCACACCGACCACCGAACGCATTCGCCAGCCGGAGGCCACGCGCTGGCTATGGAACCGCCTGCAGACACTGACAGGAAGCACTCCCACCCGCGTAGACATCGTCTGGGCCCAACTACGCATTATTCCGGACGCCGACTCCCTGCAGGTACTTCCTCTCGATACGCTCGCTTTGCAACAGCCATGAATACCAAGCGCCTTGACCGCTGGCTTTTCGACGCGTTCCGTCCGACAGCCCGCGGACTGGCCGCCTATCGGATGGCCTATGCGCTTTTCGTGCTGCTCATTCTTGACCCGGGACACAGCCCGTACTTCAACTTTCATCCACTCAGCGAACTGCCCGACAGCTTCTTTTTACCCCCACCCGGGCCAATGCAGCTCTTCACCGGCTTTCCACCCCACTGGTTCTTCGTCGGACTGCACCTGCTGCTCAACCTGAGCCTGGTAGCCCTGCTTTTCGGGTACCGCACCCGGCTGGCTTCCTGGATGACCGGCTTACTGTTCCTGATAGGCTTTGGCTTCTTGTTTTCGGCCGGCAAGGTCAATCATGTATTTCTGTTTGTGATACTGCCCTGGGTGATGAGCTTCACCAACTGGGGTGCTGCCTGGTCGCTGGATGCCCGACAGGGACGCACGCATCCCACCGTAGAAGGCTGGCCGCTGGCGCTCCTTGCGTTATTGATTGGCTTTGCCATGTTCACCGCTGGCTTTACCAAGCTGCTGGGAGGCTGGCTCGATCCCTCCACGCAGGCCGTACGAGGGCACTGGCTCAAACAGTACTATGTGGTGGGCCGTCAGGACCTGCTGGCTAATCTCGTCACCGCTCCCCTACCGGCCGGTCTCTGGGAACTGATGGACTGGGGCACCGTGTTGCTGGAGATCGGCTTTCTGCCCGCCGTCTTCATCCCCCATCTGTTCCGCGTGTTTTTGAGCCTGATGGTGCTGTTTCACCTGACTACCGCGCTCCTTTTCAACATCACGTTCGTACAGAACCTGATAGTCTATGCGGCCTTTCTGAACTGGGATCGGATTGCCGCGCATGCCCCATCCGTGCGCCTGTCCTCCCGTCTATCAGCGCTGCTTATTCCTCTGCTGGCTGGAGCATTTTACGGATGGGGCTCGCCGATGCGTCAGCTGGATACCCTGGTGGCATTCTCGTCTGATCTATCCCTGACCGAACTGATAGCGAACATCTCCGCTACACTGATCGTGCTCGGAACAGGCTTCGCCAGCCTTCGACGTCTGCTGCGCCCGCCTCTTTCTCAGACGCCGATCGCCGCCGGTGCCTACCATCGCGTGCGCCGGGCATTAGGAGTGGTACTGGGGCTCTACATGGCACTGGTTGCTACTCACACCGGCGAGTTCTGGCCCATGAGCGTATTTCCCATGTTTTCACAGGCCGGACAGTCCTGGACACGAGCAGTCGTACGCGAGCTTGACGCTGCCGAGCCGGTGCAATGGGACACGCTGCAAGCGCTGGCCGAACTCCCCGGCCATTCTTTTCCCCTGAATACTACGCCCGTGGACCCTGTCGATCTGATCAACTTTGTTACCCGGCCGGATCCCTGGGATGCCCGACGGCGACGGACGCTGCAACACCTGTTCGGCCCAGCGCTGAAAGGCCGTCGGCTGCTCATTCTGCAGGTACGTGGCGAACCAACCGCAACCGGTATGCAGCTTCGCTACATTCCCCTGTTAGTTCTGACTGCTGATACCGTTCTGGTTCGTCCTGAGCAACAGCCATGAGATCTCTGTTTCGGGATCTGTTCGACTTTGAGCGCCCGGACACCCCGGGTGAGCGGCTGTTTTTCTGGTTATTCGAGCTGTTCGTCGTACTCACTTTGAGCTGGCATGCCTGGAAGTGGGCGGTTTATCTGGGTCGTATAACAGCGCCTTTGTATCCAAGTGGGCTGGCGCGTTACCTGGACGTGTCGCTGCTCATGCATCCTCCCGCAGCATTGGGCCTTGCGGCCGTCGTTACCTTACTGCTTTTTCTGGGACTAATACACCGATGGCCTCCCGCTTATTTACTGGCCCTGCTGGGCTTACATCTGCTGTATGTGAGCCGATTCTCTCTGGGCAAAACCCCGCACGGTACGCACCTGCTCGGGCTGACGCTGCTGAGCCTGGCACTGGGCCTCCTGTTGTTTCAAACGCCTCTTTACCGTCGGCGAACGGCGCTGGGCTTCACGTACTTCTTCGTGGGCCTGAGCTATACGCTTGCGGCGCTCAGTAAGCTGGTGGCCACCGGACCGGGATGGGCTAATGGAACGCACCTGTCACTCTGGATGCTGGAAAAGGGCGTGGATGTCACTGCCCGTGCGGGCATCTGGGAGCCTACTTTCGTGCAACAACTGTTGCTGACACATCCGACGCTAAGTACTGCCCTGCTGACCGGTGCGTTGCTTCTTGAGTTGCTGGCCTTCACAGTCTGGTGGCGGCCGTTTCGACGACCGGTGCTTCTCGGGCTGATCTGTATGCACATTGGCATCTATGTGACACTGCAGATCTCGTTTCACTTTGCAGTTCTGGAATTACTCTTACTGGCCCTGCCCTGGAGTCAATGGTTCGACGTTCTTCTGAAAAAAACCAGCCGGCTTAAGGTATTTCGTCCACTTGTCCGGCTGGCTCACTGGTGCATGGATTGAAGCAGCTCGGCTTCGAAAACTCCAGTTTCGATTGAGTCGTGCAGATAGCGTTCAAAGGCTTCCTGCATGGCCGGAGTTAGCCGGAATCGCGGATGCGCAAACTCATTGCCGCGTATGTACCGATACCAGAGATAGGCCATCAGGTCGCGTGGTGTGTTGCGCATGCGGCGCAGGAAGTGCTCCTGCTCCCAGAGATTGCCGCCATGGAAATAGCGCAAGTACAGATAAGACTCGGAAGGTGGCAGGATCACATAGCGACCAGTGCGCCGCCAGGCTTCGAGGTAGTGCGTATCACTGGTGCGGCGCAAATCAGGATAGCGGATGGTGGCATGGCGACGATGCACAATGGTGGGGGGCACACCATGCCTGAGCAATCCGATGAATGGATGAAAAAAGTAGGTTGGATGGTTAATGTGCATGAGCGTACCGGCCAGCGTGCAGGCATCGTAGCCGCCTTCAAGCAGCACCTGCATCTGACGCTTCAGTCGATCGGGATGTGACCAGTCATCGTCGTCCCACTGAGGCGCAATGTAGTCCCCTCGTGCCAGTTCCAGTGCCTGGTTACGCAGCGTGCCGATCACCAGCCCAGGCCGGGGAGCAACCCGCGCGTAAACCAGCTCGTCTGCTGGAATCTCCGCCAGCAACGCTTCGTCGAGCGGCTGCCGTCCGTTGTCAAGCACAACCAGCTCCCGATGGGGATAGGTCTGCTGCAGATACGAACGAATGGCCCGTCGCACCAGGTGCGGCCGATCGGCCGTCACCATCAAGCAGCTAACCTTTGGCCATCGCTGGCTTTTTCGAAGTTCCTGTGTCATTGCCCTCATGGTTTCAGCATCCCACGCTGCCTCCTGCCTCCACGTTCCTTGCGAAAAGGATGAAACAGCAACAGGGCATTTCGTTTTTGGCCGTAGCTTTGTTAATTCAAATTCATTGCTCCTCGGAGAAATAAGCTCAGCTACACACTATGTACACCTACGAGACACTGCAGGTGGGCGATCGTTTTACGGCTACACGCCGCATTACCGCCGAAGACGTACGCAAATTCGCCGAGCTGACCGGCGACGACAATCCTATCCACCTTGATCCGGAGTATGCCCGCAAGACACGTTTTGCCCGCCCCATCGTGCACGGCGTGTTATTGCTGGGCATTATCTCCAAGGTATTGGGCCGCGACTTCCCCGGTCATGGGAGCATCGCCGTAGCCCTCTCCTGCCGCTTTCTGCGTCCGGTGCCCGTTGACTCGGAGATCACCGTCGAGGTCAAAATTGCTGAAAAAATTGAAAAACACCGGCACATCCGGGCAAAGGTTTATATCTACCTGGACGGCAAAATTGCCGTGGGTGGCGAAGCTACTCTGATCCCCCCGTCTCCGGAAACAGCGCCCTAAGTTGTTAGCTATCGAGAAGGTAGCTTCAGCAGCGTACCCGCCGATATCATCGTCTCCAGGGCTACCTGATTCATAATCGCAACCGTTTCCGGCGAAAACGGCTCGGGCAGGTCGGAGAGAAACGCCCGAAATGGTGCTGTGCGTTCGGCCGGACGAACAATCAGCCAGACCGGATGCACATTCAACCGCGCTGGATCCTGCAGCGGAGCAAACCCACGCATGACCTGCAAAAAGACCGGTTGATAGCGTGGATACTGATCGACCGGTGAGTAGCCCGCCAGGCTGTAGATGCGCCCTTCATGTTCAATGAAGTATCGGAGCACGCGTACCGTCTGCCCCTCGGAGGTCTCCCCTTCGGCTACCACATAAACGGCAGGAAGGCCATTGACGCGCTCACGGCCCTGGTCCAGCACGGTCAGTCCTTCCTGTGCCGCCCAGTCCTCTGCCGCCTCGACGGCCGAAGCCTGCGCGGCCAGCGTAAGCACAAGCACGGCCTGCTGCTTTTCTTCCACCAGCAACACCTGACTCGGCTGATTGATTACCTGGTAGCCCACTGGCACTGGAAACCAGAATCGGAGGGTGGGATGGTAGAAAGCATTATCAGCTACGTAGCCCTGGCGTGGATCTTCGCCCAGCACGATCCCTTCAATGCGAGCATAGTAGGCGGCCTGGTTTACCCGCGCATCTGTGTCTACCTGTTGCTGCCAGCGCATCGCCAATGTTCGAATGGTCTGCTCGCGCTCGCCCGGATCGGGATGCGTCGAGAGAAACGACGGTAGACTTGCCCCGCGCCGTTCGCTGAGGCGCTTCAATGAACGGAAAAACATGGCGGCCTCGGCGGCGTCGTAGCCAGCCCGCACAGCATATTCAACACCCAGGCGATCCGACTCTCGCTCATCGTCCCGGCTGTATTTCAAAAACAGTAGCTGGGCCCCTATGCTCCCCAGTTGTAACACGTCGCCACCAGGCAGGCCCAGCACCTCCTGCCCCAGTACCGCACCGCCCAATAACGCCACCTGTCCGAGCAGCAGCTCGAAAGCCCGCTGGGAAGCATGGCGGGCAGCCACGTGGGCGATCTCATGCCCCAGCACCACAGCCAGTTGCGCCTCGTTGTTGAGATGGGCCAGTAGACCCCGTGTAACATAGACATAGCCTCCAGGCAACGCAAACGCATTGACAACCGGACTGTCCAGCACCCGAAAGACAAAAGGGGTCTCACGAAATGCTTTCGGCGTATTCGGACGGCGCAGGTGGCTGTGTGCCAGAATGACCTGTCCCAGACTGTCCACGTACGCTGCCAGCTCCGGATCGTCATAGAGACCATACTGGTGCACGATTTGTCGATCGGCCTCCTGGCCGATGCGCCGTTCTTCAGCCCAGGAGTAACCGTAAAGCCGTCGGCGGCCGCTGACCGGATTGGTCGATACGGCACATCCTTCGGCAACCATTGCGATAACCAGCCCGCATACAAGCAGATAAGCTCGGAGCCGCATCTCCTATTCTGATAGGAAGTTTACGTCAGAGACATTGAGGGGTCAGGCTCGCGCACTTTCCCGGCTTCCACCCAGAAAATACGATTTTTAGATGTATTCAGAGGTTGTAGTTCCTCCAGCAGATCCAGACGGGCTGAAGTTACAAAGCTCTGTTGAATCTGTTCGGCATGCTGCAGCAGATCCAGAATGCGCCGGGTACGGTAACGATCCAGCCCGTC
>Ga0256839_1002983_pt1 | contig 18029 bp, 15 predicted proteins | sample 354166metaG_FD_185968 | JGI IMG/M metagenome (GOLD analysis project Ga0256839, IMG submission 185968) | Hydrothermal vent microbial communities from Mid Atlantic Ridge, Atlantic Ocean - 354-166 | ecosystem: Environmental > Aquatic > Marine > Hydrothermal vents | place: Atlantic Ocean: Mid... | reverse complement strand
ATGCCGCCAGCGATACCGCCAGATTGTGAAAACAAGGACATATCGCCTAATGATTCAAAGGTTTCAATCATGCCTGAAACGGTTCCAAGCAAGCCAAGCAACGGAGCAACGATAACAATGGTTGAAATAATGACTTTGTATTTTTTTATTTCGGCGTATTCTTCGGCAAAAGCATCGTCCAAATAACGGCGAAGATTGTCGAGTTTTTTATTGCGTAATGCCATGCCTTTAAATAATGCTCGCACCATGACACCATTGCCGCTGGGCGTTTTGCCTTTTAGGTAACGGTAAACTAAGGCTCGGGCACTGCGTAATGTGCCACTTTTTAAAGCAATCAGGCGATAACCCAGTGTCCACCACAAAATAACAGTGCCTAGCACCAATGGTGGCATGACAAAACCACCTGAGTTAAAATAGTCCAATAACTGTTGCCAAATGCTCATGCTCTTAGTTCTGTAATTTTTTAAAAACATTAATCACTCGCAGGGCTGCTTTTTCCATATCATCTTTAATACGCTCAGCCCAACCTGATAATATGTTGCCAAATAATAAGGCAGGAATAGCAACAGCGAGACCGACTTCGGTGGTGACCAAGGCAACGGAAATGCCTTCGGATAAAAGTTTGGGATCGCCCGTGCCAAATTCGGTTATGATATCAAAGGTTGAAATCATACCAGTAACTGTACCCAATAATCCTAAAAGTGGGGAAACGGTTGCTACCACCATGATTAATGAGCCAAAACGATTGAGTTGCCCTGATTCATGCAAGATGGCTTCGGAAACAATATCCTCAATGTGTTCGCGATCCCGTTCAATATTTCTCAAAACCGCATACATGACACGCCCACTGGAACTGTGTTTATGACTGGCTACACGAAGGGCGTGTTCCATGTCATCGTCTTCTATGTTTTTAACGACTTTGTTCAGTATTTTTTCGGTGCTTGAAGAAGATTTTTTCAAAAACCAAATGCGTAATAGAATGAGAACAAAGGCAAATACACCCAGAAAAACAATAATCCAAGCAATCAAACCACCAGAGTCTATAACACTTCGTATGGTTTTGTCCTTTTTCTCATCAATTGACTTGATGCTTGATTCGTACAAAAATATGGGCAATGAGGCTTGTGCTTTGCCGTTAAAAAGTTCGGCAATCACTGGTGAGTCTTCATCACGCCAAACTTTAAACGTGTTTTCGCCAGCGGGTGCTAGAGCTCCAGCTCCTTGTTTGGAAAACCCATAGGAGGCGATATTGCCTATTTTTAGGATGTCGCCATGAACTTCTTGTCCATTTTGTAAAAAGAACGAACCTTGAGTTTTGCTGATGGTTGAGTGTTTTTGAATGACTTGGTTGGCAAAATTTATGAGTTTAGCAACTTGCTCAATATCGCTATTTTCTGTGTTAGTCTCATCATCTGTAGCCAATTGTTGATTAAACTCACTTAAGGTGGATTTTGCCTGGGTAATGGTTGCTTTCAATAGACTGCTGTTATCACTGGCGGATTCGGTGTTTCTTTCTAAAGCAAAGACATCGTCTTCTTTTTGATTAACAGATTGTTCTAGACTTAACAATTGGTTTTCAAGTGTGCTTATTTGTTGGTTGAGTTTTGTTTTGTCTTCAGCCGCTGTGCGTTTATAGGCTTGGGTTCGTGCTTTTATGCTTTTGATTTGTGCGGTCAAAAAGGCGTATTCTTTTTGGTAAGCTTTGTTTAAATCTTGTCTCGCCTTTTGTGGATTTAACTTGGGTATTGACAATTTTGGCTCTTGTACGTCTTGATTTTTTTGTGCTTGAGTATTAAGCGTCAAACTAAGCAGTAATAAAAGTGTTGTTAATGTTTTCATGTTAATCTCAATTTAAAACTGAACGGTTAAAGGTAAGGTGAAATAGCCTTGACGAATTTGTTTTTTTAATGAATCAAATAATACTGCGACTTGCTTTACTTTTTTTTGTTCTTTGATTAAGTGATAAGTCCAGTTGCCATTTGATTTTTTTGCTACACCATATTGCTCGTCTCGGGTTTTGAAATACAGCATCACCGTTCCAAGTTTTGCAATTTCTACCAGTATATTTTTGCCGTTGAGTTCTATGGTTTGCGAATAGATGGCATTTTCACGGCCTAGACGCAACTCATCTTCTAAAAATGCCCACAATCGGTTGATGGCATTTTGCGAGGTGATTTTTCTGGCGTTAAGTGAACGTTCAATTTCTTCGACCACGGACAATCGTTCTTTTTGTTTGAATGGAATGCCTGTTTTGAGGTTGTTTTTTACTCCTTGAATAAGGGCTAAGACCTGTGGAATTAATGATTCGGAATCTGCTCCCAATAATTTGACTTTTTCTTGCAGTTTTTCAAACTCAATTTGCACTTGTTTTAATTGCAATTTTTTTCTATCGACATTGGCCTGCAGTTCTGTTTTGCGCGTACTCAAGTATATCAATGAATTTTTATTTTCAGATTTTAGAATTTTGAGTTCTGCTTGTAAATCTTCCACTTCACCCCGAAGCTTTATTAAATTTTCAGCCAGTTTATCGCTATCTTGAGCATTAACTGTGTTCAATGGAGCTGCTAATAAAATAATTATAAATAATATGACTATGTGCATGATGTTCTTTCTATTGAAAAGCGTGCATTCTAAGTGTTGTTTGTGACAATATTGTGAAGAAATAATGACGTTTAGGTGACGTTTTGGTTAAGGAATGATGACTTCACAAGAATGAAATAAATGTCATTCAAACTTCACTTTTCTGTCATTAAATAGTCATGAAAAACACCTACTATGCACACTTCTTTTTAATGTTATGTAATTTAGAGGTTATTATGAAATTTGGAAAAATAAAAAGTACTTTGTTAACCAGTGCATTGGTGTTAGCAGGAGCATCTCATGCTATTAGTGTAGACAATAAAATGTTTGAAGGTCAATGGTATAAGCCAGGAACAAATAGTGGTTGGAGTTTCGAATATTTAAAAACTGGCCCTGAAAAAGGCTTAATGTTTGTTGCTGGTTATATCTATGATGATGCAGGCAATCCATTATGGGTGACGGGCACTGCACCTGTTGTATCTGGGCAATCAATTTTAGATTTTGACTTATTAACTACATCAGGAGGAACAATTGGCGGTGGAACAAATGCAACTAATCAAAATGTTGGTTCCATGAATGTTGATTTTAAAAGCTGTCACAAAGCTTCTGTTCATCTAACTGGGATTAGCACAGATATATTGGCGTCTACTGAGGTGTCTTTTGATATGGAGCCTTTGGATAATATAACGGGTCAATTTCATAATGGTACAGTTTGTGCCTATCAAACTGAATTTGTTGCTTGTCCCTCATTTGCAACAGCATCAACGCAACCCAAAACCTGCATCTTATCAGGAACATTAACGGGTGATAAGACCTTAACTAATGACACGAACTGGGTATTGCAAGGGGCTGTGTTTGTAGGAGAGGATGGTGGTACAGCAGGTAATTTAACCATTGAACCTGGTACGCGTGTTATAGGTGTAACGGGTAATGATTTCTTAGCAGTGCAACGAGGTTCAAAAATATTTGCAGAAGGAACTGCCAATGCACCGATTGTTTTTACAGGCCCCTTTAATGCCAGTGACGCTTCAGCTGGGGCGGGCAATTGGGGTGGTTTAGTTATTAATGGTAAAGCACCTTTGAATATTTGTGATTCTAGCGTGCCTTTTAACCAGTGTGAAGATACAGGAGAAGGGGCATCAGGTAACTTTGGTGGTGACCAAGTGCATGATTCCAGTGGTGTTTTGAAATATGTCCGTGTGCAATTTGGTGGTTTCAGAATTAATGACGAAGATGAGTTAAATGGTATCGCATTCCAAGGAGTTGGTGATGGAACGGTTATTGACTATGTGCAAGTTCATGCCAATGAAGATGATGGCATTGAAATGTTTGGTGGAACTGCGAATTTAAAACATATTGTTTTAACACATATTAAAGACGATTCTCTGGATTGGACTCATGGCTGGCAGGGTAAGGTTCAGTATCTTTTGGTTAAGCAAAATCCAGATGCTGCTGATGACAAAGAGCGTGGTATAGAGGCTGATAATTATGAACTTAATAATGATGCGACACCGCGTTCTCAACCAATGATAGCCAATGCTACTTTTATTGGAGCGGATTCTGATAATAGAACAACTACTGGCATTTTATTGAGGCGAGGAACAGGTGCAAACTTTACTAATGTGATTGTTACTGGTTTTGAAAAATGTTTGGATTTGGATTCAGATGCGACCTTTGCAGCTGCTGGAACGCCAACAAACTTGACTGGAATAACTACTATGCAAAATACAGTAATAAGTTGTGCACAAAATTTTGAAGAAGAAAGTGGTGATGCTTTTACAGTTCAGTCCTTATTTGAAGCCCAAGCTGGTAATGAAGCAACCGACCCAGCATTGGATGGAATTTACCCAACAAGTAATACACCGACAAACAAAACAATAGATTCTGCTGTATGGGGAGCATTTTTTGATAAGGTTAATTACGTTGGAGCATTTCAATCCAAGTCTCAAGCTTGGACTAATGGATGGACTGAGTTTTTAGATTAAACAAGATTTGAATTATCCTAAAAAAACCTGTGATTTTAGTCAGTCACGGGTTTTTTTTTGTAAGAAAAGAGTACAATAGCACTATGTTTAATATTTCTTTCCGTTATGAAAAATTTTATGCACTGCTGTTTTTAGTAGCGGCAAGTGTAACGGGTCTGTTGACATCCTATTGGGCACAGAGTTTTTTAATATGGGCTCTGGTCTATATTCTGTGGAAATGGGTGGAGTTTTATCATTTTTATCATTGGTATAAAAATGGGGCAAAGAATGCTAAAGTTCCTTTGAATCATGGTGTTTGGGGAGATTTTGCTAGCCTGATTTTAAATGATAAAAATAAAAATCGTAAAATTTACAAGCGCAATAAACTCTTACTCAATCAATTTAATCGTACCGCTCAAGCCTTGCCTTATGCCACTATTATCCTCAATAAGGGTTACGAATTACGTTGGGTTAATTCGATTGCTTATAAAATTTTAGGTATAAAAAAATCTGACATAGGAGTCAAAATAAGCAATCTCATACGAGATCCTTTGTTTGTTGAGTTGTTAGAACAAGTAAATCAAGGAACAGAGGTATCAGAAATGAAGATGACGCATCCCATTGATGCTTTGCGAAAAATTCACATCAAATTAATGAAATTATCAAATAAACGGTTTTTGCTCGTTGCTCGAGACATTAGTCAACAAGATGCTTTACGTCAATCAAGAAAAGCTTTTGTGGATAATGCATCACACGAGTTACGCACTCCTTTGACAGTTATTACGGGTTATCTTGAGATGTTACATAATGCAAAGGATATTCCAAAAACTTGGCAACAACCCATTGAAAAAGCCCAACAACAATCGATGCGCATGGAGAAAATTATCAATGACATGTTAATGCTCTCCAGCATTGAACACGAGCGTCACTTAGAGGATAACGATGAAATAATACAAATGCCACAACTGCTCAATCGTTTGCTTGATGATGTGAAAAACAGTTCAAAGGCAAAACTACACCATTTCTCCGTTAATATTGATTCGGACTTAAAAATTCGAGGTAACGAGGAAGAAATAACCAGTATTATCCTAAATTTGTTAAATAATGCCGTAAAACACACAACAGCCAATACAAAAGTGTCATTGCGTTGGTTCTCTAAAGGCAATAATGCCATCCTTAAGGTTTGTGACAATGGCAAAGGCATTGACGCTAAACACTTGCCGCATTTAAGTGAACGATTTTATCGTGTTGACAATAGCCGTGATAAAAACACCAATTCAACGGGTTTAGGCTTGGCGATTGTTAAACAAATATGCGATAACCACCACGCAACACTTGAAATTGAAAGTGAGATTGGTAAAGGAACATGTTTTAGAATAATCTTCAGGCAATAAACTGTTATATTGTAAAGAATGGTATGGTTAATTTATAATTCTTGTTAGAATAAAGCTATTCTACAAAGTGATAATTGATTTCCCATCGAACTTATGCAAGCTAAAACATCTCTAGATATTATTCAAAATACCTTCCAAACTGATATAGCAAAACATGGAAAATTACAGGAATTTTCCAAAGGTGAGGTAATCTTTTCTGCAGAAGAAATGATGAAAAAATTCTTTTTTGTATTCACTGGTAGGATAAAAGTCTCACAATTAAACTTTTTGGACGGAAAAGAGCAGATTTTAAAGATACTAGCCAAAGGAGATATGTACGATACCATCACCTTACTGGATGGAAAAATACACAACAATATTCTTCTTGCTCTGGACAAAGTGCAAGTATTGGTTTTGCCAATTGAGGTAATTAGAAAATGGATAACCTCAAACAGTCGCTTTAATACCTATTTATTTTCCTATGTTTCACAGCAATTTAGAGACATAGAAGAGCTCGCATTGGATATGTCTTTTTACCGAACCTCAGAAAGGCTCATAAAACTCATCAGTAAAAACATTGATGAGAATGATTTAAGCAAACTTCACCTTATTCATGATTTGTCGCATGAAGATTTAGCCAGTTTGATTGGCACCGTAAGGAAAGTTGTCAACCGCCATATTCAAAACCTAAAGGATGATGGTTTAATTGAAATCAACCATAAAAACATCAAAATAAAAGACAAGCAAAAACTTCTGGATCGCCTTCCAATTATGTAGATTAAAAAAAGTTCTAATTTTTTAATCAAAATGCCACAAAAGTGGCAGATACTTAATCAGCATTTTCCTAAAATGACCTCATTAATTAATTATTGGAGTTAAAAAAATGCTTATAACAAGATACAACCCATCAAGAGAAATTCAAGAATTTAGAAGAGGATTTGATGAATTCAATTCTTTTTTAGATAATTTTTTATCGGACAATTCAGCATTCAGTGACGTCAATTTTATGCCAAGCGTAAATACCCGTGAGGGCAAGCACGCCTACCATGTTGAGTTGGATTTACCTGGAATAAAAAAGGAAGATATTCATGTGGATATTAAAGATAACAGCATTGTAATTTCTGGAGAGAGAAAAGTCAGAGAAGAGGTGAATGCGGATGATTATTATAAAATAGAAAGTCAGTATGGCTCTTTTGAAAGAAGTTTTTCACTGCCCGAAAATGCAGATGTTGAGAATATCCATGCGGAATCTAAGGATGGTGTTTTGGAAGTTGTTATTCCTAAATTGAATAATGAAGAAGTTAAACCAAAAACCATTGAAATTAAATAGGAGGTGAAAAATGAGTATTTTAGAAAAAACTAAAAACATTAGTACAGAATTAGAAAGCAGTTTAGAAAAAGGTTTTCAAAAAGGGAAAGAACTGCTTAAAAGTGCAGTCAGTCATCTTCCTTTTACAAATTTTGCCAAAGACAATGCAGGAGATTTTCACTTAGAAGTTGATTTGCCAGGTGTTAAAAAACAAGACATTGAGCTTAGAGTTGAAAATAATGTATTGATTGTTAGTGCTCAGAGGCACATGAAAAATGAAGTGAAAAAGGAAGATTATTATTTAATGGAGAGTTCTTTTGGTCAAATAGAGCGATTTTATAGCTTACCTGATGGTATAGATGCAGACAAAATAAGTGCCCAATATAAAAATGGCAGATTGCTCATTGATTTACAAAAGAATGAAGCAGAGCAAGTTAAATCAATTGAAATTAAGAAAGCATAAACTTAGGAGGGCTTGTGATGAAATATAAATACCTAACAATATTTTTTGTGGCAGTGGTGCTTAGCAGCGTGGTAGCTGTAGCAACGACATTTGCAACAGGCGATAAATCTTTAACAAGGCATGATGAAGCGGCACAAGTACTTGCTGATACAAAAAACGCATTGAAAGACTTAAAAGCGAGTGGAACTGTTGATAAGTCAATCGTGAATCAATTAGAAAAATCAATTGATCGATTGGAACAATTAACAGAGAAATTAGCAGAAGAACCCTCATTGAAAAAAAATAAGGGTTTAAATTTATTGCTTGAAGATGATTTCTTTAACCGTTCTTTTGATGCGGATAAATGGAATCCCTTACAAGAAATGCAAGCCATGCAGAATCAGATGAATCAATTGTTTGGTGAAGCATTTGGTCGTTTTGATGGCAGCACAAATTTCAACCATTTATTTAATGATAAGGGATTTTCTCCTAGTATAAATTTAGCTGAGGATAATAAGCAGTTTATTGTCACCGTGGATTTGCCTGGTGCGACAAAAGAGAATGTTGAAATCGTACTTAAAGATCAATTATTGACGATTAAAGGCTCCACCATTGAAGAAAAAGAAAAGAAAGACGAAAAAAATCACATGTACAGACGCGAACGTTTTAGCGGAAAATTCGAACGTTCACTGACTTTACCTGCACCAGTCAAAGCGGAGGGGATGGTCAGCAATATTAATAATGGTGTTTTAGAAATTAAAATACCCAAAGCATAACTCATGGCGAGTTTTGCCTATAGATTAGGTTTAGGTTGTAGGCAAAACTCGTATTGATATTTATTAAAATTAACAAAACTAAAATAAAGGTAACACTTATGAAAACACAAAAATTAATCTTACAAGCATTGTTGTTGTTAGTTGCAACAATAGGACTAGCAACTGAAACAAAACAATCTAGCCCTATTGTTCAAGAACAGACAAAAACAACTCAGTCAGTTCAAAAAGGGGTTGATTCTGCATCAAAAACTAAGGCAGATGATAAGCGTTCACACGTTTACAAAGAAGCTCTTGAAGCGATAGATGAAACCAACAAGGCAATTATTGCTCTTTCCAAAGAAAATCCCGATACCAAGGCAGCGTTATCGGCACTAGAAAAGTCAACAGGTAAAATTGAAATTATTTTAGCACGAGAGCCAAAACTTGCTTTTGCTCCAATGGATGTTTCGGTTCAAACTTTTGATTTTTTATCAAATGTTGATACCATTAAGGCAATGCTTCATGATGTAGAAGAGTTTATTGATGATGGTGAAATTCAACAAGCTCGTGCAATTATGACAAATCTAGTAAGCGAACTTAACATCAATACCACAAGTATCCCCTTGGTGAGCTATCCCTTGGCGACAACCCAAGCAGCAGATTTGATTGAGGAAGGCAAAATAGATGAAGCCATTATTGCATTGCGAACACAGTTGAGTACATTGGTTGTATCGAAGGAAATTATACCATTACCAATACTTCGAACTGAATTATTACTGGCAAGTGCGGAAGATTTAATTGCCAAGAAAAAGCGCAGTGATGACGAGCAAAATACATTAATGGATTTATTGAATGAAGCAAGAAATCAATTATTAAAAGGTAAATTATTGGGTTACCTCAATCGCGATGAATACAAGTCTATAAACAAGGAGATAGATAATCTAGCCGATAAAGCCGCACTCAATAAAAGTGGTAAAGGAAAAGGTTGGTTCGATTCGATTAAAGAAAAAATGAAAAACCTATTCTAAAACATTCGGATAAATCTCTAGCCCGCATATTTCAAAGCAACACAAAACCTAATTCAAGATTTTGTGTTGCTTTTTTTGGTTTTTTAAATCGAAATTGTCATAAAGCTGTCACACTTGCAGCTTAAGATGAGCACATTCTTAATAAATATAGGGTTGAAATAACCATGAAAAATTTTAAAACATTACTCACCTTATCTGTATTAGTCACCAGTTTGTCATCTATGGCAGCAGGTCGTGATTATATCTCAATCGTTGGGTCGTCAACGGTTTATCCATTTGCTACCGTGGTGGCAGAGCGATTTGGCAAATCAACCAACTTTAAAACCCCTAAAATAGAAGCCACAGGCACGGGCGGTGGCATGAAATTATTTTGCAAAGGCGTCAATGTGGATACGGCCGATATTACCAATGCATCGCGTCGCATCAAAGCCAGTGAATTTGAAATGTGCCAGAAAAATGGTGTTAAAGACATTGTTGAGGTATTAATTGGTTATGATGGCATTGTTGTGGCTAATGCGATTAAGTCGCACACTTTTGCTTTGACTCGAAAGGATTTGTTTTTGGCTCTTGCTAAAGAAGTGCCAACGAGTAAAGATGGTGAATTGGTCGCTAATCCAAATAAAAAATGGAGCGATATTCGCAAAGACTTACCCAATGTTAATATCGAAGTACTGGGTCCTCCGCCAACATCAGGAACCCGTGATGCATTTGTCGAAATGGCAATGGAAGGAGGTTGTAAAAAGTTTGACTGGATTAAAGCCACCAAGAAAAGCAATAAAGCCAAGTACAAATCCATTTGTCACACCATCCGCGAAGACGGTATCTATATTGAAGCAGGTGAAAACGATAATCTAATTATTCAAAAATTACAAAAAACCCCAGATGCCTTAGGTATATTTGGTTTTTCTTTCCTTGATCAAAACGCCGATGTTGTTAAAGGTGCGACTATTGATGGTGCTGCTCCAGAGTTTGAAACCATTGCTGGTGGCTCTTATCCCATATCCCGTCCTTTGTATTTTTACGTGAAAAAAGCCCATGTAGGTAAGATTCCTGGCATGAGTGAATTATTAAAAGAGTTTACCAGCGAAAAAGCCATGGGTGAAGAAGGCTATTTGACCGATAAAGGTTTAATTCCATTGGATGTTGATAAGTTTAAAACGGTGCAAGATGCGGTTAAGAACTTAAAGCCTCTGTCATTATAAAACCCTAACAAAGGGGAGTGGGCTTTCTCAGTCTGTTTTAGTCCACACCCCAAAGTGTCTATTTAAATCATGACAATTTCTGCCATTCTTTTTCTGCTTGTACTTTTATCTGCCTTTAGTTACTTTATGGGCAGGCAAAAGATTCATGCAGTTTATCAACAGCAACGCCAAAATGTCGATACGAACGTGCGTTCCAAGGCAAAGTTCACCTTGCCCAAGTATTTTGGTTATGTGGCGGCATTGTGGTCGTTGGTGCCCGCTTTGTTAGTATTGTTAGTGATTGAGGTGGTTGATGCACCAATAATAGAAAATCAATTAACAGAATATATGGTTCAGTCCAATATCAATGTTGAAGAAAATTTTGATCTGTATTTAAATGAAATACATAATATGGATGCTGATTATTTAACCGATGCCGATCCTGCGAAAGTAAAGGTGTTTGAAAAACTTAATCACCTGAATAAAATTGCCAGTACAGCAAAATCGGTCATTGTTTTGGCTCTGGCTATTTTGATGACAGTTTTTGGTTTAAAGAAAATTACCGTTGGTATTCCTGCACGGCAGTATTTTGAAAAAGCGATTGAAATCATTTTGTTATTGGCAGCATCCATTGCAGTCTTAACCACCGTTGGCATTGTTTTATCGGTGTTTTTTGAATCCATACGGTTTTTTGGTGAGATTCCTGTGGTTGACTTTATGTTTGGCACCCAATGGTCGCCACAAACGGCGATTCGAGCCGATCAAGTCGGTTCTTCTGCTGCTTTTGGTGCTGTGCCTTTGTTTGTTGGAACCATGTTGATTTCATTTGTGGCATTACTGGTGGCTGTGCCGTTGGGTTTAATGAGTGCCATTTTTTTATCGGAATACGCATCCAGTGGATTTCGTTCTTTTGCCAAACCGGTCTTAGAAATTTTAGCAGGCATTCCAACCGTTGTTTATGGTTTTTTTGCGGCATTAACGGTTGCGCCCTTTATTCGTGAGTTGGGGCAGTCAATTGGACTGTCAGTTGCCTCAGAAAGTGCCTTGGCAGCAGGTTTAGTGATGGGAATAATGATTATTCCTTTTGTTTCATCATTGGCTGATGATGTGATTTCGGCAGTACCACAAGCCATGCGTGAAGGTTCACTTGGATTGGGTGCGACCAAATCTGAAACAATCGTTAAAGTTCTGATTCCAGCAGCTTTGCCTGGTATTGTTGGTGGCGTGTTACTGGCTGCCTCGCGTGCAATTGGTGAAACCATGATAGTGGTTATGGCAGCAGGATTGGCAGCCAATCTCACGGTTAATCCATTGAATGCTGTGACCACGGTGACGGTACAAATTGTGACTTTGCTTACTGGTGATCAAGAGTTTGATTCAGCCAAAACTTTGGCGGCTTTTGCTTTGGGGTTGATGTTGTTTTTAACAACCTTAGTGCTCAATATTATTGCTTTGCATGTGGTAAGAAAATACCGAGAACAGTATGATTGATAAAAATACAATGACATTAAAAGTTGAGAAAAGCTTAAAAAGACGCTACCTCAAGGAAAAAATCTTTAAATCGATGGGTTTTATTTCGGTTACGGTGGCTTTTTTATTTTTACTTATCTTGATTTTAGATATTACTATTAAGGCATTGCCTGCTTTTGTACAAACTCAAATTGTTTTGCAAGTCGATTTAAATGAACAAGACTTAGGCATTACTCAACAAAGCAGTGTGGATGAAATACGCCAAGTGGATTTTCGCCGCGTTATCCGTAATGCTTTAAAAAAACAATTTCCACAGGTAAAAAAGCGCAAGCAGAAAAAAGATTTGTATTCCTTGGTGAGTGTGGGAGCGGAATACCAGTTGCGCGATTTGGTGCTAGCTAATAAAGCCATTCTTGGAACCACTCAAAAAGTCACCTTTATTGCCGATGACGATGTTGATGCCCTAATTAAAGGCGCGATAGATAGAAACGATGAAGAATCAGGACGCAGAGTCAAAGACTTTAAATTAAACTTAATAGAAACCTTAGAAAAAAATGGTCAAATAGAAAAGAATTTTAACTGGCAGTTTTTCAGCAGTGGTGATTCGAGAGAACCTGAGTTGGCAGGGATAAAAGGCGCTGTTTTGGGCTCACTTTATACCTTATTGGTGACCTTGTTAATGACTTTTCCCGTGGCTGTTGCCGCTGCTATTTATTTGGAAGAATTTGCACCCAAAAATCGCATGGTGGATTTTATCGAAATCAACATTAATAATTTAGCTGCCGTGCCATCTATTGTCTTTGGATTATTGGGCTTGGCGGTGTTTATTAACTTCTTTGAATTGCCGCGTTCAGCACCGATTGTTGGTGGTATAGTTTTGTCTTTGATGACCTTGCCAACCATTATTATTGCTTCACGCTCGGCGATTAAGGCGGTTCCGCCGTCTTTACGAGAAGCGGCACTGGGATTGGGTGCATCTAAAATGCAAACGGTGTTTCACCATGTATTTCCGGCGGCATTGCCAGGTATTTTGACGGGCACTATCATCGGCATGGCACAAGCCTTGGGCGAAACCGCTCCATTGTTGATGATTGGCATGGTGGCATTTATTGTGGATATCCCTCAGTCAGTTACCGACCCAGCAACGGTTTTACCGATTCAGGTTTATCTGTGGGCGGATTCACCCGAGCGGGGATTTTTAGAAAAAACTTCAGCAGCTATCTTGGTCTTGATTGCCTTTTTAATCACGATGAACGCCATAGCTATTTATTTACGCAAGAAATTTGAGAAAAAGTGGTAAAATTAGAGAATGAATAATAACACCGACCAAAAAACATTAGACTCTATGCATGCAGAACATGGTAAAACTGTTGGTCAACCTTTTTGCCAAGATGCAAAATTTAGCACACGAAATGTCGATGTTTTTTATGCCGATAACCAAGCAATTTATGATGTTTCATTGGATATGGGTAAAAATGAAGTGATTGCTTTGATTGGGCCATCAGGTTGTGGCAAGTCAACTTATTTGCGTTGTTTAAATCGCATGAATGACACCATTGATATTTGTAAGGTGACGGGGCAACTGTTGCTTGATGGTCAAGATATTTATGCCAAAGACCAAGACCCTGTCTTGTTGCGAGCGCGTGTGGGCATGGTTTTTCAAAAGCCCAACCCTTTTCCCAAATCCATTTATGACAATGTCGCTTATGGCCCGCGTATTCATGGTTTGACCTCCAATAAAGCAGAACTTGATGATTTGGTGGAAGAATCGTTAATCAAAGCGGGTTTGTTAAATGAAGTTAAAGATCGATTGGATGCACCAGGAACAGGTTTATCGGGCGGACAACAACAGCGTTTGTGCATTGCTCGAACCATAGCCGTACAACCTGAAGTGATTTTGATGGATGAACCTGCCAGTGCCCTTGATCCGATTGCAACAGCCATTATTGAAGAGTTGATTAGTGAATTGCGTAAAAATTATACCATTGTGATTGTCACCCATTCGATGCAACAAGCGGCACGAGTTTCACAACGAACGGCGTATTTCCACTTAGGTAAGTTGATAGAAGTGGGGGAAACCAATCAAATTTTCACCAACCCAGTGCATGATTTAACTGAAAAATACATAACTGGCCGATTCGGCTAATGACAGAAGATATAAGACTATGGATAATTTAGATTTTAATAAACATACTTCAAAAAGCTACAATCAAGAGCTTGAAGATATTCGAAACTTATTATTAAACATGGGTGGTATGGTTGAAAAACAAGTGCAAAAAGCCATGCAATCCTTGCTTGAAAGCAATAAAAAAATGGCAAAGAAAGTCATCAAAAAAGATTTAGGCATCAACGCCATGGAAGTCAAAATTGATGAAGAATGCACTCAAATTATTGCCAAACGCCAACCAGCTGCCAGTGATTTGCGCTTAATTATTGCTGTTATTAAAAGCATCACAGATTTAGAACGCATTGGTGATGAAGCGGAAAAAATTGCCAAAAATGCCATTTACCTTATAGATAAAAGCTTTAAGAGTGATTATTTTTCGGATTTAGAAAACTTGGCAATAATAGTTGCAAACAACTTAACCCAAGCCCTAAATGCTTTAGCTCGATTGGATCCAGATATGGCACTAAAAATTGCGTTAGAAGACGATAGGGTTGATGATACATTTGAACAATTCAATAAGGAAATGATTAGTGTAATGGCACTAAACCCTCACGATTTAAAAAACCTCGTTCGTCTAAGTTGGAGTGGTAAAGCGTTGGAAAAGATTGGTGACCACACCAAAAATATATGCGAATATGTTATTTATTTGATTAAGGGTAAAGACATTAGACACCTTGATTTAGAAACCATAAAAGAAGAGTATTTCTGATGAAAAACACCATCCTCATCGTCGAAGATGAAACCGCCATTCGTGAAATGTTAGCTTTTTCATTGATGCAAACAGGCTATATTGTTTTGCAAGCAAAAACAGCACTTGAAGCCTTAAAGATATTAGAAGATGTTTCACCTGATATGGCCATAATTGACTGGGGATTGCCGCAAGTCAGTGGACTTGAATTGGTCGAGCGAATTCGAGAAGATGAAGTGATTGCGGACATGCCAATTATAATGCTGACGGCAAAGGCACAAGAGGAAGACAAGGTCAAGGGATTGGAAACGGGAGTGGATGATTACATGACTAAGCCTGTTTCTATTAAGGAGTTGCAAGCACGCATTAAGGCGCAATTGCGCCGTTTAGGTGGGTTCAAAAAAATGCATGTCATTACCGTGGGTCCAATTAAAATGGATTTGGATGCCCACACAATTGTGATTGCTGATGAGGAGCTTAAATTAAGTATAACCGAATTTAATTTGCTTAAACTATTCATGAAAACACCCAATAAGCTTTTATCGCGGGAGCAAATTCTTAATCATGTTTGGGGGAGAAATTCATTTGTTGAATTACGCACAGTAGATGTGCATATCCTGCGCTTACGCAAGTCACTAAAAAAATACAAGCTTGAAAGAATGCTGCAGACTGTTCGCGGAGCAGGCTATAAGTTTTTTCATGAAAAATAGAGCTAAAATGTAAAGGTCTTCATAATTATAAAATTAGAGCGTATTTAGTATTCTATTAATGTTAAAATAATGCGCTTTATTCTCTAAGCTTATTATTTAATGACAGCACCGTTTATTCATCTTAATGTTCATTCTGAATTTTCAGTAGTTGATTCGACCATACGCATTCCAAAATTGATGAATGCGTTGGTGGAAAATCACGTGCCTGCTGTGGCGGTGACTGATTTTAATAACATGTACGCAACCATTAAGTTTTTTAAAGCAGCCACAGCAGCAGGTATCAAGCCTCTTATGGGTGCCGATGTTCAGGTTTTAGATGAGCATGAAACATCATACTCTGTTGTTTTGTTGTGCATGAATAAACAGGGTTATCTCAACTTGAGTGAAATCATTTCTTTAGCTCACCAAAAAGGTTACCACAAAGGCAATCCCATGGTTCGTGAGTCGTGGCTAAAGGAACACAATGAAGGTTTGATTGCCATAAGCTCAAATATGCGGGGTGATATTGGGCAGTTGATTTTAGCAAAAAAAACCGAAGCCGCTGCCGATAAGATAGATAAGTGGAAACGTGTGTTTGGAAACCGTTACTATTTGAGTATTGCACGAATAAATAAAAAGAATGAAAAATGGCACAACGATGCCACGCTTTATTTGGCTGCCCATCAACATGTTCCGATTGTTGCCAGCAACGAACCACGGTTTATGGCAAGTGATGATTTTAATGCTCATGAAGCCCGGGTGTGTATTAATCAGGGCATGATAGTTGCCGATCCACGACGGGCAAAAAATTACACAAGAGAACAGTATTTAGCAACACCTGATGAAATGCTAAAAAAGTTTAAAGATATTCCTCAAGCTATTGAAAATACAGTGGAAATTTCTAAACGATGTAATTTTAGTTTTGAATTTGGTGAATATTTTTTGCCCGATTTTCCAGTGCCAGAAGGGGAAACCATAGGTGAGTTTTTTCGGCGTATTACCCAGGAAAGACTAGCACAATATCTTTCCAAACAGGGCACTTTTGAAGGCTACAGTGAACAAGATTATTACCACAGACTTAAGTTTGAAGTGGATATTATCTTGCAAATGGGATTTCCTGGCTATTTCTTAATCGTTGCTGATTTTATCAACTGGTCTAAGAAAAACAAAATTCCAGTAGGGCCTGGCCGTGGTTCGGGTGCGGGTTCTTTGGTGGCATTTGTGCTGCAAATTACTGATTTAGACCCACTGCAATACGAATTACTTTTTGAACGTTTTTTGAATCCTGAACGTGTTTCCATGCCTGATTTCGATGTGGATTTTTGCATGGACAGGCGTGATGAAGTGATTGAATACGTTGCAAAAACTTATGGAGCAAACCAAGTAAGTCAGATTATTACCTACGGAACATTAAGTGCCAAAGCGGTGGTGCGTGATGTGGGTCGTGTTTTGGGATTTCCTTATCCAGTGGTGGATGGTATTGCTAAATTAATCCCTAATGATTTGGGTATTAATTTAACCGAAGCACTTAAAGAATCAACCGAACTCTCCTTAAAGATAGAAACCGATGAAGACGCCAAAGATTTGTATGATTTGGCACTGCAACTAGAAGGTTTAACTCGAAATACAGGTAAACATGCCGGTGGTGTGGTGATAGCACCGGATAAATTGTCGTCCTTTTGCCCCGTTTATAAGGACGAACACAGCGAAGGCATACTTAGCCAATTTGATAAAAACGATGTTGAAACCATTGGTTTGGTTAAGTTTGACTTCTTGGGTTTAAGAACGCTAACGATTATTGATAATGCCGTTCAAGCCATCAATAAAGGCAATGATAAGCCAGTTGATATTAGCCAAATTCCTTTAGATGATCCAGCGGTTTTTCAACTATTAAAAGAATGCCGAACAACAGCGGTATTTCAGCTCGAATCCGATGGCATTAAAGGGTTAATTAAAAACCTCGTACCCGATTCCTTTGCTGAAATTATTGCTCTTGTGGCACTCTATCGACCCGGTCCAATGGGAGCGGGCATGGTTGATACTTATGTCGCCTGTAAGCACGGAGATATTGAGCCTGATTATTTGCATCCAAAGCTTGAGGAGTTGCTTAAACCCACTTACGGGGTAATCTTGTACCAAGAACAGGTGATGAAAATTGCCCAAATTTTATCGGGTTATTCATTGGGCGAAGCCGATATTTTACGTAAAGCCATGGGTAAGAAGATTGAATCCGTTATGGTTCAACAAACCGAAAAGTTTGTCGAAGGTGCTGCAAAAAGGGGGATTGATAAAGAGGTTGCTGCACGCATCTTTTCCCTGATTGTTAAATTTGCAGGCTATGGATTTAATAAATCGCATTCAGCTGCTTATGCTTTAATTGCCT
>Ga0256839_1002982_pt1 | contig 18032 bp, 17 predicted proteins | sample 354166metaG_FD_185968 | JGI IMG/M metagenome (GOLD analysis project Ga0256839, IMG submission 185968) | Hydrothermal vent microbial communities from Mid Atlantic Ridge, Atlantic Ocean - 354-166 | ecosystem: Environmental > Aquatic > Marine > Hydrothermal vents | place: Atlantic Ocean: Mid... | reverse complement strand
GAGAACTTCATGTCATATGAATATGCAAGAATCCCATTCAAAAATGGTTTGAATATAATTGTTGGGCCAAATGGTGCAGGTAAATCATCCATACTTCTTGGTATCTCATTGGCCCTTGGTCAGAGCCATACTGAGAGGGGCCGTAAACTTTCAGATCTAATCAGATTTGGTAAGGATATTGCTAGGGTATCGATAGTCTTTGATAACTCCGAAGTTGGCGGTGAAAAACCTTTCCCAAGTATAAGGAGTGACTCGGTTGTTTTAACCAGGATCCTTAGGAGGGATGGAAACTACTATTTTGAGGTAAACTATAGGAGCTCGTCAAAGTCTGAAGTTAGGTATCTCCTTTCTAGGGTTGGGTTGAACCCTGATAATCTTCTCATTATTATGCATCAAAATATGATTGAGTCCTTCAACTTCATAGATCCTAGGGAGAAGCTACAGCTACTTGAAGATGCATTGGGTTTAAGTGGTCTTAGGCAGAGGATTATAGAGGCTAGGGAGAGGCTCAGGAGTATAGCGAAGGAAGAGAGTGATGTGAAGAAGGCTTTTGAGGATGTTAAGGAGACTCTAGGTAAGTGGGAATCCCTATATAACAGGTGGTTAGAGAAGAAGAGGTTCCTTGATGAGCTTGAGCTTTTAAATGCGAAGTATGCATGGGCGAGGTATGAGATGCTGGAGAAAGAGCTTAATAAGCTTCTCAACCAAGTAACGTATGTTAATGACAGGATATCCTTTATAGAGACTGATTTGAAGAGGCTTGAGCTCGATGTTAAGAATGTCCTTGGAGATATTGATCATCACATTGGTGTGATAAGGGATATGATCAGCGATATAGAGGGTGGAGGCTTCATTCCCCAGGAGACTTTAAACGATGTTTTGAGGAGGCTTAGAAATAACATACTAAAGTATGGAGATATAAGGTCTAAAGAGGCTGTTGAGAGATATCAGTTGGAGGAGTTGAAGAGGGAGTTGAAGAATCTTGAGATTGAGATTAAGAAGTTAGAGGGTGAGCTTAGAGAGGCAAAACATTATGCAAGTCGGTTTGAGAAGGTTGTTGTTGACAAGCCCTTAACTGAGATTCAGATGGAGATTAGAAGTCTTAAGAGAGTTTTAGAGAGGTATGGGGATGTGGATGAATCGGTTGTTGAGACATATGAATTCTATAGGGAGCAGTATAACAAGCTTGAGGAGAAGCTCCTTGAGATAGCGAGGAATAGGGACCAGCTTCTAGAGGATCTTAATAGGCGTGTTGAGAGGTGGAGGACGGAGATATTCAGATATGTGGGTATGGTATCAAATGAGTTTAATAGGATACTATTATACTTTGGTGGTACAGGTTATGCTAGAGTTGAGGATGCAGAGGATATAGATACGGCTCATCTCCAGCTTTATGTAGCCTATGGAGGTGCACAACCTATCCTCCTAGATGCATATACACAGAGTGGAGGTGAGAGGACAGTTGCGGCTGTATCCTTCTTAATGGCTATGCAGAGATTTGTTAAGAGTCCCTTCAGAGCTATTGACGAGTTTGATGTCCATATGGATCCAAGGAATAGGAGTAGAGTCTTAGAGCTTATGATTAGATATGTATCTGAGGTTGGAGGCCAGTATATCCTGATAACCCCCGGCTATATAGGGGAGTATGTGGGTGATGCAAATATCATTGTTGTTCAGAAGGTGGAGGGAGCTTCTGGGGTGGTGGCACAAGAATGAGTAGAGAGTCTGAGGTATATGGAAGGATAAAATCCCTATCCAAGATGGTGGTTAAGGGAGATGTAGACCCTCTAAACATTGATATATCCACCCTCGTCGAGCTCTTCTCGAAGATTGACGTGGATAGACTTCCTATAGAGTTGTTTATGGAGGATGTAGATGCACTTAATGGTTTATCTCTTGTGCTTTATTATCAGAAGGAGACTATAAAGAGATATTTAGAAGGGCTTAAGATTGATGAGATGATTGTTAAGACGGCGATCCTGTCTTTGGACATAGATGCTTTAACTTCTGTTATTGAGAGGTTATATAGACCTCCTGTAGACGCCTCCACCATAGATAATGAGTTTATTTTAGAGTCTCTTCTTCACTTTAAGAATATTGAGAGGCTTAGATTTGAATTTACAGATAAACCTGTTGAGATAGACTCGGTTGATATCCCAATTGAGGAAGATATCAGGAGGGAGATGGAGGAATTTCATGGAAGGCTCTTAGAAGAGAGTGGGGGTAGATGGGTTATGTATAGAGATTTGCTCGGTGATAAACCTATATTCAACTCATATTTAATTAGCCTACTGTCTTCAGAGGGTTATCTCTTGTTAAAGGTTGATAGGATGTCTGGAGAGGTATATGTGAAGGCGTTGCCTCAGAAACATGATTTTGTAAATCCAATTTCTATTCCGATTGTGGTGAGTAGAGGTGGAGATGGAGAGGAAGATTAAGAGGGCAGCATATCTACTTTTGGTAAGGAGACATAGCTATCCAGGTGTCCGTGAATGGGAGCTTGAAAAATATCTAGGTAGGAATTATATGGAGGTCTTGGAGAAGCTTGGTGAGGTCCTATCTAAAATTGGATTGGAGATTAAAGTCGTTAATATCCGTGAGGGAGATAGGGAGATTAAGCATTTCATAGTAGTTCCTGAGCGTAGAGTTAAGGAGGAGGTTGGAGGCTCTATATTCAGGTCTGATGAGGCGGCTGTACTCGCTATAGCTGTTTCACTTATAATTTCATCTGAGAATATGAAGGTTCCTAGGGGGGAGATTATAGAATTAGCTAGGACAAAGCTCCCGGAGTATAGGGTCGAGAGAGCTTTAAACAAGTTTATTAGGCTGAAATATTTGGTTGAAGATGGTGAATTTATAAAACTTGGTTTGAGAAGCTTTTTAGAGTTGGATCTCGATATGTTACTTCAGCAATTTACTTCTTCTTTAAAAGGCGTTGAAACTGTTTCTCACGGCGAAGATCAAGAAGAATCTTAGTAAGCCTATCCCCAATTTTACCCTCTATCTTTAATGCACTTTCAATATCTTTCTTACTTAGTCCTTCGAAGGATGCTGCATAGACGCCTGTAAGGCCGTATCTCATATATAGATCGGCCTTCATCTTCAACTCCCTAAGTGTAGAATCAACTTTACCTTTTATTTTATATCTATCCAATGAGGATATCACTTCCCTTAGAGGTTTGACTGTGAATCCAAGTTTTGGAGAGCCACATATGGGGCATTTAATCTCCTCCTTTATATCTATTAGTCTGGATTCATCTATATACTCCATGCAGTTTAGACATGCTATTGTGTAGTAGGTGGTCAGTATCTTCATCTTGGTGGCTAGGATCTCTAACATTTGGTAGCGGCTTGTTTTATAGGTCTCCATAGGTATATCCTTATATTTGAAATATTCCTCTGTTATTCTAGACCTATATTCATCGTAATATTCTATCTCTATATCTCCTACACCTATCTTTTTGAGTAGGTTATATGCATTTTCGATATCGTAATCCTTAGATAGCGTTTCTTGCAAGGCTTCTCTATATAAGGGAGTGTCCCTCATATTGTTTATCATTACCTCGAGAATTTTACTTGTTATCTCAGCTTCTTTGGATATGAATCCCATCCTCTTGGCTGAGTTTAGGAATCTCCATCTGTATATTCCGCTTGAGGGTATGGCTCTCAAAACAACCTCTTTGAATGAGGATGTTTTTAACAGTGCCTCCTTCAACATCTCAATTTCTAGGAGGGGGGACTCCAATATTATCCTGTTCTGGTCGGAGGAATGTCTCACCTGTATACCATAATTTTCTTCTATATATCTTGCTAGATACTGTTCTATCGTCCTATTGACGTTTGTTCCTCCCAGTATATTTATGATGTAGGTGTATTTGGACTTTTCAATGATGATTCTCTTATCCGTAGGTATCTTATATCCTCCATCTATCTCCTCCTTAAATATGTGGAGAGCGCTATGGATTGTCTCGACGTCAATTCGATATTTCTTCGCGACTTTTGATATAGCTTCTTCATATTCTCCGTTTAATGAGTATGTCTCCTCGAATTCCCTGAGTATCTGCCCCATCAACCTTGATACTTCATGGGGAACGGGAATTTCCTCACCTATCCAGTCTGGAACCGCTCCTATCGGGTCGTCCTCCGGTTTCACATATACCTTTTCGTTATAAATCTGTATTATCCTCCATGGTCTACCTGCTAGGATAATCTTAATCCCTTCAGTACCGTTCAAAGCTATGAATTCATCATCTAATGATCCAACTATCTTGCCTGATACGTCGTCTACAACTGGATACTGTTTTATATCGGGTATCATAGATAGGTTGTTGAAGTAGTAGTTGTAGAGTTTCTTTATCTTACCTATAAATATCATTCCCTCTCTGACTCTAAATATACCTAGGTTATCAGCTACAAATTCTACTAGATTCAATAGTTCCCCAATCTCCATATCCCTATAGTATATGGAATTGGATATTATTCTGTGGAGCTCGTCTAGACTTATCTTTCCCCTCTTGATCAATATTCCCGCTATCTCGTGGGTGAGGACGTCATAAGGTTTGGGTAGTGGATATACCTCCTCTATCTCTTTCTTACTAATCTTCTCCCTTATAGAAATCGTCTCTACAAGGTCGAGGGGGTCTAATGTGATGACTTCACCTTTACTCTCTATCTCTATCCAGTGGCCGCTTCTTCCGACTCTTTGAATAAGTTTAGATGCCTGCCTTGGGGACCCATACTGTACTACATACTCTATATCCCCTATATCAATTCCCAATTCGAGGGATGATGTTGCTACTATTGAGTGTAATTCTCCTGATTTGAATTTTTCCTCTATCTTGACACGGTAGTGTGCCCCAATTGAACTATGGTGGACAGCTACCTTAAGTTTTTCATCGTATATTAAGAGGCGGTTTCCTAAGATCTCAGCCATCGGCCTAGTGTTTGTGAAGATGAGCACCCTCCTATATCTATCTAATATCTCTTTTAGCCTCCTAACCCTCGCCACGACATCTGGATATGTATAGAGTCTTTCCGAGTCAGCTATGTCCTCGGATGTAGCCCTAGGATATGATATGTCTATGGATATCTTCTTTGTTATATCGGCATGGACTATTACCCCCTCTCCATCTACGCCAGTAATAAATTTCAATGCTGTCTCTGGATTACCAATGGTTGCTGAGAGACCTATAACCTGTATATCCGGCTTAAGCCGCCTAAGCCTCTCTAGGTTTATGCTCAACTGTACCCCTCTTTTACTGGATATCAACTCATGGATCTCATCTATAACTAGCCATTCAACGTTTTGTAGATGTTGGCTGAATACCTTGGTATTCAATAGATAAGAGAATGTCTCCGGCGTCGTTATCATGATATCTGGTGGGTGGATTGAATGTTGCCTCCTCTCCTTCTTAGGTGTATCTCCATGTCTAACTACTATGGAGAAGTCCAGTCTTGTTGCCCACCACATAAGCCTGTCTATCAAGTCTCTGTTTAAGCTTCTCAACGGTGTAATGTATATAGTTCTTACTGGTCTACCCTCTCTCTCAAGCATCATACTAAGTATTGGTATAAATGCTGCCTCGGTCTTCCCACTTCCGGTTGGAGCTATTACCAACGTGTTTTTACCTTCTAGAATGTGGGGTATAGCCTTCTCCTGGGGCTCAGTAAGTTTTTCAAAACCCTTCTCCCTGATGAGCTCTACTATCCTTCTATTCAGCCCCATCTTCCTCTATAGTCACGGCATCTATACTATGTAGGCTTGCCCCATACTCTCTTAAAATCCTCTTGATCTCCTCGACCTTTACATCATTCCCGTATATCTCCATCTTTATACTCTCCGTATCTTGGTCAATCTCAACTATTGATGTTGATATCTTAGTTACCCCTGGTAGCCTCAAAACAAGTTCTCTGGTGAGGTCTACTATGTTTGGCTTGTGAGGTTTCAAGACATCTAGAACAACATATTTGACTTTTGCAACTCCATTAGGTCGTTGAGCCACTTCCGAAATATCACCTAATAATAATAAAATGGGGGTTTATAAGTTAAATAGTGAATATGTAAAGATGCATCCAGACTATAATGGCTTTAATACTATTGATACTATGATGGTGGTGGCTATCCCTATGGCCATCAACTTCAACGCTTCTCTAATTTTGTTTCTACCAGTTATCTTAGATATTAAAATTCCAAGTATGCCCATATATGAGATGGCTACAACTATTGTCGCTGGTAGCGCTAAGTCAACAGATACTAAACCAGCGATCGCTAGGATTAAAGGTATTAATGATATCATTATCGATAGGAAGGGTGCTATAGCATTTATAAATCCTATATAAATTATTGAAAATCTCGCTGCTTTAGTATATACGGTATCTTTAAGGTCCATAAGCATCGATTCTTCCAACTCTTTAATATCTTTATTTCTCTCAGCCTCCTCAGCTATTATCGTTCCTGAGAATCCTGAAACCATTAATGCTACGCCCGTCGCTATCCCGATACCTACTATCTGCGTCGGCTCAGTTATCCCTCCAAATATTACTCCTAATAGTACCCCCAGAATTGTGACTGAACCATCAAAGCTATTCATTATGAAGTATCTTCTCGCTATCTTATTAGCTTCTGATATTCTTATATACTCCACATATTTCTTGAGTAGATCTCGTAAAGACAACTTTACTTATTCACCCCTCATTAATAAATATCTTATTATCAGTTCTAAAATGATTATGACTCCCCTTCTTAATTTCTACTATATATGTATATGTTTATGTATATTCATCCCATAATAGTATGATGTTGTTATTTTCCCATTTAGGTGGTTGGATTGACAGGTATAGACCCCTTTGAAGTAGCTGTTAAACAGCTTGAGAGAGCTGCATCCTTCATGGATATATCCGAAGAGGCTCTGGAGTTTCTGAAGAGACCTATGAGGATTGTCGAGGTCATCGTTCCAGTTAAGATGGATGATGGAAGTGTAAAGGTGTTACCTGGTTTTAGGGTTCAGTATAATTGGGCCTTGGGCCCGACAAAGGGAGGTATTAGGTTTCATCCTGATGAGACTCTCAGCACCGTTAAAGCACTAGCTGCGTGGATGACTTGGAAGACTTCTGTAATGGGTCTTCCATACGGTGGTGGAAAGGGAGGTGTGGTCGTTAACCCTAAGGTCTTGAGTAAGAGGGAGCTTGAGAACCTATCAAGAAGTTATATCAGGGCAATATATGACGTTATAAGTCCATACACAGATATCCCGGCTCCAGATGTCTATACAAATCCGCAGATCATGGCTTGGATGATGGATGAATATGAATGGATTTCCAGGAGGAAGGATCCGGCATTTGGAATAATAACTGGTAAGCCCCTCTCCATCGGAGGAAGCCTAGGTAGGATTGACGCGACTAGTAGAGGTGCGCTCTATACGGTTAGGGAGGCCGCTAAACTTTTGGGAATGGATCTTGGAAGGTCTACAATGGCTGTTCAGGGATATGGAAATGCTGGATATTATATGGCTAAATTAGGTGTGGATCTATTCGGAATAAAAGTTGTGGCGGTAAGTGATTCTAAGGGTGGTATATACAATCCAGATGGTTTGGATCCAGATGCTGTACTTAAGTGGAAGAGGGAAAATGGCTCTGTTAAAGATTTCCCTGGTGCTACTAATATATCTAATGAGGAGCTTCTAGCCCTTGAGGTGGATATACTTGCTCCCGCAGCTATTGAGAATGTTATTACGAAGGATAATGCTGATGATGTAAATGCTAAGCTTGTGGCTGAGGTTGCAAATGGGCCTGTGACTCCTGAGGCGGATGATATTCTATTTGAGAAGGGTATCTTCCAGATCCCCGACTTCCTATGTAATGCTGGTGGAGTGACTGTGTCGTATTTTGAGTGGGTGCAGAATATAAATGGCTATTACTGGACTGAGGAGGAGGTATACAATAGATTGGATGAGAAGATGACCAATGCATTCCATAAGGTATACAGTACTGCACAAGAAAAGAAGCTTCATATGAGGGATGCAGCATATGTAGTAGCTGTATCTAGAGTATATGAGGCTATGAAGGATAGGGGGTGGGTGAGTAGGTAGAGGGGAAGCCAGAAAAATATTTATTTTTCATCCATTTAATACTATTATTTGTATGAATATAAAACTGCCCAAAGAGTTAGTTGAGAAGTTTAAGAATTTAGGCTTAAGTCAGAATGAGATTAAAGTCTATCTATTGCTATTGTATTCTGGGCCTTTAACTGCTAAGGAGATATCTGAATATTCTCAAGTTCCCTTTAGTAAGATATACCTAGTTCTGAATAATCTTGAGAGGAAGGGTTGGCTAAATTCTACAACTACAAGGCCGGTCAAGTATAGCGCTAGACCTCCACAAGAGGCTGTAGAGGTTGTTAAAAGGAATCTTGAGAAGAGTATGAATGAGGCTGCTGAGTATATTGCTAAGGAGCTACAGCCTATATATGATAGGATGAGTGTATCTCTTCAGCCAAACCTACTTCTATTCTATGGCGAGGATAATATAGCCATGAAGATGGTAGATGTAATTCTTGGAACACGTAGGGAGTTACTCCTGGCTTTACATCACAGGCTCGACACATTTCTAGAGTATTCATCTAGATTGTCTAGTGTGAAGCTGGTTGATACAAGACCTAGGATAAAGATATTGGTATCCAAGGAGCTTGTAGACGATATTTATCCACTGGTGGAGATAGGTGCAGAAATTAGATATCGTGACGAGATGTTCGGTGGCGGTGCAATATCCGATGATAGGGAGGCACTCATAATATTAGAGAAGGATGAGAGATATAGTACAGCAATATGGTCGACACATTATAGCCTCATAGAACTTGCGAAGTCATATTTCGAAAAGATCTGGAGCACCTCAAAGATGGTAATTTAGATGGCGTTATCAGCTAAAATCTTTAGATTGGCGGAGTATATTCCATTCGATGTTATCTATGATAAAATTTCCAATTATCGAGTCTCGGAAGAGGTTGAGGATATCGTTGTGGAGAAGTTTTTTAGGGATCTAAGCTATTCTGGAAATGTTTTGAAGGCTGAGTATGTTTATGATGAGCCTGTTGAAATTGATGTGGGTGGAGAGGTTAGACTCCTTCCTAGGAGGAGGTATGCCCTATTAGCCTTTACTGAGTATGAAGGTAATATATATGTTATTATACTTGAGAAGAAGTTTAGGGCTAATAGAATAGCTCTACAGCTTAGTGACATCCTATTTATAAGGAGGGATATGGTTTTAGAGGCATATACCACCCATGAGATTTTAAAGGGCCTCCATGAGTCTAACCCTGAGTCGACTAGAGTTATATATTTTGATAATGTGGATATACCTAATATCAAGAAACTGGCTTTGTATGGGAGGTCACTAGCTGATACGAATCTTTATAGCCGTTATTTGGAGCATGGCCTCATATGGTATGTTGTTTTTGAACATAGAGAGACTGGATATGTGGTAGGTATTACTAGGAATATGATTATAGCTATGTTCTCTAATGTAACGTCTGATGAGTTCATCGATTTCATTATTGAGCACCTAATTCCTCTAATACGCTGATTCACCGGATATATAAAGCTGTTTTTGAAATTGAATTTATTGTCTTGGGAGGTGCATCGAATTGTCTCTCCTATCTCCAGAGAATTTTAGAAGCTATAGAGATTATAATCTCGATGGTAAGAAGCTTCTTGTTAGGATAGACATCAACCTTCCAATATCTAGGGAGGGTAGGGTAGAGAGTTTCTATAAAGTTAGGAAGCATATTAAGACGATAGATTCCTTGGGTGACTCTGCCATTGTTTTGCTGTCTCATCAAGGTAGGGTTGGGGATGACAATTTCATATCTCTTGAACAGCATGGCGAGTATCTATATAATATATTGGGAGATCGTTTCCGCTTTGTTATGGATATAATTGGGGAGGCGGCTATTGAAAGCATTAAGGATCTTAAACCTGGTGAGGTAATCCTCTTGGATAACGTCCGTCTACTTAGTGAGGAGACTTTGAAGGGCTCTCCAGAGAAGTTGTCTCAGACGATCTTTGTATCTAGACTTTCAAAGTATTTTGACTATTTTGTGAATGACGCCTTCGGCGCTATTCATAGGAACCATACCTCATTAATAGGTTTTCCAATGGTTTTGGAGTCGATGATTGGCCCTTTAATGGAGGAGGAGCTTAGGACCTTGGATAAGCTTATTTCTGAGAAGGATAGCTGTGCATTCATTCTTGGAGGTGCCAAGCTAGAGACTAAGATAAAGGTTATGGAGAATATCCTCAGCTTCAATCCAAACGCTGTGTTTTTGTTAGGGGGGATGATATCTACAGCTATGCATGCTATATATGGCTCTATACCGAAGAAGGAGGCTCAGAGTATTTTAAAGTGGGTTGACCCTAAGCTTATCGATGTATGTAGGGAAATTATTGAGAGGTTTGGGGATAGGATATACCTCCCAAGTGATTATAGGTATGTGAAGAATGGCGTCTTGGTGGAGAAACATATAAGTGAATATAGGAGTGGAGATGAGATACAGGATATAGGTTCTAAGACTGTAGAGCGATATCTCGAGATTGTTAAAGGGTTTGATAATGTATTCATCAACGGCCCTATGGGTATAATAGAGAATAGTCTGACTAGATGGGGAACTGATGAGATATTAAAGGGTGTGGCTAAGCTTAATGTATATAAAGTTATTGGAGGAGGTCATATGGTATCCTCATTGGAAAAGCTGGGTCTCCTAGAACGTTATGACTATGTAAGTACTGGAGGAGGGAGCCTTCTAACATTGCTCTCTGGAGAGGTTCCAGGACCTCTTCAGATTCTCAGGAAGTAAGCTCTTTCTCTATATATTTCTTTGGAATCTTATCACTATATTTTTCGATAAATCTTTTAATCACCTTTTTAGGCCTATATTCACCTATATGCATTATTGCTATTGCGTCAATTATTGGATACCATTCATCACATTTTGGACATTTGTAGTAACCATCTATAATCTCCTTCTTAATACACTCTTCACATGGTGGGTCTACTATCTCCGTTCCTCTTTTATCTAGGTAGGAACAGTACTCTTCACATGGCTGGAATCTGAATTCCCGGTTTGGATATTCCTCTATCTTAAATATATTTAGTTCTAGGGGGAACTCCTTACATCTAGGGCATATCAGGTAGTTTGAAAGTCTATATTTGACCATTTATCCATCTCCTCCCTTTTCTCACTAGGCTTTACAAATCTATATACATAGACTAGCATATAGATTCCACCGAATAGAAGTATATATATGAAGAGGAGGTCTGCATAGTTTGCCATAAGCATGTTATTTGTTTCTACTCCGACATAGCTGGCGAAGCTTAAGGTTAGTAGGTATATATTGAAGTATGCATGTCCTAGTATTGCCGATGTGACTCCGTACTTGACGAATAGGTATCCTAGGTATATCCCCGCTATTGTAGCAGTAGTTACCTTCCCTATCTCCCATCCACCTCCCCCAAGTAGGTGGGCGAAACCAAATAATACAGCTTGGATAACCACCAGTTTATAGAGGGTTTTCAAACCTGATTCATAGTCATGGACTTTAAATGGTTGGATGAGGCTGATGAGGGCTTCCGTAGGGTTGAATTCACCGCCTTTAGCCAGATATATTATGAATGAGGCGATGCCGATTATGAATACTCTAAAGCCTATCTCCTCAGAGAGGGGTGCATCCATTGCCCCTAGGAAGAAGATATATTGGTTCTCAGTCTCAAGCATTCCAGTCTCGATGCCTACTGAGGATTGAATCATCTCTATTACTAGGGAAGCCACGAGAACGATTGACCCGAGAGTGAACACCTGTTTAAGTGGACGTTCCCCATCCACTTTCCTCAATAAATCGTAGAGTGTAAATATGGTGTAGAGAATTGTTAGGAATATGGCTAACTCCATACCCTTGAGGGGGATTGGGATTATTACTGGGAAGAGAGTTATAAATACGGGTATCCCACCTAACTGGATATCAGTTACATTCTCCAGTATCCTAACTTGATCTAATACGAATAGGGAAAGAGTTGATATATGTAAAATGTATGTTGCTATACCTAGATATATGAGCCCAGTTAAGATATAGGATATACTCTTCATTTATCCATCTATATAAAAATAGGAAAATTTATAGATAAAAGATTGATTATTCATCCTCTAATTCATCTTCATCTATCTGTATCTCAAGATATATGGGTCCCCTGTATCCACAGTCTGGACATATATACATTTCAGGTACTAGCCAACCATCGAACTGTGAGGAGAGCCTCAGGTTTCTAGATTCACATATTGGACATACCTTAATCCTAATCGTCATTATAATACCTCTATCTGCTCCTTCTTAAAGCCCAGCTTCGCAAGTATCTCTGGGACGACGTATCTATGGTCTCCTAAAAGTATAATCTTCCCATCTTTTACAGAACCTCCACACGCTAACTTCCTCTTTAATGTCTTAGCAATCTCATTTAGGTTATGATATTTACTATCTATTCCCTCGATAATCGTCGCAGGCTTGTTGTATCTCCTTCTCTCAACTCTCACTTTAATCTTCTCTTCTTCCGTCTCTAGTGTTACGCATACACATAAATCCTTCGGTAATCCGCACACCGGACAGTTCTCCATATTATCCACTATTGACATGGGATAAGAATATAATAAACGTATAGCTTTTTAAATATAATTAATACTCTTATGTAACACTACATCGACACAGACCTGTGCTGTTCTCCTTGCAACCTCTCTAACAACTCGTGAGTCGATATCCTCCACTTCAACTTTATAATCTGAGAGTCTCTTCTCAACTAGATCCTCAGCTCTTTCTAGGGCCTCTGATTCATTATCTTGGTAGGGTATGTGGAGATAGACGTGTATAACTCCTCTATCTTTAAGTGCCTTTACCGCATATTTAAGGTAGTCTATTGCAAGCTCGGGTAGGGGCATCACAACCCTATCCACACATTCCGAGAGTTTTCCCTCGACTACCCGTGACGCATCATCTCTATAGAGGATTACCCTATCCTCAACCTTGTTGAGAATGTTATTTATATAGTGGTATTCAATTGCATGAGGATTTATATCTATGCTATAGACATAACCTCCTCTCTTTGCTATGTGTATCGTGAATGGCCCGGCACCAGCGAACATGTTTAGGACTTTCTCACCATCCCTCGTCATAGAGGCCACCCTCTCCCTCTCATAGGAGAGTCTAGGGGTAAAATAGACTTTTGATACATCTACATAGAATCTGGCTCCATGCTCTTTATATATTGTCTCTGTTCTCCTATCACCTGCTAGATGTTCAAGCCCCCTTATTCTATATACCCCTTCTACAGGGGTTTTCTGCCTAAGGACAACCTTAATATAGCTGAAGTTTCTAAGTATCTCTTCTCCGAACTTAAATCTTCTATCGTCAAGAATCTTTTCCGGGATCTTTATTATAGCAATGTCTCCGATTACATCGAAACTCTTAACTATGTATTCAGAGTCTTCTCCATATATTTCTCTAGCAATATCTGATAATGTTCTCCTCACTTTACTCAATTGCTTCCTTAATCTTCTTAACAAGATATTCAGGGGGTACTGATCCCTCCCACTCAACCTTCTCATTCACAACTACTTTAGGTACGGCATATACACCATATTGTGAGGCTACATCTGGGAATCCAGATAATTCCCATGCCTCCGCCTCTACACTCCTGTTTATCATAGCAAACATATAGGCTGTGTGAACCATCCTAGGACAGTATGGACATGAGGTTGTTACGAATACCTTGATATTTACAGGTTCCTCTAAAGCTTCAACCTCCTCCGCAACATTTTCTGGGAGGTGTGCCTCTCCAGTTGAGACATGTACTATTGTCTCTAGAAATGCAGGGAATTCAGTGCCTGCTGGTACACCATAATATTTGATTAATCCCTTATTCTTCCCCTGGATAATAATTGCTGGAGCTTTTATAACACCCAGTTTCTTCCTTATCTCTAAATCCTTATCAAAATCGTATTGTAAAACCTCTATCTTGTCTGTAAGTTCCTTATCGGTGATCTCGTCGAGGATTTGTTTAACCAAGTCACAGTATTGACACGATGGATCGTCTTGTGTAAAGAAAACTAATTTAACCGGTGTAGTCAACTTACTCCAATACTCCTCCTTTAGAATCCTACGATTCTCATCATCCAACAACCTATGGCTATGAGTCATTTTTCCTCGTCCCTCCGGTAAAATGCTATATATAAAGGGTTGTATAATGACTTATATATTCATGTTTAAACATTCCTCTGTTATCAACAATTGAGTCTATATTATTTTATGGGTTATGAGGGGTAGATATTGGATATTTGATATAGCATCAGATGAGAAGGGTGAGAAGATATATATCTGGGGGTTATCACAAGATGGGACGCCCTATCTATTTGTAGATACATCTTTTAAGGATTTCTTCTATGTGCTTGATGTCAATATTGATAGGCTTAAAACAAGGCTTATTGAGGCTCTAGGCTCACGATATGGAGATATATCGATAGAGTCTACCTATAAAGTTGTCAATGGCGTTGAGAAAGAAGTTTTTATAGTATCCGGTCCTGAGGAGACTTTAAAACTTGCTTCACGCGCGATAACCTCGTTCTTTGGAGAGGATAAAATATTTGAGGATGATGTACGATATACCCAGAAATACATTCTCTATAGGGGTTTAAGGGTATGTGGATGGTATGAGGTTGAATATGGAGATGAGATGGAGCTTAAAGGATATAGGGGGTATCAACTCATATCTTATAGTCCTATTGAGGAGGCTATACAGCCTAGGATGAAGGCCGTCTCTATAGATTTTGTTATATCATCAACACAAGGATCTCCAGATCCTGACAGGGATCCAATTAATGCTATCGTCATTTTTGATGGTGAGAAGCTTGAAAAGTTTGTCCTAGAGGGTGGTAACGATGTCAAGATGGTTAGAGAAGTTATAGATTATATAGCTAAGCTTGATCCAGACGTCGTCATATCCTTCTATGGGAATAGAACCTTCTTCCCATATTTAGTTAACAGGTTTAAACGTATGGGCTTAACAATGGATTTAGGCCGGTTCCCCAAAGAGATTCACCAGAGTATTCTCGGGCATTTCTCCTTTGGTGGAAGGATAAATGTAGACCTATATGAATATGTAGATGACATTCCATTCTTCCAAAGGAAGACTTTGGAGGAGCTGGCTGAATATCTAAAGATTGACAGACCCAGTAAGACCATCGATATACTTCTCTACAACCGCTATTGGAGAGAATATAGAGAAGAGCTTATCGAGTATATCTCTTGGAGGGCTAAAGCTATGTATGCAGCCTTCAAAGCCCTTGAAGGCGATATATATATACTGTCTAATGTAACCGGCATCCCCCCAGACTATGTCTTAACCTCATCATCTGGGAGACAGATAGAGTTCTACATAATGAGTGAGGCTGTTAAGAAGGGTCTCGTCATACCAAGGAGTTCAGAAAGGTTTGTACGTAGCTATCCAGGGGGACTCGTTATAAAGCCTGTTGTCGGTCTACATAGGGATGTATGTGTCATAGATTTTAAATCTATGTATCCCAGCCTAATGATTAAATATAACATCAGCCCTGAGACAGTTGTATCCTCTCCTGTGGAGGAGGGATTCTTCTTTGAAGAGGTAGGTCTAGGGGTTAGAATAGATGTAAATGGCTTATTCCCTGAGATCTTAAGGACATTATTGAGGCTTAGAAATGAGGCTAGAGAGCGTCTATCGAAGATTCCAAAGGGATCCCCAGAATTTAGGCTTTTGGATGCTAGACAGCGTATCTATAAGATACTGGCTAATACAGTCTATGGATACATGGGTTGGTCGTTAGCTAGATGGTATAGTTTTGAAGGTGCTTCTCTGGTGACTTATCTAGGTAGAAGAACTATATCACAGGCTATTGAGTATGCCTCTGAACTTGGTCTCAAAGTTATATATGGAGATACCGATAGCCTCTTCGTTAAATATGATGAGGCTAAGGTTGGAAGGTTACTTGATAGGATATATAATGAGATGGGTTTGGAAGCTAAGATAGACAAGATATATCGGTCTATTCTATTCACGGAGGCTAAAAAGAGGTATGCAGGATATACCTATGATGGTTCAATAGATATCGTTGGCCTGGAGTATACTAGGAGGGACTGGTGTGACTATGCTAGGGAGCTCCAATACGAGGTTATTAAGGCTGTCTTGGTGGAGGGAGATAAGAAGAAGGCTATTGATGTGTTTAGGGATTATGTGGCTAGGATTAGGAAGGGTGTGGTTCCATTAGAGAAGCTGGTTATCTGGGAGCAGATAACACGTAACCTCAGGGATTATAAGGCTAATGCCCCACATATCGAGGTTGCGAAGGAGCTTGAGAGGAGAGGGTGGAGGATTAGGAGGGGGATGTTCATAGGGTATATCGTCCTTAAGGGTGGAGGCCCGATTTACAAGAGGTCTGTATATTATGTTGAAGCTGATCCAGAGAAGGTTGATGTTAACTATTATATCTATCATCAGCTTCTCCCAGTGGTTCATAGGGTCCTCTCTCCATTAGGTGTATCAAAGTCTTCATTGGAGGCAGTGGCAGCAGGAACTGGTAGAGGTCTAGATATGTTTATGGGGTAGTGGGGATGTCAGACGTCATACGCTCATACCTAGATGAGCTTGAGCGGCTGGGTGAGGTTGTTAAAGGTCTTGAACCACCTGTATGTATAGTATCAAGTGATGATGCCGACGGCTTATCCTCTACATATCTATTCTCAGTAATCCTAGATAGTTTGGGTAAAGAATATAGAATCGTGATTCTTGATAAGGTATATCCTGAGTTGATGTCTAGACTCTATGAATTGTATCCTTCAATAATATATCTCGATTTGGGGGGCCCCTTCTTCAAATATATTGATGAGGATATGTACCGGTCTACAGTAATTATAGATCATCATATGGAGGCTGCTACACCTCCATCCGGGCTTATCTATATAAATCCCTTGAAATTTGGCTTCAAGGATGAGTCTGTGCCCTCTACCTCAGTAACTATATACTTTCTTATGAGGGGGTTGGTTGAGAAGCATTATCAATATTCTTGGGCAGCCCTCCTCGGGATGGGTGAGATTCCAGGTGAACCAGGTGAACTTGCTTGGAGGGCTTTGGTTGAGGGTGTAAAGACTGGGGTTATTAAGAGAGTCCGTAGAAGCTATAGGGTGAAGATACATGGGTATGAGAGGGAGTTCAAGGCTCTCTATCGAGAGCTGACTCTAGTCTCTACAATGGGTTATTTTGATGATATGGGTCTTGAGATTATAGGTTGGATGCGTTATGGTGGTATGGAGGGTTTAAAGGATTATGTTGAACGTTTTAAGGAGTCTAGGAAAGAGATATATGATCATATGTTTAGGAGGTTTGATGGTGGGGAGATGGTCTTTGAAAAGGACTATATCCAGTGGTTTGAAGATGTTGATAACCTGTTTTATGATGTAAGTCCAAGGGTTTTCGATACATTTGCTTCCACGATATCGATGTATGGACGCTATTTTAATACTAGGAAGTATATCCTCGGCCTGGCTATACGTAATCCATATGTACCTGGATATGGGTATCTATCTACTGAGTGGATAGTCGTACCTATTAGGGTTACTAGAAAGCTTGAGTTTAGGATTGGATTGGGTCTGTCACAACCGGTTTATGTATTGGCTGAGACGGCTGCATTCGCCTCTGGAGGGCTTGGATATGGATATAAGACTTTAGGTTCAGCGGTTATCCCGTCAAATAAGAGGGAACACTTCCTAAACATATTCGACTCTCTAGCCTCAGGGAGGTAGATATGCTCTTTAAAGAATTTGTTGAAATATGTAAGAGGATTAAATCCGCCCGCGGCATAAATGAGAAGAAAGGGCTTATCTCTACATACCTCTTGAAACTTGATAGGGAGGAGTGGATTCCTTATATCCTCTTCCTTACTGGGAATCCAATTCCAGATAATTTTGAGGGAG
>Ga0256839_1002981_pt1 | contig 18034 bp, 14 predicted proteins | sample 354166metaG_FD_185968 | JGI IMG/M metagenome (GOLD analysis project Ga0256839, IMG submission 185968) | Hydrothermal vent microbial communities from Mid Atlantic Ridge, Atlantic Ocean - 354-166 | ecosystem: Environmental > Aquatic > Marine > Hydrothermal vents | place: Atlantic Ocean: Mid... | reverse complement strand
CCATCTTATCGGCCTCCTCGCTGAAGGGACGTTTTGTGACGGTTGAATCACAATCTATCCCAATTTGGCGTGGAGGCCGATATCAATTTATCCGCTGAAATCTGCAAAACTCGAACTTAGAGGCTGTCACAAAACTCCAGACCGCAAGCAACACGCCCGAGGCCGGAAATCGGCGCGGCGGGTTTTGTTACAGGCTCTTAGAATTCTCGCACTGTGTTTCTTGTTCGCTTCATGGGCGACGACTGCGCACTGCCAACTCCCGGAAGTGTCGGATCCCGAATTGGAGATCGTGCAGTTTGCCGGCGAGCCGATGGTGGTGACTCCCACCGGGATCGCCGTCGATCCGCGAGGACGCGTGTTCGTACTGGAAAGTCACACGCACTTTCGCCCCGAGGATTACGACGGCCCTCGCGGCGACCGCGTGCTGATTCTGGAGGATACCGACGGTGACGGTCGAGCCGACAAGAAGACGATTTTCCACGAAGGGCTGAAGTATGGGATGGATCTGGCATTTCACCCCGACGGCACGCTCTATCTGGCTACGCGATGGGCCGTCTACCGGCTGCCGGACCGGGATGGGGACGATCGAGCCGATCGACTCGAACGGATGATTCATCTGCAGACGAGTGGTGATTATCCGCACAACGGCCTTTCCGGGTTGGCATTCGATCCCGCCGGTGGTCTGCGTTTCGGGCTGGGGGAGAACCTCGGGGAGCCCTATGCCCTGCGTGGTTCCGATGGGCGAGTCCTGGTCGGCGGTGGCGAGGGTGGTAGTACGTATCGTTGCGACGCTCGGGGGCGGAATCTTGTTCGGACGTCGACGGGTTGGTGGAATCCGTTCGGTTTGGCCGTTGATTCGTTTGGGCGGGTTTTCGGCACCGACAACGATCCCGGAAGTTCTCCGCCCTGCCGACTGATCGACGTCTTCGTTACCGCCGATTATGGCTACGAGTACCGGTATGGGCGCACCGGACTCAATCCGCTTACGACTTGGACCGGCGACCTGCCCGGGACGCTGCCGATGATTGCGGGAACGGGAGAGGCTCCCTGCGGCATCGTGGCCTATGAATCCGACGGTCTGCCCCGGCGGTATTTCGGATCGCTGTTCGTTCCGGTGTGGGCCGACCATGCCATTGAAATCTATCAGCGGAGCGACCTGCCCCGGCAGGGACTGACTCAAGCGAAACGCGGGATTCTCGTACACGGCGCCAACGACTTTCGTCCGGTGGATATTGCCGTAGCGCCCGATGGTTCGCTATTTGTTTCCGATTGGGTGTTGGCCAGTTACGCCCTCCACGGACGAGGGAAGGTGTGGCATCTGAAGCTCCGGAAAAAAAAGGATGAACCGTCGCCGCCCGGCGATCGTCTGTTGTCGCTTTCTCGGCAAAGGCGCGAAGCCGAAGCGAGCAGCCTGCTGGCGACACGTCAGGGGCGGGAGCGGCTGCTGGAAGTGCTCGAGCATGGTTCTCTCCCGGAGGCTCGAGCGACGGCGTTATGGGCACTCGACTCGCTCGAGCCCCATGACAAGCCCGAAGGTCTTCGCCGAGCCCTGGCCCGTGTGGCGGCGGATTCCGCCGTGTCGCTGCCGTTGCGGGAACTGGCGGCTGTGCGGCTTGGGGCGGCATGGTCACCGGAACGTCCCGAGCTGCTTCCGCACCGACTGTTCGCCGTCTGGCTGCGCGACCACGCGCGCGAAGTGACTCGGGCACAGCTCGACCGAGCCCTTCGTTCCAGCGATCCGTTGCTGCAGCACGCGGCCGTCGCGGCACTGTCGGACCCGGTGGTCGGGCACGCATTCGGTGAGTCGTTGGCTGCGGACCATCTCTGGGCGGTCGTACTGGCGGCTCGGCGAGGTTGGCGATTGGCTCCCGATGCGCGAAACCGTTGGATCCGGCGGGCCATCACCTCAAGTAGCCCTGCTGCGCGACTGGTGGGCATCAAATGGTCGGCCGATGAACGAGTGGTGGAGTTGCGAGGCGAACTGGAAGCGCTGCTGCAGACCCGCGACTTGGACTACCGATCATTTCGCGCTCTGCTGGTGTGCGAGCAGCGGCTGGCCGGGGATGAAGTGGCGGACTGGCCGACCGTGGAGCGTCTCCAACAATTGTTGGCTCGAGAAGACCTGTCAGCGGCCGTTCGCCGTTGGACCTTGCAGGTGGCCGTTCGCCGAGGAGTGCCGCTGGATCTGGATCGCTTGGTGGCGCAGGTGCTGCACGGGCCCGACCGGGAGGCGGCCGTCTGGGCGCTGGCCCGGCATCCTCTTCCCCGACGGCGATCCGCACTCCGACGTGTCGCTTCCGACGAATCGCTGCCGGTCGGTGTGCGGTGCGTGGCCGTGATGGGGCTGGCCGACTTCGCCGAGCAGGAGACGGCGTTGCTGATCGAGTTGGCGAGGTCGAAGGAGCCCGCGATTGTCGAGGAAGCGTTGCGGGCATTTCCGGGTGTCGATCTGACAACGGAACAAAGGACTGCTTTGCAGCAGGTGGGGCGGCGATGGCCGCGACTGTCGAGCGCGGTGGAGCGGGCGGTTGCGGGGCGGACGGAGCCGCGCCCGCCGGTCTCCGACGTGAAGGCGTGGGTGGCGCTCTTGGGAGACCAGCCGGGGGATGCGACTGTGGGAGAGCGCCTGTTTTTCCACCCGAAAATCGCAACGTGCGCCAAGTGCCATTCGGTGCGCGGACGGGGAATGGACGTCGGGCCGTCGATGTCGGCCATGAGTGCGCGACTCCGGTCGCTGGGGAACGACGGGAGGAGCTGGCTGCTGCAACAGATGCTGCAGCCCAGTGCCGAAATGGCTCCCCAATACACTCCCTGGTTGATTCTCACGGTCGACGGGCGTATCTTTACCGGGCTGCCCAGGCGGAAAGGCGGCGGCGCCGAGGCCTATTTGGGAGCCGACGGGAAGGAGTTTGTGCTGAAGAAGGTCGATATCGAGCAGCACCGCGAGAGCGAGGTGTCGCTGATGCCCGAAGGGTTGTTGCAATCGCTTACCATCGAGGAACTGCGAGACTTGATCGCGTATCTCGAATCTCAGGCTCGAGCCGATGGAAGCGACTTTACGCGACCGATCCGCTAGCATTAGAATCTCACGTTATCACACCTGCGAGCCGTGCTCCGGCTTTCGGTTGTCACCACCCCTACAGCCTCTGGTCTCCCGCCTCCCGCCTTGCGGGCGCAGCCCGCGCCAGGAAAGCAGTGATCGATCATGGCAGACGAATCGCGGCAACCTCAGGATGAGTCGAGCCTCATGATGACCACCACCCGACCAGCACTCCACGCGACGATTACTCACGGAGGCGCGGAGGCGAAGCCGGCCGTGGATCACGGTTTGATCGAGCTCTACGAGGGGATCATCCACCGTCAGCGGCTGAGCTGGACCTCGCACCACCATTTGCAACAGATTCTCGGTTCCGGAGGGCAGGGAGTGGTGTTCTTGTCCCAGCGTCGAGGCGCCGACAACTTCACCTTGCCCGTTGCGATCAAGATTTTCTCCCCGGAGCATTATGCGACGGCGAAGGAGTACGACGAGGCGATGGAGCGGATGGCGAGCGTGGCGTCCGACGTCGCTCAGATCCAGCACGACTCGCTGTTGCACGTGCACAACTTCATCGACCGCAATCGGATTCGCGGAATGGTGATGGAGTGGATCGACGGTTACGATCTGCGGCGTCTGCTGGTTCCTCGCATGCTCGAACTCGTGAAGACTCGCGTCTCGGCGCGGCGCTGGGAGTATATCAATCGAGTGTTGGTGACGGCCGGCCCCGTGCAGCCGCGATTCAAGCCGGGCGTCGCCGTCGCCATTGTGCGGGAGTGCCTGGGAGCCTTGGCGGCGCTGCACCGTCACGGCATCGTGCATGGCGACATCAAGCCGGCCAACATCATGCTGAAACGCACCGGTTCCGCCAAGATCGTGGATATCGGATCGGCTTTTCAGTTGGAGTCACCGCCGGCCACTCGCACGTGCACGCTCCAGTATGCGGCTCCGGAGGTGCTGGAAGGACAGCCCGCCACTCCGCGGTCCGATCTGGCGTCATTGGGTTATGTGTTGATCGAGTTGCTGTCGGGGCGTCCTCTTTTCTCGCATCTGACGGAAATCCGCGATCTGCTGGAGGCTCGCCGTGCGCTGCCTCGGGAACTTGCCGAAATCGTGCCGCAAGAAGTGGCCGTCAACGATTTGCTGATGAACTTCTGCTGCGGCCTGATCGCTCCCGATCCTCAGAAGCGTTTTCCCAGTGCGGAAGCGGCCGAGCTGCTCAGGAACGTCAGCGCGTCGGCCTTTCACCGGCAACTGGTGCTCAGCGATATGGCCAGCGAGTACGGCAACGAAATCCGACTTTGGTTGGAAGAATTGAAGGAGCTGGAGCGATTGCAGCGAGAGGAGGACGTCGAGTGATGGGCTTCTCCCGCCGCATCGCCTGCTTGTCTCCGGGACCTTCCGTTGCCACAATAGGGACGGGGTGGGAAGAACCGAAGGATGGCGGGTCGCTACACTTTCGGAGGTGCCTCCGTCAGGACGACCAGGACAAGGCGGCCACGTCGGACATTCGATTTCGCTTATGAAACTGCGCGTAGGAATCGTAGGGCTCGGTGCCAACTGGGATGCTCGGTACCGGCCGGCGTTGCGAGCCTTGGCCGATCGTTTTCAGGTACGAGCGGTTTGTGCCGAGGTCGCGGCCAAAGCCAACCAAGTGGCTCGAGAATTCGATGCGGAACCGGTGCACGGTTTCCGTACGTTGGCGGCGCGATCCGATATCGATGCTCTGCTACTGCTTTCTCCCGCGTGGTTCGGGCCCTTGCCCATTCTGGCGGCGTGCGACTTTGCCAAAGCCGTCTATTGCGCGGCGGCGGTGGCCGTCGACGGCGAGCGAGCGGACGAGATCAAGCAGCGAGTGGAAGCAGCGGGAATCGCCTTTACCGCCGAGTTCCCCCGCCGACAGTCTCCCGCCACCTTGAGACTCAAGGAACTCATCGCCACGCGACTGGGTGCCCCGCAAATGTTGTTCTGCCATGCTCGGCGGCAGATCGAACGCCAGCCCAAGTCGCTGACTCCACTGGGGGGGCGAGAGCCAATGACGGACGATTTGATGGAACTGGTCGATTGGTGTTGTTTCATCATGGATCGTCCGTTGCGGAGCGTGTGGGGTGTCGAGCATCGGCGGCTCGGCGGCGAGCGGGACTACCAAATGATGAGTCTGGAGTTCGCCGCCCCGGAGGAACGGCCCGACGGCTGGGATGCGACCGGCGCGCCGATGGCTCAAATCAGTTGCGGTCGTTACTTGCCGCCGGAGTGGCAGGAGGCGGTGGCCTTTCGCCCGCCCGCCGAACTGCAGGTTTGTTGTGAACGGGGCATTGCCTTTGTCGATCTCCCGTCGACGCTGGTCTGGTTCGACGAAGCGGGACGCCATTTGGAGTCGCTGGACCAGGATCGTCCTGTGGGAGAACAATTGCTCACCCAGTTCCATCGAGCGGTGACCAGCCTGGTAAGGCGAACCCAGGACCTGGAGGACGCCTACCGAGCACTGCACGTGGTCATGGCGGCTCGGCAAAGCGCCAAGGAGGGGCGCCGGATCGCCCTGGAGTAGAACGCGAATCCGCGACTGGCGGAATCGGCCGGCGGCGATCATAATGACAGAGAACGGCCGACCGAGGGGGGACCTGCCTGACGGCCGTTCTCGACAGCTTTCTGCCGCATACGCCGAGCCGAGCGAGCGGCGGCCCGCCTGCTGCCGACACCCGGGACCGATTGCATCCTGCCACGTGGGAGATAGAACGCTGGCTGCGACACGATTTCGATTATCCTTGGCGGCCGTCCTTTCGCTGATCGCATTGCGCGTGGTGATCGGCTGGCACTTTTACCAAGAAGGGGTGACCAAGCTACAGGGAGCCCCGTTCTCTTCGGGAGCCCTGTTTGGAACGGCCAAGGGGCCGCTCGCCCCCTATTATCGGGCGCCGATCTACGATCCCTACGGCGAGTTCCGGCTCGATCGCAAGAAGACCGAGTTGGCGTGGGCCAAGTATCGGGACACGCTGATTCGCCGGGCGGGCGACGATGCGAAGCTCAAGAAACGGTTGCAGCAGATCGAGGCCGCTCATCGCCGCCAGCTTCGCAGTTTCTTCGATGAAATCGGCCCCGACTTGGAAGAATACTTGCCCAACGTGCGCCGCTTGAAAAAATACCGGCAGGATGCGGCGAGGGGCGACGTTCCCGGATTGCGCAAGCAGATCGCGACGATCGAACAAGAACTGAAGAAGAAGGGATCGCCTTGGTTGAGCCAGATCGACTCGATTTGGAACGACTTCGAAGCCGAGATGCGGCGAACGTATGCCGAGTCGACGGGCGAATCGGCCCCGGCGCTTCGTCGCTTGGGGCGTCGCTGGTATGACACCGAGACCATTGATCGGATCGTGCCGTATTTCGACACGGCGATCGGGGCGATGTTGATCCTGGGGTTGTTCACTCGGTTGGCCTCCTGGTGTGGAGCCATCTTCCTCGCGTCGATCGTGGCCTCTCAGTGGCCGGGAACCCCCGATGCGATACCGACCTACTATCAGACGATCGAGTGTCTGGCGCTGGTCACATTGGCGACCGTGGGTGCCGGCCGCTTCGGCGCACTGGACACGATACTGGCTCATCTTTGGCGGAACTGTTGCCGCTCGAAAGGAGAAGAGCAACGATGAAGGGTTTGACCCCCGAAGAACGCGCCGTCGCGCGCGACAACTACTACGAAGCGGTCGGAGTGACTCGCCGCGATTTCCTCAAGGAGGCCCTCGGCGCCGGTGTGCTCACCACGGGCGGTTTGGGAGCTCTCTATTTCGGCTACAGCAAGGTCGACAATCCGGTCCGGATCGGCATCATCGGGACGGGCGACGAAGGGAACGTGTTGATCGGCGCTCTCAACCCCGATTACTTGCAGGTAGTGGCGATCGCCGACATCCGTCCGTCGAGCATTTTCCGAGCGTTTCACGGCGATCATGCGACTCCCAACACGATCAAGGTCCGTCCCGGCCTGATGAAGGTCTACGGCTGGAAGTCCGAAGAAGAGGCGCGCCGGCACGTCAAGGTCTATTCCGACTACCGGGATCTGCTGCAGAACAAGGACATCGAGGCGGTGATCATCGCCCTGCCGCTCCACCTGCACGCTCCCGTTGCCATCGAGGCGATGTTCGCCGGCAAACATGTGCTGACCGAGAAGCTGATGGCTCATAACGTGGCGCAGTGCAAGGTGATGGCTCGAGTCGCCGCCGAGAAGAACATGCTGTTAGCGACGGGGCATCAACGCCATTACAGCATCCTCTATGACAATGCCGTCAATTTCATTCGTTGGGGCCTGCTGGGACAAATCCACTACATTCGTGCCCAGTGGCACCGCGGCAATTTGCCGGGGCGGGATAGCTGGCAGCCGCCACTTCCCGGCGGCGAAGAAGTGCTGGTCGACGGCAAACGCAAGCACATCGACAAGATCGCGGACCAGATCAAGAAATGGGAAGCGCAGCTAGCCAAGTCGCACGACCCTCTGACCGCCAAACGCCTGGCGCAGTGGCGAGCCTGGGACGCCGACAAGACGGTCAAGGCCGAAGATTACGGTTATCAGGAGATCGACTTGGGTCACCGCAAACGGACGGCGCTGGAAGAGTTGGTGCGGTGGCGATTGTGGACTCGAACCGGCGGCGGTTTGATGGCCGAATTGGGAAGCCACCAGCTCGATGCGGCCAGCATCTTCATCAGCGCGCTGCGCAAGGACGGCAAGAAGGCTCACCCGCTGTCGGTCTACGCGGTGGGGGGACGGCAGGTCTTCCCCTACAACCGCGATGCCGAAGACCACGTCTACTGCATGTTCGAGTTCCCGGCACCCGGCTATGATCCATCGTTCGACGTCGGCTACAAGGATCCGGTGGCCAACTATCCCGATCCGCAGCGAGGCATCCCCGGCTACAACGACGACCCCACCAAACGAATCGTCGTCACCTACTCCTCCATCAATGGAAACGGCTTCGGCGGATACGGCGAAGTGGTGATGGGTACGAAGGGGACGTTGATCCTGGAGAAGGAGACCGAGGCGCTGCTGATGAAACGCTCCGACGCGTCGTCCCGCGTCACCGTCAAGGGGAACAAGGGCGACGCCGTGCTCGATACCACCAGCAGCGGCGGCAATGCCCCGGTGGCCAAGGCGGTGGAGCAGGGGCCGGTCAGCCGCGGCTATACCGAGGAGATGGAACACCTGGCCTGGTGCATTCGCAATCGCGATCCGGCCAACGTGCCGCGATGCCATCCCGAAGTGGCATTGGGCGACGCGGTGATGGCGCTGACCGCCAAGTTGGCGATCGCCCGTTCGGCCAAAGGGGAGGGCGGGTACATCCGCTTTGAGGAATCGTGGTTCGATCCGATGAGCGACGCAACGCCGGACGGCTCGAGTGTCGAAGAGGAATACCAGCGCCTGGTTCGTCAATCCAACAAGGCCTGATCACGATCCGCCCCTTGTGGGAGAACTTCGATCGAGATGTATGCTGCCAAGGGTCGTGGATGGCGGTCGGCTATCGGGCATCTTCGGCCGGAATCAACTCCAGGCAGACGATGCGCCCTTCGCCTCGCACGAACAGCAGTCCGTGAGCCAAGATGGGGGCCGCCCAGCAAGGGCCCTTGAGCCTCTGGCCCGATCCCAAGGCGTTGGGTTGGCCCAGGTCCCACTCGGCCACCGGAGCGTACCTCTGAGGATTCACGCGGATCAACCGAAGCATGCCGGTTTCGTCGAGTGTGACCAGGTGTTGATCCACGTACAGCAGCGAGGTGCGGTACTGGTTGTCGAGTTTCCACATCAGCTTGCCGGTTTTCCACTCGAAGCACCGCAGGTCGACGGGCGGGTTTCGGCCGCTGCAGGCGTAGACGTAGCCTTGGTGCACGACGGGCGTCATCATGTGTCCTTGAAGGATTTTTTGCCGGCTGCGCTTCTCGTCCTTCCACACCACGTCATAGCCGCCCGGCCGAACCTGCAGCAGACTGCTGCCGGGGCCGTACGTTTCGGTGATCAACACCTGGCGGCCCACCACGACCGGCGAACTGACGACGACGCTTTCGAGCAGTCGTGATCGCCAGGGGTAATGAAAGTCGATCGCGCCGGTGCCGGGGTGGAAGGCCAGCAGGCCGCCCCGGCAGTAGGCGAAGCACCAGGGGCGCCCGTCGATTTGAACGATGCAGGGTGAACTGTAGCTGGCCAGTTCGTCCGACAGCTTGGTCAGCACGCGCCCGGTCTTCTTGTCGAACGCGACCATGGCCGTGCCGTTGCCGCGTACGCGGTCGAGTCGATCGGGCCCCAGCGACTGATCTTCGTCGGGGCTCCCGCCGACCATCACCCACAGCTTGTCACCGTAGACAACGGGCGTGCTGCCGGTTCCGAAGAAGTTTTGAACTACGCCGAATCGTTTCGCCGTGTCACATTTCCACAGCAGCTTTCCGCTAGAAAGATGCAGGCACAGCAGGACGCCGTCGGGGCCATAGACGTAAGCCCGCTCACCGTCGATCAACGGGGAGCAGCGCGGCCCACCATCGTACCCGTAATAGTCTCGGTATTGGGTCGGGTAGGCGTACTCCCACAGCAGCTCGCCCGTTTCCGCCGCCCAGCAGCGGGTGCGGATCTTGTCGCCGACACGGTCGGCCTGAACCAGGCGTCCGGCGGCCACGCTGCCGATCGCATAGCCCTCGCCGAGCCGTTGCTGCCACACGATCTTCGGCCGCTTCGTCTCCCAGTCGGTTCGGATACCCCGTTCGGCCGACTTGCCGTTGCGACGCGGCCCCAGAAACTGCGGCCAATCTTCACCGCGGACGCGCGTCCACAAATTCTTCACGCCGCTCTCGCCGGCGACGACAGGCAGGTGGGCGGCGACCAGACACAGCGCGACAACGGCCACCAACTTCGATTGCGTCGATTTGCCAATCAACGTACTCACTCGAACCGTTCGCATTGGGTTCACTTCGGGAAACTCCCGGCCGCCCCATCAAGCGTCGCGTCACGGCGCGGCGGCGCACTCACGCCACAATGTGCGGAATGCCTCGGCTTGTTCGGTCAACAACTGGAAGTAGTCGGCTCCCTCGATCTCCTCGCCCATGATTTCGACTTCGTAGTCTCCGTCGAAGCCGGCATCGTGCAAGGCCCCCAGGATTTCCGCCAACGGCAGGTGGCCGCGTCCCAGTCGGCGGCGCCGAACTTCGGGGCAGGGGGGATCGGATGCATCGGCCAGGTGCACCACGCCCAGATAATCGACGAGTGAAGCCATCCGCCGCGGCAGTCGCCGTTCGTGCCCGAACAAGTAGGTGTCCAAGGCGACCTTGACAAAGTCGCTGTCCACGGTATCGATCAGCTCGCGGGCATCGTCGAGGCTGGTCAGGAAGGTCCAGGGGCCTGCACAACCGGGAGGCATCGGTTCGAGCAACAGCGTGACGCCGAATTCCTCGGCGAGCGGCAGCACGGCGCGCAGACCTTCCAGCAGCAGGCGCCGCGAGTGGCTCTTGGTGTGGCCGTTGCGGCCGCCGCTGTGAACCAGCAGATAGCGAGCGCCGAGCAGTTGCGCCAGTTGCAGCGCTTCTTTGGCGTCGGTCACGCACTCATCGAAACTGCGTCCGTCACTGCCGGTGAAGGCTCCGGTCCACCACAGACTGGTGACTTGGAGTCCCGTTTCCGCCAGCAATTCGGCCCCTTTTTCTTCTCCGTAATCCGACAGCTTCTGCCGCCATACCGCGATGCCGTCGTACCCCGCTTCCCCGTATGCCCTCACGTCTTCCTCGAACGACCACCGGTAGGTGGTGAGTTCGCTGACGGCCAATCGTCCCATGCTGCTCCACTCCCCATAGGTCCGTCGGACTGACTCTACCCACGGCCCCCAGTATGAAGAAAATCGGCCGGTGGGGGAAGTGGAATCTGGGATCCCTGTTCTCGGTGACGCAAACCGTGTTTGGGGGCTACGAAAAAAGCCTCGAGCAGCCAAACGCCGCTCGAGGCCGTGATCGCCCAAGTGCCACGGGAAATCAACGGTTGAGGGTGGCGCCGAAGTTGACGCCGAACAGCAACAGATCCTCGCTGTTGTCGTCCACCGTCATACCGCGGCCCACGCCCTGGCCGAAGTAGACCATGTCGAAGCCGACCCGCAGAGCGAAATCGCGGGTGACTTGCAGTGCGGCGTTGAGGCGAGCTTCCCCGCCCCAGACGAATTCGTTGGTCGACGCGGCCGCCGTCTCGCGCTGCGATCGAATGGCCGTGGGGATGTCGTCGATGGCCTGTCCGCCGTAGTACGTTCGGGTCTCGGTGAGGCGCTGCTCCCAGTTCTGGAAATTCTGGAAGGCAAAGAACCGAGTATCACCGTAGAAGTTCCAACGACGGTACGGTTTCGTCCAGCGAATGCCCAGTTGCCCGCCCAGCATCTCGTTGATGAACGCACGGTCATCCGAACTCAACAGTTCGCTCTCGGCAGTGTCCTGGTCCGCCTGGGACGCTCCCGGCGGAATCTCCACGCCGGCGTTGTCGAAACGCCGGTAGTCCTGACGCCGGCTGAAGTGCGTGAATTGAACGTATCGCAAACCGGCAAAAGGTTCCAACGTGCCACCGTTGTGCAGCGGTTTCCAGAGCCATGTGCGGTTCAATTCGATGCTCGACAACTTGGCCGTGTTGATGCTGTTTTGTACTTTGTAGGCCCGATACAGAAACTCCTGGCTGTTTTGATCTCCGGGTGGCGACGCCGGGTCCTCATCGGGATCGGGGGGCGTTGTGAATCGCGTCAAACGTTCCACCACATCGTTTTCGTTGACATTGGGACCGCCCACGCGAAAATAGCGGAACGCCCACCCCTTGCGGTCCTCATCCACATAGCCGACTTCCATCTGCGTCCCCCAAGCGAAATCGCCCAACCGGTTCGATGCGAGTTCTTCCGGCGGCCGATTTCCCACTCGACCAACCAGTTGGTTGTCGGGACGCGACACGTTGATGTAGAGCCGGTCGTAACTTCCGTACCAACCGGTCCGGTAGGCCGGTCGCCCGCCGAACGTGTCGATGTCGTACGGCGCGAAAAACTGAAAGTCCGAGGTGACCGGGGGAAACGCGAACGGCTTGAACAACTGGGCGTCGGCTCGCGGCCCTCCCAGCAACATCACGGCTACGATCGCCAGGAAACAACAGTACTTGGTCACAGACATGATACAATTCCACCCTTGGCACTTGGGTCCACCAATCTGTGCACGCCCCCGCCATGAGGACGCGCCGATTCTGCTTCATGTGCCGGTAGTATCGGGTTTGCCGCTCCCAGAAGTTGAGTAAGAACGGCAAGTCGTACCGAAAACGGACCATTCTCCCGGTGCCACGCAGTGCCGGCGGCAAGCCAGTCAAAAGAGGAAAACGAGCGAATGTCGGCCCGGGACATTGGCGCGATCGTCCCGCCCGCCCCGAGCTCCAGACGCGTTAGCAGAATCCGAAGACGCAAAAAAACCCCCTCGGGCGGGGCAGATTCCCGAGGAGGCAGAAGAGGTTGTCCCATCAGGCGGGGCAGATTCCCGATGAGACAACACAACTTGGGGCACAATGAAGGCTGTCGATGGAGGCTCTCGTCTCGCAGTGCAGTCGAACCGACCGGGGATGACAGTTCATAGACCGACCCCCGCGCCGCCAACACATCGCCCGTATTATGCCCGAGATCGCATGTTTTGACAAGTACCCGCGCGGCCGAGCGGTGGGGGCGGCGCACCATCGCCTCAAGGCCTATACTGCAAGTAGCGAAACTTGGGGGCGGTCCCATCGGTAGATCCACCAGCTTCCCTTTCCGCGCCCGGCGGTCACGCGGTCCTTCTCACAGGTAGACACATGACAGGCAGCCCACTTCATTCACTGAATTCACTGAGCTCTCCCGGCGGTCGCTCAACTCGGTTCCCTTGGCGGACAGTCCCGATGGTCGCGCTGTCGCTGACATTGACCTGGTTGGGTGTCCAGGCAGTTCGAGCCGACGAGCCGGGCTCGAACCCGGCTGCCCAGCCGCCGGCCGCCGCCGGAGCGCCGGCCGAGAAAGCCGCAAAAAAAGAAGCGTCGGCGAAACGGGACGGAGCCCAAGCGGCGCCGGAATTCGTCCGAGTCCGCTACGGCGGCGATCCCAAGCAGGCGGTCGCGCTCGACACGGCCATCGTCCGCTATGAGCTGACCTACCAGGGCCGCCCCCGTACCGTCGACCTGGTGGGCGTCGTTCATATCGGCGAGAAAACCTACTATGAACGGCTCAACGAGAAGCTGGCCCGTTACGATGCCGTACTCTACGAACTGATCGCTCCCAAAGGGACGCGAATCCCCAGAGGGCAACAACGGCAGAGTCGTCATCCCATCAGCTTCCTTCAGCGAGGGATGAAGCAGATGCTGGAGTTGGAGTTCCAGCTTGACCACATCGATTACTCGCCGAAGAACTTCGTCCACGCCGATCTCTCGCCGGGGGAATTTGCCCAATCGATGAAGGACCGCAACGAGACGGTCTGGAAACTGATACTGCGAGCGATGAAGGTCTCCATGCAGCAGCAACTCGATGCCGACAACGAGGCGACTCGCCCTCCCTCGGACGTTGAGCTCATCCGCGCGTTGTTTTCCCGCGATCGAGCGCTCGAACTCAAACGCCTGATGGCTCGACAGATGCTGGACTTGCGATCTCAAATGGCGATCTTCGGCGGCGAGGAAGGGTCGACCATTATTACCGAACGCAACAAACGAGCGTTGCAGGTACTCAAACAGCAGCTCGAACTCGGCAAGTCCAACGTCGCCATTTTCTACGGTGCCGGCCACCTTCCGGATTTCGACGAACGATTGCGAGCCGACTTCGGGGCCGAACTCAAGTCGACGGAGTGGCTCACGGCGTGGCGAATGGACGATCGCAAGTGAGTCGGCTACGGCTCGGCCGCTCGTTCCAAAACCAGCTTGGCCGCTCGACGACGGGCATCGATGGTGCCGGGGAGTGTCGCCCCGACGGCGTCGTTGCCCAGGACCCAGTCCGTCAATTGCTGCCAGGTTTGAGCATCCATCGATTGTTGCGGCCAGTCGCGGTCACGCCATACCTCACGGAGCAGCTCGAGTACCGCCAGCCGTGGTTCGTGCTGCAAACGCCGGCAGTCGATGACCACTCGTGAGGGACTCTCGACGCGGACCGCGTCCTCCCAGAGCGGGGCAATCGCGCGGGGCACCCATTGGCGATAGAGTTCCGCCCACTCCCCCAGCCGCGCCAACGCCTCGTCGACTCGCGGGTTGAAATCCCGACGCAACAGCGGCAACAGTTGGTGTCGGATGCGGTTGCGAGTCAACGACAGATCCCGATTGGTCTCGTCCGTTCGGAAAGATTGCTTGAGCCGACCCAGGTAGGCCAGCACTTGGTTTCGAGTCACATCTCGGAGTGGATGGACGATGGCAGCCCCTTCGCCCCATGGCCGGAAGCGGGGAATCCCGGCCATTCCGATCGGGCCGGTGCCTCGGAGGATACGGTGGAGAATAGTCTCGATATGGTCGTCCCAGGTGTGCCCTAGAGCCAGAAACCGGGCGCCGTACGCGTGCGCCACTTGGCGAAAGAACGCAAACCGCTGGTGCCGAGCCGCTCCTTCGCGCCCTTCGCCGCCGGCCGCCACGTCGCCGCCGGCCCGCGCTCGCTCAAACGGCAACCCGAGCGACTCGGCCAATTGACTGACGAAGCAACTGTCCTGACGCTCGTGCTGCGGTCTCCACCCGTGTTCGAAGTGGGCCACCACCATTTTTCCGGCACCGCCGCCGTGCAGCCGTACCAGCGACCTCAACAGCGCCACACTATCGGGCCCGCCGGAAACTCCAACGACCACGGTCACGGCACGCCACTCCGCTGGCGGCCAGGCTCGAGCCACATTCGCATCGAATCGATCCATCAGGCCCCTCTTCGGAGCGGGTCATTGAACGGGACCGGCAGTTGCGTAACAATAGGGTAGCAGCGTCGGGCCGGTTGCTCGACGCGGGGTACCATTCCTGTACTTACCGATACGACGCGTCCCCGATGGGCCATGGAAAAGCGGCCGATCCGCGGACGGCATGACGACTGGCAACAGTTGGAACGAGTACTCACGGTACGTGGGCGATCGACACGGCAAGGATCAACAGAGGAGCCTCGGTGAACGGGATCCTGTATCTGCTGAGTCTGATTGGCGGTTGGATTCTCGGCCGCGCTGAAGTGGCCCGAGTGGCAGGGTGCGATGAGCCCGGCCAACGCGGGTATCTGCGCAGACGCCGACTGGTTGGTCGGTGGCCGATGATGCCGCAAGTTCCCCTCGTCCTCGCGCAAACGACGGTGACACCTAACTTTTCATACTACCAGCATTTACGCTGCCAGAGGCAGTGGTCATGCTATTTTGTGAGGTGGGTAGGCCGTCGACGTTGATGCTGCGCTTGTGAACTCGGTCTTCCAGGTTGTCAGGCGGTCTTGGCCGCTCATGCTGCACCGCGCGACCACCTCAGCTCTTCCACCGGCCGCCTCGGGGCGATGCACTGCATTGCCGGAGAGAACACCGTGTTTGATAGCCCTGGAACCGTGGCCCTTTACGTGGGCGGCCTCATTGCCTGTGCCGTGGGGGGAGCGCTGGTCGTCAAGCTGCTCGACCGCATCCGTCGCCGCGATGCCGAGAGTGAAGCCAAGCAGATCATCGACCGAGCCAAGCAGGAGGTCGAGACGAAGATCCGCGAGGCCGACTTGGAGATCAAGGAGCGGTCGCTGAAAGAGCGGACGGCCGTTGAAGAAGAGCTGAAACAGATCCGCGACGAACTGCGCGAGCGAGAGCGGACGCTGGACAAACGTGCCGAGACGCTCGAACAGCAACTGGACGACCTACGGAAGCAAGAGCGGATCGTCGAGTCGACGCAGCGGCGTCTGGCGGGCCAGTTGGCCGAGGTGCAGAAGCGCGAAAAGGAGCTCGACCGATTGTTGGCCGAGCAGCGTTCCACGCTGCAGAAGATCAGTGGTCTGTCGCGTGAACAGGCCACGCAGCGGCTGTTGGACGAACTCGACCGGGAGCTCCAGAAAGAGACCGGGGCACTGATTCTCAAGCGGGAACAGCAGATCGCCGCGACCGTCGATCAAAAGGCTCGCGAGATGCTGCTCACCGCGCTGCATCGCTACGCGGCCGCTCATACCGCCGAGAGCACCACCAGTACGGTCGACATTCCCAATGACGAAATGAAAGGGCGGATTATCGGGCGGGAGGGCCGCAATATCCGAGCCTTCGAGAAGGCGACCGGAGTGGACGTGATCATCGACGACACGCCGGGAGTCGTCATCGTCAGCGGGTTCGACCCCGTCCGCCGCGAAATCGCTCGCCAGTCCCTCGACCGCCTCATCGCCGACGGCCGCATCCATCCATCGCGCATCGAAAACGTCGTCGCCGAGACCGAAAAAGAGATCGATCAGATGATCCGGCGGCGGGGAGAAGAGGCCGCTCAAGAGGTCAACATCCACGACCTGCACGAACGCTTGCTCTACCTGTTGGGAACGCTCCACTTTCGCACCAGTTACAGCCAGAACGTCCTGCGGCATTCCGTCGAAGTCGCCTTTCTCACCGGGATGATGGCCGAAATGATCGGCCTCAACGGCGATCTGGCTCGGCGCTGCGGACTGCTGCACGACATCGGCAAGGCGGCCGACCACGAATTGGAAGGGGGGCACCCCAAGATCGGCGCCGATTTGTTGAAACGACACGGCGAGTGCGATGAAGTCGTCCACGCGGCGCTGGGCCATCATGATCAGATCCTTACGGAATACCCCTACACGATGCTGGTCGCCACGGCCGACGCCTGCAGCGCTTCGCGGCCGGGTGCTCGCCGCGAATCGCTCGAGCGCTACATCAAACGCATGGAGGAACTCGAGTCGATCGCCAAGGGCTTTGCCGGCGTCGAACAGGCCTTCGCCATCCAGGCCGGGCGGGAGCTGCGGGTGATCGCCAGTGCTCACGACACGGACGATGCCAAGGCCGCCAAGATCTGCCGGGACATCGCCAAGGCGTTCGAACAGCAGCTTACCTATCCGGGTGAAATCAAGATCACCGTCGTTCGCGAATCGCGGTTCACCGAAACGGCTCGCTAGGTCGCGTCGTTTTGTCTGTTGGAGAAAGTCCCGTGCGCATCCTGCTGATCGGCGACATCGTCGGCAAGCCCGGCCGCCATATCGTGGAACAGCGTTTGGCCGACTTGCGGCGCGATCTGGCTTTGGACTTCGTCATCGCCAATGCCGAGAACGCGGCCGACGGATCGGGGCTCACCTGCAAGAACTACCGGCAGCTCATCGGCGCCGGCGTCGACTGCATCACCATGGGCGACCACATCTACCGGCGGCTCGAGATTGAGACGATCCTGGAAAGCAAGGACAACATCCTCAAGCCGGCCAACTACCCGCCGGAGGCTCCCGGCCGGGGCTGGACTGTGTTGCCGGCCGCCAACGGAGTCCCCGTGGCCGTCGTCAGCTTGATGGGACGAGTCTTCATGCGGCCGGTCGATTGCCCCTGGCACACGATCGACCGAGTGCTGGAGGAGATCCCCAGCGAGGTTCGCGTGCGGATCGTCGACGTGCATGCGGAGGCCACCAGCGACAAGCAGTTGCTCGGCCGTTACCTCGACGGCCGCGTCAGCGCGGTGCTGGGGACACACACCCATGTCGCCACGGCGGACGAACAGATCTTCCCCGGCGGAACCGCGTTCCAGTGCGATGTGGGGATGACGGGGGCTCACTCCAGCATCTTAGGACGCGAGGTCGACCCCGTGATGGAAGCGACCGTGACTTTCCGGCCGGCGCGGTTCGACGTGGCCCGCGAGGACGTGAGAATCTCCGCCACGCTGGTCGAGGTCGCCCCGCAGTCGGGCCGAGCCCTCTCGATCGAGCGGATCAGCGTGCGGGATGAGGAGGACCAACGGTAGGCGTCTGCGAGAACGCCACGCCCCATTTCCAGCGGGTGCCGCCCAGATGAGCGTTTCTCCAATCCTGCCGTGAAAATCCTGTCATGCACCCCGTAGCACTCGGAACAAGA
>Ga0256839_1002980_pt1 | contig 18035 bp, 14 predicted proteins | sample 354166metaG_FD_185968 | JGI IMG/M metagenome (GOLD analysis project Ga0256839, IMG submission 185968) | Hydrothermal vent microbial communities from Mid Atlantic Ridge, Atlantic Ocean - 354-166 | ecosystem: Environmental > Aquatic > Marine > Hydrothermal vents | place: Atlantic Ocean: Mid... | reverse complement strand
CCGTACGTGCCGATAACACCGAAGCCGTACGCCCCATTCATATCAATGAAGTATACCCCAACCGGGACGTTTCAGCTGAGACGAATAAGGTATTGCAGACGTTTGACTTTTATTTCGATCCCACACAGCGTGGCCCCTATAATTATACGCGTGATCTTCAATCCTTTAAAGAACATCCGGAATGGACCTGGGGTGGTATTACACAACGCATTCCGGAAGGGTATACGGACTTCAATCTCAACAACATCGAGTTTATCGAATTTATCTTCAGTCCCATATCCCGTGCACCCGGGGGTGATGCAGGTCCGGATGCCCGTCTGTTTATTGATCTCGGTCTGATCTCCGAGGACATCCTGCCCAACCGTCGTCTGAATACTGAAGATGGACTGGCTTTTCGCTCGGAATCGGAAATTGCTCAGGCTCCCCGCGATAGCTGGGGCCGTCTCTCCAGCAGCATCCAGAACACGGTCGTAGATGTCGATCAGGGTTCCGAACGGACGGAGGATCTGGGGCTTGATGGTCTGGCTTCCCATAATTCCGAAGCCTATGGCTCGCTCTCAGAGCAAAGTTACTTTGCCGACTTCCTGGAAGCCGTCCGTCAGCAGTTCGGTGAAAACTCGCCCGAGTACCGCCGTGCACTCCTCGACCCTTCTGCCGACGACTACCATTACTACCGTGATGAAGGCTTTTTTGGCAACCCCGAACTTTTTCCGGAGCCTCCACTCCTTCAAGAGCGCTTCAGTCACTTTTTCCCGGGACAGGAGCTTAACTCTTTTGAAGCACAGCGGCGCCTGCGGGGTGGTGTAGGAAACTCCAAGATACCCGATACCGAAGACCTGAACCTGAACGCGACGCTGGATGCCGAAAACAGTTACTACGAATATGAGATCCCCCTCAGCAAAGCAAAACTGGATGAACTGGCCGATCCGCGCAATAGCGATGACTTCATTGTAACCAAAATCAAGAACGATGCAAACTTCCAGAATGCCTCTGAATGGTACATGGTACGTATCCCCGTCAAGGAGTTCACCCGACGTTACGGTAACATCGATGGCTTTTCTCTTATCCAGGCCATTCGCATCTGGACGACCGGGCACCGCGCTCCCATCACCATTCGGTTTGCCTCCTTCGACCTTGTAGGTAGCCAGTGGCAGAAATCCCAGCAGATCGGTCAGCTCGGCACACCTACCGAGTTTACGGTGGCCACCATTAATACCGATGAGAATCCGGAATACATTCCACCTAGAGGTACCATACGAACGCAGATCCGCCTTTCGACAGGAGGCATCCAGGAAGGACGTGAACAGGCCATGCTCCTGCGAGTCAAGGAGCTTATGCCCGGAGATGAACGTGCCGTATTCAAGACCCTCAACCAACGCCTGGATTTCCTGAAATATGAACGTCTGCGGATGTTCTTTCATGCACATGGATACGACAGGCGAGAGGACCTGCGTGTATTTGTGCGATTAGGGATTAACGAAACCAACGATTATTACGAATACGAGCAACCCCTGACCCCTTCCGACCCGCTCTCTGGAGATCCGGATGTTGTATGGCAGACCAATCAGAAGGTGGGGGATAAGATCATCGACATGAACGCCCTTAACCTTGAACTTAAACGGCTGAATCAGCTCAAGGTAAGTCGGGATGAAGCCGTGCTCAACGGCCAAGCCCGCCTGGATTCCGTTTACAGCCGTCCCCTGAACCAACCCGATGCTCCTCCTGATGCACGTATCTCCATTAAAGGTAATCCTTCGCTATCTGGCATCACCACGTTAACAATTGGTATCCGAAATCCGGAGACAGGAGAAGTTCTGCACGACGTTACCGTATGGGCCAACGAGCTTCGCGTAACAGGTTTTGACCAGAGAGCAGGGTGGGCGGCTATTGGTAAGGCTCAGATCAAACTGGCCGACGTAGCCCAGATTAATGCCAACCTTCGCATGCAGACCTCCGGGTTTGGCGACCTGTCCAGCAAACTGGGCGATCGGCAACAGGTAAACCTCTCTAACTGGGCGCTTACCACCCAGTTCAATGCTCATAAGCTCCTGCCCGAACGTTACGGCTGGTCTATTCCTATCACATACGCTATCCGCACCAACGTCTCAACGCCAGAGTTTGACCCCAACCGGGGGGATATCCGACTCTCCGAGATTCTGGCTGAGATTGAAGAGAATGACTCGCTTGATGCAGCTACGAAAGCAGCCCGTAAACAGGAAGTCCTGGAGTCTGCCCAGACCTTCCAGTCCACCCAGTCCATATCGATACCCATCTCAAAGCGGGGATCTCGCTCTCCCATTCTGCGGTACACGCTGGACTTATTAGGGTTGACCTATAGCTACTCACAGGCTCAGGCACGTAATCCATCCCAGCAACTTAACCGGACCTGGCAATGGTCAACGAGCCTGAATTATCGGCTTGCCGTACGGCGTCCCCGCACCATTCGTATCCTGGGCTTTCTGGATGGTGTACCCATTCTGCATGTCCTGAGCGGCCTGCACCTTAACTATCTCCCCCAGAGTTTGAGCTTCTCCGCCACTACCCAGCGCAACTTTGCACAGAATAGAGAGCGTCCACGTAGAACGCTCCAGCAACTGAACAACCTGCAGTCCGATCTTCCGGAGATCATCCAGTATCCCTTTCGGGAGAATCATACGATGGGACACCGGAGAAACTTTAATATCCAGTACAATCCCTTTACCTTCTTCCGCTTCAGCTACGATGCAAGTGTCAACCAGAGCTTACGCTCGGCAAGTGTAGATACGGTTTACAACGTAGCCTTTGGGGATACGGTACTGGCAGGCATGACGCTGAATCAGGCTATCCAACAGGGTATTGTGGATTCTGCCCAGGTGAATGCCTTTGAATTTACACGCTTACGTCCTGTCCCGCTTACCGATATCATCCGCCGCCTGGTCACAGGAAAGGACAGCATACGTACCGAGGACTATCAGCAGAACTTTACCTTTACCTTCGCCCCTCAGATCAATCGTATCCGTGCTCTGAACTGGATAACCATCCGTCCGATTACCTACCGGGCACAGTTCCGCTGGCAGAACGGTCCGGTGTACACACGCCCCGAGGATAACCTGGGAGCGTCCATAGCCACCCAATCCGAAGTAAGCTCCGAGCTTCGGCTGCAGATTCAAGAGCTCTGGCGAAAGTTCAAATTCTATCGTGATCTCGAGAAAGCCGATCGCGAAACGAAACGTCCTGCCCGACCGGCTCCTTCGGATACCACCCGGAAAGCCCGCAAGGGTATTCGCATTCCCCTGCCCCGTCCCTTAACGCTTCTACGTAAACTCTTCCTTACAGCTACGAGCATCCGCGATTTCAGTGTGAGCTACTCCCACAAGGCAAATGTGCGTTCCTCGAATGTACGTGGCGGCTACAGCCTCTTTGACGCCTTCTCGGGAGATGCGCCCTCGCTTGCCTATCGGCTTGGTCTGGCGTCCCGCCTGGATACCACCTGGCGCATCATCAACGCACGCCTGCAGGTAAGCGATCAGATACAGACATCCAACCAGGTACGTGGGCAGACGTCCATCACGCCCGGCCAGAGTCTGCGTATCTCCATGAACTTTGAAGCCGGCTGGAATAACGGTGAAAGTATTTCCTATCGAAGGGTAGATGGACGTATTCAGCAATCACGTACACGCAGTGGAAACACACAGGTCTCGGTATGGACCTTCGGCGGTTCTTACGACCGTATGCTTGCCCGCCAGTTTGCTACATTTATGGCGGATGTAAACCGGCTTCCTGAAAACGCACCGGTCATTTCGGATGCCAACGGTGATAACCGTGTGGTCCTTACCAGCGAAACGCTCGTAGAAGATTTTACACAAGCATTCATCAAGACCATTGGCATAATGGATAAACGGGGTTTCCTGCCCTTTCCTATGCCGGGATGGAACATTACCTACAGTGGACTCTCACACTGGCCTTTACTGAAATCCCTCACAACGGCCGTATCTATCTCGCATCAATATCTCTCCACCTACACCGTGGACTATCGGACCAACATCGCCGCAGGCCTGGATCCTGATGGAAACCCCTATACGCAAACGTTCCCTCTGGGAAGCCGCCTTGTAGAGTATATCATCCCCGAGATCGAAGCCAATGCCGTACGCTTGAATGAACGCTATCAGCCACTTATTGGCGCCAACATTACGTGGAAAGGAGGCATTCAGAGCACACTGAACTGGCAGAAGAGCCGCTCCCTTACGCTGAACCCGGGAAATGCGGAAGTAGCCATAAGCAAGACCGAAGAACTCTCCGGACAGTTATCGTTCTCAAAACGAGGTCTGACACTTCCCTTCCTTGGTTCAAAACGTCGGTTGAACAATACGATTCGCTTTAGCCTGGTTATATCCCGCTCGACCAACGAAGAAAGACGGTATTACCTGGCAAAGGATCTGAAAAGCCTGCTTGATGGTAATCTCCCCGAACCACCTTCCCCCATTGCCACCACACGTATAAACATTCAACCGCGTCTGGGATATCAACTCAGCAATCGCGTAACGGCCGACTTTTTTGTAACTTATGAGCATCTGGAAAGTGAGGGAAGTCGTGTGCCATCTACCACGAATATCAACGGTGGATTTAACATTCGTGTAAACATATCCAACTAATTTCGTGATATGGGACGTCAACGCGTTATTGCCTGCGACATCGGACATATAGCCTACGGTCCGGCATGGGACCTGCAGAGACGCCTGCAGCAAAGGCTTATTCATGCTCATCAGGAAGGAGACGCATCTCTACCTCATCTTTTTCTGCTGGTTGAACATCCCCACGTCTACACCCTGGGAAAGAACGGTAATATCTCCCACCTGCTTCTAAGTGAAGAGCGGCTCCAGGCCATTGGTGCCGCATTTTTTCCTATTGATCGCGGAGGGGATATCACCTATCATGGTCCCGGTCAACTTGTTGGCTATCCTATTCTGGATCTAAACCGCCTGTTCACCGATCTACATCGATATCTACGCACGTTGGAAGAAATTATCATCCGTACCTGTGCCACATATGGTATCGAGGCCTATCGGGTACCCGGGCGCACCGGCGTATGGACAGGAGCTTCAGGGGAAGAGCGGAAGATCTGTGCCATGGGTATCCGAACCAGTCGATGGGTAACGATGCATGGATTTGCATTTAACATCAACACTCAACTGGAATATTTCTCCTATATTATTCCCTGTGGCATTGCCGATCGAGGCGTTACTTCCCTGGCAAAGGAACTTGGTCATCCTGTGGATGAAGAAGAGGTGAAAGCCGAAATACTTCGACACTTCGAGGAGTTATTCGATGTTGATCTAACCCTGCTTAAAGGCCCTGCTGCCCGTCAATTTGTGGACACCTTCAGTATCACAAAACCTACAGAACAGACCCTCTAAACAGCTACAATCGGTAGACCATGCGAACAAATTTCAATGTAGGCGAATTTGCCAAACGCCTGCTTGCCGAAGCACTCATGTATGATGACGAAACTGGAACCATTGGCAGTGTGAGTCTCGTGGATTTATCCACTGAGCAAGAGCGCTTCATGGCCTCGTTTGACCCTGCCACAGGAAATTACGTCATCGAGGAAGGAGTGGCCTGGGAAGAAGAAGCTGAACGCGATGAATCCATTCCCTACGCTATGGCGGTTCAGAGTGTCGAATACGCCTCTTTTAAGACGGCACGTGAAGCTGCTGAGGAGCTACTCCGCCTGGCTGCCGAGCATGGCCTGATGCCTTCCTTTATGCTCCTCTACGAAGAAGAGGGTTAGGATTCCCGCTTTCTGGACCTCCAGTACCGGAGCCGCTGAGCAATAACACGTTCGTATCCCTGTTCTCCCGGGGTAAAGAAGCAGGTACCCTGTATGGTATCCGGCAGATACTGCTGGGGTACGTAATGCTCACGATACGCATGGGGATACTTATATCCCTTACCATGTCCTAATCCCTCACGGTCCCTGCTGGCATCTTTAAGATGATTCGGGACCTCCCCGCTTTGATGTTGCTCAACGTATTTCAGCGCATCAAAATATGCCATGGTGGAATTGCTTTTCGGAGCCGTAGCAAGATACAGGCAACACTGGGCAAGATGAAACTGCCCCTCGGGCATTCCCACGTAATCAAAAGCCTGTGCAGCGGCCACAGCCACCTGCAGGGCACGGGGGTCGGCAAGTCCGACGTCTTCGGAAGCAAAAATAATCATCCTTCGCAAGATAAACCGCGGATCTTCGCCTGCATAGACCATGCGGGCAAGCCAGTAAAGCGCAGCATCCGGATCGCTTCCACGCAAGCTTTTAATAAAGGCACTGATAATATCAAAATGGGCATCTCCATCCCGGTCATACAATACCGCCCGGCGCTGAATGCTTTCTTCGGCCACTTCCAGTGTAATGCGTATCACCCCGCTATCATCGGGAGGTGTAGTTTCCACAGCCAGTTCAAGGGCATTAAGCACGGAACGTGCATCTCCGTTGGCAACATCTACAAGATGCTCCAGAGCTGCTTCGTCCATTACAACCTTTCGTCTGCCATATCCGCGCTCTGGATCGCGCAGGGCCTGATGAACAACCTGCCGGAGATCTTCCGGCTGTAACGGTTTAAGCTCAAAAATACGTGAACGACTGATGAGTGCCTTATTTACCTCAAAGAAAGGATTTTCTGTGGTAGCCCCGATAAAAATAACCGTTCCACGCTCTACATGAGGAAGCAATGCATCCTGCTGTGCTTTGTTAAACCGATGCACTTCATCCACAAATAAGATAGTACGCCGTTGATGCAGGCGAAGACGTTCTTCAGCAGCTGCAATCGCTTTACGAATATCCTGCACACCGGAAAGAACGGCATTCAACGAAGAGAAATGGGCTCTGGTGGTGTTTGCAATAATACGCGCCAGCGTGGTCTTGCCGGTACCCGGCGGGCCAAAAAAGATAAGTGAGGTTATACGATCGGCTTCAATAGCCCGACGCAACAGTTTGCCCGGAGCCAGGATATGCTGCTGGCCCACAAACTCATCGAGTGTTCGCGGACGCATGCGCTCAGCCAGCGGGGCCTGAGTCTGCTGAAAACGTTCAGCGGCTTCCTGAAAGAGATCGTGGCTCACGGTATTGCCTTGATTCATCCCGTACCATAAACCCGAGGTATGCCCGCAAGTTCAATACTTTCAAAGAATGGGAGACGTTAATTCCCGTACTACATGAAGTGCGAAGTGCCACATGGCAGGGTCGGACTCGTAAAGCAGAAAAATCCCCAACGCAAGTATCAGCAGCCCTCCAAATGGAACAAGCCATCTCTTACGTACACCCGCCCCTACATCCATCAATACTCTGAAGACAACCCACACATAGGTAAGGAGCCATCCAAGCACTCCCGGACCAAGCAACCGGAGCTGCACTTCTACTGGAAACGTCGTAAGCAGAAGTCCTGCTAACAGCACAATCTGACCTGTCCAGAAAGGCCAGAGAACAAGCGTAAGAAGCGAAGATACGCGCCATTTCTCCCGTGTAAACAGATACGCCATGAGGAGTAGCATAGCCACGATAAGTAAGAATCCGACTATCCCCCAGGGTACCGTTAGCCAGGGCTCAAGGAGCAGGGTCTGCCAGAACACCCGCACCTGTCCATTCCAGACACACAGCAATCGGACCGATGCTTCAGCTGCGCGAAACATTTCCCAGAAGATCCAGAGCGTTACACCCTGCTGCCATGCCCACACACCAAGCAGTAAGAGAAGAACTCCTATGCCGGGCACCTCCGCCCTGCGCAAGGCCTCTACATAGAAGAATCGAGCACCAAAAAAGCGTAGCGTAGTTCGCCGGACCATAGGGAAAGCCGCCCAGAGCAGGGGGAAACCCAGTAGTGCCAGCACACCCATAAACCGAATCCAGTTATAGGGTGAGGGCACCGGGAAATCGCCCGAAGGAAACAAGAACATCTTGCCTTCGCCTGTAAACAACCCGGAGACTACTTCCCAGGAAGGCCGCTCATGCCCCTGCTGATCATGAAGCCCATATCCCCGAGGTAGCCATGCATCAGAAGCACAACGGGATCCATCCTCCGAGGGAAACGCGTCCTTCCATCGATAGACAAACAGCGGTATCCCCTGCATGTGACGAAGAGCCTGTTCCAGGTAATAGGCCTGATGCATGGCTGAATGCGCCGCATGCACATCATCCGGAAGAATGTTATCGTCTACATACGTTCCCAGGCTTCCGATACCCACACGCACCTTTTTCCTGGAAGCCCCCTGCATCAGGGCTTGTGCCGGCTCAGGTACATCCAGCAAATCCAGTAATACCAGGTCTACTGCATCATGTGCTCGGTCGGATTGACGAAAAAACGTACGGTAGTAACCCACACTTCCGGGTGGTCCCTCATTCCGGACGATACGAGCAAGCGTATCCACATACGGCTGCATACGCCCGTCGGCCACGTCACTGTTTGCAAGCAACCCGAAATAGCGAGCGTGTGTATAGGGCTGCGCACGTACCAGCACTTCCCGAAGCATGTGACTCGCATAATCCATCGTATCCCGGAGCTCCCTCCAGGTAAGCCCCTCCAGCGGCAGATCCTGAAAAAGCCAGATGCCCAGTGAGTCGATCCAGTAGAGGATGCGTTCATCTTCAATAAGCGGTGTACGAAGTGCCTCCACACCCCCGCGTTTCATCTTCAAAAGAGCCGCATACGCATCTTCCCGATGTGCAGGAGGTTCCCAGTATATCCCTTTCAACGACTGCCCCTGAACAGGAAAGAAACCCAGAGTCCATACCACAGCTACGATGGCTCCAAAAACACGCATACCGTTCTCCAATACTTCCGCCCAAAGATATATACTCTTGATTAAAATTTTGACAAGCGGTATTGATTTAGCGAATCTTATACACTACATTAGCGTATCTAATTTAGACAAAATCCAAATAAAAATTATGACTCCCAAGCACCCCCCCTGTACGGAGGAAGGATGTCCGGCACCACTCAGTAGCTTTGGCTGCGGAAAATGCGTGCAGGTTAACTTTATGTGTCTGGAGCCAGAATACGCGTTACGACTACGTGAGATGGGCTTATGTGAAGGGGCTAAGGCCGTGATTATCCAGAATGCACAGAATATTATTCTGAGTGTAAACGGTACTCGCCTTGGTTTACGTAAAGATCTGGCCACAAGGATGTTTGGGATCGAGGTAAAGCACGATGCGACGACGACTTCATGAACTAAAGCCGGGAGAGCGAGGACGTGTAGTAGGGTGGACACAGCCCTATCCACCGGCTCGTTTACTCGAAATGGGGGTTCTTCCCGGCAGTATTGTTGAAGTTATCCGATTTGCCCCCCTGGGCGATCCCATCGATATAAAAATCAAGGGGTATCATCTTTCTGTGCGCAAATCGGAAGTGGACATTATTGAGATAGAGCCTCTTTCCTGATAGGAATGTTCGCTATGCTCATGAATCGTTATGATCAACCTTCTGTAGTAACACGCATACGTCGTATAGGGTTAGCCGGCAATCCTAATGTAGGAAAGACTACCCTCTTTAACTTACTTACAGGTCTGAGGCAGAAAGTCGGCAATTATCCGGGTGTTACGGTTGAGCGAAAAGTAGGGAGAATGACCCTACCTACCGGTGACGAGGTTGAAGTGATTGATTTGCCCGGGACCTACAGTCTGAATCCCCGCTCGCTGGATGAAGCCATTGCCTACGAAGTACTTGCCGGCCACGTACCCGGCGAGCCCCCTCCCGACGCTATTATCGCCGTAGTTGATGCATCGAACCTGGAGCGCAATCTCTACCTGGCCTCGCAGCTCATGGACCTGGGCATTCCGGTGATCATTGCCCTTAACATGATGGATACGGCGGAGCAGTCGGGACTCAGGATGGACCCGGAGCGTCTTTCCAGACTCCTCGGAGTACCCGTAATTCCCATGGTCGCTTCCCGGGGAGAGGGCGTGGATGAACTGCGTAACGTGCTTACCCGACCGCTTGCACCCCCTCCACCCCGCCAGTGGCATCTAATGCCCGAAGTTGAGGAAGCGGTCCAAAAGCTGGCAAAGGAACTGAAGCAGCTTATACCGGACAAGCCGGAATCCTGGTACTTCAGCGAGGCCCTGCGTGCGTTAACAAGTGACCAGCTTCTTACCTACTGGAAGGACCGTGAGCCTGCTTTCTACCAGGCTGTGCTTCAAGCCCGAGAGCCACTCCAGGCGAAGCAGATTCCCTATGAGCAGGCAGAGGTTATGGGTCGGTATGCCTGGCTTGGCTCGATCGTCAGCGAGGCAACGACACGTCAGAACCACACGACACGGAGCCTGACCGACCGCATCGATGCCATCCTGACGCATCGCGTATGGGGATTGCTCATTTTCCTGGGCATTCTGCTGGTCATCTTCCAGGCCGTCTTTGCATGGGCCGTCCCTTTCATGGACATGATTGAACAGGGTACGGAATACCTGGCCAACTGGGTACGTGCCTCCATGGCTCCGGGTCTTCTTCGTGATCTTATTACCGATGGTGCTATCGCCGGTGTGGGAGCGGTGGCCGTCTTCCTACCCCAGATTCTGTTGCTCTTCTTCTTCCTCGGGCTCCTGGAAGATACGGGTTATATGGCCCGTGCCGCCTTCATCATGGACCGCATTATGAGCCGGGTAGGCCTCAGCGGGAAGTCTGTGGTACCCCTGCTCAGTGGCTATGCATGTGCCATCCCGGGCATCATGGCCACACGAACCATCGACAATCATTACGACCGACTTGTTACCATTTTGGTCATTCCCCTGATGAGTTGCTCGGCACGACTGCCCGTGTACACGCTCTTCATCAGCACATTTATCCCGAATAAACATGTCCTGGGCATCCTGAACCTGCAGGGCCTGACCCTCTTCGGACTGTACTTCCTTGGTACAGCCATGGCATTTGTGGCTGCTTACGTACTCAAGAAGTTCGTTGTCAAGGGAAGCACGTCCATCTTTGTGATGGAGCTTCCCCCTTACCGCCTTCCTCAATGGAAGACCGTAGTATGGAGAATGATCGAGCGCTCACAACTTTTCGTAACGAGGGCGGGCAAAATTATCTTCTCCATGAGTATTGTCATCTGGTTTCTGGCCACGTTTCCCCGCACCGAACTTCCTCCCTCCTTTGCCAGCCAGCGAGCACAGATCGAGCAGCAGTATGAAGAGGCTGTAGCCACCAAGCAGCTTACTTCTGAGCAGGCACAGCAGATGCGCGAGGAGCAGCTCAGCCAGCTTGCCGACGAAGAAGCAGGTTATCGTATTCGTCACAGCTACATTGGCCGGCTGGGGCATCTTATGGAGCCTGTCATGCGTCCGCTGGGCTTTGACTGGAAAATAAGTGCAGGCATCGTAACTGCTTTCGCTGCCCGGGAAGTTATCATAAGCACGCTGGCTACGCTCTACAGCGTAGACGATGCCGATGAGACCAGTATCACCCTTAAACAACGACTTCTGGAAGATCGCTATCCGGATGGCACACCGGTCTTTACCCTCCTGACAGCTATGAGTCTCCTGGTCTTCTTTGTACTGGCCTGTCAGTGTATGAGTACACTGGCTATTACGTACCGGGAAACCAATTCGTGGAAATGGCCTTTATTCATGTGGGTATACATGACGCTCCTGGCATACCTCTTTGCTCTGGTCGTATACCAGGGTGGTAAATGGCTCGGATGGGGTTAACAAAGAGAAAACAATGGATCTACAAGCGCTTGCCACCTACATCATTGTACTGATTGCGGCTCTTTACGCGGGTCGCTCTATATGGCGAAGCTTTGTCACGCCGGAGGATTCCTCAACAAGCTGTGCCTGTGGAAGCAAGCATGGATGTGCCGCACTCTCTCAGAATATGAACAGGCTTCTGCAGGACCTTGAGGTTCTTGCAGACGATGAAAAGTAGCAACTCTTTTAGCTATCGCATGCGGGTCCGTTCATCCCATATGGGTACCAGAAGCTCGTAGTCCCCAAACCCCGTCTTATCAACAAAAATGAACTGACGTCCGAGGGCATGGTAATACCAGATTTCGTAGGGTTTGGTATCAAAGTTAAAGGGATGCCGTTCAATCGCATCCGGCTCTCCAAAACGGATAAAGACTTCCCCCCGGTCGGTTAACCAGCCATCCTGGAAATACCCGAACTTCTTGTTGGCATAGGCGACCCGATAGTAGTACTCCTCCATGCGTTCATTGCGCCGTGTACCCGGAGTGGGATCCCGCTTCTTCCAGAACTCCTGAAATCTCCGCCACTTTTCTTGATACGAATCCGCTTCCTTGATATAGCGAATCTCTTTATCCTTGGCAATGTAGACAAGCTGGTCAATGGCCTGATCCAGATGCTTGAGCTGGTCCTCGATACCCATCCAGCGTGTGGTGAAATAGCGTTCGGATACATCCAGGAGACGACCTTCAGGATCCTCGACAAGTACACGTACACGATAGGTACCCGGCCGAAACTGCTTCAAGGGGATAGTAATGGTTGCTGGATTACGTCCTTTCAGGATGGGCAACAAATCCACAGCAGTATAAGAAATCTCAGCTCCGGGAAGCTCACGGGGTTTATGGATACCTAACAATGCCTGCCAGAAGGGACGTTCGGCTCCCGCACGCTCACGAAAGACTTCGTAGGCAATACGCACCAACTGGGCTTTCTCAGCATAAATCTCGTAGAACAGCTTAAGCGAAGGTTCATCGGTCCCCACGACACTCCCTACATTTGGCGTAATCGTGCGATGCTCCACGTCGTAGGCATCAATGATCAGGAGATCGCTCAGAGCCACCGGCTTATCCAGATCACGAACACGAATGGCTACATCCCGTGTACTGCTAACCCTTGAAATTCCATCCGTAAGCTCCAGCTTGATCACATACATCCCCGGCTGAAGCTCAAGCGACTCCATGGTAAAATCGTACAACGTATCCTGACGTGTGGCCGCAAAGGAAGGGACCCGGAGGCGACGCTCCCAGCTTCGGTTCAATACCAGGGCCTGAGGATGCTTCTTTTTGTCAAGCACATACACACTTGCATTGACCTCATAGCGCGCCTCAAATCCCCCCTGCCGCTGTACAAACTGCAGATCGGCATAAGCGATACGGGTGTAGACATCTACCCGACTTTTCCCCGGCGTGTCAGAAAGTACGGTAACGGCATCGGCTTCAAATTCAGGAGCGCTCTGTGCCCACAGAGGACATGCCAACAGGCTGAGAACGAGCAGAAGAAAAAGTGAGCGCGTCATAATTCCAGGTCGGAATTAGGTGTTACCTCGCTGATTAAATGTGCATCAAACGCCTGTACAAATCCACAAAAGCCTTCTGTACGGTAAGTTTTGGTCGGTGAACGGTTCTATCCCGTAATCGGACGGCCTTCTTCTTGCTCAAAAAGCGCATGTACAAAGGCCTCCTTATCAAATACCTGAAGGTCTGTAATCTTTTCTCCAATGCCGATATACTTTACCGGTACCTGAAACTCATTGGAAATTCCGATAACAATCCCACCTTTGGCCGTGCCATCCAGTTTGGTAAGTACCAATCCCGTAACATCCACGCTCCGCGTAAACTCCTCTGCCTGCCGCAGGGCATTCTGACCGGTGGAGGCGTCCAGTACCAGCAGGACCTCATGCGGAGCTCCCGGCACCTGACGTCCCATTACGCGCCGAATTTTTGCAAGCTCCTCCATAAGGCCAGCTCGATTGTGAAGACGTCCCGCCGTATCAATAATAACGACATCCATATCCCGGCTTTTAGCAGCTGCCAGTGTATCAAAGGCAACGGCAGCCGGATCGGCGCCCTGCTTCTGCTTGATGAGAGGCACACCCGCTCGCTCAGCCCATATTTCCAGCTGCTCTGTAGCAGCAGCCCGAAACGTATCGGCCGCTCCCAGAAGTACCTTTTTACCGGCTTGCTTGTACTGATAGGCAAGCTTTCCGATTGTGGTGGTCTTCCCCACACCATTGACCCCCACTACCATAATAACGTACGGCTTATGCGGAAGAGGTGCATCAAAAGCAGCCGGACGTTCCGGTGAACTATCCAAGAGAAGGTCGGCAACTTCCTCTTCAATCATGCGGTGTAACTCACGCGTAGATACATACTTGTCACGTGCTACGCGTTCCTCAATACGGCGAATGATATCCACCGTGGTCTTTACACCTACATCACTGGTCACGAGGATTTCCTCCAGCTCATCGAGCACCTCATCATCTACCTGATCTTTCCCTCGGACCAGCTTATTGAGCTTTCCAAACAACGAAGAGCGTGTTTTTTCCAGGCCGGCTTCCAGCGCTTCCTGTTTCTTTTCCTGTCGCTTAAATCGTTTAAAAATACCCATCAGACTTTATTCTTTCTGCTTGTTCATCTCCTCTTCAGAACCCGGATCAGCCGGTATTTGTTCTTCCTGGACAGGTACCTCCTGAAGCATCTCAATATCCCGAGTTTCCAGCCCCTGATTCCAGAGTTGAACAAAACGTCGGATGTACACAAGGAAGGAAAAAACCAGCAAAAACGCCGTCGTACGAATAAGTACCTGCATGACATCCGGATCGGCCTGCATCATAGCTGCAAGCATCGTAAGAGCAAGGAAGAACACCGCCACTTTCCCTATCCAGATACTGGGCACGACGCGCTTGAGACGACGCAGAAGCAGAAAACCTCCTATCATGATCAGGACATCGCGTGCCACTACAAGTACGAAAAACCATACGGGAAGCGCCCCATTCATCACAAGAGCCAAGCCTATTACCCCGGCAGCTACTTTATCGGCAAGGGGATCAAGCACCTTTCCCCACTCCGAGACCGTCCCCGTCCAGCGTGCTATTTTACCGTCCAGCCAGTCGGTCAGTATAGCCACAAAAGCCAGTGCAAGCGTCAGGTAAGGAGAGCTTTTCGTATAAACCAGATAGGCAATAGGGAAGACCAGAACCAATCGGAGCAAACTGAGCATATTAGAGGCTGTCCAGAACTTATCGGAAATCGGAACAACCTTTTTTTCCTTACCTTCCGCCGAATGTTGATTTACCATAGAACCATCTGCTATCGAATGGTATCTTGTACAATGTAAATCCTCTTTTTGATGCACATGATAGAAGGGTTTTTTATCGGATTTGCCGTGCTTCACGGCATCTACGGCTTCTTGCTCTGGAGAGGCTGGCGCGCAGCTACAGGTACCCCCCTGCCGCCTGCGAGTCGTCCGGATGCACTCCCCCCGCTGTCCGTCATTGTCGCAGCACACCATGAAGCAACGATGCTCCCCGGGCTACTGGAAGCGCTAAAACGCCAGACACATCCTTCGTATGAAGTTGTTATTGTTAACGATCATTCAACGGACGAAACAGAAGCCATCGTCCGGTCCTGGCAGAAGGACTGGCCTGAACTTCGCCTCATCCAGGCATCCGGTAGAGGGAAGAAAGCCGCCATTCAGACGGGTATTGTCCATGCTCGGCATGAGCTTCTCGTATTTACCGATGCCGACTGTTCTCCTCCACCGCGATGGCTTGAACGCATGGCCCTGTTCCACAGACAATTTCCGGAGAGTGTTGCTGTAGGCTACGGTCCCATGTTTCCCCGACCAACATGGCTTAACCGACTTATACGGTTTGAGACAACGATTACAGCTTTCCTCACAGCTGCCGCCATCGGCCTGCACCGTCCCTTTATGGCCGTAGGGCGTAACCTGAGCTATCCACGCAGTATTTTTGAACGGGTAGGAGGCTTTGCCTCCCATGCTACTTTGCTCAGCGGCGACGACGATCTTTTCATTCAGGATGTGTATCGCAAACATGCCGGCACGATTCGCTACCTGTACGATCCGGAGACGTTCGTATACTCTCATGCTCCATCCTCCTGGCGCGCATGGATACGCCAGAAGAGGCGCCACACTTCTGCCAGTCGGCGGTATCGTCGAAGCATTCAGGTGCATCTGGCCCTTCTGCATCTATCCTATGTCTGCACCTGGTTTGCTCCCCTCTTCTTAGGAACTGCTGGCTGGCTCCTGCCCTCGGGGTTACTGCTTGCCCGAGGCCTGCTTGCCCGTCGGTTCTTCCCTCCACTGGCGTGCAACGATCTGTTGCCTTACTTTCCCCTTCTCGACATAGCCTACCTGGGCTACACGCTTTTCATCGCTCCCCTGGGCGTTCTTTTCGGAAGTCGGCGCTGGTCCTGATCTCAGCCCTTAACGGACCCCAGCGTCAGTCCGGAGATAAGATATCGACTGAGTGCAATGAAAAGAACAACCACGGGAACCGAAACGATAAGCGATCCTGCTGCATAAAGTCCCCATTGCGTCGTCATGCTACTCTGGAACATGCGCAGACCAAGGGGGAGCGTGAAGAGTTCCTGATCCTGGAGCACGACGTTGGCTACCACATACTCGTTCCAGGCCGTCATAAAGGAAAAGAGAGCGGTAATAACCAGCGCCGGTAGTGCAAGGGGAAAAACAATTTTGTAAAACGCCTGCCAGGACGTACAGCCATCAATCTTAGCTGCCTCTTCCAGGTCAATCGGAATCGTATCATAGTAGCCTTTCATCTGCCAGATGCAGAAAGGAAGCGCAGTAGCCGTGTAGATGATAATCAGTCCCAGAAACGAGTTGATGAGGCCGAGGTAGATAAGCATGATATACAGCGGGAGCAGAAGCATGGTAGCAGGAAACATCTGGGTAACAAGCAGGCCTCGCATCAGCCCATCTCTTCCTCGAAATTTGTAGCGCGAGAGTGCATACCCTGCTGTAGAGGCAAAAGCCACCCCTGTAAGTGTTACAACCAGTGCTACGAAGGTAGAATTGAACATCCAGCGCAGGAAAGGAGTCTCGGTCAGGAGAACGCGGTAGTTTTCCAGCGTAGCATCTTCGGGGATAATGCGCAGCGAAGTCGATAGCAGGCGATCGCCTGGCCGCAGGGATATCGTCACAATGCGGCTTACGGGATACACCGAGATGGCAGCAAAAAGGATAAGGAAGGCGTAGGTAACCACCATGCCCACAAGACGCCGGACAAGATAACCCGGTTGTTTTTTGCCTCCCATGGTACTATTCGTTTACTCCCGCTGTAGCCCGCGTTTTACGCATAAAGATCTCGGCAAACGTAAGTAGAATGACAAAGATAATCATCGAGAGAGCCGCCGCCCATCCAAAGCGATACATGGAGAAAGCAGCCTTATAAACAAACGAGACCAGAATATGGGTCTGATCGTTCGGTTCACCCCCATTGGATACCAGCCACACCACATTGATGTTGTTGAATGTCCACACAATCCCCAGAGTAATGGCCGGGATCATCACGGGGCGCAGCATGGGTACGGTAATATGTCTGAATTTCTGCCATCCCGAAGCCCCATCTACATCGGCCGCTTCATATAGCTCTCTGGGAATGGATTGCAAGCCTCCAAGGGCAATAACCATCATAAAAGGAAATCCCAGCCAGATGTTGGTCAGAATAGCCGCTATAAACGCCTCTGTGGGCGATGTCAGCCATTCAACAGGTGGAAGGTGCAGATATTTCGTGATAAGCAGATTGATGGCTCCGTATTCGTAGTTGAACATCCCCCGCCACGTTAGCGCAGTGATATACTGAGGTAATGCCCAGGGCAAGATGAACAGCACCCGCCAGGCGGGTTTCCCACGTACAAACTTCTGGTCAAGCAATACCGCCAGGAATACGCCAATACCCACATGAAATACCACGTTTACTACCGTCCAGATAATGGTCTTGGCTAAAATCTCCCAGAAACGGGGCTCGGAAAGTACAAGAACATACTGCTTGAACCCGATAATCCGCCAATCTCGAATATGATAGATGTTCATATTCGAGAGCGAGATGACGACATTGTAGAAGAAAGGATAGGCAATGACCGCAAAGGAAAGCAGCAACGCAGGGGCAAGCAGGAAGAATACAAACAGTTTCTCCTTGCGCCATTCCGTCAGTAGTGTGGACGTAGGTGTTGCAAGCCCCATAGCTTAAAGAAACATTTCAGCAATCAGTTTTTCGGCATTTTTCTGCATAAGGCGAGCCCCTTCCTCTGCCGATACGGCACCGTTCATGACCAGCTGATAGGGTCCCCGC
>Ga0256839_1002979_pt1 | contig 18044 bp, 16 predicted proteins | sample 354166metaG_FD_185968 | JGI IMG/M metagenome (GOLD analysis project Ga0256839, IMG submission 185968) | Hydrothermal vent microbial communities from Mid Atlantic Ridge, Atlantic Ocean - 354-166 | ecosystem: Environmental > Aquatic > Marine > Hydrothermal vents | place: Atlantic Ocean: Mid... | reverse complement strand
CAGAGTCGCCGCTACAGCTGTTCATTCAACCGTAGTTCATTTTCAACATTGGCCAGCGTCGCCCCTTCTTCCACCACATTACCTTCATGCAGTATATACCAACGGCCCTGATCTTTTCTGAGATAGAGGCGCTTTCTCCACCTGTCGCTGCTGTCACCGCGGTAGTAGCTTAACTGAAAATCGGCTACCACAATCTCCCCCTCGATATCGCCGCCAGGAGAGTAAGCCAGCAGCGAGATATTACTGAGTGATATCTGCGGATTTCTATTATTCGCCAATACCCGCTGTTTCATCTGTGACCAGCTGTTGAAATCGTAACCCTCGGCCCAGAAATCTGCTGCATAGTTGGACAGGTAGCGTTCTGCATCACCGCTCTCCCAGTCACGCTGCCATTTTTGCAGGGCCTGCGTGACCTCCCTCTTGCGTTCGAGCCAGAGATCCGGATCCAGCCACTCCAGACGCTCTGCAATAATGAAAGGTGTTGATTTGGGTGAAATCAGGGAAATAATCTGTTCCAGATTGGTGTTTGACAGTACGACACAACCTTCACTGTCCAGCGGCGGGCGACTGTAAAACTGATGCGTAATGCCATGCAGCCAGATTCCCCCGCCGGTTTTGCGTTGATAGCGGTCCAGTTCGTTTGGGTAGTTAATCGGGAAAGCAGCAACACCATACCTCTCGGGCAAACGGCTGCCGGGAGTATAGCGGGTGACAAAATAGACCCCTTCCGGGGTACGCAGGTCACCTCTGACCATTTTGTTTCCCGGCGACCTGCCGGTGCTGATATAAAAATCATAAAGCAGCTCCGGGGGAGAATCCGCACCAGTATTGCCATACAGATACAGGCGATTGAGCTGTTTATCAACCAGTACAGCGGTTTCCACCGACTCACCCAGACGCAACAGCTGCCCCGGCAGTTTCTGGTTGTCCTGCGCGGCCAGGTAGGCCTGCAGACGGGCATGTGCCTCTTCGCGCAGATCCTCCACCAACACGTAACGCGAATCCGGCATGGCATGCAGCACCGGATTGTGTCCAATACCCGTTACGCGCGCCACCCGGCTTAACAGAATGTCACCACGAATCATCTGCGCAAGATGGAAATTGGGGGCCTGAATCACTATCCGGTCCAGCTCGGTGAGTGCCTTGTCGAACTGACGAGTCTCATAAAAGATCAGTCCCTTGAGCAGGGCAGCCTCGTAGTCGCGGGAGTAACGGGCTATCCTCTCGTTCAGCCGTTGCAGAGCCTTTTCCACCTGGAGCGAATCTGGGTTGAGCCCCCCTGGTTCACTGGGTAAAACGGCGGGAGAAGCAGTAGAGTGAACCGGTTTTGTGGTGGAAACAGGCAGTGACTGAGGGGCGTGGCCAACGGCGCTGCAACCGAAAAGGCTGCCTGTAATCAACGGAACAAAAAGCCAATTTCCATTCACAGTTGGCCAACGCTCCAGTACGGAAAAAAAGCAGCGCGGAAAGGAGTCAGAACTCGCCGGGATCATCTCGGTGAAGCAGCCGCCGAACCGGGAGCTGTTTCGACCAGCTCTGGTAACTGGTGCAGTTCCAGTGGTTTCATCTCCTGTTTCAACAACCGCGCCTCGGTATATGATTTACGCGCCATCTCCATGTAGACCGCACTGATGTTCTGATACAGGGATGCATATGCAGCATGGGTCTGTATCCCCTGCTCCAGAACCAGCCTGGCCTGCTTCAGATCATTTTTCCGGACAAAAAGTGCAGCAAGATTGTTGTATGCTTCGGCCAGACCCGGATGATCTTTAATCAGCGCTTCATATCTGGCGATAGCCATTTCCGTTTTCCCCTGCTCGGAATAGAGACGGGCCTGGAGAAAACGGGCGGCAACGTTATCCGGCGCACTGGCCAGCAGCTGCTCCAACTGCTGCATCGCCTTGTCGGATTCACCCGCCTTCATATAGATTTTAGCATGCACCAGAAGATCATCTTCTACCGCTCCGCCAATGGCAGCACCTGCCCAGACAGATAGCAGAACAGCAGCGAGCAGTGTGTTTTTCATCATGTCAATGCCGTTATCTCTTCACGCAATTCATGTAGTCTTTCCGGGGTTCCAACGTCGACCCAGCGACCGCGATAGTGTTCGCCGCTTACCTTTTCAGCCGTTATTGCACTGCGCAACAACGGTGCGAGGGGAAAGATACCGGGAGTACAACTGGCGAACAGTGCCGGATGGCAAACAGCAATCCCGCTATAGGTCAGCCGCGGTCCACCCTCCAGGCGGACACGACCACCCTGCAGTACAAAATCCCCCTCGGGGTGGTGCGGAGGGCTGTCCACCAACACCAGATGAGCCAGTCCAGCCGCCGGTTCTACAGGCAGCTGATGGAACGGATAATTACACCATACATCACCGTTAACCACCAGGAATGGCTGTTCTCCCAACAGCGGCAATGCGTTGAAAATGCCGCCTCCGGTTTCCAGCCCTTCCTGCTCGGCCGAGTACCGGATTTCCACTCCCCAATGGCTGCCGTCACCCAGTGCCTGCTCTATCTGCGCTCCCAGCCAGGCATGGTTGATCACGATCTCCCTTATCCCCGCGCTGGCCAGAGCACCCAGATGGTACTCAATCAGACAACGTCCACCTACTTTCAGCAGTGGCTTGGGAACATGATCGGTCAGGGGGCGCATGCGCTCGCCTCTTCCCGCAGCCAGAATCATTGCTTTCATTATCCTGGATTCCTCAGTTGAACCGGGTACCTTGACACGATCCCCCCAAGCCCCTGCAATTCCGGATAACAGCGGCAGACCTCTTCGACATATCCCATGGTGCGCGGAATATCCTTCAGGTAACCCGGTTTCCCATCGCGGATGTTGAGGCGGGAAAAGATTCCGATGGCCTTCAGGTGGCGCTGCACGCCCATCAGATCAAACCAGCGCAACAGCTGCCCGATCTCCACCTGCTGCAGAATGCCGGCACTGGTAGCCTGCCTGTGATATTGACCTACCCAGTCCGCCACCCATTCACGGGGCCAGGCGATATAGCAGTCACGGAGCAGCGATACCAGGTCATAGCTGACCGGTCCAACCACCGCATCCTGGAAATCCAGCACTCCGGGATTCGGCTCGTCAACCATGAGATTACGCGAGTGGTAGTCCCGATGAACCAGCACCTGTGGCTGCTCCAGCGCGGCAGAAATCAGAAAGGAAAAAGAGGATTCAAGCTCCTCCTGCTGTTCACTGGTCAGAGAAATTTTCAACAACCGCTCCAGATACCAGTCATGAAACAGTGCCATCTCCGCTTGCAGCAACTGCCGATCATAGCGAGGTATTTGTTCTAGCTCAGCCGCCGGACAGGACTGCAACAGAATCAACGCCCGCAACGCATCACCATAGAGCTGCCGGGCAGTACTGTCATTCAGCTCCCCCAGGTACTGCCGCGAACCCAGATCGGTCAACAGCAGAAATCCGCGCCGGCTGTCCTGCTCAAGCACGTCGGGAACATGCAGTCCCAACCCGGCCAGCAGCGCAGAGATGGCAATGAATGGCTGGACATCCTCTTTTTCCGGCGGAGCATCCATGACAATGCGGGTAGTACCGTTATACCTCAGCCGAAAATAGCGCCGGAAACTGGCGTCGGCCGATGCGGGTGCGATATCAGCAACCGGCAGCGCCAACTCCTCCCGCAGCCAGCACTGCAACTCGGCGAATCGGGAATCGGTATCGGCGCTGGATTTCATATTCATCGGTGTCCTGTCGGGTATTTCAAGCAGTTATGAATTGATTTTGGTCTAACTACTCGCTGAATAGTTGTATTTTGGTATTGTATCTGCCGCAAGGGATTGAAGTGAAACTATTTATGTGCGATTTTAACGCACCACATGCAAAACAACACTACACCGGCCTGCCCACCTTTGCGCCATTATCTCCCCATACTGCTGATGGCGTTGCTGTTACTCTGCCAGATGACGCCACTCCGTGCCGGAACAGATACCCGCTGGTTGCTGTGTGGACCGACAACACCACTTCCTGCCGAAGAACAAGCTTTTGATCCGGCCGCCCCGTTGGAGTTCAGCGCTGACCAGGCCTCTTTCAACAAACGGGGGACAAGTGTACTCAGCGGCAATGTCGAGATTCGACAGGGCAACCGGGAGTTAACTGCCGCCCAGGCACTTTATAATCACCACGACCGAACCGTACGGGCAACCGGTGGCATCCACTACCGCGACAGCGCGCTTGAGGTAACCGGAGAGAGCGCCCGGCTATATCTGCAAACCAACACCGGCAGCTTTGACAGTGCCGGTTATCGCCTGCCACAACAGCATGCCCATGGAACAGCATCCCGGGTGGCGAAGGTGAATAAGAATATCACCCGGCTGCAGCAGGTCAGCTATACCACCTGCAACCCGGGACATATCGACTGGCAGCTGCGCGCCAGTGAGATCCGGCTGGATCAAAACAGCAAGATGGGAAGCGCCCGTAATGTTTCGGTACGGTTCAAAAATGTTCCCTTTTTCTATTTTCCATACATGGTGTTCCCCATCGCCGATGAACGTCTGTCCGGTTTTTTAATGCCGGATATCAGCATCAATCTGTCCCAGAACACCACCGACATTGCCATACCTTACTACTGGAATATCGCACCCAACTATGATGCCACAATCACCCCACGGGTGATCAACCGTCGCGGCCTGATGCTGGGCGCGGAATTCCGCTACTTGACCCCTGCCAGCAGTGGCCGGCTGAACGGAGAGTATCTGGATAATGATCGCGTTTACGGGCGCACTCGCGCCCTGCTGCGATTTCACCATCGCAGCCGGTTTACCCCGCGCTGGTCGGGCACCGTAGACTACAACTATGTAAGCGACCGGGACTATTTCATTGATATGGGGGACAGCTTCAACCCCAACACAACCACCCACCAGGAGCGGCGCCTGACTGTGACCTACCGGGACAATGACTGGCTGTTTTCCGGAACCCTGCTAAGCTATCAGATCCTGCTTGGGACAACCCCGCCCTATCAAAAATTTCCCCAGCTGAAACTGAAATATGTCGGCAGGCAAGAGGAGAACAGACTCAACTACCATATCGCCGGGGACTACACCTATTTTGACGACAATGCGCGACAGCCTACCGGTTCACGCTTCGACATCACTCCCGGAGCCAGCTTTCCGATACGCTCTCAGGCGAGTTATCTGATCCCGCGTATCACCCTGCACCACACCCTCTATCAACTGGACAATACACCAGCAGAAATGGAGCCAACCCCCAGCCGCACCCTGCCTGTATTCAGCCTGGACAGCGGAGTATTTCTGGAGCGGCTGACTCACTGGGGAGACACCGCCATGCTGCAGACGCTGGAACCGAGGCTGTTCTATCTGTATGTCCCCTACCGCAACCAGAGTGGACTGCCCAATTTTGATACGGCAGCCTACACTTTCGACTACTCCCAACTGTTTCGGGAGAATCGCTTTACCAATGCGGATCGCATTAACGATGCGAACCAGCTCAGCACCGGACTGACGACCCGTTTTCTGGAAAGCAACAACGGCTCCGAGCGGCTCAAGGCCAGTATCGGCCAGATATTCTATTTCAATGATCGCCGCGTTACGCTTGACTCCACAGAAGCAACAGAGACAGCGGGCAGCTCCGACGTAGCCGCCGAACTGAAGGGTTCTTTCCGCAACCACTGGTCAGTGGGCAGCTCGCTGTTATGGGATCCCCGGAGTGAACGCAGCCGCCGCTTCTCCACCCGGTTGCAGTATAAACGTGACCATCGCCATCTGTTTACTATCGATTATCGTCATCAGTACAACCCGCTGGATGACACCTATCGTTACAGGCGAATTGATATCTCTACCGCCTGGGCAATAAACCCCCACTGGCATATGCTGGGACACTGGGATTACGACCTGGACAAGGAGCAGATCCGTGAAACCCTGATCGGTTTTGGCTACGACAGCTGTTGCTGGGGTATCCGACTGGTGAGTCGGGAGTTTCGCAAAGAGAGCGAAGCGGAACTCGATCGGGCAATTTTTGTCAACCTTGAGCTGAAGGGACTATCCAACATCAACGGCAAACGAATCGATGCCCTGCTGAAAGATGGTATCCTAGGATATGAAGTAAACAGATAGAGAACAGATTGTAGATGAACAGACCCCGCTCCCTGATTGTTGCAGCCCTTTTTGCACTGCCGCTAACGGCAGCTGCCGGCACCGGTACAGAAGATATTATTGAACTCGAATCCATCGCCGCCGTTGTCAACAATGATGTCATCAGCAGCAGCGAACTGACGCGAAAAACGCTGGAAATAAAGGATCGATTACGGCAAAACAATACCCCCCTCCCCCCCGAATCTGTACTTCGGCAGCAGGTGCTGGAAAACCTTATTGCCCAGCATTTGCAACTTCAAATTGCCCAACGCGCCGGTATCCGCGTGGATGATGAAATGCTGAACCGGGCGGTACACAACATCGCCGCTCAGAACAATCTGACCCTGGAACAGTTCCGTGATGTGCTGGAAAAAGATGGTTACGACTACACCCAGTTCAGAGAGAGTCTGCGCAACGATATCGCCATCAACCGTTTGCGCCAGCGCCAGGTGGATAACCGCATTACCGTTTCCGAGGAGGAGATTGATAATTTCCTGGCAAACCTGAAAGCACAAGGTGTCACTGATCAAGCCTACCATCTCGGACATATCCTCATCGCCGTCCCTGAAGCAGCCGGGCCGGAACAGATTCAGGCTGCTCAACAAAAAGCGAAAGCGGTTCTGAACAAACTGCGTGCCGGCGCTGATTTTGCCCAGACTGCGGTTGCTGTTTCAGATGATCCACAGGCGCTGCAGGGAGGTGATCTGGGTTGGCGCAAGGCGGGCCAGCTCCCCTCTCTGTTCGCCGATACCGTACTGAAAATGCAACCCGGGGAGATCAGCAACCTGATCCGCAGCCCGAGCGGTTTTCACATCATCAAGCTGCTGGAAAAAAGGGATGAGCAGAGCCAGGTGATCACCCAGACCCATGCCCGTCATATCCTGATGCGCCCCAATGAACTGATCTCTGAGCAGGAGATAAAAAGCCGGCTTTTGCAGCTCAAACAGCGTATCGAATCCGGCGATGATTTTGCCGAGCTGGCCCGTTCCAATTCGGAAGACCCCGGATCTGCCGCCGCTGGCGGAGACCTGAGCTGGGTGGACCCCGGGACCATGGTGCCCGAGTTCGAGCAGGAGATGAACAAACTGAAAGTCAACCAGATAAGCGAGCCGTTCAAAAGCCGTTTCGGCTGGCACATTGTTCAGGTACTGGAGCGGCGCAACCATGATGATCAGGGGAAAACCCAGCGCAGCAAGGTACGTGAACTCATCCGGCAACGCAAAATCGAGCAGGAGACCCAGAACTGGTTGCGCCAGTTGCGTGATGAAGCCTACGTAGAGAACCGGCTCGCCAAACAGCCAGCAGAATAGTGCCTGCCGAACGTATCGTTATCACCGCCGGGGAACCCGCCGGGATCGGCCCGGATCTCTGCATACAGATCGCCCAGCAACCCTCTGCAATCGAACGGGTGGTGGCAGCCGACCGGGATCTGCTTGAATCACGGGCACGACAGCTGGGGCTGCCGGTTGAATTGACCCTCTACCAGCCCGACCAGCCACCCCGCCCTCAACTTGCCGGGCAGTTGAAAATTCTCCCTGTTGCACTGCCTGTTTCCGTTACTGCCGGCGAGCTGAATCCCGCCAACGCCAGCTATGTTCTGGAGACACTGCGAATGGCGATCCAGGGCTGCAGAAATGGGGAGTTCGCCGCGCTGGTTACCGCACCGGTGCACAAGGGGGTAATCAATGAAGCAGGCATCCCCTTTACCGGGCATACCGAGTTTCTGGCTGAACAGACCGGAACGGAAAATGTCGTCATGATGCTGGCCACAGAGGGTCTGCGCGTGGCGCTGGCCACGACTCACCTTCCTCTCAGCCGGGTCAGCCAGGCGATCACGGCTACCCGCCTGGAGAAGATTCTGCGCATTCTCGACCATGATATGAGGCGCTGGTTCTGCGCCGCTTCACCCCAAATCCTGGTCTGTGGATTGAATCCACATGCCGGGGAAGGGGGACATCTCGGCCGCGAGGAGATCGAGGTGATTCAACCGGTTCTGGACAAGCTGCGCAGCGAAGGAATGCGGCTGCATGGCCCTCTTCCCGCCGACACCCTGTTCACCCCCCAACAGCTGGAAAACGGCGATGTGGTGCTTGCCATGTATCACGACCAGGGGCTGCCGGTGCTCAAATACAGGGGGTTCGGACGGGCGGCAAATATCACGCTGGGCCTGCCCATTATCCGCACCTCTGTGGATCACGGCACCGCGCTGGAGCTGGCCGGCAGCGGCAAGGCCTCCTCCGGCAGCCTGGAGTATGCACTACAAACCGCACTGGAAATGGCCCAGAGATCACCTCAATGAAACAGCACCGCGCCCGCAAACGCTTCGGCCAGAATTTTCTGCATGATGCCACGGTGCTGCAGCGCATCGTCTCCGCCATTGATCCCCGCCCCGGCCAGACACTGGTAGAGATCGGCCCCGGCCCGGGAGCACTGACCCGTCAGATTCTCACCCTGACAAAGCAGCTGACAGTGGTCGAGCTGGATCGCGACCTCATTCCCCTCCTGCAACAGAACTGTGCCGGACTCGGTACGCTGGAGATCCATTCAGCAGACGCCTTGAAATTTGATTTCTGCACGCTCAAACAGCCGGAAAAGCGGATTCGCCTGCTTGGAAACCTTCCCTATAACATCTCCACACCGTTGCTCTTCCATCTCTTCAAACAGCTTCCCTGCATCCAGGATATGCATTTCATGTTGCAGAAAGAGCTGGTGGAGCGGATCACAGCTACCCCCGGCAGCAAAACGTATGGTCGTCTGAGCGTTATGGTGCAGTTTCATTGTCAGGTGGAGATGCTGTTCACCGTCGGACCGGAGGCGTTCCGGCCCGCACCAAAAATTGACTCCGCCATCATCCGGCTGATTCCCCATCCGGAACCACCTGTGGAAGTAACCAATCCCACCGCTTTCTCACAGCTGGTCACACAAGCCTTCTCACAACGACGCAAGACCCTGCGCAACACGCTGAAAAAGATGCTAAGCGCGGAGCAGATCAGCAGCAGCGGAATCGATCCGGCCATACGGGCAGAGCAGCTCTCTCTGCAGGAGTTTGCTCTGCTCACCAATCTTCTGGAGTCTTCAAAGAGCGGCTAAACCAGAACCGCCGCTGTCAATACAGCGGTTTCTGTCAACTCCACCAGCGCCCCCGCCAGATCGCCGGTGGTCCCGCCCAAACGGCGCATCATCATGGTCCGCAGTACAACAAATAGCACCACAGCCACAATCATCAGCCAGAACAGGGAGCTCTTTTCCACCACGAGCAGTACCATCAGGACCGCAACGGAGATCAGCACAACCCGCTTTGGAGAGGCGTGCGTTGCAAGCGCACTCCCCAACCCCTCCCTGCGCAGATAGGGAGTGGTCAGGAACAGCAGCGGCAGAGCCATCCGGCCAAGCACCGGCGCAAGCAGAAGGGGGATCGGCACGCCACTCTCCAGCAGGCTGTAGATGGCGCTGAACTTGAGCAGCAACAGCAGTACCACTGCGACCACTCCGGCGGGGCCGCAGCGGGGATCCTTCATGATGGCGAGAGTTCTGTCACGGTCCCCCAAACCCCCAATCCAGGCGTCGGCGCTGTCCGCCAGGCCATCCAGATGCAGCCCGCCGCTGAGCAGCACCCAGAGAACCAACAGTAACGCGGCTCCCAACAGGGGCGGAGCACTGTCCAGAATCAGGGCTGCAAGAAAAACCACTCCCCCAAGCAGCAGACCTACCACCGGGTACCAGGCCAGTGAGTGGCCAATCTCCCGTTCATCGGGTGGAACCGCCAGCTGCACCGGCAGTGAGGTAAGAAACTGCAGGGCGACCAGAAAGGGGCGCATCACAACTTTTCGGAAACCGAGGCTTCGGCAAAGGTGGCCATCTCATTGTGCAGCGCACAGGCGATGCGCAGCAGGGGGACCGCCGCCGCAGCACCGCTCCCCTCCCCCAGCCGCATCCCGAGATCCAGCAACGGTTGCGCATCCAGGGCATCCAGCACCCGGCGGTGACCGGGTTCGGCAGAGGCGTGGGAGAACAGCAGCCAGGGCAGTAGATCAGGCCGGAGATGCACGGCGGTCAGTGCGGCCACCGAGCTGATGAAGCCATCCACCAGCAGTGGCACACCGGCTTGGGCCGAGGCGATACAGGCGCCGCTGAGGGCGGCGATCTCGAAACCACCCAGACGGCGCAGAGCCTCCAGAGGGGAGTCGATATGCGGCAGGTGCCGGTCGAGTCCCCTTTGAATCACTCCGGCCTTGTGCTGCACTCCATTCTGATCCAGCCCGGTGCCGGGACCGGCGAGCTGCTCGGGTGTGGCGCCGAGCAGCGCGCAGGCCAGGGCGCTGGCGGCAGTGGTGTTGGCGATACCCATCTCCCCGCCGATGAACAGATCCGCTTCGGCCTGCGCAGCCGCCTGCCTCCCGGCATTCAGCGCCGCCGCCAGCTGCCCGCCGCTCATCGCGGCCTCGTGGACGAAATTGGCGGTGCCGGGGCCGAGGCCAAGATCGGTCACCTCCCCAAGCGGGCCGGTGGCGTGAGCCGTGCCCAGATTGACCACCTCCAGCACAGCACCAATGCTGCGCGCCATGACGCTGATCGCCGCGCCTCCAGTGGCGAAGTTCTTCACCATCTCGGCGGTGACCTCCTGGGGAAAGGCCGACACCCTCTCCTGCGCTACTCCGTGATCGCCGGCAAACACCGTGATCCTCACCCGCTCCACGGCCGGCAGCTCCCTGCGCTGGAGCGCAGCAAGCTGTATGGCCACCTCCTCCAGACGGCCCAGCGCTCCCGGCGGCTTGGTGAGTTGGCCCTGGTGCTCCACAGCCGCCTGCCGGATCTGCTCGTCGGGCGCCTTGATTGGGTCGTTCAGCCAGTCGGTGGTCTCTCTGTCACTCATTCCAGTTCTCCTTTCAGCAGGTGGGGCAGACCGGCTACCGTCAGGATCACCCGTTCGCAACGCCGGGCGATCTCCTGATGCAGGGTGCCCGCCTCGTCACAGTAGCGGCGGGACAGCTCCCCCAAGGGAACGATCCCCATATTGGTCTCATTGCTGACCAGGATGATTTCGCCCGGCGCGGTGGCCAACCCGTCGAGCAGGGCACTGCGCTGCGCCCGGAACAGGGTTTCATCCCCGGCCAACAGGAGATTGGTCAGCCACAGGGTCAGGCAGTCCACCAGCAGGCAGCGCCCCGGCTGCGCATGCTGCCCGATCACTCCGGCCAGCCGCAGCGGCTCCTCCACCAGCTGCCACTGCTCCGGACGGCGCGCGCGATGTGCGGCAATCCGCGCCTGCATCTCCCCGTCCTGCGCCGACGCGGTGGCGATGAAGGTGACCGGCAGCCCCCTCTGTTTTGCAAGTTGCTCGGCAAGGCGGCTCTTGCCCGAACGGACACCACCGAGAATCAGGGTTTTCATGCATCCCCTCCTTTGATTAGCCGGAGCAGCCGCCCCGTATCGAGATGCTCCTCTACCGCTTCGGCCAGCCGTTCGATGGCCGCCTCCCTTCGGGCAGCGTAGTCGGGTGTTGTCACCTCGTCCAGTCCGCTCCACTCCAGCAGTGCACTGCAGGCAGCGGCTGACTCGAACAGGCCGTGCAGATAGGTGCCGAGAATCGCGTCATCCTCACTGATGGCCCCGTCGGTGCGCCCTTTCAGCTCCACCGCCGGGCTCTCCAGTGCGCGGCCGTGCGTGATGCCGGAATGGATCTCGTAACCGCTGACCGGAGCTTCGCCAACCGCCAACCGCCCCTGCACATTACACAGTTTTTTCTCTGTTGTGAGGGTGGTTTGAAACTCCAGCAATCCCAGTCCACAACGGCTTCCCGGCTCTCCCTCGACCCCTTCGGGGTCGTGGATTTCCCGGCCCAGCATCTGAAACCCGCCGCAGATCCCGATCAGTTTGCCCCCGTAGCGCAAGTGGCGCCGGATTGCTCTGTCCCACCCCTGCCGACGCAGCCAATCCAGATCACTGCGCACACTCTTGGAACCGGGCAGGATGATGAGATCGGCCGCCGGGAGCGGCTCACCGGGGCCGACGAACTGCAGTTCCACCTGCGGGTGCAAGCGCAAGGGGTCGAAGTCGGTATGGTTGCTGATATGCGGCAGGGCCGGCACCACCACCCGGAGGTGGGGATGCCCTCCCCCCGGCACGCTTATGTTATCCCGCGGCAACGCATCTTCGGCCTCCAGATGCAGCCCGTGCAGATAGGGCAGGGTTCCCAGCACCGGCTTGCCGGTCTCTTTTTCCAGCCACTCCAGGCCCGGCCGCAGCAGGGCAATGTCACCACGAAAGCGGTTGATGACAAAGCCCGCAACGCGCGCCCGTTCGCTTTCGCTCAGCAGTGCCAGAGTACCTACCAGATGGGCGAACACGCCACCACGGTCGATGTCGGCCACCAGCAGCACGGGGCAGTCCACCGCCTCGGCGAACCCCATGTTGGCGATGTCATTGGCACGCAGGTTGATTTCGGCTGGCGATCCGGCACCCTCCACGATGACCGCATCAAAACGGGTGGCAAGCCGTTGCCAGGAGTCCAGAACCGCCTCCCGGGCGGTATGTTTGTAGTGATGGTAGTCACAGGCATCCATGTTACCGATCGCCCGCCCCTGAATGATGATCTGGGCACCGGTATCGCTGTTGGGCTTGAGCAGCACCGGATTCATGTCGGTCACCGGCCGCAGATGACAGGCTTGCGCCTGTACCGCCTGGGCTCGCCCGATCTCCCCGCCATCGGCGGTGACGGCGCTGTTCAGGGCCATGTTCTGCGGTTTGAACGGGGCCACGCGAATCCCCCGGCGGCAGAGCCAGCGGCATAACGCGGTCACCAGCAGGCTCTTGCCCGCGTCCGAAGTGGTTCCCTGTACCATCAGGGTACTCATGATTCGATCTCCGCCAGCGCAGCATCGAGCCGCCGCCAGTCGGCCTCCTCTCGCGGCAATCCGAAGCGCACGCTGGAGGGGTGATCGAAACAGCGGATCAGAATCCCGCGGCTGGCCAGCTGCTCCTGCAGCTGTCCGGCGCGAGGGGTACAGCGCCACTGAAACAGGGTACATCCGCCATCGGGAGCATATCCCCGATGGGTCAACAGCGCCCGCAGTCTCTCCCCCTGTCTGGCAAGCCGGCGGCGGGTGATGACCTGCCAGCGCCGATCCTGAACCGCCAAACAGGCAACATGGCGGGCGGGGCCACTGATGGTCCAGGGGCCGAGCAGATGCTCCAGCCGGGAGAGCAGCTCCAGCCCGGCACAGACAAAGCCCACACGGGCACCGGCCAGACCGAAGAACTTGCCCAGTGAACGCAACACGATCAGGCCGGGGCGGGAGCTATGAGGCGCAAGGCTCTGCTCCGGAGTAACATCCATGAATGCCTCATCCACCACCAGCCAGCCTCCCCGCGCAGCGAGCTGTTGATGCCAGGCCAGCAGCTGCTCCCGGGGGAAGGTTCTTCCTGTAGGATTATTGGGATTGCTCAGTACCAGCAGATCGAAATGGTTCAGCCGGGCAGAGATATCATCCGCCGCGACTGACATTACCTCATGTCCGGCACGTTGCCACGCATGGGCATGCTCACTGTAGTCAGGAACCAGCACCCCGACACGACTGCTGGCCCGCAGCTGAGGCAGCGCCTGGATTGCCGCCTGGGAACCGGCGACTGGAAGCAGGTGCCTTGCGCCATAGTAAGTTAACGCATTTTGTTCAAGCTCATCGTCATCAGGCAACCGCGCCCAGGCAGAGTCCGGGATTGGTGGAACAGGCCAGCCATGCGGATTGATACCGGTTGAAAGATCGATCCAATCGGCAGCCGGTATCCCGTAGCGGGCAGCAGCCTCCCGTAACCGGCCGCCGTGATGCAGTAACCTGTTCACTCTAGCCGGCAAACCAGGCTCCCGTGAAAAGCACGAGTATCCAGATGAGCAGCGCACGATCCAGTAGCCGCAGCCCTCTTGCAATCACCCCGGAGTCAGGCTCATCTTGCCCCGCACCCAGTTGCGGCCGCATCTGCATGACACCCTCGTAACAAGCGGCGCCACCAATAGTAACTCCCAGACTACCGGCACCCGCCGCCATCACCGGCCCCGCATTCGGACTGTTCCAGAGAGCACCCTGCTTGCGCCAGCAACGCAGCGCCATCCGGAATTTTCCGGCCAGCGCGTAACTGAGCGCGGTCAACCGGGCCGGGATGAAGTTGAGCAGGTCGTCCAGCCGGGCTGCAGCCCAGCCAAAACGGTGGTAGCGCTCATTCCGGTAGCCCCACATGGCATCGAGCGTGTTGGCCAGGCGATAGAGAACAACCCCCGGCGCCCCGGCCAGCACAAACCAGAAGATGGCCCCGAAGATCGCATCGTTGCCGTTCTCCAGCACCGACTCCAGCGCCGCCCCGGCCACTCCCCGCTGATCGAGCTGTGCCGTATCACGGCTGACCATCAAGTCAAGCCGCTGGCGAGCCAACACCAGATCATCCACGGCCAGTGCATCACGCACCTGGGCTGCGTGCTGACCGAGACTGTTCCGGCCGATGGCGAGATAGAGCAACAGCACCTCGACGACGGCTCCCCCCGCCAGACCGGCGGGTAACAGGGCGAGCAGGGTGAACGGGAGTAGCAGGGTCAACAGTGCGACGAACCCGGCAACCCGTGAGTCTCCGTAAAGACGCTGTTCGAGCAACCGGGCCAGTCGCCCGAAACCGACCAGGGGATGGAACCGGGGAGGTTCCCCCAGCCAGTTGTCCAGCAGCAACGCCGTGACGATGACCAGGAAAACATCCATCGCGCATCGTTCAGAAATCGATCCCCGGCTGCGCTCCAACACCGGCCCGGAAAGCGTGCCTGACATCGCTCATTTCGGTAACCGTGTCGGCCAGTTCGCACAGCTGTCGCGGAGCACCACGGCCGGTGATCACCACATGCTGCAACGGCGGGCGGTTTTCGAGATCATCCATCACGCTCTGCAATGACAGCCAACCGTAGTTGAGCGGATAGGTGAGTTCATCGAGTATGACCAGGTCGAAGGAGGAGTCTCCCAACATCTTCCGCGCCACCTCCCAGCCCCGTTGTGCCACCTCCCGGTCCCGCCTGGGATCCTGCGTCTCCCAGGTAAATCCCTCACCGAGAACATGCCAGCTAACCCCGGGCTGGCGACGGAAGAAGGCCTCCTCACCGGTGTCCGAGCGCCCCTTGATGAACTGCGCCACCCCCACCTGCATGCAGTGGCCCAGCGCCCGCGCCGCCATGCCGAACGCCGAGGTGGATTTGCCCTTGCCGCTGCCGGTGAGCACCAGCAGCAGGCCCTGCTGGCGGTCGGCTCGGGCTACCGCCTCGTCCACTACCCTTTTTCTGCGCTGCATGCGTTGCAGGTAGCGCCGTTCCTGCTCATCCCGATCCATCTTGCTCTCCTCTTGACAGCGTGCAGTTACGCGACATGTTTCCTATACGCCGAACAGCTGCCTCCCCCCCAGTGGCCGGGACGCCTCCTCCGGTCACTATTCAGGGTTGATAACGCAGGGTCAGGTAGCCGCTGAGACCCGGCTGATTGTAGAATGCGGCGGTCTGGTACTCCTCGTCCAGAAGGTTCTCCACCCTCGCCTGCAGCGACCAGGCTGAGCCCAAACGGTAGCCCGCACGCAGATTGACCAGGGTATAACCATCGAGCTTGCGGCTGTTGGCCAGATCGTCATACCGCCTGCCCTCGACCAGCAGCGTGCCCCCCAGGGTGTATCTTCCAAAATCGCGATCCGCATCGAGGCGCAGCGACTGCTCGGCACGCCGGGGCAATATGTTGTCCCTGTTGCTACCGTCCGAATGGTTCTCCGGCTTGAGCACGGTCACTCTGGTGGCGATGGTCCAGCCGCCAATCTCCGCCGTCACCGCCCCCTCGACACCGCGAACGAGTGCCTCGTCCACGTTGCCTGGCGCGCTGGTGGCGGCATCGTAGGCGATCAGATCGTCGATGAGGGTCTCATAGGCGTTCAGTGACCAGCTGCCCCAGCCGCTCTCGCCCCGCAGACTCAGCTCGAAACTGCGGGACTCTTCCGGCAAAAGATCCGGGTTACCCCCCCCTCCCCACACCGGATGCGGGGGATAGTAGAGCTGGTTGAAGGTGGGTGCCTTGAAGGCGGTGCCGTATGAGGCGGTCAGGCGCAGCTTTTCGCTCACAGGATATCCCCATGCCAGTCCGCCGGTCGTCCAGCTGCCAAACTGTCCGTTGTCGTCGCCGCGCACACTGAGCTGCAGGTCATGGGAACCGACCACCCCCTGGTACTGCGCGAAAATCCCCTTGTTGTTGCGGGAGGTGACGCTGTAGTCGGTGGTACTATCCACCCTGTCATCCTGATAGTCGAACCCCAGGGTCAGCAGATGATCGCCTGCAACGGCGATGTCGTTCTGCAACGAGACGGTATCGCGCACGGTTTCGAAACGGCCATCCGGAATACCGCCGGCTCTGAAATTCTCCGACTCGTCCCGGCTTGTTCCGACACCGAGGTTGACATGCCACCACTCCGTGACGGAAAAGCCCAATCGGCCACCCAGAATATCCTGGACAAACCGAACCTTGTTTGGCCCCAGCTCCAGAGGGGGAAGAGTGGCTGTATCGGGGGCATCGTAATCACTTCTGCCCTCTGCACGCATCCAGAAAAAATTGACATCTGCACGATCGGTCCGGTAACCGATACGTACGGAACCGGAGCTGCTGCGGTAGCCATCCTTGTCCGGTTCATCAGTGAAGCAACCTCCGGAAAGATCCCCCTGACAGGCGTCGAAGCCCTCCGTCTCCTCGGCACCCACATTCATACTGAACCACCCCTTGTCTCCTCCCCCGGAGATCCCGGCAGAGGCACTGTAGGTACCGTAACTACCACCACTGAAGGTGAGATAAGGTTTAGGCCCTCCCCCACCACGGCGGGTGAAGATCTGGATCACCCCGCCGATCGCCTCGGAACCGTACAGACTGGAGCGTGGCCCCCGCACGATTTCGATGCGCTCGATCTGTTCCACGGGCAGGTACTGAAAGGATGTGGTTCCTGTCGTAGCCGAACCCGTTTTCACGCCATCCACCAGTACCAGCAGGTGATCGGATTCGGTACCCCGCAGGAATACCGAAGTGCTCTTTCCACGGCCGCCGCTGTTGACGACACCCACGCCAGGCAGGCCAAGCAACAGCTCATGAACCGTCTGCGCCTGCAACCGTTCGATGCCCTGGCGCGTAATGACCGTCACCGAAGCGAGCGTTTCGTCCGCCGTTTCGGCGGTGCGGGTGGCGGTGACAACAATGGGTTCAAACTCCCCTGCGAGGGCGGGCTCGGGATTTGCGGCCACAGCCACGTGGGAACCAGGCAACATCAATGCAGCCAAAACAGAAAATCGCTTGTTCATTTTTTCTTTTCCTCCGGCGCACTCCCCGTACGCGAATGAGCAACAAGAACATACACGGAGGAAAAAACAGGCGGAAACAGAAAACCGGGCCGCTGCTGCAACATCGCCCTCCGCAATGTCAGACAAAATTGCGACAGGCCGGTATCCGGACTCGCGAGCGGTGTTCCACCTGGCAGATCGCCTTCCCGCGTTAATACGCAGTGGCTGCGTGATCTGCTATAACTCGCTTACCGTTGCGGGGGCAGTGCCGGGATTATTCTGGTTCTTGACGTAACTGCCCGTTAAGCAGCCACTTATTGACAAAAATGCACCGGCTTCCCGTTTAACCTTGGGAACGGGGGTTCACAAGGCACCTGAAGCAGGCCGCCGATTGTAGGGGGATTGGGGGTGGATGGCAAGAAAAGAAAAACACTGTTAGTCCAAAGCAGCAGGGCGGGAGCATGCTTTCGTGACTTTGTTAACCTGAGATCGGTTTAAGGACAGGGTAGAGCAATCGCTTGCAGCTCCGCCATATCGTTTTCCGATAAATTGATAGCAGGTTTGTTGTCCTTCAGGCAATAGGCAATCAAGCCACCTATCAGGTT
>Ga0256839_1002978_pt1 | contig 18057 bp, 21 predicted proteins | sample 354166metaG_FD_185968 | JGI IMG/M metagenome (GOLD analysis project Ga0256839, IMG submission 185968) | Hydrothermal vent microbial communities from Mid Atlantic Ridge, Atlantic Ocean - 354-166 | ecosystem: Environmental > Aquatic > Marine > Hydrothermal vents | place: Atlantic Ocean: Mid... | reverse complement strand
GAAGGCGTTGGACGATGCCTCGATGGTGCCCGAAGATATTGACTATATCGTCACTGTATCCTCCACCGGCGTTGCCACACCAACGCTGGATGCACGCGCTATGCAGGAAATCGGGTTTCGCTTGGATGTGCACCGCGTACCGGTGTTCGGCCTTGGCTGCGCCGGCGGGGTGACAGGCCTGGCAATTGCCACAAAACTGGCACGCGCAGCACCCGACACCAAAGTTTTGATGGTAACGATAGAATTGTGCTCGCTTTCCTTCAACACCAACAATCCTTCCAAATCGGATTTTGTCGCAACCGTTCTATTCGGTGATGGCGCAGCAGCCGTTTGTTTGCATTCGAAAGCGGGCCGCAACGACAAAGGCATCACCATTGGCGAAGGTACTGAACACCTGTGGCGCGATACGCTCGACAATATGGGTTGGGATGTTAATGCAAACCGTCTGGGCGTGATCCTTGATCGTTCCATCCCCAAATTTACGCGGGATAATTTGCGCAGCGTCGTTGACGAGGCGCTGATAAAAGCCGAACTTGAAATCGATGATATTGACCGCTTTGTCTGTCATCCGGGCAGCGTCAAGGTCATTTCCGCAATTGAAAGCTGTCTTGAATTGAAAAGCGGCACGCTCGACCATGAAAACGCAATTATGCGCGATTACGGCAATATGTCTGCGCCAACTGTCCTATTTGTTTTGCAGCGGGTATTGGCGGAACGAAAACCCGGTCAATATATGATGACCTCGCTCGGACCGGGCTTTACGGCCTCATTCTTACCGGTAAAAATTCATGACTGAGGCGATCTGGTTGTTGCTGTTTTTAACCCTGCAACGGCTGGCTGAATTGGTGATTGCCAGACACAACACCAAAAAGCTTCTGGCAAACGGCGCGCGCGAAGTTGGGGCTGAACATTACATTTTCATGATCCTGCTGCATGGCAGCTGGCTGGTGTTGCTTTGGGTTTTGGGCAGCAAAAACGAATTATCATATTTCTGGCTGGCAATATTTGCCGCCCTGCAATTGGGCAGGCTTTGGGTACTTGCCACACTGAAATCGCGCTGGACCACCCGCATCCTGATTATGGACGGGGAAACCCTGGTTAAAGCCGGGCCGTTCCGGTTTTTCAAGCATCCCAATTATCTGGTTGTCATCGGCGAGATTGCCGTGGTCCCTCTCGCTTTGGGCCTACCGTGGATGGCCCTGGCCTATTCCATCCTCAATGCATGGATGCTGTATGTGCGCATTGGCGTGGAAAACAAGGCATTGACGGGCAAGTTGGGAGATTAACCATCTCAACCTCAACATTCCCACACAATTAAAAGCCCATTAACCACAATAGATTACGCAAAGATATTGAAGCCATTAATATCGAGTACCCTGCCCGTGACCAGACTATTTTCCAGACGCCATTTTTGTAAAATATCAGCATTTGGCGCGCTTGCTCTTCCCATGGGCTGCAATTCCAGTGCAATGAAATTTGAAGGCGTCGACACGATGACCACCGGCTCGATTTCTTCGGCCGTCAAACGCCCGGCCATCAGCATCGATCCCAACATCAGCGGCTCGGCCAAAATGTATCGCGGTATGCAGGACGGCGAATTTTTCATTCCGCCAGTGCCTTATGAAAAAATGGATCCGAAATTCCGCCGCCAGCGGGTGATCAACAAAACAGGATTGGACGTTGGTGATGTATTGATCGATACCAGACAGCATTTTGCATTCCTGGTGGTCAGTCCCGATGAAGCAGTGCGCTACGGGATTGGCATCGGCAAAGCTGGTTTTGCCTGGTCGGGTTCCGCCGTGATTGGCCGCAAGGCGCATTGGCCCACCTGGACCCCGCCATCGGAAATGATTGAACGCAAACCAAAGCTCGCAGAATTTCGCACCGGAATGCCCGGCGGGGTCGACAATCCACTCGGCGCACGCGCACTGTATCTTTATAAAGACGGTGTCGATACGCTTTATCGCCTGCACGGCTCGCCCGAATGGTGGTCGATCGGCAAATCCATGTCATCGGGCTGCATTCGGTTTCTCAATCAGGATATTATCGACCTGCACAGCCGCATTTCGCGCGGCTCTACCGTAGTGGTGGTTTGAGCGCGCGGCATCAATTCAAATCGCACGTAGAGCATAGTTCATGTTGCACGTTGAGCCAAGCGAAGCGCAAAACATGGACCATAGGAAAAGTTATGCGCGTAACGCATTTTGCGTGAATGGAATAGTCTTCAAATAAGAACAGTGTTTTCTCAAGTTCAAGTTTGATTTATCGGCTGCCCTTACCAAATATGATATAATCACAAACGGTAAAGGAGTTTTTATGTCCATTCGCCCGGTAAAATCCTTGTCGCAGGCCCAACCTATCATGGAGGGTGCGGGCGTTCATCTGCATCGGGCATTCGGCTTTCACGACCCAACTATGCTCGACCCGTTTTTGCTGTTTGATGATTTCAGGAATGAACGGGAGGAAGATTATGCACCCGGTTTTCCCTGGCATCCCCATCGTGGCATTGAGACAATTACCTATGTTCTTGCGGGCAGCGTTGATCATGGCGATAGTCTGGGCAACAGCGGCACCCTTGGGGCGGGCGACGTACAGTGGATGACCGCCGGTTCCGGCATCATGCATCAGGAAATGCCCAAGGGAAATGCCAGTGGCCAAATGCACGGCTTTCAGCTTTGGGCCAACCTGCCCGCGTCGCTAAAAATGACAGAGCCGCGCTATCAGGATGTAAACTCAACTGAAATTCCAGAAATTACCGATGATGATGGCACCAAAGTGCGGGTGATTATTGGTGAATTCTGGGGCAAAAAAGGCCCCGTTGACGGCATTGCAGCCGATCCGCAATACTTGGATATATCCATTCCTGCAGGCGGCAAGAAAAGCTTTAAGGTTGATACTTACCGCAATACATTTGCCTATATTTTCCAAGGCGCAGGCAAGTTCGCCGATGCCTCCGACCCAAACGGCGTGTTGTTGGAAAAAGAAGTTGCGGGTCAGGAATTTAATATCCGCGACCTTTCCGGCAACAGAACCCTGGTCGAGTTTGATACAGGTGATGAAATAACAGTCCAGGCCGGCGAGGAAGGCATGCGGTTCCTGCTGATTTCGGGCAAACCGATTAAAGAACCGGTTGCATGGCACGGCCCGATTGTGATGAATACCAATGATGAAATTCGTCAGGCAATCCATGATTTGCGTAATGATAACTTTATCAGGGCCGATTGATTAGCCCCGAACTTCCGGATCGACAGACTTTATACACAGCCAATCCCATTCTCGCCACAATTCAAAGTTCCCTTGGGTAATCTGTAAAAAATTGGAGAAATATTATGTCTGTTGCACGCGTTACCGAAATAATTGCCAGTTCTACAAAAAGCTTTGATGATGCCGTGGAACAAGGGGTCAAGCGCTCCGCCCAAACTTTGAAAAATGTTCAAAGCGCCTGGGTGAAAGATCAAAACGTGATGATCAAAGACGGCAATATCACAGAATACCGGGTTGTCTTGAAGGTTACTTTCATTTTGGAATAAAGCTGCATTCCACACTGATTTTTGCTCACTAATAATCAACCTGCTAAGATTGCGCGAACGATTTTTCTCGACAGGAAAGAGGCATGATGAAACAGTTTGGCGGATTGCTGCTGGCATTTGCAATTTTGGTGATCAGTGGCCTGCAACCGGCAATGGCCGGATGGCGCGCTTATGAAAATCCGCGCTTTGGCTTTTCCTTCACCTATCCGGCCCATGTTTTTACGCCCGAACCGGAGCCGGAAAATGGTGATGGAAATAGATTTTTTGCCACCGACGCTGAAGCCATTATCAGCGTTTGGGGCAGTTATAATACACTCGACCAAAACCCAAAATCATATTTCGAATGGGCCCGCAATGACGTCGGCGTTGTTGACAATATCACCTATAAACGTATCGCCAAAGACTGGCTGATCATCTCCGGCTATAAGAGCGGTATGGTGTATTATGAAAAGACAATTTTTTCCTGCAATTTTCAGCGCACAACGTCAGTGTCCATCACCTATCCGGCCTCGCGCAAAAAAGACTATGATGGTATGGTAGGAAGACTAACCAAAAGCCTAGATCCGGGCAAACCCGATGGGTGCGAGTAAAGTCAGCCAATTTGCCGAAGCGCCTCACCCATGACCATTGAAACGGATAGTGCCAGATTGAGCGAACGGGCTCCCTCCACCATCGGAATCAACAATTGTGCATCGGAAATATCATGCACATTTTGCGGAACTCCGGCGCTCTCGCGGCCAAACAGCAACAGATCATCTGGGCGGAATGAAAAATCCGTATAGCCGGTCTTCGCTTTGGTGGTGATCAGGACCAACCGCAATTGGTTTTCTGCCCGCCATGTTTCAAAGGCCTCAAAACTTGCATGGCGCATAAGGCTTGCAAGCGCCAGATAGTCCATCCCGGCGCGCTTTAAGGTTTTATCATCCAGGCGAAACCCTGCCGGTTCGATGATGTCAACGCCAACCCCCATACAGGCGGCGAAGCGCAAAATGGTGCCGGTATTGCCGGGAATATCCGGTTGATAAAGAACGATACGCGGCATGGGGCAACCCTTGTTTGTGGTAAATTGGCAACAGAATAAATCAACGTGCAAAGGGTGCGACAAAATCGCTTTCCTTTCGCGCCAATTAACCTTATGAAGGCGCTTCACGCAATGACAAAGGAGAATACTATGATCTACCTTCTATTCTTCTCGCACATGCCCACATACGCGGCATAATACGACAGTCTTTTGCGACATTTTCTGCGAACCATCTAAATTATTCGCGACCCTCCATAAAAATATATCGCTTCCCGGCTGTCGTCCTCTCACAGGACTACTTCTTCATGGCTGGAAAAACGATGTTACATTCGAATCACGACCCAAATAACCAAACCATTCCTGACACCAGATCTTTGCAGATCGCAATTGTGTTGGTCATCACAATTCTTGTTTTGGCCCAGACCCTGTTGATCTATGTCATCCTGTCGCGCGACACCCAAATTCCGGTGCTGGCAAGGCCCGAGGCCTGCGATAATTTCGAAATGAAATCGCTGGAAGAGAGGGCCAATTGCCTGCCTGTCAATTACACACTTAATAATTCCATAGAGACATAAGAGATTTACAATGTTTACCTGGTTTGAAAATTTAATTGAGCCGTTCCCGGTTGAAGAACCCAAACAGCCTCCCAAGACTTTGCTGGCATTTTGCTGGCACTATTCAAAGGCCATCTGGCCCGCATTACTTTTCGTATCAATTCTTGGTGCCGCTGTAGCCCTGCTTGAAGTGGTGGTGTTTGGGTTCCTTGGTAATGTGGTCGAATGGCTGTCCACGGCCAACCGCGAAACATTTCTAGCAGAGGAAGGCAATACACTGATTTTTATGGCCGTCATATTGCTGTTGGTTTTACCAATTGTTACCGCGCTGTGGACGATGATTGTGCACCAAACGGTGTTTGGCAACTATCCAATGATCATCCGTTGGCAGGCGCATCGCTATTTGCTGGGGCAAAGCATGCGGTTTTATCAGGACGAATTTGCTGGACGCATAGCCACAAAAGTCATGCAAGCTGCCCTTGGTGTGCGCGAAACAGTCATGAAAGTGCTGGATGTCTTTGTTTATGTGGTGGTTTATTTCATCGGCGCGATGGTGTTGATTGCATCGCTCGACCTTTGGCTCACCTTGCCCTTTATCGTTTGGTTGGTGTTTTATGTAATCGCCCTGCGGTTTTTTCTACCGCGTATGCGCGATATTGCTAAACGACAGGCCGATGCCCGTTCGCTCATGACCGGCCGGGTTGTCGATAGTTATACCAACATCTCAACCGTCAAGCTGTTTGCTCATGCAGGCCATGAAACCACCTATGCCAAAGAAAGCATGGAAGGTTTTTTAGATACCGTACACCCGCAAATGCGCATATCTTCCTGGATGCATATAGCATTGACAATTCTGAACAAATTACTGCTGTTCTCTGTTGGCGCGGTTGCCATTATTCTTTGGCTCAATAATCAGTCTACGGTTGCGGCCGTTGCTGTGGCGGTGGCAATTGTAACCCGGCTTAACGGCATGTCGCACTGGATCATGTGGGAAATGGCTGGCCTGTTTGAAAATATCGGCATGGCAATTGATGGCATGAACACCATCGCGCGCGCCCACGAAGTTACCGACCGCACCAATGCCAAACCACTGACGGTGCCAAATGGCGAAATTTTGTTCGACAAGGTCAATTTTCATTATGACAAGGTCGGCGCGGTGATTGAAAACCTGACGCTTAATGTTAAGCCCGGTGAAAAGATCGGGCTGGTTGGGCGTTCAGGCGCCGGTAAAACCACGATGATGAACATTTTGCTGCGCCTATACGATATAACTGACGGCGAAATTCGCATTGATGGTACAAATATTGCCGAAGTCAATCAGGAAAGTCTGCGCAGTCAGATCGGCGTGGTAACGCAGGATACATCCCTGCTGCATCGCTCAGTACGCGATAACATCGCCTATGGCAGGCAGTCTGCCAGTGATGATGAAGTCATCAATGCCGCCAAACGGGCCAATGCTCACGAGTTCATTCTTGAACTTGAGGATGCGGAAGGCCGCAAAGGCTATGAGGCGCATGTGGGCGAACGCGGCGTTAAGCTCTCCGGTGGCCAGCGCCAGAGGATAGCTATTGCTCGCGTGTTCTTGAAGGATGCGCCAATTCTTGTGCTGGATGAAGCAACATCAGCGCTTGATTCTGAAGTTGAAGCCGCCATCCAGGATAATCTGCTGGAATTGATGAAAGGCAAAACCGTAATAGCCATCGCGCACAGGCTTTCAACCATAGCAGCACTTGATCGGTTGATCGTTCTGGAAATGGGTAAAATCATCGAAGATGGCACCCACGAAGAACTGATTAGCGGAAACGGGCTTTATGCTCAGCTTTGGAAAAGACAATCCGGCGGATTTATTGATCAAGATAAAGAGGTAAGTGCTGCTGAATAAACTAAATTTGTAATAGTTGCAGCAGGTTCAGTGATAGTCACTAAACCTGCTGCAAAAAATCAAACTGTTTAAAAACTTGCCGTAATCATAGCGGTTATTCCATCTTTAAATTCCGGGCCACTAATACTCAACTTACGGACAAGACGCCCATTTCGAGACTTGCATGGACCGCACCAGTTTTTTCCAAGTTGTTTGGCCATTCTTGAAACGGCTTTGGTGCCGCCTTTGGTCAAGCCAAGCTTTGTCAGCCGAGCAACCAAAATTTCCGCAAAAACCCTGCTGCGGCCATAGTCCTTCGCCCGCATGATTTTATTGCGCTGACCTGTAGTCAACCTGAACATAGACCTCTCTTTGGAAGGTTCTTCGATTGCAACAACCTCAGGAGCAACAAATGTAACCGCCCCAGCATTGGCCTGCATGGGAATTATTGTAAAAGAAAATACAGAGAGTGCAAAAATTGCAACCACAATCAGAAATTGGCTTGCTTTTGGATACATTTAATTGGTCCCCTTGGATTGGAAGGTAAAAACACTACCTCTAGAAAACCCTCATTTTAGTCAAGCAACCTTTCAGACTTAAATATTGATGTACTCAAACAATCAGGGAAACAACAAAACCAACCGATAATTCTGTTTAATCCGCGACAATGTGCCCTTGAGCGGTAAGATGGTCTGGACAAACAGAGGTAAGCGGGCCTAAACAGTCTTCGAATTAGGAGTAGATTCCCGGGCGTATCAATTGCAGATCATTTGGTCTCAGTTTATAGGTGCGAAACTGCTCTTACTTCTAGGCAATTATTTTAATGTGATCGCGAAAGGACATAATCCCGTGAGCGCAATTGATACGAGCGAACCAACTCGCCGTGATATACTATACATCGCAACTGGAGCGGCCGGTGCCGTGGGTGTTGCGTTTGTTGCATGGCCGTTCATCCATCAGATGAACCCCGATGCCTCCACTCTTGCTCTTTCTACCACCGAGGTTGATATTGCGTCATTGGAACCAGGCCAATCGGTCGTGGTTAAATGGCGCGGCAAACCAGTTTTCATCCGTAACCGTACGGAAAAAGAAATCGAGGAAGCCAAATCAACTCCCATAGCCGAGTTGAAAGATAAGGCCGCAAGAAATGCAAACCTTAAAGATTCAGCAGCTGAGGCAACAGACGCCAACCGCGCTGTCGAAGGTAAGGAAAACATTCTCTTGATGGTCGGCGTTTGCACCCACCTTGGTTGCATTCCCCTTGGCCAGCAAGGCGATTTTGGTGGCTGGTTCTGCCCATGCCATGGTTCGCATTACGATACCGCCGGCCGTATCCGCAAGGGTCCGGCTCCAGAAAACCTTCTCGTACCAAATTACGAATTTATCTCTGATTCAGTCGTGAAAATCGGTTAACGGAAATGACAGGAGAAAACACATGAGTGGTGGTCATTCCGCTTACGTTCCAAAATCCGGCTTCGGCAAATGGATGGACGCGCGCTTGCCTCTGGCAAGACTGGTATATGATAGCTTTGTTGCATATCCCGTACCTCGCAACCTCAACAACTGGTATACATTCGGCGCAATATTGTCGCTGATGCTGATCATTCAACTGATTACAGGCATCGTTTTGGCAATGCACTATACGCCAGAATCCACGATGGCATTTGCCTCCGTAGAAAAGATCATGCGTGATGTGAACTATGGCTGGTTGTTGCGCTATATGCATGCCAACGGGGCTTCATTCTTCTTTATTGCGGTTTATATTCATATTTTCCGCGGGTTTTATTATGGCTCCTACAAAAACCCACGTGAAGTTTTGTGGATATTGGGTGTAATAATCTTCATTTTGATGATGGCAACCGGCTTCATGGGATACGTTCTGCCTTGGGGACAAATGAGCTTCTGGGGTGCGACCGTTATCACCGGTTTCTTTACCGCCATTCCGATTGTTGGCGATTCAATTCACACCTTGCTTTTAGGCGGGTTTGCCGTTGACAATCCAACCTTGAACCGGTTTTTCTCGCTGCATTATCTCTTGCCATTCATGATTATTGGTGTTGTCATTCTCCACGTTTGGGCATTGCATGTCACCGGGCAAACCAACCCGACGGGCGTTGAAGTGAAATCTGAACAGGATACTGTTCCATTCACTCCCTATGCGACCATGAAAGACCTGCTGGCGATGATCGTGTTCATGCTGGTTCTGGCCTATTTCATTTTCTACATGCCAAACTTCTTGGGTCACCCGGATAACTACATCGAAGCGCAGCCCTTGGTGACACCGGCGCACATTGTGCCTGAATGGTACTACCTGCCGTTCTACGCAATCCTGCGCGCCATTACCTTTGATATCGGCATTCCGTTTACCGACATTGTCTTGATCAACTCCAAGCTTGGTGGTGTGATTGCGATGTTTGGATCACTGTTGATCTTCTTTGTGGTGCCTTGGCTTGACACATCGAAGGTGCGTTCAGCGGCCTATCGTCCGCTGTTCAAGCAGTTCTTCTGGATATTTGTTATCGTTTGCGTTGGCCTTGGCTGGCTCGGCTCTAAACCGGCTGAAGGCATCTACACCACCATGTCGCAGATATTCACCTTCTGGTATTTCTTCCACTTCATCGTCATCTTGCCGGTGCTTGGTCTGGTCGAAAAACCCAAGCCAATTCCCGCAAGCATTACCGAGGCTGTATTGGCGAAAACCGGTAATGGTGACACCAGCAATGCTAACAATTGATCAAAGAGACACGAAAGTTAACACCATGAAATTCTCAATTTCCAGAATTGCCGGTATTGCGCTTGCCTTTGGTCTTGCAATTGCGGGCAATGTTCAGGCAGCTGAACAAGGGGATGCTGCGCCAACGCATTTTCCAATCGAGCAACCCAAGCAGGTTGAATGGAGTTTTGCCGGCCCATTTGGCAAATGGGACATTGGACAGCTTCAACGTGGATTGAAAATCTATACCGAAGTATGTGCAGCATGCCATTCACTCAATAAAGTGTCTTATAGAAACCTTGCCGATCTTGGATATTCTGAAGCGCAAATCAAGGCCTATGCCGCCGAATATGAACTGCCGGATGAGCCAAATGCCGATGGTGAAATAGAGGACCGTCCTGCTCGGCCTTCTGATAAGTTTGTTGGCCCTTACCCCAATGCGGAAGCGGCGAAAGCTGCCAACAATGGCGCTGCTCCTCCAGACTTTTCACTGCTTGCGAAGGCACGTGCGCCCTTGCGTGGTTTTCCAACCTTCGTGTTTGATGTTTTCACCATGTATGCGGAAAATGGACCGGATTATATCTATTCATTGCTCACCGGTTATGTCGACGCTCCTGCTGGCACAGAAGTGCCTGAGGGTGGCAGTTACAATCCATATTTCATCGCCGGTAGCAGCCTTGCAATGGCACCACCGCTTTCCGATGGTCTTATAACTTATGAAGATGGTTCACCTGAAACAGTTGATCAATATGCTAAAGACATTTCGGCCTTTATGATGTGGGCTGCAGAACCCAAGCTGGTCGAACGCAAATCACTGGGCTTTAAGGTTATGATCTTCTTGCTGATATTTGCCGGATTGCTCTACTTTACCAAAAAGCGTATCTGGTCTTCAGTGAAGCACTAACACGAGAGCGCTTCCCGAAAAGTGGTAGCCGGTTTTCGGATAAGAAGTGCGTAGAAACAAATAGTTAGAGCGCTTGAGCGATTCAGATAACCGCGAAAGTGCTCTAAGTTTTTCCAACAAAAGGGCCTCTGATAATATCATGAGAGGCCCTTTTATTTTGCCTAAATTTACGCCAACGCTAGAGAGATAATTCTATGGACAAGAGCCTTCAAACTGTTCTCGAAAGTTCGATTCGCTATATAAAAGACTATCCGAAAGAAGGTATTGTTTTCAGGGACATATCAACCTTAATGGGTGACCCACGCGCGTTCCGCCGCTCTGTTGACGAGTTGGTACACCCTTTTGCTGGTATGCAAATAGACAAGGTTGCGGGCATCGAAGCGCGCGGATTTATCCTGGGTGGAGCAATTGCCCATCAGCTGTCATCTGGCTTTGTACCGATCAGAAAAAGAGGCAAGCTGCCCCATGATACTGTCCGCATTGCCTATTCGCTCGAATATGGCATTGACGAAATGGAAATGCATCGCGATGCGATCGAGGCCGGAGAAAAAGTGGTCTTGATTGACGATCTCATTGCAACGGGTGGGACAGCCGAGGCGGCTGTTAAATTGCTACAGCAGATTGGCGCTGATGTCGTCGCCGCCTGTTTTGTGATCGATTTACCTGATCTTGGAGGCCGTAAAAAAATCGAAGGCCTCGGTGTTCCCGTTCGCACCCTAATTGAATTTGAAGGCGATTAAAGCTTCAACATAACACCACCGTCAAATTGCAGCACCTTGTCGCCATTTTGATTAAAACCTTCGGTGTGTTTGGAAATATATCCCCATTCAGGCTTCGAGCGAAGTTTGCGCTTTCCGGTAACTGTGGTCTGATAAGTAATCGTATCCCCTGCATAAACAGGGCGGAACCATTTGACATTTTTAATACCGGGAGACATGCCAAACTCGGGTTTGGGGCCTTCGTAACCTGAATTGGTTTCCAGCAGTTTTCGCCCAGTCTGAATATTTAACCGCATCCATATAGAAAGGCTGTGCCAACCGGATGCGCAAAGCCCGCCGAGAAGAGAGTTTTTTGCGGCCACCTCGTCAAGATGAAAAGGCTGTGGATCGAATTTGCCAGCAAAGCGTTTGATACTTTCTGCATCAAACGTATGGCTGCCCAAATTGAGCAAAAGGCCCTCTTTAATGTGCTCATATAGGCTCATTCGGCATCACCTCTGTTAGCAGGGTTTCGCAAACCCATCATGCCAGAATTTACAATCGTCAAAACAGTTTCATCGTGTTGGTTGATCAATTCGTGTCGAATTTTAAAAATACCCAATTCAGGGCGGGAACGCGAAATGCGCTTGGCAGTGACAGTCGAACTCCCTTTCAACACATCACCCGGCCTTATCGGCTTCAGCCACTTAACCTCATCAATACCAGGCGCTCCTTGTGAAAGAGAGTTGTTCAAATACGCATCGCACATCATTCGCATCAGGATAGAGCAGCTATGCCAACCAGAGGCAATCAAACCACCGGCAAGAGTATCCCTGCCCTCTTCCTCGCTCAAGTGAAATGGTTGAGGATCAAATTCCTCGGCAAAAGCAATTATCGCCTCACTCGTCACCTCATAAGGACCCAGCAGAATTGCTTTGCCAACAATAAAATCTTCGTATGCAAATATGGGTTTCATATTCCTGTCCCCCATCCTCAATGGTGCTTTACGATGTACATAAAATAGGCAGGGACAAGAATATAAGAGATCATGGTCAACCCCAATATCACGCGAACAAACTTCTCTTCAAACCGCCTGAACAACAATACGCATAAAGAGATGCCGGCAATTATCTCAAAAACAGAAAAATACTGGCCGTAATATCGAGGGTCCCAATAAGAAACGGGTGATGAAAACCGCCAGTCGCTCAATGGCCAGAAATGGGCATGGCCATCAACCACATGCAAAAAGAAATCACCGGCAATATGGGTTAATGCGGATAAGGAAAAGATGACAATAACAACGCCGTAGTCAGAATTCTTTCCGCCCGATTTCACCAAAAATACACTGGCCATAATAATCAACCAATAGATCGGAATTGAATGTGAGGCATCCACAATTGTTTGCCAGGGAGGCGCAAAATACCAGGTTTCCCAAACCATTTTTTCCGGCACGCCCTGAATTTTTGACCATGCAAACATAATAAAGATTGGCAGATCAGGTAAAAAACCGCCACTAATTGCAGCGATATTCCGAGCACGATTTCCTACTCCTGAACGAGTAAAAAGAGCGCTGGCCAACAATACATGCGATTGGGTATTCATCACTACTGGTAACACGGCGGAATGAAATGCGACAGATAACCGGCATAAAAATTATGCGCAAAATATCGAGCTGAGGTTACTGACCCTAGACGGCTTCACATTTACATTGAAGCATGTCAGGCCACTCAGAGTGGCCCGGTGCTAATGCGCCGCCCCCGCGGAGGCCGGGCGCAAGCTCAAGTTGCACGTTGAACAACGCGAAGCGCAAAACTTGAGCCAGTAGAAAAGCCCGATTAGCTGTGAGCGAAAGCAATTGAAGCGATTCAATCAAAACATGACCCGCTAGGTATTAAATTTGAACAGCAAAATGTCGCCGTCTTTCACCAGGTATTCTTTACCTTCATCGCGCGCTTTACCCGCTTCTTTTGCAGCAGTCTCACCACCAAGGGCCACATAATCCTCATAGGCAATTGTTTGCGCACGGATGAAACCCCGCTCAAAGTCGGTGTGAATAACGCCAGCCGCCTGCGGGGCTTTGGTGCCTCTTGTCACCGTCCATGCTCTGGTTTCTTTTGGCCCGGCGGTAAAATAGGTGATCAGGTCCAGCAACTTGTACCCGGCACTGATGAGGCGGTCGAGGCCAGATTCTTCCAGCCCGTTCATTTCCAGATACTCGCCTTGCTCTTCAACCGGCATCTGCGCAATTTCTTCTTCAATTGCCGCAGAAATCACGACCGTTCCGCAACCACTTTCCGCCGCCATTTTTTCTACCGCGCGGGAAAAATCATTGCCATCTGCAGCGTTGTCTTCGTTCACATTACAAACATACAAAACCGGCTTTGAGGACAATAGATTGAGGCCACGCAGCATTTGGTCCTCCTCTGGTGCAAGCTCCAGCATTCGGGTTGGCTTACCTTCTTGCAGGATAGCAAGAGCCGCTTCCATCACCGGTAGAATTTCCTGGGATTCTTTATCCTTTGCAGCAGCCTTTTTGCGCAAGGGGTCGATGCGTTTTTCCAGACTTTCCAAATCAGCCAGCATCAATTCCGTATCAACAGTTTCCGCATCAGCAACGGGATCAATCTTGTCTTCCACATGGGTAATATCGCCATCTTCAAAACAACGAAGCACATGCGCAATTGCATCAGTTTCGCGAATATTGGCCAGAAACTGATTGCCCAGCCCCTCACCTTTCGAGGCACCGCGAACAAGGCCCGCAATATCCACAAAAGTCAGCCGGGTGGGCAAAATTTCTTTCGATCCGGCAATCGCAGCGATCTTGGCCATCCGCTCATCAGGAACGCCCACATCACCCGTATTGGGCTCAATCGTGCAAAACGGATAATTGGCCGCTTGCGCCGCAGCCGTTCTGGTCAGGGCATTAAACAATGTGGATTTACCAACATTTGGCAGGCCAACAATTCCGCATTTAAATCCCATTATTCTTTTCCTTTAAATATCTTCGCCAGCATATCCGCCATAGGGCCGGATTTAGGCACGCTAACATCCGCCGGTTTTCTGGCCTGCCGGATATGACTTTGTTTTTTTGGTTTTTCATTTTGCGGCTTATCTGGAGCAAGCGCCAAATGTACCTTGTTGGCAAATGATGAATCATCGCCTTTGGCCAACAAAGGCGCATTATCCGCAAGTACCCCCAAAAGCGGGTCAAGCCATTCAAAATCCCGTTTGGAAAAATCACCGAGCACATGGCCGGTAACCCGAGATTTTTCACCCGGATGACCAATCCCCAGCCGCATACGCCTAAAGTCTTTGCCGATATGCGCATCAATTGACCGAATACCATTGTGACCACCGGCCCCGCCGCCACGCTTCATGCGCAACTTACCAGCTGGCAAGTCCAACTCATCGTAAATCACAACAACATCACCCGGATCAATTTTATAAAACCGGGCTGCTTCACCAAGTGACCGACCAGATTCATTCATGAACGTTGATGGCTTCAACAGAAGGGTTTTTTCAGTTCCAAGCATGCCTTCAGCACACTCACCCTGAAACCGCGAACGCCAGGGAGAAAAATTATGGCGTCGGTGAATCTCATCTGCCGCCATAAATCCAATATTATGCCGATGTCCGGCATATTTGGAACCTGGATTACCAAGCCCGGCAATAATCAGCATGGCTCGCTTCCTTTCAATGGCTCCTGTCAATTTACTCAGAATTACATTGTCCGGCAATACCAGTTGCCGGACAATCATTCAGTAGGTCAAACCGAATAATTATTCAGTTTTTTCACCGTCTTCAGCAGCCTGATCTTCGCCTTCAACTGCTTCTTCTTCACCACTGGCTTCATCATCGTCTTCAGATTTAAGGCCTGCAGGCGAGGCAATGGTCGCAATAGTGAAATCGCGGTCAGTAATGGTTGGTTCCACACCATCCGGTAACGTGATTGCAGAAATATTGATGGAGTCACCAAGTTCGTACAACGAAAGATCAACAACCAGCGCATCCGGGATAGAATCAGCAGGACTATTACATTCAACTGTATGTCGCACGATATTCAATACACCACCAGCTTTCAGGCCTGGGCATTCTTCTTCATTGATAAATTGTACTGGAATCTCAACAGTAACAATAGTTTTCTTGGAAACCCGCAAAAAATCCACATGCAGCGGAAAATCACGCACCACATCAAGTTGGAAGTCTTTCGGCAAAACCCTGTGCTTTTCACCATCAAGATCAATCGTCACAACAGTGGTCATAAAACCACCGCTTGAAATACGTAAAAATAAATCTTTATATGGCAGCGCAATAGATAAAGGGGGTTTTTTGTCGCCGTAAATCACGGCAGGCACCATTTTGTTGCGTCGTAGTTCCCGAGCGGCCCCCTTGCCGACCCGATCACGCGCTTGTGCCATGAGTTCTGTGTTGTCACTCATAATTTGCTCCTAGCATTGTCAGAGATAATCCAAATGCAGTAAACTTCAATCCACCACAAACAGACTTAAGGCCGCGCTCAATTTAGATGCGGCCTTAAAACCGTGTTCCCTCCAAGGGTGTCGACACGGCTGCGCGGTATATAGACGAGACAATTGAATTCGGCAATAGGAAGAATTGCCCCCTTTTATCAATCAAACAGGCTCGAAACTGATTTTTCGAGTGCAGTACGCCTGATAGCTTCTCCAATCAGGTTTGAAATGGTGACCACCCTGATATTAGTAGCCGATTGCACAGCTGTCGTTGCCTGAATTGAATCGGTAATCACCAGCTCTTTCAATTGTGAATTTGCGATACGTGAAACCGCCCCGCTCGATAAAACCCCATGAGTGATATAGGCAGTTACACTGGTCGCCCCTTTGGCGAGCAAAGCATCGGCCGCATTGCAAAGTGTGCCGCCTGAATCAATAATATCATCAACCAGAATACAGTCTTTTCCAGACACATCGCCGATTACATTCATAACTTCGGATTCACCCGGCTTATCACGGCGCTTATCGACAATCGCCAATGGTGTTTCCAACCGTTTCGCCAAAGCGCGCGCACGTACGACACCACCAACATCAGGAGAAACAACGATAACATTTCCCGTGTTATAATGCTGTTTTATATCCCGCCCAAAAACGGGCACCGCAAACAGATTATCGGTTGGAATATCAAAAAAACCTTGGATTTGCCCTGCATGCAAATCCAGCGTCAACACCCGGTCGGCCCCGGCAGTTGTAATTATATTAGCTACCAGCTTGGCCGAGATTGGTGTTCGTGGGGCTGATTTTCTATCCTGACGCGCATAACCAAAATAGGGCAAAACCGCCGTAATTCGCCGTGCCGATGACCGACGCATAGCATCAATCATTATCAGCAATTCCATCAAATGATCATTTGCCGGGTAAGACGTGGATTGCAGAATAAAGATGTCCTCACCTCGAACATTCTCCTGCAACTCAACAAATATCTCTTCGTCCGAAAAGCGCTTGACCACAGATTTTCCAAGCGGCGTTTCGAGATAGGACGCAATCTGCTCGCTTAGAACAATGTTGGAATTGCCTGAAAACAGTTTCATAGTGGCTCGCCGATAAATATGTTCAATGGAATGTGTAGCAATTGCCGGTGTTCTATCAATGGCAAATCAAATGTGCAAACAGCTTTGAAATATTCTAAGGTTTTCAACCGAAATTAGTTAATACGCAGCCAATAAAGCCGGTTATGCGCCCTTGCGCTTCACCCAGGTCGCAAAACCACCTATTGTGCGGTTGGCAATTCGCTGCATGGTGGCGTTTGAAACCCCGTCCCAGGGGTTGGCTTTAGCTCCATTTTCCTGCTCAAAGCCATTAATCCGGTACAATCGCTTTCCGCTCCTATCCAACACATCCCAGTAGAAAGTCACCGTTGTGCGTGAGCCCTCATTCAATGCCGACATATAGCCTTTCAATTGATATTGCGCGCGCGCATCACCTTTACCAACAATTCCAACATTATGCTGCTTTGAAACTGCGCCGAATGCTCTTGAAAGTGATGTCACGGCTTTTTGCGGCGCACCGGTAATCGGCAAAAAGCCAACCTTTGCAATTTGAACAGATGAAGCATTTGCATCATCCGACGCGGTCACCCCAAGTGCGGCAGCCTGCGAAGGGCTGGCTGTATCGGTTGCGGGAGCCAAGGCTGTTTGAGTGTTTGTCTCACCACCGGCATTTGGATCGGTTGATGTTGAGGCTGTTGTGGTGCTCGGGCCAATACCGACACCCAGCGCTTCCTGATTGCTGGTCGTACAGGCGCCCACTCCAAACAGCAACCCAACAACAATAAATCGGGTGAAAATTCTAAAGCTGTTCAATGACAAGAGATGCATCCAATCCAAAAAGTACAAAATTATTGCCTAAAACTTCTTTTCCATGCTGAAAATGGATAGCCGCTATCGAATGATCAAGTCAAGATCATGCCTGGAAAGAGGTGTCGCACTTTCCCTAGTTGTGATGAAACTTCGCCCCAGTGTCATCGCAGTTTCGCTATCGCTGTCAAAAATAATCATATGGGCAAACAACACCATATTGGGTTCAATCACAAACGGATTACCCTCGTAAAACATTGGCCCATCCATCCATGATGGGGCATATCGCGCACCCAAACTGTAGCCGCACGCATTTAGCACGTGTTCGGCAAGCCCTGCATCATTCATCACCTCAGCATGGGCACTGAATACATCACCAAAATTTGCCCCCGAAACCATCGATTTCTCAACCGCTATCAACGCTTCGCGCGCCGCAATTGCCAATTCTTCG